>Ga0070714_100001631_pt1 | contig 16321 bp, 13 predicted proteins | sample LARL83metaG_FD_65450 | JGI IMG/M metagenome (GOLD analysis project Ga0070714, IMG submission 65450) | Corn, switchgrass and miscanthus rhizosphere microbial communities from Kellogg Biological Station, Michigan, USA - LAR L8-3 metaG | ecosystem: Host-associated > Plants > Roots > Rhizosphere ...
CCTTCGAGCATCACGCCCAGCACCACGTTGTGCACGCCGGACGATCCCACGCGCTGCGCCGCCTGCCGCAGCGAGACGACGACGCTCCCCGTCGAGTAGTACGCGGAGTTCGCGTAGCGGAGCAGCGCCTGACCGAGCGTTGGATCCTCCTCCACCACCTGAACGAGCTGTCCGAGGCCGATGTCCGGGTTCTTCGTGCGGGCCAGCGCACGCTGCGCCGCGGCCGGCGCCTGCCGAATGGTCGTCGGCGAGGTGTCGCGCAGCGCGTTCAGGAAGCGATCCGTATCGGAAGTCCGCTCGGCGGGCGACAGGGAAGCAATGAGCGCGTCGATGCGCTCACGAACCGTCGTTTCGAAGGAAGTCATTGCCATCAGAGGGAAAGCTGGAGCCAAGGAGCTAGGGGTCCTGCGATAGACCTACGTCCCAAGTATCGTCGGCTCGGCCGCCGGCTATAGTGGCTCGCTGCGTCAAGTTTCCCCCCCGCCCGGCCGACCCTTCCCCGTGGGGAGCCGCATCCGGCCCCCGCCCGCGGCAGATCGCGGTGCTCACCCCGAATCGACTCGGTTGGACGTGGACGATCTCCTCAGAGACTTTCTCGCTGAGAGCGCGGAGAACCTCGCGCAGCTCGACCGTGACGTGGTCGAGCTGGAGCGCGAGCCATCCAACACGGAGCTGCTCCACTCCATCTTCCGTACGATCCACACCATCAAGGGGACGTGCGGCTTCCTCGGGCTGCACCGGCTCGAGGCGATCTCGCACACGACCGAGTCGGTGCTCGATCTCCTGCGGCAGGGTGTCCTTCGCGTCTCGCCGGAGGTCGTCTCCGACATCCTCCGCGCAGTCGACGTCATCAAGACGATCCTCGCGGGACTCGAGGCGAAGGAGCGCGAGCCGGTGGGCGACGACTCGTTATTGATCGGGATTCTCGAGACGTGGCTCGCGGGTGAGCCCGCTCCCGAGAGCCAGGCGTGGGACCCCACCCTTCTCGAGCCACCTCCGTCATCGATCTCCACGCCGGCGCTCGTGGCGTCGAGATCGGTCGAGGTCGTCGAGGTGAACGCGGTCGGCGCGGAAGCGGCGCGTGATGCAGAGCGCGAGCACGTCGAGACGCCCGCTCACACGCCGCCGGGCGTCGATGCCGCGGCCGGCGTCGCCGCATCGTCGCTGCGCGTCAGCATCGCGGTGCTCGACTCGCTCATGAATCTCGCGGGTGAGCTGGTACTCACGCGCAACCAGCTCCTCGAGATCTGCATGCGCGAGGAGGGCTCGCCGTGGGTCGGCCCCGTGCAGCAGCTCAGCCGCATCACCGCCGAGCTGCAGTCGGTGGTGATGAAGACGCGCATGCAGGCCGTCGGCTCGGCGTGGGGCAAGCTCCCGCGCCTCGTGCGCGACATCGCGCGCGAGACCGACAAGCAGATCGACCTGGAGCTCAAGGGTGCGGACACGGAGCTCGATCGTCAGCTCGTGCAGGCGCTGCAGGATCCGCTCACCCACATGGTGCGCAACTCGGCCGATCACGGCATCGAGCCGCCCGCCGTCCGTCGCGCCGCCGGGAAGCCGGAAGTGGGGAAGATCTCGCTCAACGCGTACCATGAGAGCGGCAACGTCATCGTCGAGATCGTGGATGACGGTGCAGGGATCGACGCTTCACGCGTTCGCACCAAGGCGATCGAGCGCGGGCTCGTTCGGCGCGAAGTCGCCGAAGGGATGTCCGATTCGCAGATCCTCCGCTACATCTTCGAGCCCGGCTTCTCGACCGCGGACTCGGTGACGCATCTCAGCGGTCGCGGCGTCGGCATGGACGTCGTCCGCAGCAACGTGGAGCGCGTGGGCGGCACCGTCGAGCTGCATTCCACGCGCGGCCAGGGCTGCACGGTGCGCGTGAAGCTCCCGCTCACGCTCGCGATCGTGTCGGCGCTCTTGGTGAGCACGGGCGGCGAGTCGTTCGCGATCCCGCAGAGCTGCATCACGGAGCTCGTGCGCTTTGGTGGCGCCGAGCGCGCGAGCATCGCCGACCTGCACGGTGTCCCGCTGTTCCGGCTGCGCAACGAGCTCGTTCCCGTCATCGGGCTCTCGGCGCTTCTCGGGCTGCACACGGTCTCGGGCGAGCAGCTCAAGACGCTCGTCATCTGTCACGTCGGCAGCTGCCGCTTCGGCGTGGTCGTGGACGAGGTGCTGGACACGCAGGAGATCGTCGTGAAGCCGATCGGGCGGCGCGTGCGTCATCTCACGTGCTACTCCGGCTGCACCATCCTTGGCGACGGACGCGTCATCATGATTCTCGATCCCGCGGGCGTCGCGGCCATGGGCGGCATGCAGACCGCCGAGCTGCGTGCGACCGAGCCCGAAGCGCGGGTGGCCGGCGCGAACGGCGCGGCGAGCGAGGCCTACCTCCTGTTCGACGGCGGATCCACCGCGCCGCAGGCGGTGCCGCTCTCGCGCGTCGCGCGTCTCGAGGAGGTTCCGACCGATCGCATCGAGCGCGCGGGCGGACGAATGGTCGTTCAGTACCGCGGTGGGCTCCTCCCGATCGTCGCCGCGCCGGGCGTCTCGCTCACGGCGGGTCAGAGCCGGTCGGTCATCGTCTTCACCGAGGGGAGCAGCTCGTTCGGTCTCGCGGTGAACGAGATCCGCGACATCGTCGAGGACGCGATGCAGCTGGAGCTCGGTAATCAGCCGGGCGTGCTCGGCACCACCGTCGTCGCGGGCTCCGCGACCGAGGTGCTCGACATCGGTTATCTGTTCGCCCGCTCGCGCGGGGAGGTCGCATGACGATGCTCGCCACCGACGTGCGCGAGCTGGTGACGTTCCGCGTCGCCGAGCAGTGGTTCGGCGTTCCCGTGCTCGCCGTGCAGGAGGTGCTCGTCGCGCAGCGGGTAGCGCGCGTCCCCCTCGCGCCCGCCGAGGTCACCGGGCTCCTCAACCTGCGCGGGCAGATCGTGACCGCGATCAACCTCCATCGGCGCATGCAGCTCGGCATCGCCCCCGACGGTGCGCCGATGAACGTGGTGGTGCGCGACGGGGAGGAGCTCTTCGCATTCGTCGTCGACGAGGTCGGCGACGTGGTGCCGGTTCCGGATCAGGCGTTTGAGTCCGTGCCGGCTACGCTCGACACTTGTTGGAAGGGCGTGTGTGTGGGCGTGGTGCAGCGGGAGAGCGATCTCCTCGCCGTGCTCGACCCGCGCCGCGTGCTCAGCGATTCGACCACCAGTTCATAACGCAGAGAAATCAGGAATGACGACCCGCATCGATCCGGACGAGCTGGACCAGCTCTCCATCGCCCCCGAAGGAGACAACGGAAACCGTCCGGAGCGTCGCAAGGGTGGCGGCGACCGGCGAGCCGGCGCCATGCGCCAGCGCCAGCAGCTCGACGAGATGGAGACGCGACTCGCCGAAGCGCAGACGCACGCGCGCATGGTGATGCACGTCGCCGGCGCGACCTCGCGCGCGGCGACGCCCGCCGAGGCCGCGCGTGGCGCGCTCGAGGCGGTGCGTGCGGGCTTCGGCTGGCCGTACGGATCGTACTGGGTCATGAACCCGCGCCTCGACCGCATGCGCTTCGGTCTCGAGTCGGGCGCCGTCAACAACGAGTTCCACCGTATCACGGTGAACGCGTCGTACCCGGACGGCGAGGGGCTCGTCGGCAAGGCGTGGCGCTATCGCGATGCGTTCCTGGTGGACGATCTCCAGTATCTGAACGATCGTCGCGGCGAGGTGGCGCGCGTCGCCGGGTGCACGGCCGCGCTCGCGCTCCCGCTCACCGTGCGGAGCGAGGTGGTGGGTGCGCTCGACTTCTTCGTGATGGAGCCGCTCGCGCTGTCCGACGAGCGCATCGACGTGCTGCGCCGCGTCGCCGAGCTGGTGTCGTCGGCGCTCGAGCGTCTCGCGGAGCGCGCGACGCGCGTCGAGGCGGAAGAGGACATGGAGGTGCTCGCCGCGGTGCTGCGCGCGAATGCCGGCCGCCATTCGGTGGACGACATCGCGAAGATGGCGCTCGATCTGGTGCGCACGTCGTTCAAGTGGCAGTACGGCGCGTACTGGGTGCTCGACCCGCACGAGAACGTGCTGCGCTTCTCCGTCGAGTCGGGAAGCGTCGACGACGAGTTCCGCCGCGCGACGCGCGAGGCGCGCTTCGAGACCGGTGAAGGGCTGCCGGGAGCCGCATGGGCGAGCCGCGATCTCGTCTTCGTCCCCGACGTCACGGAGGGGACGGACATGTTGCGCGGTCCCGCCGCGGGGCGCGCGGGGGTCAAGAGCGGCTTCGCGTTCCCGATCATCAGCAAGGGGAAGGTGACGGGGTGCATGGACTTCCTCGCGACCGAGGAGCTCTTCCCCTCGGAGCGTCGCCTCACGATGCTGCGCGACGTGGCGCGCATGGTGAGCAACGCCGCCGAGCAGGTGGCGCTCGCCAACGAGTTCGAGCGCGACGTGAAGGGTGTCGTGTGCACGGTCTCGGTCTCCGCGTCCGAGATCGAGGCCAATGCGCAGGGCATGGCCGCGACGGCCGAGGAGACGGCGTGTCAGGCGCAGGCCGTCGCCGCGGCCTCCGAGCAGGCGACGCGCAACGTGCAGACGGTCGCCAGCTCGGCCGAGGAGCTCAGCGCGAGCATTCGCGAGATCGCGATCCGCGTGCAGGAGGCGTCGAACGTCGCGCAGCAGGCGGTGCGGCAGTCGGCCGAGGCGAGCGGCACGATGCGCCAGCTCGGCCAGAGCAGCCAGGAGATCGGCCAGGTCGTGAAGGTCATCACGTCGATCGCGCAGCAGACCAACCTGCTCGCGCTCAACGCGACGATCGAGGCGGCGCGAGCGGGCGAGGCCGGCAAGGGCTTCGCGGTGGTCGCGAACGAGGTGAAGGAGCTCGCGCGTCAGACCGCGCGCGCGACCGAGGAGATCGAGCGCAAGATCGCCGGCGTGCAGCACGACGCCGAGCACGCGGTGCGCGAGATCGGCGACATCTCGAGCGTCATCAGCAAGATCAACGAGATCTCCGGGACGATCGCTGCCGCCGTCGAGGAGCAGAACGCCGCGACGGACGAGATCTCGCGCAACGTCACCGAGGCTGCACGCGGAACCGCGGAAGTCACGGCGAACATCGCCGGCGTGACGGCCGCGACGGGCGAGGCGGGCCACACGGCCGAATCGCTGAACAACTCGGCGGCGTCTCTGAACGTGCAGGCCGCGCGCCTGGGCAGTGCGGTGGAGAGCTTCCTGAGCAAGCTGCGCGCGGGCGTCTGACGCTCGCGCGATCGCGCTTCTCCTTCCTTCCGTCCTCGTGCCCGCCTCTCCTGATCGCCCCATTCGCGTTCTGATCGTGGACGACTCCGCCGTCGTGCGGGGGATCCTCGGTCGCATCGTCGACAGCGCACCCGACATGCGCGTCGTGACCACCGCGTGCAACGGACGCGATGCGATCGATGCGCTGCGGCTGCATCCGGCCGACGTCGTCCTGCTCGACATCGAGATGCCGGTCATGGATGGCCTCACGGCGCTGCCGCACCTCCTGGCGCAGTGCCCGGGGGTGCGCGTCCTCGTCGCCAGCTCCATCACGCGTCAGGGCGCCACGATCGCCATGCGGGCACTGTCGCTCGGCGCGGTGGACTGCGTCCACAAGCCGAGCTCACGCGTCGGTCTGGTGGCGGGGCTGGAGGAGGTCGGCGCGGAGATCGTCCAGAAGATTCGCGCGATCGCGCATCGCGATCCCGCTGAGCCGCACGGCATGGCTGGCACGCAGCAGGGAGTGGTGAGCGCGGGGGCGCCGGAGTTCGAGCCGCAGGTGCTCGCGATCGCGGCCAGCACCGGCGGTCCGAACGCGCTCAGCGCGGTCATCTCGGCGTTGCCCGGTGACTTCCCGCTTCCGGTCCTCGTCACCCAGCACATGCCGGCGATCTTCACGACGATGTTCGCACAGCGCCTCGCGCGCGAGGGGCGGCTCCCGTGCAGCGAGGCGGTGGACAACGAGGCGCTGTTGCCGGGGCGCGTCTACGTGGCCCCGGGCGACCACCACCTCACGGTCCGGCTCGCCGGCGTCACGCGGGTGCCGACCGCGCAGATCACGCACGATCCGCCCGAGCATCACTGCCGTCCGGCCGCCGATCCGATGTTCCGGTCGGCAGCCAAGGCGTTCGGGTCCGGCGTCCTTGCAGTCGTCCTCACGGGGATGGGCGAGGATGGGCGGCGCGGCTGCGAGGCGGTGGTGAAGGCGGGCGGGCGCGTCATCGTGCAGGACGAGGCGACGAGCGTCGTCTGGGGGATGCCCGGAAGCATCGTCGCCGCCGGCGTGCCGTGCACCGTGCTCCCGCTCGGAGCCATCGCGACGCACGTCAATTCCCTCTGCTGCGTTCGAACGTGATCGGGCACGACGACTACACGTTCCTCTGCACGCTGCTGCGCGGCACGAGCGGGCTCTCTCTGGGGCCCGGGAAGGAATACCTCCTCGAAAGTCGGCTCCCTCCGGTCGCGAAGACCTACGGCTTTCCGTCGCTCGCGGAGCTGATCGCCGCACTGCGCAACCGGCCACACGCGGAGCTGGTGAAGGCCGTGAGCGACGCGATGACGACGGGCGAGACGCTCTTCTTCCGCGACACGGTACCGTTCGAGATGCTGCGGGGACTCGTGCTTCCGCGGATCGCCGACCGATGCCGGCGCGAAGGGCGTCCGCTGCGCATCTGGTGCTCGGCCGCGTCGACGGGACAGGAGCCGTTCTCCGTCGCGATGCTTCTGGCGGAGATGCACCCGCAGCTGGCCGGCGTGCGCGTCGAGCTGCTCGCCACGGAGTACGCCTCGCACGCGATCAATCGCGCGCGCCGCGGCGTCTTCACGCAGCTCGAGGTGCAGCGCGGGCTTCCGGAGCGGCTGCTGCGGAAGTACTTCATCGAAGGACCGGACGGCTACCGCATCTCCGACGACATCCGGCGCCGCGTCACGTTCCGTGAGCTCAATCTCCTCGCCTCGTTCCGCTCGCTCGGCCAGTTCGACGTCATCCTGTGTCGCAACGTGCTGATCTACTTCGACGCGGCGACGAAGAAGGACGTACTCGACCGGCTCGCGCATGCGCTCGCGCCCGACGGGCATCTGTTCCTCGGCGCGACGGAGAGCGCGTTCGGGCTGACCGACTCGCTCGTGCGCGTCGCGGACGCGGCGACCTCGCTGCACGTCCGTCGCGACGATGCCGCGGCGATCGAGGAGTGGTATCGCGCGCAGCGCGAGTCTCGTCCGGTGAGCCCCGCCGCCTGATTCCGGCGCGGGGCGTCCCGCGCGGCGATGGGCGAGGTGGCGGCATACCGCGTGCGTTGACCGCCCGCATGCGCTTCGTGATCGCGACACACTATTTCGCCGGCCTCGGGTTCGCCATGCGGCTCCAGCAGGAGGGACACGAGGTCGTCATGGCGTACACCGGCATCGACGACCGCCGCGCGCAGCCGCGCTACGATCTCGTCGGCGACGGCATCGTCCGCAAGCTCCCGCTGGCCGACGTGATGCGCGACCGTGCGCAGTGGCGCGACTGGTATTTCGTCTGGGACGAGAACCACAGCCCGGCCGAGAACGAGCTGCTGCGCAGCGAGGGATTCAAGGTCGTGCTGGGCGGTGCGTACGCCGATCGCATGGAGCACGACCGCGAGGCGTGCCTCGAGCTGGTGGGCCAGTACGGCCTGTTGCCGCCGCCGTCGTTCCCGTTCGCGAACGCGGCCGATGCGCTCGCCTTCGTCGAGGCGAATCCGCACACCGCGTACGTGTACAAGCCCGACGTCGGTGAGAACTTCGAGACGTGGCTGCCGCAGGGCGAGACGGCCGAAGAGGCCAATCACGAGCTGCGCGCGCACCTGCGGTCGCTGCAGTCGAGCGTCCCGTTCATCCTGCAGGAGCGCAAGGACGGCATCGAGACGAACGTGGAAGTGTGGTTCGTCGAAGGCGAGCCGCGCTTCGCGTTCATGTCGCTGGAGTCCAAGTACAAGCTCACCGGCGATCTCGGAGATCTCATCGGCTGCGCGTTCGACTTCGTCTTCACGATTCCCGTGGACAGCCGCGCGGTCCGCGAGAGCGTCGGGCGGCTGTTCCCCGCGTATCGCGAGATGCGCTACACGGGCTTCGGCGATGCGAACTTCGTCGCGGCGCGCGACGGGCTCTGGTTCTTCGAGAAGTGCGAGCGCTTCGGATACAACGCGCATCCCAATCTCTTCTGGACGCTGAATCGCGATCCGCTCGGCGTCACGCTGGCGTCGATCGCCGATCACACGTTCCAGCCCAACTTCTCACCCGGCTTCGGTGCGTCGTGCTCGATGTACATGGACCATCCGCGCCCGGGGAAGGCGGTGCTCTTCCCGGAAGAGGTCCGTGACAATCTGTACTTCTACGACGTCTATCAGGATGAGAGCGGTGCACTCCTCACGGCGGGGTACTACGACAACGTGCTCGTCGCGAATGCCTTCGGCTACACGATTCCGACCGCGTGGGAGGCCGTCTACGCCGTCGCGCGTGCCGTGAAGTTCCCCGGCCGCGCGTTCCGCACCGACGGTGCGGGAACGGATTATCCCTCGTCGCCGCTGCGCCGCTACGAGGCGCTGCAGGCGATGGGATACCTGTGAACGGCGAGCTCGTGCGTCACGCCGGAGCGCGCTCCTGTCGCTGACGCATCTCATCGCGACGTACGGCTACGTCGTCGTCGCGGCGTTCGTGACGATCGAGGGGATGGGCGCACCGCTGCCGGGCGAGGTCGTGCTCCTGACTGGTGCGGCGTTCGCGGCGCAGGGACACCTCGAGATCGTCGGCGTCGTCATCGCGTCGTGGATCGGGACGCTGCTCGGCGGAACGGGCGGCTACTGGATCGGCCGCGTCGGCGGCGCGCCGCTGCTCGGCCGCTACGGTCACTGGGTGGGGCTGAATCAGGCGCGCGTCGCGTGGGCGAATGCGTACTTCGCGCGACACGGCGCCAAGACCATCGTCGTCGCCCGCTTCGTCGCGGTACTGCGCATGATCGCCGGGATCCTGGCGGGAATCACGCGCATGTCGTTCGGCATGTTCTCCGTGGCGAACGCCGTGGGCGGTGCGCTCTGGTCGATCGCGTTCGGCGCGCTGGGGTACCTCTTCGGGCGCAACCTCCCGCATCTCGAATACTACCTTCGCCGCTTCAGCTTCGGCGCGCTCATCCTCGCGATCGTCATCGGCCTCGGGATGTGGCAGTGGCGGCGCCGGCGTCCGGTCCCGTGAGCGTGAGCAGCGCGTCGACACGCGCGCGAATCGTCGTGTCGCGCATGCCGTCGCGCGCCGCGAGGGTGAGTAGCGCGGCGTCGGGTGCGCCGACGATCTCGCCCGCTCGTCGTGCGCGCCCCTCGTCGCTCACCAGCGCGTGCACCAGCCGGATCGCACGCTCGGCGTCGTCGAGTGGCATCGCGTCGAGCGAGCGCAGCTCGAAGTAGCCGCGCGGGCGCACTTCGGGAAAGAGCGTCGTGAGGTGTGCGGCATCCTCGTCGAGGATGCGCGCGGCGTGGGCGGCGAAGCGGTGGTACGCGCCGATCGGATCATCCATCTCGTACGGCAGCCCGGTGCGCGATGCGTCCAGCGTCTGCCACAGATGCGCGCGGTAGCTCGCGTACTGCGTCGGTGCACCCGCATATGCGGACGACGTCGCGAACGCGGCAATCAGATACGGCGCCAGCGCATTGAGCAGCCGCCAGCGCTCGAGCGGCCGCGGCCCCAGCTCCACGTTCAGCTGCAGTGATGCCGTCTGGCGCATCATCCGGATGCCCGACGGACCGATGCGCTCGAAGTGCGCCGTCATGCGCTCGTAGCGCGGTGCGTGCAGCACGAGCGGGACGTCCTCGATCGTGTTGAACGGATCGACGCCGACGGTGAGGAGCTCGATGCCGTCATCGGCGCCGGATTCACGCAGCGCGGCGACGGTCCGGCGCAGGAACGCGACGAGCGATCCCGGCTCGTCGAACACCGGCGTGCTGATCTCGATCTGCCCTCCCGGCTCGAACGAGATGCGCCCGGTCAGCGCGGCCGCTCCGATGCGCCAGCTGGGCGCGCCGTACGCGTCGGTCTCCTCCACCCAGCCGTGCGCGGCTGCCGCGCGGCGGATGAGGTCCACGGTCCCCGCGCCTCGCTCATCGGCGAACGGGAGTGCGCGGCGCAGCGACGACGCGTGGATCGGGATGAGCTCGAGCTCGGCGCCGATCGATCCCGCCGCGCGCGGCGATGCTGGCGGCTGGAAGAGTGCCTCGACCAGCGAGCGGAGCGACGTCACGGCCATCTGGTCACGCGGGACGCGCGAGCGCGAGCGCGAAGAGCTGTGCGGGATCGACGAGCCAGTCCACCAGCGTCATGCCGCCGCCCGCGAGCATCGTCTCGATCGTCGCACGATCGTACTTGTAGCTCACTTCGGTGAGCATGGGCTCGCCGCCCGCGATGACGATCTCGCCGACGCCCGGAACGTGCACGTGCTGATCGTGCTCGGGAATCAGGTACATCTCGATCCGGTGCTTCGCCGTGTCGTACACAGCGCGATGCGCGAACGCAGTCACGTCGAAGTCGCTGCCGAGCGTGGCGTTGAGCACGCGCAGCGCATTGCGATTGAAGTCGGCGGTGACACCGCGCGCGTCGTTGTACGCTCGCGCGACGATCTCCGCGTCCTTGCGGAGGTCGGCACCGAGGAGAAAATGATCGCGCGCCGTCATGCGCGATCGGATGCCGCCGAGGAAGCGGACCGCATCCGCGGGCTCGAAGTTGCCGATCGTGCTGCCGAGAAAGGCGTGCAGCGCGGGCGTCGGGTGCGCAGGGAGCGCGAACGGCTCGAGATAATCCGCGGCGACCGGATGCACCGCGAGCGCCGGGTAGCGCGTCCGCAGCCGCTGGGCGGCGTTCTCGAGGTGCGCGACGCTCACGTCGACCGGGAGATACGTCGCATCCGCGGTGTGTGCGATGAGCGCGTCGAGCAGAACCTCGGTCTTGCTCGCGCTACCGGCGCCCAGCTCGACGAGGGTGCGCGGAGCGGTGCACTCGATGATGCGTCGGGCGTGCCGCTCGAGGAGCGCGCGCTCGGTGCGTGTGGGATAGTACTCGTCGAGGCGCGTGATCTCGTCGAACAGCGCGGAGCCGCGCTCGTCGTAGAAGTACTTGGGCGGAAGCGAGCGCGGGGCGTGCAATAGGCCGGCGCGCACATCGGCCCGCGCTCGCTCGGCGTCAAACATCGCGCGCGCAGCGGAAGCCGCTGAAGATCTGCCGGCGGATGGGGAAGTCCCAGTTGCGGAACGTGTTGCGGATCGCGCCCGAGCGCGTGGCCCACGAGCCGCCGCGCAGCACCTTGTACTCCGGTCCGAAGAAGACCTCGGAATATTCCGCGTAGGGGAAGGCGCGGAAACACGGATAGCCGTGGAAGGCGCTGCTCGTCCATTCCCACACGTCGCCGATCATGCCGTAGCAGCCGAGTGGGGAGATGTTGCGAGGATGGCTGCCGACCGGCGTCGTATCGAAGGTGAGCTGGTCCACGTTGGCGAGCTCGCGCGTGGGTGGCTCGTCGCCCCAGGGATAGCGCTGTGCGGTCCGTGTAGCCGGATTCCAGCTCGCCGCGACCTCCCACTCGTATTCCGTCGGGAGGCGCTTGCCGGCCCAGCGCGCGAACGCGTCCGCCTCGTGGTAGCAGACGTGTACGACGGGATGATCGAGGGCAACCGGCGCCATTCGGTCCATGCTGCGCGTCATCCACACGTCGCCGTCGCGATGCCAGTGCTTGGGTTCCGCGACGCGTGCATCCTGCAGCCAGGCCCAGCCCGCGTCGCTCCACAGCTCGCGGCGCGTGTACCCGCCGTCGTTCATGAACGCGAGATACGCCTCGTTCGTCACCGGCGCCGCATCGATCTCGAAGGCGTCGAGCTGCACGGCGTGGCCTGGCCGCTCGTTGTCGTACGCGTCGGGCGCGTCGCTCGTGCCGATGGGATACGTGCCGGCCGGAACTCGCACCATGTGACGAAACGCGTCGATCCCGCCGTCAGACTGTTCGGTCGATCGCGCCGCGCCCGGAAGCGAGCGTGGCGCACGGTACGGCGCGCCATGCTTGAGCTGGAGCGTCTGCAGGATCGTCTCGTCGTGCTGGTACTCGTGCTGGAGCACCATGTGATAGACGAATCCATCCCGCAGCAACGGATTCCCGGACTCGAAGTCCGCCTGCTGGAGCTTCGCGAGCACATTGTGGCGCACGTCGGCGGAGAGCGCGAGGAGCCCGTCGAGCGACGGGAGCGGGAGCGCCGCGCGAGTGGCACGCGGGTGCTCGAACGGGTTGTACAGCCCCGGCATCTCCGTGAACTCGATCGCCCCATCGAGGTTGCGGGTGAGCCAGAGCGCCTCGAAGTGCACGATGTGCCCCAGATCCCAGAGAATCGGGCTCATCAGCGGGTCGTGCTGCCGGCGCAGGTCGTCCTCGCCAACGGGGGCGAGGAGCGCGAGCGTGCGGCTGCGCGCCTCCTGCAATCGTTCGGCGATCCGGTCGGCGAGGTCGGCGGGTGACTGGGTCGGCATGGGTCGGAACGGGGAATCAGGCGCAAGATACGCCCTGGGACCGTTGCCGTCGTCATGCCCGTGGGCCAAGTTTGCTGTTCCCCGTGCCCCCGTCCGTCACCGTTCCCTCCTCAACCGGCCAGCGCCGCGTCGTCCGGTTCTTCGAGAGCTTGCCGCTGGTGGCCGGCGCCCTCGTCGCCGTCGGCGCCATCGTCGACCTCGCCGAGTGGAACGCGGGGTTCAATCCCGTCACCGGCTTCTTCCCGGGCGGGGTGGCGATGCTCCCGCTCACGGCGCTGCTGTTCATACTGGCCGGGGTCTCGCTGATGCTCGCCGCGCGCCCCGATCGCGCGGCGCCGGTGCGCGTCACTTCGGTGACGCTGGCGATCATCGTGGTGCTCGTCTGCCTGCTCGAGTCGGTCGCGTGGGTGCTGCACCGGGACGTGGGGCTGGACGGGCTGCTGTTCTCCGACGCGGTGCACCAGACGCCGTGGCTCCCGCCGGGGCGCATGGCGATCAACTCCATCGCGGCCTTCCTGTTCTGTGGCGCGGCGCTGCTGGCGATCCACGTGGATGATCGTGACGCCGGGGGGAGCGCGCCGGTCTTCGCGATGCTCGGCGGGGTGGTGGGCTTCCTCGGGCTCGTCGGCTACTCCTTCGGGGTCACGCCGTTCTATGCGCTCACCGACCTGTCGGCAATGTCGCTCTCGACCTCGCTCGGGGTCGTGGTTCTCGCGATCGGGATCATCCTCGCGCGGCGACGCAGCGGGCTTCCTCGTCTCCTCGCCGACCCGGGCGCGGCTGGTACGGTCGCGCGGCGCCTGGTTCCTGCGGCGATTCTCGTTCCGTTCCTGCTCGGCTGGGGGCGCCTGTACGGCGAGCACGCCGGCTGGTTCGATACCCCGTTCGGGATCTCGATCTACGTCGTCGGGACGATCGCGATCTTCCTCTGGCTGGTGAGCTGGGCGGCCCACATGGCGTTCGCGAGCGATCAGGTGCGCGGAACGCTGTTGGCGAACGAGCAGGCGGCGCGCGAAGCCGCTGAAGGGGCCAACATCGCGAAGAGCAACTTCCTCGCGGTGATGTCGCACGAGCTGCGCACACCGCTCTCGGCCATCATCGGGTACGAGGAGCTGCTCGCCGACGGGATCACCGGTCCGGTGAACGAGGCGCAGAAGCATCAATTGTCTCGCATGAAGGCGAGCGCGCAGCACCTGCTGCATCTCATCGACCAGATCCTCGCGTATTCGCGCATCGACGCCGGACGCGAGATGGTGCAGGCGGACGACGTGGAAGCCAACGCGCTCGCGCACGAGGCCGCAGCGCTCGTCGAGCCGCTCGCGCGCGAGAAGGGGCTTCCACTCGAGGTCGTGACCACGGGGTACACGCTCCCGATGGGGACGGACGGCGGGAAGGTGCGCCAGATCCTGGTGAACCTCCTCTCCAACGCGGTGAAGTTCACCAGCACGGGACGCGTGCGTCTCGCGGTGCATCACGACGGCGCGACGGTGCGCTACGTCGTGAGCGACACCGGCATCGGCATCGCGGCCGAACATCGCGATCGGATCTTCGAGGCATTCTGGCAGGTGGAGCAGCCGAGCACGCGGCGCGTGGGCGGCACCGGACTCGGCCTCAGCGTCACGCGCCGTCTCGCGCGCCTGCTGGGCGGCGACGTGATGATGACGTCCACGCCTGGCGAGGGAAGCACGTTCACGGTGACGCTCCCACTCGAGGCACCCGCGGTCGCCGCCGCGCGCGCCGCAGCGGCGGCCGCGGCCGCGGCGACCATCCCACCGCCGCCGGTCGCGTGACCGACCGGGCGAGCGCCGAATGGGGTGATTTCCCCTGCACGCATCTGCATTTCGTCGATACACCCGAGGTCGTGATCGACGTGCGTGGCCACGTGACGGCAGACGAGCGCGCCGCGCTGGCGGCGCACGGTCTCCTCGGAGCGTTCTCCGTGGTCACGGCGCAGGATCCGATGGGGAAGACCCAGCCGCCGGAGGTGAACAGGGAGCTGGCGGCGAAGTTGCAGGCTCACGTGCAATCGCTCGGCAGCCCATACACGCGTGTCGAGGCGTGCAGCCCGGATCGGTCGCATTGCGAGGAGAGCATCGCTATCGCGCTCGCGCGTGACGAAGGTGTGCGCCTCGCGTGCGAGTACGATCAGCTGGCGATCTTCTGGTTCGACGGCGACGCGTTCTGGATCGTACCAGCGCGCTCGTCGAAGCCGGCCGTGCGACTCGCACCGGAGCGCTGAGCGCGCGACGCAAACGCGGCGCACGCGCATCGCATTTCCGTCGCGTTCACATCGCGCTGGCATCTCGCGTCAACGTCAATCGTCTTCGAGTCGTACTGTCATCGTGACTGCTGCAACACCACTCACTTCACGCGCGCAGCCGACGGCGCGCGAGCGCGACGATCTCCTCGCGACGGCCGCACGGTTGCGGCAGGTGGTCGCGAGCCGGATCGTCGGCCAGGAGCGCGTCCTCGACGAGATTCTGATGGCGCTGCTCGCGGGTGGCCACGCGCTGCTCGTCGGCGTGCCCGGGCTCGCGAAGACGCTGATGATCAAGTCGGTGTCGGAGGCGATGCACCTCGGTTTCCGGCGCATTCAATTCACGCCCGATCTCGTGCCGTCGGACATCACCGGCACCGAGGTGATGGAAGAGGATCCGGGAACGCACGCGCGGCTCTTCCGCTTCGTGCAGGGGCCGGTGTTCGCGAACATCGTCCTCGCCGACGAGATCAACCGCGCGCCGCCGCGCACGCAGGCCGCGTTGCTCGAGGCGATGCAGGAGCACCGCGTGACGGTGGCGGGTGAGACGATGGCGCTTCCGGAGCCGTTCTTCGTCCTCGCGACGCAGAACCCGATCGAGCAGGAAGGGACGTACCCGCTTCCCGAAGCGCAGCTCGATCGCTTTCTGTTCGACATCCGCGTCGCGTACCCCGACGAGCGCGCCGAGGTGGAGATCCTGCGCAACACGACCGGGCGTACGGAGACCGCGATCGAGCCCGTGATCGACGCGGCGCAGACCGTCGCGCTGCAGCAGATGGTGCGCGACGTTCCCGTCGCCGACGTCGTGCTGCAGTACGCCGCACGGCTCGTGCGTGCGACGCGTCCGGACGACGCGAGTGTGCCGGAGAGCGTGAAGCGCTACGTGCGCTGGGGTGCGGGGCCGCGAGCGGGGCAGGCGCTCGTTCTCGGTGCGAAGGCGCACGCGCTCCTCGCCGGTCGGCACGCGGTCACGCCCGACGACGTGCGCCGTGTCGCGCATCCGGTGCTGCGCCATCGTGTCCTCCCGAACTTCGCCGCGGAAGCCGAAGGGATCTCGGCCGAGCGAATCGTGGACGACCTCCTGGCGCACGTCGCACCGCCCAAGAGCGACATCCGGATCTGAGCATGGCGCGGCGGTCGTCCGCCGGCGACCAGTCGCTGGCGTCCTTCGGCGCGCTGCTCGACGCCGTGCGCGGCCTCCGCTGGCGCGCGCGCCGCGCGTCGCGACTCGCGGTCCCCGGCGTCCATCCGTCGCGCGTGCGCGGCACGTCGGCCGAGTTCACGGAATACCGACCGTATCGCCAGGGCGACGAGGTGCGTCGCATCGACTGGCGTCTTCTCGCGCGTACCGACCGCGCGCAGATCCGGCTCTCCGAAGAGCGCGCCGTCACGCCGACGGTGATCGTGCTCGACGCGAGCGCGTCGCTCGCATTTCCGGCGACCGGCGCGTCCAAGTGGACGCTCGCGTGCGAGCTCGCGATCGGCCTCGCGGCGATCGCGCAGGCAGGCGGCGATCCGGTGGGGCTCACCCTCGTCGGCCACGACGTTCGCGTG
>Ga0070714_100001632_pt1 | contig 16316 bp, 4 predicted proteins | sample LARL83metaG_FD_65450 | JGI IMG/M metagenome (GOLD analysis project Ga0070714, IMG submission 65450) | Corn, switchgrass and miscanthus rhizosphere microbial communities from Kellogg Biological Station, Michigan, USA - LAR L8-3 metaG | ecosystem: Host-associated > Plants > Roots > Rhizosphere ...
GCCAGCGGGCTGCTGAGCTCCGGCGGCCACGACGACGCCCCCAAGCCGCGGTTCAGCCCGGCGCTGGCCATCCAGAAGCACGGCACCGACGCCGCGTTCGTCACGTTCACCGCGGGCGACGGCACCGGGCCCTGGTGGGTCGTTATCCAGCGCGGCTTCGGCCCCATCTATATAGAGCAGGTCGGGCTGGCCGTGACGATGGCCGCGAACCAGGTCGGCTCGGTCGGCCTGCTGATCGACGGAAAGGTCAGCCTGCTGGGGTTGACCGCCGCGGTCGACGACCTGTCCCTCACCTACCTCGTGCCGGTCGGCTCGCCGCTGGACCCGCACTCCTGGGCCGTGGACCTGGCCGGGCTGGCCGTCACCGCCGACCTCGGCGGGCTGTCCCTGGCCGGCGGCCTGCGCAAGTTCCCGGTGTCCGAGGGCGGGGTCCAGTACCTGGGCATGCTGCTGGCCAAGCTGGCCGTCTACGGAATCTCGGTCTACGGCGGGTACGGCCTGGTCGGCCCGCCCGGCGACCAGTACGCCTCACTGTTCCTGTTCGGCGCCGTAAACGGCCCGATCGGCGGCCCGCCCGCGTTCTTCGTCACCGGGATCGGCGGCGGCTTCGGGATCAACCGCGACCTGGTCTACCCCAGCGACCTGACCCAGTTCCCGACCTACCCGTTCATCAAGGCGCTCGACCCGGCCGCCAGGCCTGGCGACCCGATGACCGAGCTGGACCAGGTCCGCGGCTTCTTCCCGCCCGACCGCGGCTCGTTCTGGTTCGCCGCCGGGGTGTCGTTCACGTCCTTCGCCCTGGTGGACGGCGTGGCCGTGGTGGCCGTGCAAATCGGCGACGGGTTCGAGCTGGCCCTGCTCGGGCTGGCCCGGATGGCCCTGCCCCGGCCCCAGGCCGCCCTGGTGAGCATCGAGCTCGCCCTGCTGGCCCGGGTCTCCACCAAGGAGGGCGTGATCCTGGTCCAGGCCGCGCTCACCGACAACTCCTGGCTGCTGTACCCGGACATACGGCTCACCGGCGGGTTCGCCTTCGCCTCCTGGTTCGGCGGGCCCAACCGGGGCCAGCTCATGCTGACCATGGGCGGCTACCACCCGGACTTCCACCGGGACGGCTACCCGATCGTGCCCCGGCTCGGCCTGTCCATCGAGCTGTTCGGCTTCCTGTCCATCACCGGCCAGACGTACTTCGCGCTGACCTCCGAGGCGATCATGGCCGGGGTGGCGATCAGCGCCAGCGCCGACTTCGGCGTCGCCTGGGCGCACCTGCGCTTCGGCGGCGACGGGATCATCTTCTACGACCCGTTCTGGCTGCACGTCAGCGTGTACGCGGCGGTCAGCGCCGGAATCACGATCGACGTCTGGATCGGCACGATCACCATCTCTGTGTCGCTGTCCGCGCAGGTGGACGTGTTCGCGCCGCCGTTCTACGGCGAGGCCACGTTCTCCGTCGGCCCGTCCTCGCTGACCGTGCCGTTTGGCGACCAGCCGCCGCAGCAGCCCGCGCCGGGGATCTCCTGGGCCGAGTTCGTGCCCAAGTACCTGCAGGAGGCCAGCGCCGGGATCGCCCACGTGCTCGGCGCGGTGACCGGTCCCGGCGCCCAGGTCCCGGCCGGCTCCGCGACCACTGGCGGTGCGCGCAGCCCGGATGGCAGCGACGCGCGACCGTTCCTGATAACCCCTGAATTCACCCTGACGGTGACCAGCCTGGTTCCCGTCCGCGAGCTGGTCGCCGGCGGCACCACCACCAACCTGCCCACCGTGCCCGAGGTGTCGGCGGCGCCGATGCGGCAGCCGGCCAGACCGACGGTCACCCTCGCCTTCATCGGCCCGGCCCACGCCAGCCCGCAGGACCGGATCGCCGCCCTGGCCCTGGCCCCGCAGCCCGACGGCTCATTCCCGGTCGGGGTCTGGGGCCCGGCCCAGACCCAGGACGACGCCAAGGTGCCGTCCGGCGCCGTGATCACCGCCGTGGACCGGGTGCAGCTGACCGGCTCGGCCCTGTGGGCACCGAGCCCCGGCGGCGCCCCCGACATCCCCTTGCGCCAGGTAGAGACCGGCAGCCGCCGGCCGCTCCCGTTCGTGACCGAGGGCTCGGCCAGCCAGCTGGCGAAGCTGAGCCAGGACGCCGCGCAACTGGCGGGCACCGTCCCCGCAGCAGGCCCGTCCGGGGTCCTGGCCACCGCGGGCGACCTGCTGGCGGACCGCGGCGGGCGCAGCCCGGCCGACGTGGCCGCCTGGAAGGGCGGCCAGCGCTCCCAGCCGATCCTCGGCAGCCTGGGCGAGGGCCTGGGCACCGCCTGGTCACCGGCCGCGGTGGAACCGGTGGCCCCGCCGGTCACCGATCCCGTCCCGCTGCGGCAGCCGGCCGTCAAGGCCGTCCTGGCCATGCCGGTCGGGCTCGACCCGGTCCCCACGGCCATGGTCACCGCGCCAGCGGCACCGTCCCTGCTCGGGGTGGCAACGCCAGCCGAGCCGAGCGCGCAGGCCGAGGCCGGCCGGACGGCAGGCGACACCACGGAGCGGGCCTCGCAGACCCCGGTCACCACGGTCGTCCTGCGCGGCCCTGGCCCCACCACCTCCGTAGCGCCCGGCCTCCTCAACGGCCTGAACTATGTGACCTCTCCCCCGCCGGCGCTGGCCGGTGTCGACTCCGGGCTGACCCCGGCGATCCCGGCCCGCCTCATCCGGCAGCCGGACCCGGCCGTCGCCGCCGCCGGGACCGTGCTGGCGACGGGCCTGCCGCCGGTCAGCCGGTCGGGGCGCAGCGGCACCGAGGCCGTCGACGGGCGCGGTGGCGGAACCGCCGGACGGGACTGGCTGGCCGGGCTCACCGCCAGCCTGCACAGCGACGCGTCGGGCGGCGGCCCTGGTGACGGCCAGGGCGGCCTCACGATCACCGCAGGGCAGGTCACCGTCCTGCACCTCCCGGACGCCGACCGGGACGTGGAACCGAACGCCCGCCCGACCCTCACCGTGGTCTCCGGCTCGGTCCGGATCGTCGCCGTCGGGCCCGGGGCCAGCCTGCTGGCCGACCAGACCGCGCAGGCCGGCGACGAGGTGCCGGTGCCGCCCGGCACCCGGGTCCTGGCCGTGCACACCGCGGCCCCGCCCGCCAGCGCCGCGACGGCGAGCAGCGCGAGCCAGGCCCTAGTGTACGGGTGGGACCCGGCCGCTCCCCTGCCCTACCTGGGCGATGAGGTGCTGCTGACAGCGGGCGGGATCGTCGTGTCGGCCGGCCGGGTGCCGTGGCGCCGCTACGGCAGGACCGCCCTCGGCTGGGTCTCCCCGGGCACGCTCACCGCCGGGGCCTCGGCCATCACCACCCGGTTCAGCCGGCCCGTCGACACCGTCATGGTGGCCGTCGAAGGCGGCAGCGGCGACGACCTCGCGCTCGGGCTCAGCGGCGCCACCCGGGCCAGGGACGCCAGCGGGCAGCCGGTCCCGCCGGTGCTGGTCGCCGACGGCCCGCGCGCCGTCGCCGTGTACGCGATCGTCCCCGGCACCGGACCCGACGGCACCCCGGCCGGCGTCGAGGTCACGGTCGCCACCGGGCCGGGACGGCACCTCGCCGGGGTGGCCGGGGCGGCGGGCGGCGGGGCTAACGGCGGGACCGCGGGCCTGGCCGCCGCGATCGCCGACCGGGGCTTCGCCGCCGTAGTCCCCGATCCCGTCCCGACCGGACTCGGCCGCGCCGTCGTGGCCTGGAAGCAGGCATGATGTCCAGTCTCCCCGCACCCGGCACGTTCCGCCTCTACCCGTTCGCCGAGCCGCCCGTGCCGGCCGGCGAGTACGTGCTCACCGGTGACGTCAGCGGCCTGCCCGGCCAGGTAGAGCAGATGCGGGCCGCCGTGCACATCACCGCCCCGCGCTACACCATGCCGCCGGACCAGATCCTGTCCACGTTCCCGCCCGCCGGGTCCACCGGCGCGTTCGGCACCCGGCTGCCGCAGATCGTGCTACGCCGGCGGACCCTGCCCTGGGAGCGGTCGCCCGACCTGGACCACGACGTGGCCACCACGCCGACGCCCTGGCTGGCGCTGGTCCTGCTTGCCGCGGGCGAGGGCCAGCTGAAAACGGATGTCGACGTCAAGGACACGGTGACCCCCGGGGTCAGCCTCGGCGACGACGCCGATGTGCCCAAGGGCGCCTGCCTTGAGGTCCCCGCCTCGGTGGTGACCAAGGTCTTCCCCACCAGGGACGACCTGCCGATGCTGTGCCACCTGCGCGAGGTCGACCTGGCCGACACGGAGCTCGCGCTGGGCGACGACGACGGCTACATGGCCGTGGTGCTCGGCAACCGGCTGCCCCAGCCCGGCGTAAAGTACCTGGCCTGCCTGGTCAACCTGGAGGACCAGTACGACCGGCTGCCGGTGATCCCCGATGAGCAGCTCGTCATTAGCTACATCCCGGCCGGGGCGGTCTACGACATCGGCAGCCAGCTGCGGGCCGCCTACGGCGACCAGGTCAGCTACGACACCGCCACCATGGGCCTGCCGCGGCAGGCCGGGTCCACGGCGGCCGACCCGGCGGCCGGCGGCCCGGTGGTCGAGTCCGCCCACGGCGCGGCCGCCCGCACCGGCGCGGCGTGGGCGGCGGCCGCCCCCGTCGCCGCCCCGCAGCGGGCCGACACCACCGCCGCGGCCAAGATGAAGCTCGCCGACGGTTTCTCCTACTCCGTGCTCGGCACGCTGGCCGGCCAGCTGGCCGACCCGGTGCTGCGCTTCCCTGTCCTCGCCTACTGGTCGTTCACCTGCGATGAGGGCGGCGACTTCCAGTACCTCGCCGAACGGGTACAGGTGCGGATGCTCGGCCACGTGGTGACCGGCCAGGAAACGCCCGACGGCGACGGCGCCCCGCCGGGCGGCAGCCCGGCGGCCGCGCCCGAGCCGCCGCCCACCCGGCCGCTGCCACTGGTCACCCCGACCGGGCACGTACAGATCGATCACCTGAGCCGTGAGGGGGAGCCATCCCCAGCCTGGTTCCGCGGCCCGCTAGCCCCGGCCGCGGTCCCCCGGGCCGAGCCATCCGCCCCCGGGCAGCCGCCGCCGCTGGCCCATCACGCCGACCAGCTCCGCCGAGTCACGCCGGACGGCCAGGAGGACCTCGGGTACGCCGCCGCCTTCGAGATCGGCCGGCTCCTGGCGCTGTCGCAGCCCGGCGTGGCCGCCGCGCTGGCCCGCTGGCGGGCCGAGGCCTACGGCGCCGCCCGGGTGCAGCAGGTGGTCGCGGACGCCATGGGCAGCCTGCCCGCGCCGGTGGTCACCGGCCTGAACGCGGCCGACCCGCTGACCGACCCCGCCCTGGCCACCCGGCCGCGGACGCTGGGCGCCCGGGCCAGCAGGGCCCTGGTCGGCCTGCTCGGCGCCGACCCGGTGGCTGCGCTCGGGCCGGCCCGGCCGGTCGCCGCCCCCGGCAACGCCGCGGGCCCGCTGGCCCCGGTGCACGCCCAGGGCACGGCCGGGCTGCTGACCGGGCTGGCCGTCCCCGGGGTGGAGGCGGGCAGCGCCCCGGCCGCACTGCTGAACCAGCTGTCCGCGGCCCCGGCCGTGGCGGTGACCGCGGCACCGCCCGCGGCCGCGGGCCAGGGGCCGGCGGCCGCCCGGGTCGCCGCGCTGCGGTCCGGCCTGGAGGCCGCGGTCGCGGCCCCGGCCGCCGGGGCCGCGACCGTGCCGCCCCGGACGGGCGCTGCGGAGCCGGCCGCCGGGCCGGCCGTGGAGCCCGGTGCCGAGCAGGACGGGGACGCGCTGGATGAGCTGATCCGCCGGGCGACCCAGCGGCGAGACAGGAGACCGTGATGACCTCGCTGGCACTGACCTCGAAGGCCGCGCTGGCGGCGGTGGTCACCTCGGTGCAGGAGGTCGCCGCCCAGCTGGTGCAGCAGATCGGCCCGCAGGACGTCGACTCGGGACCGCACGCGGTCCCGCTTGACCTGCGGCTGTGGCTCGGCGGGCTGCGGCTGCTCGCCGGGGTGCCGTTCGGCGACCTGGTGGCCGACGCCGAGCTGCTGCCCGCCGAGTCGATCCGGTTCTTCTACGTGGACCGCGGCTGGACCGACGCGCTGGCCGAGGGTGCGCTGTCGGTTGGCACGGTGACCACCGCCGACCGCTCCACGCTGGCCGCCCTGTACGGGACGGTGCGGGCCGAGGTAGACGAGGCCGAGCGGCTGGTCCGGCTGCCCGGCGTCGACCCCGGGGCGGCGGTACCCGCCGGGCCCGCCGGCACGATCAGCGGCTTCCTCCTCAGGTCCCGGATGGTATCCGGCTGGCCCGCCCTGCACGTGCGCGGCTACGCGGTGGACAACCTGTCCCTGGCGAAGCCGATCGCCGACGGCGACGTCGACGAGTCCGACGGCGCGGCGCTCCAGCGGCTCGGGCTCCTGCGGATGGAGCGGCTGGCCCCGGCCGTGCTGCTGGTGCTGTTCGACGGGGTCCCGGCCGTGGTGCACATCGAGGAACCGCGGGCCGGGATCCAGTTCGGCGTGGACGCCGAGGGCGACGGCGGCTCGGCCGGGGCCCTGGTGACGCTCCGCGACCCGGCTACGGCGCGGCCGACGGGCGCGACCGTCGAGGTGCCGTTCCGGCCGGACGTCCCCGGCGTGATCCACCTCGGCGCGCTGGCCAGGAAGCTGGTCACGGCCGAGCCCGCCCTCGGGCCGTCGCTGGACGCCGCGGAGTTCGCCATGCAGCTGCTCCAGTTTCCCTACCGGGCGGTGTTCGGCGACCGGACACTGGCCGGCGGCCCGCCGTCTGACCCGGCGGCCTTGTTCCGGCCGACGGTCGGGATGGCCCAGCTGCTCAAGCGGTTCGAGGGCGGCAGCTGATGGCCTACGATCCCGCCCAGGTGCGTGCCGCCCAGGTCACGCCCCGGTTCAGCGTGCTCGCCAGGACCGGCGTGGACGTGGCCACCCTGGGCACCTGGGACGCGAACCTGCTGCACGAGCCACGGGTGCTGGTGCCGGTTGACGTGCAGGCCTACGTGGTCCCTGCCACCGGGGCCGAGCCGACGCTCGCCCTGCCAGGACCGCTTTCGCCCGGCCACGGCAGCGACCCGGCCGTGGTCGACGGCCCGCCCCCGTTCACCGCCGGGAACCCGCGCCCGGCCGGCGTCCACCTCAGCTGGGCCATGCCCGACTCCCTGCAGCGCGGGCGCCTGCAGGACCCGCGCCAGGGCAGCGGCGGCGGCCTTAGCATGGGCGCGCTACCTGACCGCTGGGCCGTGCTCCGGGTGCTGGCCGCCGCCGCGCCCGCCGCGGGCAGCGCACCCACGGCGGTCCGCGGCTGGCTGCTGGACGCGGCCGCCGGCGTCGCCCGTGACCTGGCCAGCGGCGCCGAGGGCGCCCCGCTGGCGCAAGACCCGGCCCGTCAGCTCGCCCCCGGCGAGCTGACGGGCACCGCAGGAGGGTCGCTGACCTGGACCGGCGGCTACGACGCGGCCTACTCCCGGTTCGCCTGGCACGACCCGCTCGACGACCTGGCCGCCGACCCGCAGCTCGGCGGGACCCTCCCGGGCGGGGCGTTCGACGGCACGGCCACCTACGTCATCGTCGGCTGGTACTCCACCGGCGCCCTCGACCCACTGGACGGCGTCCGCACCACCGACAGCCTGGCCGAGCGGCTTGCCGGGCTCGGCTGGCGGCTGATCACCGGCGGCGGCGACGAGGGCGCCGAGCGGGAAGGCACCCTGGGCCGGCTCGCTGACCTTGGCGTCACGGTCGCCTCCCGGCTGGACCCGGCGGCCGCGAGCGCCCAGGTCGCCTCGCGGCCTGCCGGCCGGCCCGATGCGGCCGCCCGGGACGCGGCCACGGCCGGCCCCGGCCAGGCGGCCGCCGCCGGGGCCGCGCACGTCTCGACGGTGCCTGCCTACCAGGCGATCGGGGCGGCCAGCCTGGCCCGCGAGGCCGCCGGCTGGGTCACCGGCGCCGGGACCGGCGTGGAGGCCTCCACGCTCCTGCACGGCGCCGTGCTCGGCGTGCCGCTGCCCGGGGTCACGATCGTCAGGGACGCGTTCACGCCCGACCTGCGGCCAGATCCGGCCACGGTCGGGATCGTGGCCGGCGACCACGTGGACGACCTGGTCGTGGCGGGCCTGTCCGATGTGCTTGGCGGCACCGGGGACGCGCGGCGCAGCGTCGAGCGGCTGCTGACCGCGTTCTCGGCCGGACTGCTGCCCAGCCTGTCCAGCCCAGACGGGCTGGTCACGATCGACGAGCGCGAGCACGAGGCGGGGTTCGCGGGGGTGGCCGCGGGCGAGCCGCCGGTCACCGACCGGGTGCTGACCAGCAGGGCGCCGCTGCCGCCGCGCGGCACGCCGCCGCAGGCCGCCCCGGCAGCCGGGACCGCAGCGGCCACGCTCACCTACACCGGCCCAGGGGTCCGCATGAGCGGCTTCCTGACCGAGGAGACAGCCGACTTCACCCGGGCCCGGCTGGCCCAGGTCACCGTGCCCGACGCTTCCGGGCAGGCAGCGGCGGCCAGGGCCGGAACGTCGGCGGCCCCCGCCCCCGGCCAGCCGGCCGGGAGCGGGCAGGTAGGCAGCGGCGCCGCCCCGGCGCCGGGGACCGGGTCCGGGCCGCCGGACTCGGCCACCGTCCAGCGGCAGCCGCCCGGCCGGTTCACGCCGCTCGACCCGCAGATCGGGCTGCGCGGCGCGGGCTTGTCGCCCCGGCACGGCGGCGACGGCCGTGGCGACCCTGACGAGCTGCTCGGCTGCCGCCGCGGGTCGCAGATCGCGCAACGTTACACCGGGCTGCTGGACGGCGCCGCCCTGGTCCCGCCCCTGTCCAGCGGTGCGCTGCCGGACGAGACCACCGCCCTGGTCCGCGAGGCGCTGTTGCTGTCGCCCACCCTGCTCACCTGGCTGGCCGCCAGGGCCACCCCGGGCGGCGCCCCGGCGCCCGGCCCGGCGCCCGCCCCCACACCCGCTCCGGCCGCCGGGCCGGGCGCAGCGCCCCGCGGGGCGGCGCCCCCGGCCGCGCCGCTGGCCCGGCTGGGCGCCGAGCTGGCGCTGCGCTTCGACCCGGCCGGCGGCTACCTGGGCAAGGCCGCTCCCGGACTCACCATCGGCCGCGGGGACCTGGACCCGGTCGGCGCGTCCACGCTGGAGCTGCTGCGCCGCCACAGCCTGCTCGACGGGGTCGAGCCCGACCTAGTCGCGCTGACCTCGTGGGCCCAGCCGTGGGTGCCGGCCTGGCTGGAGTGGGAGCTGGCCGTCACCCCGGCCTCGGACCTGTCCGGCTGGCAGCTCGGCCCGGTCGACTACGAACCCGCCGACGGGGCGCCGGCCCCGGGAGCCGCACCGGTCACCGTGTCCGGCCGGGCTCACCTCACCACGGCGCCCGGCACCAGGCTGGCCGGGGCGGTGGCCACCTGGCTGACCGCCGAGCAGGCCAGGGACCGGGTCAACGCCGGCGAGGCCGACGACACCACCGCCGCGCAGATTGCCGCGCTGGGCGCGGCCGCGGCCGGGCTCGACCTGGTCTCGGCAAGCTGCGACGGGGTGCGGATGGTGCTCCTCGGCCTGCCGCAGACGGCGCTTTCGGCCCGACAGGCGGACGGCACCGTCCCGCCGCCCGCCCCGACCGTGCCACCGGTCCTGCTGACCGGCGGCACGGTCACGCTGATCCGGCTGCGCGTGGTCGACGCCTTCGGCCGGCTGCTCGACCTCGACCCGGCGGGCACGGTCGTGCCCGAGCGGGTGACCATGCCCGGGGCGCAGGCGACCATGCTGCGGACGCCGCGGATCACCGCGCCAGCCCGCTGCCGGCTGCGCCTGGCCGGCGCCGAAACCACCGACCCGGCGGCGCCGGCCGACGCGGTGGTCGACGAGGTAGACGCCAGCCGCCAGGTCAGCCCGGTCATCGGGTTCCTGCTCCCGAACCACGTGGACGAGGGCGTCCAGGTGTTCGGGGCCGACGGCACCCCGCTCGGCGAGCTGATCACCGAGCCGACCGGCGGCGGCGTGGCCTGGGAGCCGGCGCCAGGACGGCCGCTGCGCGCCGACGCCGCCCCCGGCGATGGCCTGACCACCGCCCAGCGCCCGCTCGGGCTGCTCGCCGCGGGCATGGTGGCCGCCGACGCCGCGGCCCGGGCCGGCCAGCCGGCGGGCGCCCCTGACGGCCCGGACGAGTCGGCACTGTCCGCCTTCCTGCGCGCGATCGACACCACGCTGTGGACCGTGGACCCCATCTCGGGCGCGGGCTCGTCCGCGGTCGCGTCGATCGTCGGGCGGCCGGTGGCCGTGGTGCGCGCCGTGCTGTCGGTGGACGTCGCCGACGACCTGGACGCGCTCACCCTGGACGACGCCGGCCGGGCGGCGCGGGCGCAGGCCTACGCCGACCTGACCCGGCTCGGCGTGCCGGTCAGGATAGGCGAGCTGACCCGGACCGACGACGGCGTCCTCGGCTGGTTCGCCGACGACGAGTACGACCGGGTGCACGTGGTGGACAAGCTGGTCCTGGACGAGGCCATGGCGGCCGGGCCGGGCCAGGGCCATTTCGGGCCCTGGGGCACGACGCCGGTCGTGCCGGGCCAGCAGCCGATCACCCACCCCTACCTGGACACCGCCGACACCGTGGTGGTCCATCCGGGCAGCCCGCGGCTGCTGACCGTGCTGATGCTGCCCGGGTCCACGGCCAGCGTCACCTGCGGGCTGGTCCCGCGGGTCACGATCGCGCTGCAGCGGGCCTGGTACGCGCCCGGCCTGGAGAAGCTGTCGCCGTCGGTCCGGGTCGGGCCCGTGCTGGTCGACCCCGGCCAGGTCCGGCTCCCCGCCGTGACCGCGCTCGGCCAGCGGCAGGTGCTCACCCACCGGGAGGGCCCGCTGGGCTGGCAGGACGACGCGATCCTGGCCGCCACCCAGGAGGCGCTGCTGCCGGACCGGGCGTCCGGGCTGCGCGAGGGCTGGATCCGGGTCGACCCGTCTCCCCCGCCGCCGCCGGGAACGGGCTCGGGCACCGCGTCCACGTCGGCTGGGGCAGCGTCATGAGCAGGTACGAATGGCCGCCGGCGCCCAGAGGCCCGCGGGGGCGGTCCCGGGCCCGCCGGGCCGACATCGCCGGCCAGGCCGCGGGCAGCGACCCGGCCGCCCGGCCGTCGGCGCTGGCCCGGCGCCGGTCCGACCAGGCCGGGGTGCTGCGGGCGGCAGCCGACCGGGGCCCGGACACGGGCGCGGCTCCGCGCCTGGCTCCCGGCCAGCCGCCGGCGCCAGCGACTGACCTGTGGCTGCCGATGGGCCCAGGCACCACCCTGCGCGGACTGACCGACGCCGATCCCCGGGTCAGCGGACGGGTCAGGGACCTGGCGGTAAGCGACGACGGCACCAGGCTCTACGCGGGCGCGGCAGGCGGCGGGGTGTGGTACTCCGGCGACGGCGGTAACAGCTGGCTCCCGGTGGGCGCCTACACGCTGGGCGGCGACGTCACCACCGACGCCCCGTCGTCCACCACGCTGGCCATCGGCGCCCTGCACGTCCGCTTCGACACCGGCGGCGACCCCGCCCAGGACGAGGTCTGGGCCGGCACCGGGGAGCCGGACCCGGGCGGCACACCGAGTGACCTGGGCGTGCAAGCTTCCTACGGCGGGATCGGGATCCTGCACGCCACCGGGCCGGTGCACGCCGTGCAGCAGGATCCCGACACCGACCCGTGGGAGCACGGCGCCCAGCCCGATGCCGGCTACCCGGGGCTGCGCGGCCAGGGCGTATACGCGTTCGCGGCCGACCCGGCCGACCCGGCCAGGGTGATCGCCGGGACGACCGCCGGCCTGCACCGCTTCGATCCGGCCGCCGGGCCGACCACCGAGCCGTGGAGCCTGCTCACCGTGGCCGCCTGGGACCAGCTGATCGGCGCCGGCGGCAGTGGCCGGGTGCACGTGACCGACCTGGCCTGGGTGAGCACCCCCGCGGGAGACCGCCTGTGGGTGGCCGTAGCCGGGAACGCCACCCCGGCTGCCGTGCGCGGACTGTGGCGGAGCGACAACGGCCTGGCCGGCCCGTTCACCCGGGTCGACCTGACCGGCGTGGCCACCGACGGGCAGCGGGCCTCGCTCCGCAACCTGGGGCTGGCCGCCGCGCCGTCCGATCCCACCGTGCTGTACGTGCTGTCGACCGGCCCGCGGCTGTGGCGGGTGGACGGCGACGCCACCGTGCGCCGGGTCCGCGGAGTGCCGGCGAGCCTGTTCGGCGACCCGCCCGACCAGGACCCAGGGCAGGGCGAGTACGACCTAGCGGTGACCGTCGACCCGGCCGAGCCGCTGCGCGTGGCCGTCGGCGGCGCGTCGGCCGACAGCTCGCTGACCCCGGACACGACCGCGGCCAGCCTGTACCGGCTGACCCTGCGTACCCCGGCGCCGGCCGGGGCCGCGGACTGGCATACCGACTACGCCGGCAACGGCAGCGCGGACGCCACCTGGATCGGCGAGGGCGTACACGCGGACGTGCACCGGCTGCGCTGGCTGCCCGCCGCGGGCGCCGGCGGCACCCGGCTGCACGTGGCCTGTGACGGCGGGATCTTCGTGTCCGCCGCCGGGGGCGACCTCACCACCTTCACCGCCCGGAACACCGGGCTCGGCTCCACCGAGGCCGGCTACCTGGACAGCCACCCGACGAGCGACGGCCCGGTGCTGATCGGCGTCCAGGACAACGGCACCCAGCTGCGGATCGGGGACTCGGTCTGGCGCCACGCCAACTCCAGCGCCGACGGCGGCGGCGTGGCCTTTGACCCCGCAGGCAGCGGGCGGTTCATTGGCCAGGACTCCCAGGCCTCCTGGCATGACGACGCCGACAGCGTCATCATCGATCCAACTTTCCGCGGGCCAGCCTCGCCGGCCACGGCGATCGAGGACAACGCCACCCGGTTCTACTCCAACGTGGCCGTGATCACCACCGGGGGCGTCACCCAGGTCGTGCTGGGCACCAGCCGGGTCTGGTACTCGGAGCAGTGGTTCCGCACCTTCGCTGACAATGCGGCCGGGGTGTGGCGGGTGCAGGCGGTGACGCTGCCGTCGTTCACCGACCCGCGGGCCGGGAACGCCAACGACGCGGTCACCGACGTGCTCGAGCACGGCCCCATGCCGCCGGGGACGCAAGACCCCGAGGCCACAGGGGTGCGGGCGATGCGCTGGGCCGGCCCGGACCGGCTCTACGTCCTGATGCCCGGGGCCGCGCACCGGCTGGACCGGAACCCCGCCACCCGAGGCTGGCGGCGTACCCGAATCCTGCGCCGCGCGGTGGCCGCGAACCCGGGCGGCCCCGCCGGCCCGGCCGCGCCCGGGCCGGTGATCCCGCCGGAGGGAATGCTCAATGACCTGGCCGTACATGACCAGACGGCCGGGCCGCACGGGTCGTTCTACGTCGCCACCAGCCACCCGCTGGAACCGCTGTGGTGGTTCGACGGGACCGGCATCTGGTCCCCGACCGGGCTCGGCACGCCGCCGCCCGGCGGGCCCGGCGTGCGGGTGGCCGCCTACAGCGTTACGGTCGACCCCGCCGAGCCCGGCGTGGTCTACGTGGGCACCGCCGTCGGGGTCTGGCGCGGGACGCTGACGATGACCGCGGGCGTCCTGGGCTGGGCCTGGGCGGCGCTGGCCAACGGGCTGCCCGAGGCGGCGGTGCAGGACCTGTCTGTGGTCCGCTACCCGCTGGCTCAAGGCGGGCAGGTGCGGCTGCTCCGGGCTGCGCTTCAGTCCCGCGGGGCGTGGGAGTGCCAGCTCGACACCGACCTGGTGGACCTCACCTACCTGCGGGTCCACCCGTATGACACCCGCCGCTCACTGCCTACCGCCCTGCCTGACCCGCTCCCGCCGTCGCGGGGCGCCGACCGGGAGTGGCACCTAGACTGGGCCGACGTGCGGGCCCGCGCGTTCAGGGACGCGGCAGGGCAGCCTGCGGCGTCACCCGACGGCACCCCGGCCGGCAGCTTCAGCTGGCATGCCAGCCCGGACTTGAGGGTCCACCCGGCGCCGGGAAGCCCGCTCTTCCCGGCCCCGGCGTCGCTGCCGTGGACCGGGAGGCCGGCCGACAAGTACGCGCTGTGGGCCCTCCAAACCGCGCTGCACAACGTTGACCCGCTCATCGTGCCCGACGGGCGATGGACGGCGCTTTTCGGGCGGCGCCTGCGGGCGCTGCGCAGGGCACAGGGGCTGAGCGACAGAGCAGTCGTTGATGTTGCGATGTGGAATCACGCCGCCATCGCCGCTGGGTGGTGGGCGGATCCGTGGGACGGCCCCGCGCCGTCAGAGGCTGACCTGGTAGAGCGGATCGTGCACCGGACGACAGCCCGGCCGGTCGTCGGGGCCGCACCCGAGGTTGACGCCCCCACGGTGTCGGCCGCGAGCTGCGCGGTCCCTGCTGGCACGCTGGCCGTCGAGGTGTGCGTGCACCGCAGGGCGCTCCAGCCGCTGCAGCCCGACGGACTCGCCGTGCTGGTGCTGCGCACGCAGCTGGATCCCAACGCGGCGACCTGGGCCGGGATGCCGGCCCTGGCGGCGGCCGGGCTCGGGGAGGCGATGGCCGGCGTGCCCGCGACGGGCGGGGCCCTGAGCGGCGTGACGCTGCCGGCTGGCTGGACACCCGCCGACACCACGGTGGCGGTGCGCCGTCCCGCCGGGCCGGTCGGCCCGGCCGCGCCGGTGGTGGTGTCGTTCGAGACGACCATGCCCGCCGGTCCCGGTCAGTGGCTGCTGCTGGCCGTGATCGCGGCCGGGAACGGGACGCCCAGCCTGGCGGGGGCGACGCTGCAGGGTCAGGTTCTCGGCAGCCCGCATCTTGCGGCCCGTTCGGTTGAGATCCGCTGAAGCAGCGAATGGAAAGAAAGCCATGATGAGTGGAGGCGGGCCTCCACCAGCCATGCCCGCGTGACCAGGATGAAGTTGTGCGATGCGGCCAGGTGCCCGGCCAGCCGCTCGGCGGCCCGGAAGGCGGCCAACTCGGGCAGGCTCCAGCCGTGCGCCAGCCGTTCCTAGCGCATCTGACGGCCGAAATGCCCGGCCGCGCCAACCGATTTGCCAGGCATGTGTCGCTTCGCGTCGCCTGGCATCCGGCTGCGTTGGCTCCCCGTTTGGCTCCCCGAAATCTCGTTAGGGTCGCTAACGGCTGGGCTGAGCTAGAGATATGGCCTTCGCTCGCACTGTCAGCAGATCGGCAAGGAGATTATCGACCCCTGGCCACAGATCCACGGTCTGCGCGCGAATGCGTTCGTCCCGAGGCTTGAGGGCGTGTCGCGTAACCACGTCAACTCCACCGTCCAGGAGTTCCTCAAGGTCCTGGACCAAAGCGACGTGATCAAGGAGGGAAGCACCGGTTCAAAGTCGACCAGCAAGTCAAGATCGCTGTCTGGACGAGCCTCTCCTTGGCGACTGAACCGAACACGGCAATCCGATGAGCCCCGTGCTTCCGCACCACGCCAAGGATCTCCACGCGGCGGCGGCGCAACTCCTCCATGGTCAGCACGTCGTCGGTCACCCTCCAAAGGTACGGTCGCATGCCCTGGCGACGCGTCCAACCGGATACGAGTTCCAGGCGGACTTCTCCGTCTCCTCGTCATGCGCGTCGCGCGTGCCATTCGCGTGGCGCCGCGTCAGGCGCGTCAGGTCCGCGCCGAGCGCGCGGCGTCGTGCCGAACAGGCGCGGCGCGGGGACAGGCGCGGCGCGGGGACAGGCGCGGCGCGCCTCCACCCCGCGCGCTGGTTCCAGGGAACGGATTCGCTTACCTGACCGAATAGGACGGCTAAGCGGGGTGGGACAGCCGATTGCCGCCGCGCGACCGATAAGGTCGTCCGGTGACGACAGGCCATCGCCACCGCCGACCGCGCGGGCGGGTCGGCCGTGCCTGAACTACCCGAGGTCGAGTCGGCCCGCACCGTCATCGAGTGGGCCGCGCTGCATCGGGTCATCTCCGACGTGGATGACACCGACAGCTACGTCTGCCGTCCGCACCGGCCCGGCGAGATCAAGGCCGTGCTGCTCGGCCGCACGCTGACGGCCGCGCACCGCCGCGGCAAGAGCATGTGGTGCGACACCTCTCCGGTGGCCGGCTACGGCGACGGCGAGCCGGGCCCCGTGCTCGGCATCCACCTCGGCATGTCCGGCAAGATCGTCATCGCCGACGGTCAAGGCAACGAGATGGACGGCGGCGACTATTGGGAACGCGGTAGAGCTAAAGGCGACTACCGGTACTCGCGTTTCAGCCTGACGTTCGCCGACGGTGGTGCGCTCATCCTGGTCGACCCGCGGCGCCTCGGCCGGGTCCGGCTCGACCCGCCGGTCGAGGCACTCGGCCCGGACGCCCAGGCGATCACCCCGGCGCAGTTCCGGGCGGCATT
>Ga0070714_100001634_pt1 | contig 16312 bp, 11 predicted proteins | sample LARL83metaG_FD_65450 | JGI IMG/M metagenome (GOLD analysis project Ga0070714, IMG submission 65450) | Corn, switchgrass and miscanthus rhizosphere microbial communities from Kellogg Biological Station, Michigan, USA - LAR L8-3 metaG | ecosystem: Host-associated > Plants > Roots > Rhizosphere ...
AAGCCCCATCACATCAGCCGTAACGTCACCCATGTCGATTAGAGCAGAATTCGTCGGCAGGTAGTAATTTCCAGCGGGACCGATTTGCCAGTTAAATGCGACTGACTTTTGATCATGGCTGCAGCCGATCTGAAAGAGAGCCACGGTATTCGTATAGGCATTGTAGTCAAAATCGCTATAATTCGTGTTGGTTATAAACGCATCTCCGTTGGTACCGAGCACGACCTGATCGAATGAACAATCCCTGATGCTCACCTTCATCGGAGGCGTATGGTACCGCTGCATGTACAAGATATCTTCGTGCAAGGTGCAGTTGCGCAGGTACATTTCGTTTCCAGTCCAGCCGGCAACCGTGCCAATCTGCGCGCCATCAACCAAACAGTTGGTCAGGTAATAGCTTATGATATAACCGCCCTGATTGCCTCCCGTGATCCTGGAATGATTCGCCCGCACGATCAGATAGCCCGAATAATCCCGAAAGCTCTGCTCTCCTGACGATAACGCCGAACAGGCGCTGAATGTCATTCGCAATTCTGGGGAAAGCGTCACGTCCTGGAGATTTTGATCGGCGGTGCCGATGATTCCCATGATGGCCCAGCTTTTTGTCCAATTTCCATTTCCGCCCTCTTGCACGGTGCTGCATCGCACGAAATAATCTGGATTTGCAAACGTTCCGGAAAAAGTTGCGATTTGCTTGTTGGCCAAATGCAAGGCAGATGAATCGCTGCCCGCGATGTACCAACCAACTGCCGTCCCGGCAGCAAACGTAATGTTGCTATTGGCAACGACGCCCGAGAAAGCATAATCCATCGGGTCATAATGGTATCCCAAATCCGGTGTGTCCGAATCGCGCTGCGCCAACGGATTGAAGGTCGTCACGGCATTGATGTTGGTGTCTTGATAAACAATCGGCGGATACGTGGTTTTCTGCTTCAAATCGGCCAGCATTCCCGCGCTAATATTTGTCGTGCCGGCGTCGCGATAGACACTGTTTGTCGCCAAATAGTAGCTGCCGCCACCGACGGTTTGGAATACTCCGTTAGTGCTGGCCAAAACAGCTACATTCTGGGTGCTGCAATTACCCAGATTGGTCACGGCAACAATGAGGCAATTGGTGAGAAACAGATTCGTGCCGATATTCTGGTTCAACCAGGTCGCTGTGCTCGAAGTAAGATGCTCCACCCGAGAAGTGACGTTCGAACCTGTGAAATTCGTGAGGACATTCCCAAATAGGGCATTATGCAAGCCGATGTCAGTATTCGTGGCAGCAATGCCATTGGCGCATTTCAATATTTGAATATCACCTAAAACGTGGCCGCTTTGCCCGTTGATCACTATCCCAGCTTTTGCATTTAAGATTCGCAGGTTTTGGATGTTCAAATTCGTCAGCGCGGACGTTCCGTCGAAATATAATGCCTTTGCAGCGTAGTAGTTTGCGCCAGGACTGCCTGACGATCCACTTACGGTCTCTCCGACCGTGTTATCGTCCTTTGCCACCATGACCACGGGCCGATACGGACCGGCAGTCCATGTTACCGGCGTATCTACTGTCAGACTGACATTGGTGGCGTACTTCAGGACAGTCGCGCCTTCGAACGTCGTGTTGGTTCCGTATAGGTTAACGTTGCCGGAAAGAAAATAGGTGGTGTCTGTCTGAAATGTGTAATTCGTCTGGCTCGTGTTTAATGAAGTATAATCGAGCACGAACCCCGATTTGTTGAGGGGCAAACCCGCTAGTTTCATTTGGTTCTTACCCGCCCTCGCGATTGGCTGCCGCGGCGCCATGTATTTTGAAGCAACGACATTTACTACAGAGTTTGAAAAGTGGCTGGAAACAGTTGGGGCTGGCGGTAAGGCTTGGAGTTGCTCGCCAACTTGCGACATCGGAACTTCTTCAATCAGGAATTGCCGCCCTTGGATTGTGGTCCACGCCTTTGCAACCGGAGTACTATGGGAACTGTTCCCTATCAGAAACGCGCGACCATGGCCGATTTTCATGCTTGGGAAGGACAAGGTCGCATCCGGCAATTGATCGCCAGTTCCAATGGGGATGAAGCTCATGGAAACGACCGGAGCAGGCGGTGAAATAAACTCCGTGTATGCCTGGAGAACAGTCGTGGCGGAATTTAGCCCATAGGCCTCCGGGGCAGGCGGCTGCTCTTCCAAAATCACGTCCTGCTCAAACCCCTCCCGTGTGTAGGTATAGCGCACGCCTGCTTTAACTCCGTTAAACGCATTGTCATACCAAACTTGATTTGTGGCGATGAGTTGCCCGATGGAATTGGTGACCTCCGCGATGAATACTGTTTGACCGCTCGCCCGGTCGAAATAGCTTAGGCCCAACAAACCGCTTTGGAGCTGCTGGCCATCGGGGGTTTCCATGTCAATCGCCCCGGAAGTGGCTAAATCAGCGGTAAAGATTATTTTATGTTGACCGTGACGAGCAATTGCGCCCCCATCAATCGGTTCGATTATCTCGCTGCTCTCCATCCACTCGCCAGTATCAGGGTCTTTGAAATTCAAGCCGGTGGCTATCTCTTGGTAACTGTCGACATGCGGAATCCAATCGCCCGAAGGCAGTTGCTCATAGGTGGTGCGTTGCCAGGTGCTGCTGTTGGCATCACGCTGCACTACCGAATATGGCGTATCTTGCGGCATGCCAGAGACCGGCGCCAAATTCGGTATCGACAACAAGCCTGCGTTTTGCGCTGCAAGGTTCAAAACTGCCGCGGAACAAATCAGCGAAACCAATAATGGAGTTTTCATAAAATAGAACCGTGTTTGCGGAAGAATCCAAAGCGTGAGGAAAACTGGAGTCGAAAAAGGTCACCCGCTGAAGGCCGAATAGTAAAGCCCAGATGTCTCCGTTCAATTTGTTGCCGCCAGATTCTCATATACCGCCCATCCATATCACCAATGCCACCCATTCACCGCAACAACTGAGAGGGAGATCGCCTCTTTCGAGACGTTTCTACTCCTACACAAAAAGCATGCAAGAGTTTTTGACAAATATCTAAAATTAGTAGCTGACCTAACAATCAGATAAGTTTAACTCCATCCCATTATGTTCGGAAATATTCACTGATTGCCGTCCGGAGAATAACACAAGGCGCAACAATATGTTTTGCGCTACCTTGCGCAAAATTCGTTGTGGTTTTGGATGTGTCATTTTCTTCAAAAGGGACGCGATGTGCGCCTTGAGTTTTTCCTTTAGCGCCTCTCGCCGCGCCGCCTCGTCTGGCGGCACGGAAAGCGAGCGCAGGAGCGCGTCGAATTAGATGTCTGAATCCGTTGTCACGGCCAGCTATCGTTTTTGGGTGAACGACGACAAGGATTCAGGTGATACTGGGGGCGAACAGAGCGCAAATATGATTCATCCGGAATGGAATAATTACACCAATCGGCTCTGGGCGACGGAATGGCATTCGTTGTTTCCGACGAATGATGGCAGAAATGCTCTCACGTGGCGGGACCGCTTCTCCAATCTGCCACTCACTAATGTTTACAATTTCTATTCTAGCGGTGAGGAGATCCTGCGTGAGCACGTGGGAGAGCCGCCAAATGACATATCGCAAACTGTTGCGTTGGAGGTTTATTGGTTGCTGTCGCGGGACCCCGTCGGCGTATACTCTTGGGCCTTGCAGGAAAAGAGTAAAGGGCGCACCCAGGTAGATTTTGTTCTTGGCAGCACGCATGGAGGTTGGAAGTTCAATGACCATGCCTACGGCACTAATTCTCCGGTTGATTCGACTGTCTGGTGGCACATGTCGGCGCAGGCTGCGGCATTGATATCGACGAATGAACTAAAGACCAACACCTTCTTCGACCTCACTTCCGGGGTTTTCACTAACGATGCCGCACTCATTGGTCCGAGCGCTAGCAGCTACGCGCAGGCTAATCGCAACAGAATTTTATCCGATGCGATTCCGGCACTGACCTTGCCAGTCGGGGCAAATGAAGTCCCATTGCTTTCGCCTTTAGGCCAGTCGTCCCGGAATTTCGATATGTCCTCTAGCGATTTCAAAAATGGGTGGCCAGCAGAACGGCTTTCAAAAGCCGACGGCGCGAAATGGCATCATTCGGATTTTAGAAATGTTGCGTATACTTATACGCATAAATTATTTGATAAATTCGTCGAACTAGGAGACTTGAAATGAAATTGACAACTAAAGCACTTATTGTTTCGTTGCAAATCGTGGCCACGTTTGCCGCTGTTGCGCAAAATGACTTAAACCAAGTCCCGAAATATCCGATGTGGCAAGTGACATTACAAGTGGCAGATGAAACCGGAGCGTCTGTCTCAAACGCCACCGCTTATGTGACCTACTATGTCCCCCGCGCCCCGCTTGCGCCCTCGCAAGGCGCACGAAAATCTGGCCTTACCGATCTGCAGGGCCTTTTCAGCGCAACCGAGTCATCTTCGGGCCTGATCGGCTATGGCGCGGAAAAAGAAGGATATTATCCAAGCACGGGAATGGAATATGAATTCCAGAAAAAAGAAGGAGACAAATGGACTCCTTGGAATCCAATATTCCAAATTCTTTTGAAAAAGATCGGCAATCCAATTCCGATGTATGCAAAATCTGTCAATCTCGGCGTACCCGTCCAAGGTAAACCTATTGGCTTTGATTTGATGATAGGCGATTGGGTTGAGCCTTTTGGAAAAGGCTCAACCGCCGATTTGGTTTTCGAGCTACAAACTGACAAGAAAAGTGACCGGGATTTTGATTCCACGCTTACAATAACCTTCTCAAATCCCAGCGACGGTATCCAAACATTCATCGCATCCGAGCCGATCGGCGAAGGCAGTGCCCTTAGATCACCGCATGAGGCTCCGGTCGACGGTTATGAATCTAAATTGATCGAACGCCAGAGCGAGCACCCGGGACAACCTTCGACCTATGATCGCGATAAGAATCGGAATTACTTCTTCCGTGTAAGAACGACATTGGATGAACATGGCGGCGTGAAAAATGCTTTTTACGGCAAAATATACGGGGACTTCATGCAGTTTCATTATTTTCTGAATCCTACGCCGAACGACCGTAATATTGAGTTCGATCCTAAGCAGAATCTGATGCAAGACCTGAAATCATCTGAACAAGTGCACGAACCGTAGAACATTCAGTGAACCGTTACTTGGAGACTTTGGTTACTGTTGGAAGTACAATCGCGCTATTCATATTTACTGATCCGCGCGTAAAGCGTCGGATGCGTTCCCTCAGGTTAGGAGCGCTGGGAGTAATCTTTCTTCTTCTTCAACTGCTCTGCGTCAGGCAGTCCTTCATTTACGCGGCCAACTGGCAAGAAAAACATCTAAAAGCTCTGGTGTTCATTTGGGATGGGACGATTTCATTGCTTGTTGTCTTTGCGTTTTTTGCTTTTGGCCTCGTCAAGTTGTATGAAGAGGGGAAAAAAGAAAAAGAGGAACCTGGCAAATCCGCGAGCAAGTTAAGGCTGGTTCACGCGGCTTTCGCTATTTTTACGTTTATTGCAATGTTCATTGGCGCGCTCCTTCTCGTTTCAACGGACCGCCAATCGTTATATTTTGTCCGAGTCTTTCCGATGGGGCTCCTGATGCTTTTGCCTGAATTTCTTCGGACAAAAAACCAAACGGCCTCGTCACTAAGCACGGAGATCTTTTCGGTCGCCGCCTATGGCATTTACGTAGTGCTGTTTATGGCAATTGTCCGTGCGAGAAAATGGAATACTTTTGGAATCGTCTGTTTCGTCTTGGCGGTCGTTCTCCTTTTGAATGTCGCAGGTTGCAAAAAGGTCATTGAGGGCTTTTCAAATATTCAATAAAGGGCTATAAACTCGTTCACTGCGGTTTGGTGCTTTGCACTGGGTGGCAATATTTGCCCAAAATCCTCACCATGTCCGGCACATGGTATACCTCGGGCTTGGCGGTGCAGTTTTTCCATGCGCGCACCGCCTCTGATGCAATTCCCATATTGGCCGCCAAATGATGGGCGGCCATTCCGTTCTCGTGAAGCTTGACCGAAATCCAGTCCGCCATCGTCTTCACGCTGGCGGGCAAGGGCTTAGGTTGAGATGGTTTCCTTGCTTTTGCCTCGAATTTTACCGAAATTCGCCGGTATGCAAAACCCAACAGAGCTACTAGTTGTGGAGAGGGTGAAATGTTTTGCATTTCAATTTATAATGCTTTGTCACTCAATTTAGCGTCAGTTCGTCTCAATTTTTTCGTGGGCTAAGGGTGTAGTTATGTTTTTAAGGAGTAGGCGGTGTAGAACCCACCCCGAATTTCTATTGATACTTTTTTTACGCGGAAACAACGCCTATTGATTACTCCATGACGATCAATTAGCGCATGGTGGAGGCATGACAGATGCAATTTATATCGCAGTCATAGTCACCTTCTTTCTAGTCAGTGAAGCCTACGCTCGCTGGTGCGAAAGGCTTTAAGAACCTTTATGGAAAACTTCGTTGTCGGATTCATATCCCTGGCTTTGTTCGCGTACCTGCTGTTCGCGATGATTGAGCCGGAAAAATTCTAGCCATTCTGATTATGCAAACTTCCGGATGGATTCAACTCGCCCTTTTCGTGGGGGCGCTGGCGCTGATCACAAAACCGATAGGCCTTTATCTGACGCAGGTGCTCGATGCCAACGGCAGGACGTGGTTTGACCCGGTGCTGAGACCTCTTGAGCGGCTCACCTACCGCGTTATGGGCGTGCGCGCGGATGAAGATCACGATTGGCGGCGATACACCTGGGCGATGCTGCTGTTCAGCATGGTGAGTTGTATCTTCACTTACGCGATTCTGCGCTTGCAGGACAAGCTGCCGCTTCAATCGTTGCTCAATCCGCAAGGGCTCGCCGCACTCTCGCCCGATCTCGCGTTCAATACGGCCGTAAGCTTCACCACCAACCCCAACTGGCAAAGTTATGGCGGCGAATCGACGATGTCCTATTTCTCGCAGATGGTCGCGCTCACCATCCACAACTTCGCCTCGGCCGCGGTGGGTATCGCATTGGCGGCAGCGCTGGTCCGTGGCATCGGGCGGCATTCCACGAAGTTGCTGGGTAATTTTTGGGTGGACCTGGTTCGCCTCACTTATTATTTGCTGCTGCCCATCTGCCTGGTATTCGCGCTGTTCCTTGTTTCGCAGGGAATGATTCAGAATTTCAAGCCTTACACCAAGGCCAAACTGGTCGAACCAATGACAATTTCCGTCGCCAAGACAGACAAGGATGGCAAGGCGGTTTTGGATAAAGACGGTAAACCCGTGATGGAAAACCAAACGGTCGAGGAGCAAACAATTGTGCAAGGCCCGATGGCATCGCAGGTGGCGATCAAGATGCTCGGCACCAACGGCGGCGGTTACGCGAACGCAAACGCTGCGCATCCATTCGAAAACCCGACGCCGCTCTCCAATTTCATCCAGATGTTGTCGATCTTCAGCATCGGGAGCGGGCTCACTTATTACCTGGGCCGCATGGTGAAAAACCAAAAGCACGGCTGGGCGGTGTGGGCGGCGATGATGATATTGTTCCTTGGCGGCGCGCTGTTTTGTTGGTGGGCAGAAGTGAAGGGAAATCCGATCCATCAACACCTCGGGGTGGTCGTGGCCGACGGCAACATGGAAGGCAAAGAGGTCCGCTTCGGCCTCTTCAATTCCGCGTTGTTCGCCACGATCACTACCGACGCTTCCTGCGGTGCGGTCAATTCGATGCATGATTCATTCACGGCATTGGGTGGTTTCGTGCCGCTGTTTAATATCCAGCTTGGCGAAATTATTTTTGGCGGCGTCGGTGCCGGGCTTTACGGAATGATCGTCTTTGTCGTGCTCGCCGTATTCATTGCGGGCCTGATGGTTGGCCGCACACCGGAATATCTCGGCAAAAAGATTCAATCCTTCGATGTGAAAATGTGCATGCTCGCGCTGCTGATTTTGGCGATTGATATTCTCGTGTTTGCCGCCTGGGGCACGGTCAGCCAATGGGGATTGGCCGGCCTTAACAACACCGGGCCTCACGGATTGAGCGAGATCCTTTACGCTTTCAGCTCCGGCACCGGCAACAACGGAAGCGCGTTCGCGGGCCTGACGACGAACACGCCCTGGTATAACACGACGCTCGGCATCGCAATGCTCATCGGGCGTTTCCTCATGATCGTGCCCATTATGGCCATGGCGGGTTCGCTGGCGCAGAAAAAATTTGTTCCGTCCAGCGTCGGCACGTTCCCGGTCTCCGGCGGGACGTTCGTGATTTTGCTGCTGGGCACGGTGTTGCTGGTAGGAGCATTGAACTTTCTTCCAGCGCTGACACTCGGACCCATTGTTGAGCACTTCCTGATGCTCAAAGGAACGCTGTTTTAACCAATTGATTTTGTGACTCATAAAGCTCCTTCATTATTTGATTGGAAAATTGCCGGACCGGCGATGGGCGATGCCTTCAAAAAGCTCGATCCGCGCCTCATGATTAAAAACCCGGTCATGTTCGTGACCATGGTGGGCGCGGCGCTGACCACGGTTGGCGTCTTTACCGCACATTCAGACCTGCGCGGGTTTGTGGCGCAACTGGCGGTGTGGCTGTGGTTCACAGTGTTATTTGCCAATTTTGCCGAAGCCATGGCTGAAGGGCGCGGCAAAGCCCAGGCGCAGGCTTTGCGCAAAACGCGCGTGCAAACCACCACTCATCGCGTCAAAAACGGCGGCACCGAGGAAGTCAACGCGACGGAACTTTGCAAAGGCGATGTGGTCATCGTGCGCGCCGGTGAGATCATTCCGGCGGACGGCGACGTGATTGAAGGCGCGGCCACGGTGGACGAATCGGCCATTACCGGCGAATCCGCGCCAGTCATTCGCGAAAGTGGCGGGGATCGCAGCGCCGTGACCGGCGGCACGCGCGTGTTATCGGACGAGATCAAAATTCGCGTCTCGATCAATCCCGGCGAGGGCTTTCTTGACCGGATGATTTCTCTCGTTGAAGGCGCGAAGCGCCAGAAGACGCCGAATGAAATTGCGCTCACGATTTTGCTTTCGGCGCTGACGGTGATTTTTCTCCTCGTATGCGTCACCCTGAAACCTTTTGGGATTTATTCCGCCACGAACTTTTCCGTGCCGGTGCTGATTGCGCTCCTCGTTTGCCTGATCCCCACCACCATCGGGGGATTGTTGAGCGCCATTGGCATCGCGGGGATGGATCGTCTGTTGCAACACAACGTGCTGGCGATGAGCGGACGAGCGGTGGAAGCGTCGGGCGACGTGGACGTGCTTCTGCTCGACAAAACAGGAACGATCACGCTCGGCAATCGCCAGGCGGCGGATTTTCTTCCGGCGCCGGGCATTCCTGTGGATCGGCTGGCCGATGCCGCCCAAATTTCATCGCTGGCCGACGAAACGCCCGAGGGCCGGAGCATTGTTGTGTTGGCGAAAGAAAGATTTAACATTCGCGGGCGCGAAGTGGTTTCACCGCCCGCGCATTTTATTCCCTTCACGGCTCAGACGAGGATGAGTGGCGTGGACATTCCGGCGTTGAACGGTCATCCCGCGCAAAGTATTCGCAAAGGCGCGGCCGAAGCCATTCGGATTCACGTGGAACAGGCGGGCGGGCAATTTGCGCAGTCAGTGACACAGGCGGTTGAAACCATCTCCCGCTCCGGCGGCACCCCGCTGGTGGTTGCGGAAGGACGCGACGTGCTCGGCGTGGTGCATCTGAAGGACATTGTCAAAGGAGGAATCAAGGAACGCTTTGCGCAACTTCGCAAAATGGGGATCAAAACCGTGATGATTACGGGCGACAACAAACTCACGGCGTCGGCCATTGCCGTGGAAGCGGGTGTGGATGATTTTTTGGCCGAGGCCAAACCGGAGGACAAGCTTGCGTTGATTCGGCGCGAGCAAAGCGGCGGGCGCATGGTGGCGATGATCGGCGACGGCACGAATGACGCGCCGGCACTGGCCCAGGCCGATGTCGGCGTGGCCATGAACACCGGCACACAGGCGGCCAAGGAGGCAGGCAACATGGTGGACCTCGATTCGAATCCCACGAAGCTCATCGAGATCATCGAGATCGGAAAACAATTGCTCATCACGCGCGGCTCGCTGACGACGTTCAGCATCGCCAATGACGTGGCGAAGTATTTCGCGATTATTCCGGCGATGTTAATGGGGACATTTCCGGCGATTGCGCCGCTCAACATCATGCACCTGCACAGCCCCACGAGCGCCATCCTGAGCGCGGTCATCTTCAACGCGCTTATCATCATCGCGCTGATTCCGCTGGCATTGCGCGGCGTGAAGTTCAAGCCCGTTGGCGCGCTGGCGATTTTGCAACGCAACCTGCTCATTTACGGCGGCGGCGGTGTTTTGCTCCCTTTCATCGGGATCAAGCTCATCGACGTCATCATTACAGCCCTTCACCTGGTTTAATTTATGAAAAAATTACTTTCTGAACTTCGCGGCGCGGTCATGGCCACGCTGGTTCTGGCGGTTGTTTGCTGCGGCGTCTATCCGTTGGTGGTTTTTGGAATCTCGCAGGCATTATTTCGCGATAAGGCGAATGGAAGCTTAATCGTTGATCCCAAGGGAACAGTGCTCGGTTCGCGTTTGCTGGGGCAACAGTTCACCGCCGAAAAATATTTTCATTCCCGCCCCTCCGCGGCGGGCAACGGTTACGACGCCACCAGTTCGGGCGGAAGCAACTTGGGGCCAACTTCAAAGAAGCTGGCGGATTCCATTGCGCAAAACATCGCGGACTATCGGGCGCAAAACGGCCTGGGAACGAATGACGCCGTTCCCGCTGATGCGGTGACCGCTTCGGGAAGCGGGTTGGACCCGCACATCACTGTGCGGAATGCGGAACTGCAAGCCGAACGCGTGGCGAAAGCGCGGAATTTGCCGGTCGAGAAAGTTCTTGAACTGGTGCGGCGGAATACCGACGGGACCGACCTCGGCTTGCTCGGTGAACCAGGCATGAATGTTTTGGAACTGAATCTCGCGCTGAACAATTTGTCGAATGGAACCTCGCCCGCCAAATAACCATCAACCGCCGGAGACAATTATGAACCTGTATCATGCAACCACCAAAGGCCTGCGCGAATGCCGTGAAGCGCGCCGGCAACGGCTGCAGCATCCCCATGCCGGAGCGCCGGTCGGGCCCAAGGGCAAACGACGCAAACCATCACTGATCTCGCGGCTTTTGCATTGGCACAACTAACATGAGTTCACTCGTCTTCATCTTCGTGCCCGTTGCGACTGAAAAACGCGAATTCGAGGCTGCCGTCCGCAAGCATCTCGACTCGGCGGAATTCATTGAAGTTCCTCCGGAAGCGAATCGGGCGGCGATCGACGATGCGGAGCATTTACCGCTCTGGCGATGGTTCTCGTTTTAAGAACAGCCTGAGCAGATCTTGCGCGCGATGTTTTTCGCTGAATTCGCCGGCAGATTGATTAGACTAAATCCATGACCGAGCCGCAGCGCCCCAGCCCGGATGCTTTGTTGGCCGCGCTCCAAAGCGACGCCGCGCGGGGAAAACGCGGGCGGCTGAAAGTTTTTCTGGGCATGTGCCCCGGCGTGGGCAAGACCTACGCCATGCTCGAAGCCGCGCAACGCGAACTGAAGGCTGGGCGCGATCTGGTGGTCGGCTACGCGGAAACGCACGGGCGCGCCGAAACCTCCGCGCTGCTGGCCGGGCTTAGCATCGTGTCGCGGGAGAAAATCGAATATCGCGGCATTGCATTGGAGGAGATGGACATTGACGCCGTCCTCGCGCGCCGACCGCAACTCGTGCTGGTGGATGAACTGGCGCACACCAACGCGCCCGACTCGCGTCATCCCAAGCGCTGGCAAGACGTGCAGGAATTGCTCGACGCGGGCATTGATGTTTTCACGACGTGCAACGTCCAGCACATCGAGAGCCGCGCCGATACCGTGCGGCAAATCACGGGAACGGAAATCAGGGAAACGGTTCCCGACAGTGTGCTCGACTCGGCTGAAATTGAATTGATCGATTTGCCGCCGGCAGAATTATTACAACGGCTTGAACAGGGAAAAGTCTACGTGCCCGACCGCGCGCGGGCGGCCGCCGTAAATTTCTTCCGCGAATCCAATTTGACGGCGTTGCGGGAACTGGCGTTGCGTCTCGTGGCCGACCACGTAGGTGAGGAAACGCAGGAATTTCATAGGGTGCAAGCGGTGGCCGGGCCCTGGAAGACCGGTCATCGCCTGCTTGTGGCGGTGAGCGCGAGCCCGTTTTCCGAACCGCTCATTCGTTGGACGCGCCGCATGGCCGACAGTTTGAAATCTCCGTGGCTCGCGGTTCACGTCGAAAGTTCGCGCCCGCTCGGCGAGTTGGCGCAAGGGCGGCTGGAGAAAAACCTCGCGCTGGCGCGATCACTCGGGGCGGAGGTCATCGCCACCACGGACGAAGATCTCGTGCACGGTCTGTTGCGAATCGCGGAACAGCATAACGTGTCGCAAATCATCGTCGGCAAACCATCGGCGGCGAATTGGCTGGAATGGCTGCGAGCGGGGCGTTTGTTGCGGCGACTCACCCGCGACAGCGGCAACATCGATTTGCATGTGGTGCGCGCTGAAAAGACCGGCGCGCCGGAACAGAAGCATCTACGGCGCTGGCTGCCGCAATCCGGCTGGAAACAATATGCCGCCGTTGCTGGCGTCCTGGCCGCGGTGGGCCTGCTCAATGTGCTGCTAATGCAACTGACCGGGCCGCGCGTGCCGGGCTTGGTATTCCTGCTGACGGTTGTTCTGCTGGCATTGTTTGTCGGCCGAGGCCCGGTCTTTCTCGCGGGCGCGGCGAGCGCGCTGGTATGGAATTATTTCTTTCTCCCGCCTCGTTTCACTTTTGTCATCCAAAGCACGGAAGACGCTGTTTTGTTTGTGCTGTATTTTGTGGTCGCGATTGTTTTGGGTCAGCTCGTCGCCCGCATCCGCGCGCAGGAACAGGCCGAGCGCCAGCGAGAAGAGCGCGCGACCGCGCTGTATCAGCTTAGCCGCGAACTTTCGCAGGCTGGAACCCGCGATGAAGTCGTCTGGCAGCTCACCGCCGAAGTGAACCGTGTTTTTCACGCCCCCGCCGCAGTCGTGCTGCGTGGCAGCCTTGGACTCACGGCGCATCCCGACAGCCCGCTGGTGTTGACGGAAAAGGAGTTGAACGTGGCCCAATGGGCGTTCGAGCATCGGCAGGCGGCGGGAAAGTTCACCGATAATTTGCCCGGCGCCCAGGCGTTGCATCTGCCGCTCGCCACCGAGCACGCAGCGCTGGGCGTGTTGTCGGTCAGCCCGCCGGGCCAGACGCTGACCCTGGCGCAGCGGGATTTACTCGAAGCCTACGCGCGGCAGGCCGCGTTGGTGCTGGATCGCGTGGCATTGCGCGCCGCCGCGGAGCAGAGCAAATTGGTTGCCGAGTCCGAACGCCTGAGCAACGCACTGCTTAATTCCATTTCGCACGAACTGCGCACCCCCTTGGCCGCCATTACCAGCGCGACGAACACATTGGTCGAATCGAAAAACGGCCAGCTTCAGTGTGCGATGATTGGGGAAATCCAGGAAGCGGCGATGCGCTTGAACCGGCTTGTCGGAAATTTGCTCGATGTGACACGCCTTGAGTCGGGCCACGTTCAATCTAAACTGGAATGGCATGACATTGGTGACATCGTGCAGACAACCATCCGCTCGCTTCAGCGCGAGTTGTCCGGGCGCGAAGTCAAAGTGGAAGTTGAAGCGAAGCTGCCGCTGGTCCGTCTCGATTTCACTCTTATGCAACAAGCGCTCTCCAACCTTTTGCTCAACGCCGTTATGCACACGCCTCCGGGCACGGTGATTTTTGTGCAGGCGCGCGCAGAGGGAAAAAATCTGGTCCTGCGCGTGGCGGACAATGGCCCCGGGTTGCCTCCGGATTTGTTGCCGCGCATTTTTGATAAATTTGTGCGGGCGGCCAACGCGCCGACAGGCGGCAGCGGTCTCGGTCTGGCCATTGTGAAGGGATTTGTGGAAGCGCAAGGCGGCCAGATTACGGCCGAAAACAAACTGAGCGGTGGAGCGGTCTTTACGATTCGGTTGTCACAATCCGAATCTCCGCCCACGCTGGAGGCAGCGCATGAGTGAACCCGAGAAAACCGTCGCACTGGTCATTGACGACGAGCCGCAAATCCGCCGGCTGTTGCGCGTGACATTGGAAGCCAACGGGTATCAGGTGGTGGATGCGCCGAACGGACAGGAAGGCTTGGTCCAAGCGGCGCAATGTCGGCCGCAGGTGATTGTGCTCGATCTCGGTTTGCCGGACCTCGATGGAATAACTGTGCTTAAACGATTGCGCGAGTGGAGTCGCGTGCCCGTGATCATCCTCAGCGTCCGCGACCGGGAGGCTGAAAAGGCGGCCGCACTTGATGCCGGCGCGGATGATTACGTGACCAAGCCGTTTGGCTCGACGGAATTGCTGGCGCGGCTTCGCGTTGCGCTTCGACATTCTGAGAAACAGGCTGAGGAACCTGTTTTTCGTAGCGGCAAAGTCGTCGTGGACCTCGCCGATCGCCGCGTGACGGTTGACGGAAAAGAGATTTCACTGACGGCAACCGAATACAATTTGCTGCGCCTGCTCGTGCGTCACGCCGGAAAGGTCCTGACGCAACGTTTTCTGCTGCGAGAAGTGTGGGGACCGAATGCGGAAAAACAGAATCATTATTTGCGGGTGTATATCGCCCGACTCCGTGAAAAACTCGAAAACGACCCGAGCCATCCGGGTCTTCTTTTAACCGAATCGGGTATTGGCTACCGCCTTGTTGAAAAAAACGAATCATAAGCGCGCGGCGATTCGAACGCATTTTGTCAGCGGGTAGCTTAACTCAATTTCACCTCGTTCGTTTATCGACTTGGGTATCTTAATCTCAGTCGGTTAAGCAGCTCGTATTGGCATGCGCGGGGCGGCAATATTTGCCCAAAATCCTCACCATTTCCCGGATGTGATAAGCCTTTGGCGGTGCCGCGCCGTCTTTCCATGCATGCACCACCGATGATGCAATTCCCATTTTAAACGCAAGGTGATACGGAGCCATTCCATGCTCGTGGAGCTTCACTGAAATCCAGTCCGCCATCGTTTTCACGCTTGCAGGCAAGGGTTTAGGTTGCGATGGTTTCTTTGTCTCTTGCGTTAATTTTACGGAAATACGCCGGTATGCAAAACCCAACAGAGCTACTAGCCTCTGTTGGGTTTTGCATACATCTTCAGAAGAGGGCACGCACGAGAAGGTTATGTCGATTTCACCGTTGCCGATCGTGACCTTCTCGACGAGGGCTTCCACAACCACATTCCCATTTGCTTAAGGACGCGGTGGAAATACCAATCTTTGCAGCCGCGTCTCGCTGGAACAGGCGAAGTTCGATACGATGTTTTTTGATTTTTTCGCCGAACGTTAGTGGTTGAGCTGCTGTTCGCTGGTTTGACTTCCAGTGAGGAGGGCAGGGGTGATAGGGGCGAGAGACACGAATTGGACCAAGGAAAAGAAGGGCCAGGATATGTTTTAGTTGCATCGCAAACCATGCGGCAATTGATCGTGTTTTCCAGGTGCGAAAGAACCCGACTGATGAAATCGCTGTGCAAGATTGTTTATACCAGCACTGCCGCCGCACTTTTTGAGAGGCAGGAGCTGTTGAATTTACTGGAGGAAAGTGTTCAGAGGAACACAAGCGCCGGGATAACGGGGCTGCTGCTGTACAAAGAGGGCAGCTTTATGCAGGTCTTGGAAGGAGAGGAAAGAGCGGTAAAAGAGTTATTCTCGAAAATATGCCGAGACTCACGCTATCGGAATGTTGTCACGTTAATCCAGGAAACAATTGCCCAATGCGAGTTTAACGGCTCGGCAATGGCGTTCTACGATCGGAAAACCGCAGAGAAGCCACCGGGCTGCAGTGACTTTTTGAACACGCCGCTCAATGGCGATGCGTACTCGAAAGATGCTTCCAAGGCCAAAAGATTGTTGTCTCTTTTCAAGAAAAACATTCGGTGAAATACCGATTAAATCGGGCATTTCCCCGATTCCAAAACCGATCGCCACTTTCTCAACTCTTTCTCTGGATCGATCCCCAAGCGCCGGCAGAGCATTTGCGGGCACGCCTAGCGAGGCAGTAACGACTGGTTTTGAAATCCGAAAGAGCTTGTGCAAATGTGTCCTACCACTGTTTGTCGAACGCAGGGTGCTGTTCCCTGGGATTGCCAAAAAGAATCGGTCGACGATAATAAATTAAATGGCGACCGAGCTGAGACAGACCGGTATCGAAGCCCTGGGCGAGATGCCTTGGGGCACGCATTTATGCCATTTTTACGAGAC
>Ga0070714_100001635_pt1 | contig 16307 bp, 12 predicted proteins | sample LARL83metaG_FD_65450 | JGI IMG/M metagenome (GOLD analysis project Ga0070714, IMG submission 65450) | Corn, switchgrass and miscanthus rhizosphere microbial communities from Kellogg Biological Station, Michigan, USA - LAR L8-3 metaG | ecosystem: Host-associated > Plants > Roots > Rhizosphere ...
TGGCCCGCTGCGTCGCGGACCGGGTCGGCCAGCTCAGGCCGGGCGCGGAGATCGTGTGTTACGGCGGCGGCCCGGTCCCGCTGCTGATCGGCGTGGAGTAGCCGATGGCGACCCTGGAAGACCCGCTCCGCCTGGTGATCGGCGACAAGGCGGCCAAGCGCCTGGGCAGCGCGCTTGAGCTGCAGACCGTCGGCGACCTGCTGCGGCACTACCCCCGCCGGTATGAGACCAGGGGCGAGCTCACCGACCTGGCCTCGCTGCACGATGGTGAGTACGTCACCGTGCAGGCCGAGATCGCCAAGGTGACGAGCCGGCCGATGCGCAACCGGCGGGGATCGATCTTCCAGGCGACCGTGACCGACGGGCACGGGGAGCTGGTCCTGACCTTCTTCTCCCGTGGCCGGCAGGACTGGCGTGAGCGGCAGCTCGCCCCCGGCCTGCACGGCCTGTTCTCCGGTCAGGTCTCGAGCTTCCGCGGCAAGCGCCAGCTCTCCCACCCCGAGTACGAGCTGCTGGGCGACACCGACGGCGACGGCGCCCACCGCGCCGCCGAGTACGCCGCCCAGATCATTCCCGTGTACCCGGCCGCGAAGGAGATCACCTCCTGGCAGATCGCCGACTCGGTGCGGGTCGTCCTGGACGTTCTGGACGTGGACGACCCGATGCCGCGCGCGATCAGGGAGTCCCACGGCCTGTGCGGGCTGGCCGACGCGCTGCGCGGCATCCACCGCCCGATCGACTGGGCGGACAAGGAGCGCGCGACCGCCCGGCTGAAGTGGGACGAGGCGTTCCTGCTGCAAGCGGTGCTCGCGCAGCGGCGGCTCGCCGCCGTGGCGTACTCCGCGACGCCGCGCCCGCGCGTCTCTGGCGGTCTGCTCGACGCCTACGACGCCCGGCTGCCCTTCGAGCTGACCGTCGGGCAGGATCTGGCCGGCACCCAGATCGGCGAGGAGCTGGCCCTCGACCACCCCATGCACCGGCTGCTGCAGGGTGAGGTCGGCTCCGGCAAGACCGTGATCGCCGTGCGGGCCATGCTGCAGGTCGTCGACGCCGGCGGACAGGCGGTGCTGCTCGCGCCGACCGAGGTGCTCGCCCAGCAGCACTACCGGTCGATCACCGAGCAGCTCGGACCGCTGGCCCAGGCGGGGGAGCTGGGCGGCGCGGAGCATGCCACCCGGGTGGCGCTGCTGACCGGCTCGCTGGGCGCGGCGGCGCGGCGCCGCGCGCTGCTGGAGGCGGCGTCGGGGACGGCGGGGATCGTGGTCGGCACCCACGCGCTGCTCGAGGAGAAGGTGCAGTTCGCCGACCTCGGCCTGGTGGTGATCGACGAGCAGCACCGGTTCGGGGTCCAGCAGCGGGACGCGCTGCGGGAGAAGGCCGGGGAGGGGCGGCCGCACGTGCTGGTCATGACGGCCACGCCGATCCCGCGCACCGTGGCGATGACGGTCTTCGGCGACCTCGAGATGTCCACGCTGACCGAGCTGCCCGCCGGGCGCTCGCCGATCGCCACGCACGTGGTGCCCGCCGCGGAGAAACCGCACTACCTGGACCGGGTCTGGGAGCGGGTGCGGGAGGAGACCGCCCAGGGCCGCCAGTCCTACGTCGTGTGCCCGCGGATCGGCGGGGACACCAGCGACGGCGACGGCGCGCCGGGTCAGGACGACGGCCGCCCGGATGACGAGAACACCCGGCCGCCCATCGCCGTGCTCGACCTCGCGGCCGAGCTCGAGCAGGGGCCGCTGGCCGGGCTGCGCCTCGCGGTCCTGCACGGCAGGCTGCCGCCCGACGAGAAGGAGCGGGCCATGCTCGCGTTCGCGGACGGCTCGGTGGACGTGCTGGTGACCACCACCGTGGTCGAGGTCGGCGTGGACGTGCCGAACGCCACCGCCATGGTGATCATGGATGCCGACCGGTTCGGCGTCTCCCAGCTGCACCAGCTGCGCGGCCGGGTCGGCCGCGGCCGCCACGAGGGGCTGTGCCTGCTGGTGACCGAGGCCGAGGCCGACGGCAAGTCGCGGCAGCGGCTGGACGCGGTGGCGGCCACGCTGGACGGGTTCAAGCTGTCCCGGCTCGATCTCGAGCAGCGGCGGGAAGGCGACGTGCTCGGCGCGGCCCAGGCGGGCCGCAAGTCGAGCCTGAAGCTGCTGACCCTGCTCGCCGACGAGGAACTGATCGGTCGCGCCCGGCACGACGCCACCGAGCTCGTCGCGGCCGACCCGGCGCTGGCCCGGGAGCCCGCCCTGGCTACCGCGATCCGCGTGCTGCTCGACCAGGAGCGGGCGGAGTTCCTTGAGAAGGCCTGAGCCGGGCCGATGACACGCATCGTCGCGGGTGTGGCCGGGGGCAGGCGGCTTTCCGTGCCGGCCGGCCGGGGCACCCGCCCGACCGCGGACCGGGCGCGTGAGGGCCTGTTCGCGACCGTGCTCGCGATCCGCGGCCCGCTGGACGGGGCGCGGGTCCTCGACCTGTACGCGGGCTCGGGCGCGGTGGGCCTGGAGGCGCTGTCCCGGGGCGCGTCCGATGTGCTCCTCGTCGAATCCGACGCCAGGGCCGCCCGCGTGATCCAGGCCAACATCGAGGCGGTGCGGCTGCCCGGGGCGCGGCTGGTCACCAGCCGGGCCGAGCGGGTGCTGGCCCGGGGACCCGGCGACCACCCGCCACGGGACCTGGTCTTCGCCGACCCGCCCTACGTGACGTCCGCCGACGAGGTGCAGCGCATGCTCACCGCGCTGCGCGACCGCGGCTGGCTCGCGCCAGGGGCTCTGGTCGTAGTGGAGCGGGCGACCCGGTCGGGCCCGGTTACCTGGCCCGCGGGCTATCTGCCGGACAGGTCCCGCGGTTACGGTGAAGCCACGCTCTGGTACGGTCTCGCCGCAGGCGACGGGCCTGTGGCAACGTCATCGACAGGAGAGTGAGCCGCGTGCGGCGTGTTGTCTACCCGGGGTCGTTCGACCCGGTCACGAACGGGCATCTCGACATCGTCACCCGTGCCTCGCGCCTGGCCGATGAGGTCGTGGTCGCGGTTCTCCGCAACCTCTCCAAGACTGCGCTCTTCACCGTCGACGAGCGGGTGGAGATGCTGCGCGAGGTCACCAAGGGGATCGACAACGTCCGGGTGGCCAAGTTCGACGGCCTGATCGTCGACTTCTGCAAGGCCAACGACGTCACGGCGATCGTGAAGGGCCTGCGCGCCGTGAGCGACTTCGACTATGAGCTGCAGATGGCCCAGATGAACTACAACCAGGCCGGCGTGGAGACGCTGTTCATCTCCACGAACCCGCTCTACGCGTTCCTGTCCTCGAGCCTGGTCAAGGAGTTCGCCAAGTACGGCGGTGACGTCACCAGCCTGGTGCCCGACTCGGTGCTCGGCCGGCTGACCGCCCGCTCGGCCGAGACCTGATAGGGCACGCGGCCCCGGCGGCGGGCCGCGCACGATCACCGGATTGGGATTCTCGCAGGCCGCCAGGTATGCTGACCGCCCGATACCCCGTCACCACCTCTGCCTGCCATGCCACACGCGAACCCCAGAAACTCCAAGCGGCTGAACCTCCGTATGCCGCTCGTCTTCGATACCCGGACCCTCGGTCCCGGCATCGCCGAGTCCCTGACACGTACGGCTCCAGCTCCGGCTAATCTTGGTGTCGAGCTGGTTAACGTTCCAGAAGGGGCCGAGCTCGAGCTGGATGTTCAGCTCGAGGGCGTCGTGGAGGGCGTGCTGGTGACCGCCACCGTGCGGGCACCGCTGGTCTGTGAGTGCGCACGCTGTCTGGATTTGTTCCCTTCTGCGACAGAGGTCCGGTTCACCGAGCTGTTCGCCCACGATGTGAGCGGCGATGACGTGGACGGGTATCTTCTGGACGGGGACTTGCTTGATCTCGAGCCAGCCCTGCGGGACGCGCTGGTGCTCGAGCTGCCGCTTGCGCCGCTGTGTGCCGACGACTGCCCGGGGCTGTGCTCCGAGTGTGGCGTGCGGCTCGCCGACGCCGGAGCCGAGCATGGCCATGCCGATGCAGGCACAGATCTAACGCCGGGCGGGACGCCCGTGCCGGATGGAAGGAAGGAGCGCTGACGTGGCGGTCCCTAAGCGGAGAATGTCGCGCAGCAATACCAGGTCGCGGCGGGCGCAGTGGAAGACCACGGCCCCGCAGCTCATGACCTGTCCGCAATGCCGTGACCCCAAGCTGCCGCACACCGCGTGCCCGACCTGTGGCACGTACAACCGGCGCCAGGTGATTAACCCCTCCTGACCTGCATCGTCGGGGCGCGTGGCCGGAGCCCGCGACCGCGGAAAGGAGGGGAGCGTGATTGGTATATCAGGCGAGGACGGCGCGGCGGTCCCTGATGCCCCGAGGGCTGGGACCGAGGAACTGCTGCGGGCCCTTGAGGTGCCGCTCGCCCCTGAACTGCTCGAGCGAGCCCTGACGCACCGCTCGTTCGCGTACGAGAACGGCGGGCTGCCCACCAACGAGCGGCTGGAGTTCCTCGGCGATTCTGTGCTCGGCCTGATTGTCACCGACACGCTCTTCCGCGAATACCCCGATCTGCCCGAGGGGCAGCTGGCCAAGCTGCGGGCCGCGGTGGTGAACATGCGCGCGCTGGCCGGCGTGGCCCGCGGGCTGCAGCTTGGCTCGTACGTCCGGCTCGGCAAGGGTGAAGAGGGCACCGGCGGCCGGGACAAGTCCTCGATACTCGCGGACACGCTCGAGGCCGTGCTCGGCGCCGTCTACATCGACCGCGGCCTGGCCGAGGCCGACGCGCTCGTGCACCGTCTGTTCGACCCCGTGATCGCCCGCTCGGCCCGGCTGGGCGCGGGTCTGGACTGGAAGACCTCGCTGCAGGAGCTCACCGCCGCCGAGATGCTGGGCGTGCCCGAGTACCACGTGGACGAGAGCGGGCCCGATCACCAGAAGTCCTTCCACGCCTCGGTGCGAATCGGCGGGCAGACCTACGGCCAGGGTGAGGGCCGCTCGAAGAAGGAAGCCGAGCAGCAGGCCGCCGAGGCGGCCTGGAACGCGATCACCGAGGGCATTTCCGCCGCGGCCGCGGCGAAGGCCGGGTCGGACAGCTCGGGCGCGGCCGAGGCGAACGCGGCGGCCCGGAACGCCGGGGCTACATCAGCCGGCGACGCCGGCTCCGGGACCGCCAGTGCCGGGACCGCGAATGCCGGGACCGCGAATGCCGGGACCACGGGCGCCGGGACCACGGGCGCCGGGACCACGGGCGCCGGGACCACGGGCGCCGGAACCACGGGCGCCGGAACCACGGGCGCCGGGACAAGCGGTGCCGCGAACGCCGACCCTGCGAACGCCGACCCTGCGAACGCCGGGTCCGCGAACGCCGGGTCTGCGAACGCCGGGCCCGGGGGCGCCGGGCCGACCACCGCTGGGGCGGCGGGCAACGGAGCTGCGGACCGCGCAGCCAGCGGCGACGCGGCGACGCGGGCCATGGGCGGCCACGGGCCCCAGCGGAGTTAGCATGCCGGAGCTCCCCGAAGTCGAGGTCGTGCGGCGGGGTCTCGACCGGTATGTGGTGGGCCGGACCATCGAATCGGTGCAGATGCTGCATCCCCGTGCGCTGCGCCGCCACCTGGCCGGCCCCGACGACTTCGCCGCGGCGGTCCGCGGGCGCCAGATCACCGGTGCGCGGCGGCGCGGGAAGTACCTGTGGCTTCCCGTGGGCGACGATGCGCTGCTCGCCCACCTGGGCATGAGCGGCCAGCTGCTGGTCGGGGACGCCGACCGTCCGCTGTCACCCCACGTCCGGGTCCGGCTCACCTTCACCGACTCCGGCCCTGACCTGCGCTTCACCGACCAGCGAACGTTCGGGCACCTGTCGCTCGTGATCGGCGGCGCGGCCCTGCCCGCCCCGATCGCGCACATCGCCCCCGACCCGCTGGAGCCGTCGTTCGACCTGGCCGCGGTCAAGGCCAGGCTCCGCGTCCGCCGCTCCGGGATCAAGCGCGCCCTCCTCGACCAGTCGCTGGTCAGCGGCATCGGCAACATCTACGCCGACGAGTCGCTGTGGCGGGCGCAGCTGCACTGGGACCGCCAGGCCCAGCTGCTGCGACCGGTGCAGGTGACCCGGCTGTTCGCCGCGGTCCAGGAGGTGTTCGCTGAGTCCCTGACCGCGGGTGGCACCTCGTTCGACAGCCTGTACGTCAACGTCAACGGGCAGAGCGGTTACTTCGAGCGGTCCCTGAAGGTTTATGGCCGGGCCGGCCAGCCGTGCCCCCGGTGCGGGACACCGGTGCGGCGTGACCCGTTCATGAACCGGTCCGCGTTCAGTTGCCCGAGATGCCAGCCGCGCCCGCGGGCGCAGCGGTGATGCCGGGTGACCAGGCTCGGCTGACCGCGTGGGTGGAGGGCCGGGTTCAGGGTGTCGGCTTCCGGTGGTGGGCCAGGGCCAGGGGGCTCGAGCTCGGCTTGGTGGGCTGGGCGGAGAACCTCGAGGACGGCCGGGTACGGGTGATCGCCGAGGGCGCGACCAACAGCTGCCAGCAGATGCTGGCCCTGCTGGAGAGCAGTGACACACCGGGACGCGTGGTACGGGTGACATACCGGTGGGATGAGCCCAAGGGCGGTTTGTCAGGATTTGCGGAGCGCTGAGCGGTTGGTCGACCCGCCGTGTGACCTGCAGACACGTCAACTTGACCGGATACCCGTCGCAGTGGGACCATGGGAACAGTTACCTGCGCGCAAGACTGCGATTTCTCGCGTCTACACATGTGCGCCCACTCTGGTCACTCAGTGTGGAGGACCTCACAAGATGGCGAAGGCTCTATATGGCCACGTCGGCGGGCCGGATCCGCGGATGGTCTCAGAGATGCGCCGCCTGCAACAGCGAGTACGCGATCTCGAAGCCGAGCTTGCCAGGCTGCACGAAGAGAACGATGTGCTTGCCGCGGAGGTAGGGCAGGACCTGCTGATCCCGGTTCGCGAGCCAGCGCTCACCTGACGAGCGCCGGCTGGCCGCACGGACAGAGGGGCGCCTGAACCTAGGCGTCCCTCTATGTCCTCTAATCCAAATATCGCTTGAGCGGAAGCGCCGTTACGCTAACCGCCCGGGCTAATCCCCCATTGCCTGACGCGAGTCGCCGCCCGGGCAGTTCCCCGCTGCACCCGTCGGCCCGTTCCCACCGTCCAAGTGCCCGCCCGCCGCGGCTAATCCCCGCCCCGCCGGACCACCGCCCGCCAGCCCAGCCGTCTCCTGCCCGCGCCCGCGGTCACGGTCGGCTCCCCTGCCCCCACGGTCACGGCCCGCCGCCCGGCCCGGCAGGCCCGCCCGCGCCGCCCGCCCGCGGTCACGGCCCGCGCTTTTCTGTCCAACCACGAGCCTGGCCGCCGGCGGCCCGGGCGCACAGACGGCGCGTTGGCTTGAGCACGGCGCTATCCCCCGCAGACTGGACAGAGCCGGACCATTTTCGCCGGCCCGCCGGCTGAATCCACGGGACTGACACTGGCGCGCGGTAAGGTGCGGACGAGCGGAGCCACCGGCCAGGCCGGCCGGATCGGCGGTGCTGCCGGGTATCCGGGGTGGGAAGAAGCGGCCAGCGGGCGGCCCAAACCCAGGTGGCACAGGCCCCAGAGGAGGAGAGCCGACAGGTGTACCTGAAAGCGCTCACTCTGCGCGGGTTCAAGTCGTTCGCCTCGGCCACCTCACTCCGGTTCGAGCAGGGGATCACGTGCGTGGTCGGCCCGAACGGGTCGGGCAAGTCGAACGTGGTCGACGCGTTCTCCTGGGTCATGGGTGAGCAGGGCGTCAAGCCGCTGCGCGGCGGCAAGATGGAGGACGTCGTGTTCGCCGGGACCGCGGGACGGCCGCCGCTCGGCCGGGCCGAGGTCACGCTGACCATCGACAACAGCGACGGCGCCCTGCCGATCGACTACGCCGAGGTCACGATCAGCCGGCTGCTGTTCCGGTCCGGCCAGAGCGAGTACGCCATCAACGGCGACCACTGCCGCCTGCTCGACGTGCAGGAACTGCTCTCCGACACCGGCCTGGGCCGGGAGATGCACGTGATCGTGGGCCAGGGCCAGCTCGACCAGGTGCTGAACGCCGGGTCCGACGCGCGGCGGGCGCTGATCGAGGAGGCCGCCGGGGTTCTCAAGCACCGCAGGCGCAAGGAAAAGGCGGTCCGCAAGCTCGAGGCCATGCAGGTCAACCTGACCCGGCTGGTCGACCTGACCGCAGAGCTCGGCCGCCGCCTGAAGCCGCTCGGCCGGCAGGCGGAGATCGCCCGCAAGGCCGCGGTGATCCAGGCCGACCTGCGCGACGCCAAGCTGCGGCTGCTCGCCGACGACTACGCCACGCTGGCCGTCGAGCTGGAGCAGGACGCCACCGACGAAGAGGCCGCGGCGGCGCGCCGCGCCGAGCTCGAAACCGGCCTGGCCCGGGCGCGCCAGGCCGAGGCCGCGCTCGAGGCCGCCGAGCAGCAGCACGCGCCGCGGCTGGCCGCGGCCCAGGAGGCCTTCTTCGGCCTGTCCAGCCTGGCCGAACGGCTCCGCGGGGTGCACAGCCTGGCCACCGAGCGGCACCGGCACCTGTCCGCTCCGCCAGAGCCGACGCGGCCCGGCCGTGACCCCGACGAGCTCGAAGCCGAGGCGGCCACCCTGCGCGAGGAGGAGGCCGCGCTGCGCGAGCGGCTGGCCGGGGCGCGGGATCAGCTCGGCGTCGTGGTGGCCGAGCGGACCGCGGCCGAGACCGCGCTGGCCGAGACCGAGCGGCGGCTGGCCGCCGAGTCCCGGGCCGCCGCGCAGCGGGCCGAGCGGCTGGCCCGCCTGCGCAGCCAGGTCGGCGCCGCGCGCAGCAAGCTGGCCGCGGCCCAGGAGGAAGCGGCCCGGCTGGCCGCCGCCCACGAGCAGGCCCGGGCCCGCGCCGAGCAGGCCCAGCACGAGTACGGCGAGCTCCAGGACGTGGTGTCAGGCCGGGAACAGGGCCGTGCCGACCTGGCCTCCGGGCACGAGCGCGCGACCGCAGCGCTGGCCCAGGCCAGCGACCGGGTCACGCGGCTGCGGAAGGCCGAGCACGAGGCGAGCGACGGCAGGGCCGCGCTCCGGGCGCGCACCGAGACGCTGCAGGAGGCGGTCCGCCGCGGTGCCGACGCCTCCGGCGCGCTGCTCGCCGAGCCGGGCCGGTTCACCGGGGTGCTCGGCTCCGTGGCCGAGCTGCTCACCGTGCAGGACGGGGCGGCCGACGCGATCGCGACCGCGCTGGGCGCCGCCGCGGGCGCGGTCGCCGTGTCGGGCCTCGACGCGGCCGTGGCCATCATCGCGGCGCTGAAGACCGAGGACGCCGGGCAGGCCGCGCTGGTGATCGCGGCGGAGCAGCCGATGAACGGGGAAGATGAAGGGGGAATGGGGAGGCGGGTGGGGGGCGGGGGTGCCCGGGCCCGCAACGGCTCCATCCCCAGCGCGGAGCTGCGCGGGTTCAATGGCGTAACGCCCGCCCTGGATCTGGTCAAAGCGCCAGGGGAGCTGGCCGCGGCGGTCGAGCAGCTCCTGGACGGCGTGCTGGTCACCGCCGACCTGGCCCAGGGCCTGGAGCTGGTGCGGGCCCACCCGGAGCTGCGCGTGGTCACCAGGGACGGTGACCTGCTCGGGGCCCACTGGGCGCACGGCGGATCGGCCGGTGCGCCGAGCGTGCTCGGGCTGCGCGCCGCCGCCGAGGAGGCGGCGGGGCGCCTGGACGAAGCCGAGCGCCGCTGCCAGAGGGCCGAGCGGGAACTGGCCGACGCCTCCGAGGACGAGGACGCGGCCCGGCAGGTGCTGGCCGAGGCGCTGGCCCGGCTGCAGGAGGTGGACGCGGCCGCGGCCGAGACCTCCGGCCGGCTGGGCACGCTGGCCGGCGCGGCCAAGGCCGCCCAGGACGAGGCCGGGCGCCTGGCCGCCGCGATCGCCGCGGGCGACCGGGCGCGGGAGAAGGAGCTGGCCCAGCTCGCGGACCTGCAGGGCAGGCTGGCCGTCCAGGAGGCGGAGAGCACCGCCGGACCGGCCGCGGATGCCGAGGACGACGACGGGCCCGGCGACAAGAACGCCCTGGCCGCGCAGGCCACGGCGGCGCGCAACGCCGAGATGGAGGCCAGGCTCGAGGTCAGGACCGTAGAGGAACGGCTGCGCGCGGTGGCGGGCCGCGGCGACGCGCTCGCCTCGGCGGCCGCGGCCGAGCGGCAGGCCATCCAGCGGGCCAAGGCCAGGAGCGTGCGCCGGGCCCAGGAGGCGGCGGTGGCCAGCGCGGTCGCCGCGGGCGCCACGACCGCGCTGACCGCGATCGAGCGGTCCAGGACCCTGGCCGACGCCGAGCGGCAGGCCGCCGAGCAGGCCAGCCACGGCCGCGACAGCGAGCTGAAGAGCGTCCGGGCCCGGATCAGGGAGCTGTCCGCCCAGCTCGACACCGCGGTAAACAGCGCGCACGGCGCCGAGATGGAGCGCGCGGCCCGGCGGATGAGGCTGGAGCAGGCGGGCGCGCGGGCCGCCGAAGAGTTCGCCATCGAGCCGGACACGCTGATCGCGGAGTACGGCCCCGAGGTCGAGATCCCGGCCGTGGAGGAGGGCCAGCTCCCGGCCCGCTACGACCGGGCCGAGCAGGAGCGGCGGGCCCAGGCCGCGCAGCGCAAGCTGGACCAGCTCGGCAAGGTGAACCCGCTGGCGCTGGAGGAGTTCTCGGCCCTTGAGGAGCGGCACGCGTTCCTGTCCACCCAGCTCGAGGACCTGAAGAACACCCGGCGCGACCTGCTCACTGTGATCAAGGAGGTCGACGACCGGGTGCAGCAGGTGTTCGCCTCCGCCTACGAGGACACCGCCAGGGAGTTCGAGAACATCATCGGCCGGCTGTTCCCCGGCGGCGAGGGCAGGCTGTTCCTCACCGAGCCCGACGACCTGCTGACCACCGGCATCGAGATCGAGGCCAGGCCGCCGGGGAAGAAGGTCAAGCGGCTGTCGCTGCTGTCCGGCGGCGAGCGCGCGCTGACCGCGATCGCTTTCGTGGTGGCGATCTTCAGGGCCCGCCCGTCCCCGTTCTACGTCCTCGACGAGGTCGAGGCCGCGCTCGACGACACCAACCTGCAGCGGCTGCTGCAGATCTTCGCCGAGCTCAGGGACAACTCGCAGCTCATCATCGTCACCCACCAGCAGCGGACCATGGAGGTGGCGGACACCCTCTACGGGATCAGCATGCGGGGCGACGGCGTGTCCACGGTGGTCAGCCAGCGGCTGCGGGAGCCGGAGAACGCCTGACCCGGGGGTCGCCCCCCGGAGGCCAACACTGGCGCTGGCATAACCTCGTGTCTGCCAGACTGGGGCAGTTATGGAACAGGTCATTATCATCATCGCCGCCGTTGTGGTCGTGGCGGGCGGCGGCGGCACGGCTGCCGTCCTGCTGTCCCGCCGCCGGGCCGCGCCCCCGCCGGACAGCACCCCCGGCGGGTCCACCGCGGAGGCGCCCGGCGCCACCGGGACCGCTGTAGCCGAGCCAGGAACCGCGGCGCCGCCTGAGGTGACGGCCCCGCAGGCTCCCGCACCGGCCGCCCCGCCGGCCCGCGAGGCGGAGAAGCCGCCGCCGTCTGCCGGGCGGCTGGTCCGGCTGCGCGGCAGGCTGGCCAGGTCGCAGTCGGCGCTGGGCGGCGTCCTGCTCGGCCTGCTCTCCCGCGATCACCTCGACGACGAGACGTGGGACGAGGTCGAGGAGACGCTGATCACCGCGGACATGGGCGTCGCGCCCGCGCGGCAGCTGGTCGAGGAGCTGCGCACCGAGGTCAAGGTGGCCGGCACCCGGGACCCCGAGGAGGTCAGGTCGCTGCTCAAGGGCCAGCTGCTGGTCCAGGTCGGCCCGGACATGGACCGGACGCTGCATGTCCAGCGGCACGGCGACCGGCCCGCGGTGGTGCTCATCGTGGGCGTCAACGGGACCGGGAAGACCACCGTGTGCGGCAAGCTGGCCCGGGCGCTCATCGGCGACGGGAAGACCGTGCTGCTCGGCGCCGCCGACACGTTCCGGGCGGCGGCCGCGGACCAGCTGCAGACCTGGGGTGAGCGGGTGGGCGCCCAGGTGGTCCGCTCCGACCGTGAGGGCGCCGACCCGGCGAGTGTCGCGTTCGACGCGGTCAACCAGGGCCTCGAGCGCGGCATCGACGTGGTCATCGTGGACACGGCCGGGCGGCTGCACACCAAGGCCGGCCTCATGGATGAGCTGGGCAAGATCAAGCGGGTGATCTCCAGGCACGCCACGGTGGACGAGGTTCTGCTCGTGCTCGACGCCACGACCGGGCAGAACGGCCTGCGCCAGGCCCGCGTCTTCGCTGAGGTCGTCGACGTCACCGGGATCGTCCTGACCAAGCTGGACGGGACCGCCAAGGGCGGCATCGTGGTCGCCGTGCAACGTGAGCTCGGCGTGCCGGTGAAGCTGGTCGGCCTCGGCGAAGGTCCCGACGACCTGGCCCCGTTCGAGCCTGACGCCTTCGTCGACGCGATCGTCGGCAGCTAGGCCGCTCGCCGCGGGCCGCATCCACCGCCCGCGCGGCGCGCCCGCGTAACTGAGCGGCCCCGCCGCGGCACCGCGCCCCGCTGCGACCTGCGGCGGGAAGCCAGCCGTGTCCCGGCGGCCCGCGCCCCGCGGAAACGCCATCGGTTACGGGTTTGAGTTGGCGTGACCGTAGCGTTCTGGATGTGCTGGCTTTTCCTTGGTGCGGGCGGTCACTATGGCGTGCCCGGCCCGCGTAGGTCCCGCAGGACCCAAAATCTTCTCTCTTTGGCTACTTTTGCGATTGCTGACAGCAGTGTGCCCGTCACCCGATATATCATGCAACATGCAAGTTGCTTCGTGCCCGAGCCCCGGGGGAGCGTTGAACACTGCAGGTCGGAACCAGAACGTCGCACCCCATGGCGGGAGCAAGCCATGCTCGTGATTTCAGGAACCGCCCGGAAGCGGAAGGGCCGCCGCCTGGCGCCGGGCGAGGTCCACGCCGCCGCGTTCCCCTCGTCCCAGCCCGGCGGGCCGGGCTTCGACGAGGAGCACGTCCGGGCGTTCATCGACCAGGTCGAGCAGGAGCTGGCGCGGCTGCGCGAAGAGCGGGACATGCTGACCGACGAGGTGCAGCGGCTGCGGAGCCAGGTGCTCACCGGCGACAGCCAGGACGGCGAGGACGCGCAGGTCGACGAGGCGGCGGCCATCCTGTCCACGGCGCAGCGGACCGCCGACCGCTGCGTGGCCAACGCCGAGGAGTACAGCAGGCAGGTGGCCGACGACGCGGTGCGCCGCCGGGACGAGATCCTGGCCGAGGCCAGGTCGCAGGCCGCGATGATGCTCGAGCAGGCGCACACGGCGGCCAGCCGCGCGGCCGAGGCGGCGGTGGGAGCCGGGCCGGGTCCTGACCGCCGGGAGCCCGGGGCCGGGCTGGCGTACCTGTACGCGTTCAGCGATGCGTACCGCTCGCACCTGGACTCCTGCCTCGGCACGCCGGCCTGCGGCGCCGGGGAGCCCGGGCGGGCCGAGCCGGGCCCGCGGGCGGCCGGCACGGACCAGCCGTGGGCGCTGTGCCCCCAGCCGCAGTCGCTGACCGGATAGCCTGGATCCGGGCCCGCGGCCGACCGGACCAGCGCCCGGTCTGCGGCCGCATGCCTTAACGGGGTGCGCGGCAACCGGCGCGCACCAGACGGCGACAGGCCATGCGCGAGGACGGCAGCAACACGTGTTCGAGACTCTTTCTGACCGACTGACCCAGGTCTTCTCCTCGCTGCGCGGGCAGGGACGGCTGTCCCCCGCGGACATCGACGCCACGACCCGCGAGATCAGGATCGCGCTGCTGGAAGCCGACGTTGCGCTCCCGGTGGTGCGCCAGTTCATCGCGCGGGTCAAGGAGCGGGCGTCCGGGACCGAGGTGTCCGAGGCGCTGAACCCCGCCCAGCAGGTCATCAAGATCGTTAACGAGGAGCTCATCGAGATCCTGGGGGGCGAGGCCAGGCGGCTGCGGTTCGCCAAGACGCCGCCCACCGTGATCATGCTGGCCGGCCTCCAGGGAGCAGGTAAGACGTCGATCGCGGCCAAGCTGGCCGTGTGGCTGCGGCACCAGGGGAACACGCCGATGATGGTCGCGGCCGACCTGCAGCGGCCCAACGCGGTGCAGCAGCTGCAGGTGCTCGGCGAGCAGGCCGGGGTGCCGGTCTACGCGCCGGAGCCGGGCAGCGGCGTCGGCGACCCGATCAAGGTGGCCCGGGACTCGATCGACGAGGCCCGCCGCCGGATGCAAAACGTGGTCATCATCGACACCGCGGGCCGGCTGGGCATCGACGAGGAGATGATGCAGCAGGCCGCCGAGATCAGGGACGCCACCGACCCGGACGAGATCCTGTTCGTGGTCGACGCCATGATCGGCCAGGACGCGGTCAGCACCGCGCAGGCGTTCCTCGACGGGGTCGGCTACGACGGGGTCGTGCTGACCAAGCTCGACGGCGACGCGAGGGGCGGCGCGGCGCTGTCGGTCGCGCAGGTCACCGGGCGGCCGGTGATGTTCGCCTCGTCCGGGGAGAAGCTCGAGGACTTCGACCTGTTCCACCCGGACCGGATGGCCTCGCGGATCCTCGACCTGGGCGACATCCTGACCCTGATCGAGCAGGCCGAGCGCACGTTCGACCAGGATCAGGCCGCCTCGATGGCCGAGAAGCTGGCCTCGGGCGAGGGGTTCACGCTCGAGGACTTCGTTGAGCAGCTGGCCATGGTGCGCAAGCTCGGGCCGATCGGGAACCTGCTCGGCATGCTGCCGGGGGCCGCGCAGAACCGGGAGATGCTCAGCCAGATCGACGACAAGGACCTGGACCGGGCCGCGGCCATCGTGAACTCGATGACCCCGCAAGAGCGGCGCAACCCGAAGATCCTCAACGGGTCGCGGCGGGCGCGGATCGCGGGGGGCTCGGGGGTCACCGTCGGCGAGGTGAACTCGCTCATCGTCAGGTTCCTCGAGGGCCAGAAGATGATGCGCCAGATGATGGGCAACATGCCCGGGATGCGGCGGACGCAGAAGAACGCCAGGGGCAAGAGCAAGAAGAGGTCCAAGGGCGGGCGCCCGGGCGGCAACGCGGGAAGCCGGGCGCCGGCCGCGGCGGCCGACACGCGGCCCGGGGGCCCGGGCGGGATGCCGGGGCTGCCTGCGGGTCTCGGTCCCGGCGGGCTGCCGGGGGGCCTGCCGGACGGGCTCGGCGGCGACTCGGGGTTCCGGCTGCCGCCGGGATTCGGGACGCAGCAGCCGAACCTGCCGCCGGGGCTGCGGAACAAGCGCGGCCGCTCGGGTAAGAAAGGCAGATAGCCTGCTGGATGGCCCGCTGGGGCCCGAGATAACGTTTGTGGTCGCGGCGTCTGGCAGAATGTGACCACTACAGTGACACAGCGGGGCCCTCTCTAACCCGCTGAGCCGCACCCATGGGCAGCTGCCGCCGGTCCCCACCTGGCGTTCCGCGCCCGCCACCGAATCTGTTTTGGGAGAAGACCACACCCGTGGCTGTAAAGATCAAGCTCAAGCGCCTGGGCAAGATCCGGGCGCCGTACTACCGGATTGTCGTCGCCGATGCCCGCACCAAGAGGGACGGGCGGGCCATCGAGGAGATCGGCAAATACCACCCGAAGGCCGAGCCCTCGTTCATCGAGGTCGACTCGGAGCGGGCGCAGCACTGGCTGTCCGTTGGGGCGCAGCCCACCGACCCGGTCAGGAAGATCCTCGAGATCACCGGCGACTGGCAGAAGTTCAAGGGCCTGCCCGGCGCCGAGGGAACGCTGAAGATGGCCGCCCCCCGGGAGGACAGGAAGGAAATCTTCGCCGCTGCGGTCAAGGAGACCCTGGGCGACGCCGCGCCGAAGGGCAAGGCCAGGTCTGGTGCGGCCAAGGACGCCGATTCCGGGTCGGGCCGGGCCAGCAAGGCGGCGGCGAAGGACGCGCCGGCTAAGGAGGCCTCGCCCAAGGAGGCCTCGGCTAAGGACACGTCCGCCAAGGACGCGCCGGCCAAGGCCGAGAAGCCCGCCCGGGCCAAGGCCAAGCCCGACGCCAAGGCCGCGGACGAGAGCGCTGCCGGGGACGCCAAGGCCGCTGATGACGGCAAGGCCACCGAGGCGAAGGCCGCTGATGACGGCAAGGCCACCGAGGCGAAGGCCGCGGATGACGGCAAGACCGCCGAGGCAAAGGCCGCGGGCGACGGCAAGACCGCCGAGGCAAAGGCCGCGGGCGACGGCAAGGCTGACAGCGACGCCAAGGCCAAGCCGAAGAGCGCGGCGGCCAAGGGCGGCGCGAAGGATGCGGCCGACGGCAAGGCTGACGCCGCGGACGGCGA
>Ga0070714_100001636_pt1 | contig 16298 bp, 12 predicted proteins | sample LARL83metaG_FD_65450 | JGI IMG/M metagenome (GOLD analysis project Ga0070714, IMG submission 65450) | Corn, switchgrass and miscanthus rhizosphere microbial communities from Kellogg Biological Station, Michigan, USA - LAR L8-3 metaG | ecosystem: Host-associated > Plants > Roots > Rhizosphere ...
CTGACCGTGCATTGCTTCGGTTCGTCCCGGCCCGGCGCTGTTGCGCACGAGCCGTGGTCGTCGCTTTCCGACACCGCGTTGCGGGTGATGTCCGCGGACCTGTCGATGGCGCAGGGCGTGGGCGGGGCGGACCTGGTGCACTCGCACACCTGGTACGCCAACCTGGCTGGTTTGCTCGCCTCGAAGTTGTACGGCATCCCGCACGTGGTCACCACGCACTCGCTGGAACCCTTGCGCCCGTGGAAGGCCGAGCAGCTCGGCGGGGGTTACGCGGTCTCCTCCTGGTGCGAGGAGGTGTCTGTGACCTCCGCCGCGGCCGTGGTGGCCGTGTCCGACGCCATGCGCGCCGACCTCATGACCGCTTACCCCGCGATCGAGGCCGAACGAATCTCGGTCATCCGTAATGGCATCGATACTTCGGAGTACATGGCGGACGCCGGGACAGACGTACTGTCCTCGTACGGGGTGGATCCGTCGCGGCCGTACGTGGTGTTCGTGGGGCGGATCACCAGGCAGAAGGGGCTTCCCGTCCTGCTCCGCGCGGCTTTTTCGCTGGATCCCTCGGCCCAGCTGGTCGTATGCGCCGGGCAGGCGGACACACCCGAGCTGGCCGCCGAGGTTTCTTCGCTCGTCGACGGGCTGGACCAGGACCGGATCGTGTGGATCCCGAAGATGCTGGAGAAGCGGGAGGTCATCCAGCTGCTGTCGCACGCCGCGGTGTTCGCCTGCCCTTCGCTGTACGAGCCGCTGGGCATCGTGAACCTGGAGGCGATGGCCTGCGGTACCGCGGTCGTCGCGTCCCGGGTGGGCGGCATCCCCGAGGTGGTGGCCGACGGCGTCACCGGCCTGCTGGTCCCGCCCGATGATCCTTCGGCGCTCGCTGTTGCGCTGAACTCCGTGATCGGGGATCGCGCGCGGGCGCGCGCGATGGGGTCGGCCGGACGGGAGCGCGCCGTCGCCGAGTTCTCCTGGGCGGCCGTGGCCGCCCAGACGGCGGACCTCTACGCGAAAGTGCTCGGATCGCGAACCGGGCATTTGCCCTATTCCAACCGCGTCTGATTATTGTGGTTTTTACCTGCCCAATTCGGAGCGCGCGGCGGCCGGCTCCGCTCACCGCCGTCCGGTTGACGCTTGCCGAGAGGTGCGTGGCCGGACAACGTGCCGGATTACCGCTTTGCGGTGGACGGACCCCCGTTCTCGGGGGTCAACCTTCCACAAAGGGACTACCTTCCACGTTCCTGCCACGGCCGGTGATGCGTACGCGTATTTTTCCCCGGCAGAATTGACCACGAGCCAGGGCGAACTCATGCACGCAGGAGCCTCGCCGGAGTGCTGAGACTGGCCTTGATAGCCGAGAGACAGCGGAGCTCTACCCGAAAGTCGATGAGGTCAGGAACTCGGCGTCGGGACAGGTGAAGCCAGCGGCGCCGCGGAGTCAAGGCCGGTGGAGGCCAGCGGGTTGGGCAGCGGAGTCGCGGTGTCCGTCGAGCATCCCGTCGCGGACGGTGACGGTGACGGCGTGTCGGCAGGCGTGGCGGTGGGTGTCGCGGTCGGCGCGGCCGAGTCGGCGGGGCACGCGGATGCTGAGGGGGAGGGGGACGGGCACGGCGTGGCGCTCGCGGATGCCGACGGTGACGCGGATGCGCTGGCGGACGCTGACGCCGATGGCGATGTCGACGGGCAGGCTGTGGGAGAGGGGTCCGCGGCTGGTGCTGCCGCTACGTGCCAGAGTGTGTCACCCTGGTTGCACTGGTGCGGGAGCGGCGCGCGGAACTCGGCGTAGTCGATCTTCCCGGTCTGCTGATTGACGCATAGGAACACATACTGGCCAGTGGGTTGAATGGCCATGCCCGCACGGGACGAGGCGACCGCCATGCCTGTCCCGACCCCGACCCCGATCCCAGCGACAGCGACCGCCGCGACCGCCGCGATGACCTTGATTCTGGGTGCAGCCGTTGCCAATGGCAGGGGCATGGGACATCCTTCCCGGTCAGGTGGTGATTAGGGTCGGCGGCCTTGCGGGCGCGCTCGCCATTGCGCCTGCAATCACTTAGGCCCCGCATGACCCGTACATTAGATCGCCGCCTCGGGGCAGCCTAGAGCCGAGACCGAATCGTGATATTCCGAGCCGACGGCTATCGGCCACGGATTCAGCAATGGTGGTTTTCTATTTCTGGGCCCACGCCGAATTCGGCCTTGTTCGCAAAGCTAACTGTACCGGTGGCGCACAAAGCCGGCGGCGAGTACGCGCTGGAAGCGGGCGGCTACAAGCTGTCCCTGACCGATTCCGGGTTCGCCTGCCGCGTCGACGTGCGTGACCTGCACCGGAGCCTGCCGTAACGGTCCTGCTATCCAAAGGTGATCAATTTGGCGTAAACCCCGCTCTGTGTCCGGAGCGTCTGCTAGGACAAGTGGGGGAGCGGACCACGTATACGGAGGCACTTGAACTAATGCGAAGTATGAAGCGTATGACGATCGCGACCGCTGCCTTCGGCGTGGTCGTGGCGGGCGCGGTTACCGGGTTGGCCCTCACTGGCGGCACGGCCGCGCGCGCCGGCCAGATCTCCAGCTGCACTGGTACCACGAGCAGCCCTGCCTCGTGCACCCTCACCGCCGTCGTTGTAACGAACCCGATTACGATTGAGCTGTTCGCGCGCTTCAGCCCGAACAGCCTGAGCACCGAGTTCAAGTGGACGACGGACTGCAAGTTGAGTGGTAACGACACCATCAACTCCGGGACAGACACCGTCAAGAGTGAGCCGGCCTGGGATGTGCTCGATCTCAAGGTTTCCAATCCGGATCAGTGCACTGTGACCGCTACCGCGACCGTGGTCGGTACGCCACCGTCAGGCACGACTGCCAGCCTCGGCGACTTCGAGATCGACTCCAACCAGAACACGCCGAGCGCGTCGCCGAGTGCCTCCTCCTCGAGCACCGGTTCCACCAGGACCGTGCATCAGTCGCATGGGTTCGACGGCACTTGCCTGGACGACAAGGGCAACAGCTCCGCGGTGCGCGCCACGGTTCAGATCTGGACGTGCAACTCCACCGACATGGCGCAGAACTGGTCGTACTCGGGTTCGGAACTGCACCACGGCAGCATGTGCCTGAACGCCAAAGGCAACGGCAAGAGCGGCAGCAAGCTCATCTTGTGGAGCTGCAACGGCGCGGCGAACGAGATCTTCATCCACAGGTCGAACGGCGAGATGGTGGAGAAGGCCAACGGCTACAAGTTCTGCATCGACGACCCGGGCTACTCGACCAGGAACGGCACGCAGCTCATCGTCTACGCCTGCCACAACACCCCGAACCAGCACTGGTCGGTGCCGTAACCCACTCGCTTCGGGGCGGCGGCGTCACCCGCACGGCCGCCGCCTTGGGCGAGTACCCCTTTCTGGCATGGAGCCCTTTTCCGACACGAAAACCCCCCTGGCCTGCCCGCATAAGGAACTGTTCGCACAAATCGGGCGGCGGCGGCGAGCCGGGGTGGGTTCAGGCGGCGCCGACTGGGCGGCGTGCCTGGCGGGCCGGGCGGGTGTGGAGCGCCGGCGGGCACCGGAGGCGGCGGGCACGGCACGGGTGCGGGCAAACGTGCCGGTGGTGCCAACGGGCCCTTGTGCGACGTGCGGATGGTGCCAGCGGGTGGGGGTCATGGCGGTCCGTTGGCACCATCGGCACGCGGGACGGGTGCGAGTCGGGACGGGTGCGAGTTAGCCGGATGCGGGGATGGTCGGGGGAGCTAGGCGGAGGCAGACTGTGAGCATGACGACACACGGACATGAGGAAGACGCGGCGTGCGCGGTGGCGCACGGGGCGCACTCTCCCGAGCACGGGACGGGGGAGCGCACGCTGGTCGCGGTGTTCGCCTCGCCGGTGGCCGGTTACCTGCTGCGCTATGGCGCCGACCTGGGGTACACCGGTCTGCTGCTCGAGCCGGACGGCGCCCGGGCGTCAGCCGCGTCGGTGCTGGGATTTCCGGTGCTTGCCGAGGTGCCGTCCGACCTGGACGACGCCGCGGACGTCGTGCTGACTGATCATCACCGCGACGAGCTTGGCGTGGTGCTGCGCGACGCGCTGGCGACCAAGGCCCGGTGGATCGGGATCATGGGGAACCCGCGGCACGCCGGGCCGCATGTCGCCGCGCTCACCGAGCTGGGCGTGGCACCGGCCGAGATCGCCCGGGTGCACCGGCCGGTCGGGCTCAACATCGGATCCCGGACACCACCGGAGATCGCCATCGCGACGCTGGCAGGCTTGCTCGCCGACCGCAACGGGCGCCCGGGCGGTCTCGAATTCTTAAGCACCGAGTGCGCGTTGACACGCTCTAGCGGGCTCAACTGCGCGTTTGGCACGCTGAGGGCGGTACGGGTGAGATGGGCGAGGCGCACGGTGACGGTGGTGTGGGTGAGGCACGCGGTGCGGGCTAGGTGGGCTAGGCGGGCGGGGCGGGCTAGGTGGGCTAGGCGGGCGGTGGCACGGTGGTCGCATTCGCTCGCTGCGGCTACCACGGTGCAACTTATAGACGATGTCTATGTAAGGCATAGGCAAGCGTGCTGTAACGATATGTCCACCAGTGATCGAAACGCCGGGCGATTCGGGATAACGTACCCGGCAGGGGCGGGGCGAAGCGGGGAACCAGGCATTACTACTTATCCAGTAGGGTTAACCGGAAATGTCGGGACGATAAAGAGGCTAACGCATGCGCATGATCCGTCTGGCTGCCGTTGTCGGGGCAGCATTCACGCTGACGCTTACCGCCGCGGCGTGCAGCAGCAGTAAGGGCAGCGGCCCGGGCAGTACGGCCGCGGGCACGCCGAAGCACGGGGGTTCGGTCACGGTCGCCTGGATCGACGCGGAGCCGAACTTCATCTTCCCGTTCGCACCCGCCACCAACACCGACGGATACAACCAGAACCTTAGCCTGCCGTTGTGGCCGGCGATCACGTACGCGGGCGACGGCGGGCAGTCCATCGTCAACCAGAAGGAAAGCCTGTGGAGCTCGCTTAGCTACACCAACGGCAACAAGACGGTGACGATGACGCTGAAGCCGTGGAAGTGGTCGGACGGCGCCCCGATCACCAGCCGCGACTTCACGTTCGTGTACAACCTGCTCAAGAGCAATTACAAGAACTGGAACCTGTACCTTCCGGGCACGTTCCCGACCGACGTGCAGAGCGTGTCCGCCACCGACGAGCACACCGTGGTGATCAACCTCACGCAGGCCACTGCCCCGGATTTCTTCACCGACGACGTGCTCAACAACGTCCAGCTGATACCGCAGCACGCGTGGGACAAGACCTCGGACAGCCAGGCGGTCGGCAACTACGACCAGACCCCGGCCGGTGCCACGGCGGTTTACAACTACCTGCAGAAGGCGGGCAGCCAGATCAGCACGTTCACGACCAACCCGCTGTGGAAGGTCGTGGCCGGGCCGTGGCAGCTGAACGACTTCAACAGCGACGGCACGCTGTACGGCTACGTGCCGAACAAGAACTACTCGGGTCCGGTCAAGCCGTACCTGTCGCACTGGGAGAACCAGGCGTTCACCACGGACTCCGCGATGCTGGACGCGATGCGGGCGGGCAACTCGGTCACGGTGGGCTCGCTGCCGCTGAACGACGCCAACCAGCTCGGTGCGCTCAAGGCCGCTGGCTATTCAAGCGCGCGGCTGTCGATCGCCGGCGTCACCGGCATCACCCCGAACCTGTACAACGCGCAGGACGGCGCGGTCTTCCGACAGCTCTACATCCGGCAGGCGATGGATCAGCTGATCAACCGCAACCAGATCGTGCAGAAGGTGTACAACGGCTTTGCCGATCCCGGTGTCGGCCCGATCCCGGTCACCGCGATCCCCAATATGGCATCGCCGCTGGAGAAGTCGGGCGGGGCGTACCCGTACGACCCGTCGGCCGCCATCAACCTGCTCAAGCAGCACGGCTGGAACGTGGTGCCGAACGGCGTGACGACATGCCAGAACCCGAGCCAGTGCGGTGCCGGGATCAAGGCGGGGCAGCGGCTGGAATTCCAGCTGGTGTACCCCTCCGGTCGCACCACCACCGAAGAGCAGGAGGCCGCGATCCAGTCCTCGGAAGCCCAGGCCGGCATCAAGCTCGACCTCAAGTCGGAGCCGTTCAACACGCTGATCGGCACCACCGGCGTGTGCACCGCGAGCAGTCACGCGCAGAACTGCGGCTGGCAGCTCGCCGACGTCGGGTACACCCCGTACCTGCTGTACCCGAGCGACCAGGGCGTGTTCGTGACCGGCGGGTCGTCGAACTTCGGCGGCTATTCGGACCCGACTGAGGACAGGCTCATCACGCAGACCGAGACTGGGTCAAGCCAGCAGACGTTCTTCCAGTACGAGGACTACACCGCGCGCCAGCTGCCCATGCTGTTCACGCCGCTGCGGGCGGGCATCGTCCTCTACCGGAGCGACGTGCACGGCGTGGCGCCGCTGAACCCGTTCTCCGGCGATAACACCGAAGAGACCTGGTACTTCACCAAGTGACTCTGCTAGCTCCGGGGGGGACGACCCCCCCGACTGCTCCCGCCGGGGGGAAACCATCCCCCCGGACCCCCCTGGCGAAGTCTTCGCCATGACCTGGTACCTAGTCCGGCGGATCGGGCAAGCCATTGTGGTCGTGATCGGCGTCTTGGTCTTGACGTTCATCTTGATCCACATGGAGCCCGGCAGCGTGGCCCGGTCCATTCTCGGGATCCGGGCCACCGCCAGCCGGATGGCCATCTTCAACGCGACGTACGGTCTGGACCAGCCGCTGTACAAGCAGTTCATCGACTATGTGAACCAGGTCGTGCACGGCAACCTCGGCACGTCGTATTACCTGCAGCAGCCGGTGTCCACGCTGTTCGCCCAGCGGCTGCCCAGGGACCTGTTCCTGCTCGGGTCGTCCACCGTGCTGGCGTTGCTGATCTCGCTGCCGATGGGCATCTACCAGGCGGTGCGGCGCGGCGGGGCCGGGGACAACACGCTCAGCGCGGTGACGTTCACGCTGTACTGCATGCCGGCGTTCTGGTTCGCGGTGATGCTGGTGGCGGTGTTCGCCATCCAGATCCACCTCTTCTCGCCGCTGGCGCCGACCGGCACCTCGCTCGGTTCGATGCTCACCCAGCCCCGGGCGCTGGTGCTGCCCATCCTCACGCTGACCCTGATACAGGTGGCCGGCTTCAGCCGGTATATGCGTTCGTCGGCGATCGACACGCTGGCCCAGGACTACCTGCGGGTGGCGCGAGCCAAGGGCCTGCCGGAGCGGCTGGTGCTGTTCCGCCACGTGCTGCGCAACTCGCTGCTGCCGATCGTCACGATCGTCGGCCTGTCCCTGCCCGGCCTGGTCACCGGTGCGATCGTGGTGGAGGAAGTGTTCAACTATCAGGGCATGGGACTGTTGTTCTACACCGCCGCCACGCATCACGACTTCCCGATACTGCTCGGATCCACGCTGATCGTGGGCGTGGCGACCGTGGTCGGCAACCTGGCCGCCGACATCGCGTACGGGATCCTCGACCCGAGGGTGCGCTATGTCAGCGACTGACTTCACGCCGATCGTGCCGCCCGCGGCCGGCCGCGCGGTACCCGAAGCGGGCGGACCGGCCGGGGAGCCGGTCTCCGGGTGGCTGATCCTGCGGGCGTTCACCGGCAACTGGCAGGCGAGGACCGGAGTCGCGGTCGTGCTGGCGCTGGTGCTCTTCTGTTTCCTCGGGCCGGTGCTCTATCACACCAACCAGGGCACGGCGGGCCTGGACTTGAACCTGAAGGATCTCACGCCGGGAACCCGCCACCCGCTGGGCACCGATGACACCGGGTACGACGTACTCGGCCGGCTCATGGTCGGCGGGCAGTCCTCGCTGGAGCTGGGGTTCGCGGTCGCGATCGCGACGACACTGGTGGGAACGATCTACGGCGCGATCGCGGGCATCGCCGGCGGCATCGTGGATGGCTTCATGATGCGGATCGTGGATACGATGCTGGCCATCCCGTGGCTGGTAGCGCTGCTGATCATGGTCAACATCTTCACGCCGGACCTGCTGACGATCATCTTGCTGCTGACCCTGCTGTCCTGGCTGGGCGTCGCGCGACTGGTGCGCGGTGAAGTGATCTCGCTGCGCACCCGGGACTTCGTTCTTGCGGCGCGCACCATGGGCAGCTCGACCTCGCGGATCATGTGGCGGCACATGGTGCCGAACGCTATCGGCGTGATCGTGGTCAACGCCACGTTCAGCGTCGCCGACGCGATCATCGCGCTGTCCACGCTCAGCTTCCTCGGGCTCGGTATCCCGCCGCCCCACGCCGACTGGGGCCAGATGCTCACCAGTGGCCTGGACGACCTGTACAACGGCTACTGGTGGCTGGTGTATCCCTCGGCGGTCCTGCTGATCATCACGATCATCGCGTTCAGTCTCATCGGCGACGCGGTGCGCGACTCGCTGGATGTACGCCTTCAGCGGAGGTAGCCTCCGGATGCGTTAACCTTGTTGTATGGACGGGGGTTTCCTCCGGCATCATGGTCTCATCGCGCTCACGGTGGGCGGCGCGATGGCCGAAACCACGCTGCTTTCGCTCGTCGCACCTGGCGCCCGGGTACTCGGGCCCCAGGTGACCGCGCTGCCACCGCTGGCGGCGTACCACGACCTGCGCTGGCTGTTCGCGTTCGGCCAGTCGTGGGCCGCCTTTGCCGGGGTGCTGACTGGCATGCTTGCCGTGCGCGCCGCGCTGGACGCGGCACTGGTTCTTCTCGCGTGGCCGTCATACCGGGGGGGTCCGGGGGGAGCGCCCCCTGGTCAGGGAATACGGCCGAGATTCCGCACCGCGTTCTGGTCGTGCGCGGTGCTCACGCTGCTCGTCTGGGTGCTGCTGTCGCCGGTCGTCACGCTCATGTTCGGCGTGGCGCTGGTGCCGTTCTCGTGGCCCTTCCTCGGCGCGGTGCCGGTCCTGCTCGGCTGCGCGATCGCGCTGAGCCACGGCGGGGTGGGGCGTGCCTGGTGGCGGCGGCTGCCGGCGGCGGGCACCGCCGCGTGGTCGCTGGGGGGCTTCGTGCTGCTGTCCGTCGTGGCCGTCGTGTCGCCGCGGCTGAATATGGCGGAGTTCCTCGCGGTGGCCGCGCTGGCCGGGCTGCTGAACGCCCGGACCTGGTACGGGGTGACGCTCGCGGCGGCGCGGAACGCTCCGGCGGCTGTGGCGCCCGCCTGGCACTGGCGCGCAATGCTGTGGCAGGCCCGGCAGATGTTCAAGCGCCGGACCAGCTGGGTGCCGGCCGCGCCGACGGCGGCGCTGCTCGTGCTCGTGCTCATGGTCTGGCTTGCCCGGCTCGCGTTCACCGGGACAGTGCACCTGTCACCCGGCGCCAGTGAGGTGGCGGCCGGCGCCGTGGTCGGGGCGAGCGCGGCGGCGGTAGGGGAGGCCGTCCCCGTGGCGAAGCAGAAAGTACGCGGCGGCCTGCTCGTCGTCGCGGGCTGGGGCTCCAACTGCTGCAACGACGCCGACACAGTACGCACCGACGAGCCGGGCATGCTGGTCCGGCAGTTCTCCTACCTCGGCCTGACAGCCAGCGGCCAGCCAATCGCCTACGCCAAGTCGGCCGACCTGCCGATCCAGGAGCTAGGTGACCGGATGGCTGTCCAGGTCCAGTGGCTGCACGCGCACGTCAACGGTCCGGTGAACATCGTGGCGGAGAGCGAGGGCACGCTCGGGCTATACGCCATGCTGGCCAGGCACAAGGGGCTGCCGATCGGCTCCGTGGTGCTGCTGAGCCCGATCGTGGAGCCGGGCCAGGTGGGTCAGGGCGGGGTACCGGGCCAAGCGCTGATCACGCTGAACAACCTGATCGGCCAGATGTCGCCGTACGGCAGTTCCGGGGCGCGGGAGCTGATCGAGTCGGTGGGGGAATTCGGCGCCCGGTACTTCGCGGCCACGGCCAAGGTCCGCGGTCTGCACTGGCTGGCCATCGTCCCGCTGGCCGACGCGGTGACAATGCCGGTCTGCCACTACCCGGCGAACCTGGTCGTCATCGAGGCCTTCCACGGCGGCCTGCTCGGCGACGCGCAGGTCCAGCAGATGGTGGTGGACTTCCTCTCCGGGCATTCCACCGTGCACGCGGACCCGGGGCTGCGGACCACCGCCGAGCTGATCGCCGCGGCGGCGTCGGCGTGGCGGATGCCTGACTTGCATCCCGCCTGCCCTGCCGCGTGATAGGGTCAGCGACATGACGCGACTAGTCCAGCAATGGTGGCGCCGCCAGTAGGCGGCTGCATAGTCTCGCGTCAGACAGCGAAGCGACCGCCCCCGGATGGCGGTCGCCCCCTGCTGAACGAGCAGAGCGTTGCCCGCCCCCGGGCCTGACACCCAGAGGGGCAAGCATGGACATCACCCGGACCGCCGAATCTTTCGATCCGGCCGAACTCGAGCGGATCGCCGCCGTCGTCGATGAGCGGCGCGGCGGCGTGCTCAGCTCCGGCATGGAGTACCCGGGCCGGTACAGCCGCTGGGTCATGGCCTATATCGACCCGCCGGTGGAGATTGTGGCCACTGGCCGGACGCTCACCGCGCGGGCGCTGAACGCGCGCGGCCAGGTGATCCTGCCCGCGGTCCTGGCCGCCATGCGGAAGGCCGGCGAGCCGGTCAACGATCAGTCCGTGGTCATACCGGAGCCGGACGGGGACTTCCCGGAGGAGGAGCGGACCCGGCGGCCCACCGTGTTCAGTGCGCTGCGCGAGGTCCTGGCGGCCTTCCGCTTCGACGATCCGCACCTGGGGCTGTACGGCGCGTTCGGCTACGACCTGTCGTTTCAGTTCGAGCCGGTGCGCCGGCGGATCGAGCGGGATCCCGCCCAGCGTGACCTGGTGCTGCACCTGCCCGACCAGATCTGGGTGCTGGACCGCATGCGGGAGGAAGCCACCCGGTTCAGCTACGAGTTCGCGGACGGCGGCGTCTCCACCGTTGGGCTGAGCAGGCTCACGGAACAGACACCTCATGTCGTTCCGAGCAAAAATCTACCTGAGCCACCGCGGGCGGGCAGCTATGCGGAGGTCGTGGAGCAGGCACGAGAGCGGTTCGTCCGCGGGGACCTGTTCGAGGTGGTACCCAGCCACGTCTTTCACGGGCGGTGCGAGTCGCCGGCCGCGTTCTACGAGTTGCTGCGGCAGCGGAACCCCGCCCCGTACGAATTCCTGCTCAACCTCGGGGACGGGGAGTACCTGGTCGGCGCGTCGCCGGAGATGTACGTCCGGGTGACCGAGGGAGACCGCGTGGAAACCTGCCCGATCGCCGGCACGATCGCCCGGGGTGAGGGGCCGCTGGAGGACGCGGCCAACATCGCCACGCTGCTCGGCTCCGCGAAGGAGGAGTCCGAGCTGACCATGTGCACCGACGTGGACCGCAACGACAAGGCTCGGGTCTGCCTGCCGGGTTCGGTCCGGGTCATCGGACGGCGGCAGATCGAGATGTACAGCCGGCTGATCCACACCGTCGACCACATCGAGGGACGGCTGCGGCCGGAGTTCGACGCGCTGGACGCGTTCCTCACCCACATGTGGGCGGTCACCGTGACCGGGGCGCCGAAGACCTGGGCGATGCAGTTCATCGAGGACCACGAGGCCACGCCGCGGCGGTGGTACGGCGGCGCGGTCGGCAAGATCGGGTTCGACGGGTCGATGAACACCGGGCTGACGCTGCGCACCGCGCACATCGTCAACGGCGTCGCCGCCGTGCGGGCCGGGGCGACGCTGCTGTACGACTCGGTGCCGGAGGCGGAGGAGCGGGAAACCCACATCAAGGCGCGTGCGCTGCTCGAGACGCTGGCGGAGTCGTCGCGGACCGGCCAGGAGAAACCGGCGGAGGTGACCACGTCGGGGTCCGCCGACTACGGGCTGCGGGTGCTCTTGGTGGACCATCAGGACTCGTTCGTGCATACGCTCGGGGACTACTTCCGGCAGGAAGGAGCGTCGGTCACTACGTTGCGCTTCGGTTTCCCGGTGGACTTGCTGGACACCTATGCGCCAGACCTGGTCGTGCTGTCGCCGGGGCCGGGCGAGCCGTCGGACTTCGGCTGCGCCGCGCTGCTGGACGAGCTGTACCGGCGCGAGCTGCCGGTGTTCGGCGTGTGCCTGGGGCTGCAGGCGATGGTGGAGCACGCCGGCGGGAAGTTGTTCGTGCTGCCCGAGCCGGCCCACGGGAAGCCTGGCGTGGTGCGGGTTTCCGGCGGGTCATTGCTCGACGGGCTGGGATCGGAGTTCACCGCGGGCCGGTATCACTCGCTCTACGCGCCCCCCTTCGAGGTCCGGGGCGGGTTCACCGTGACCGCCGCGACCGCGGACGGGGTCGTGATGGCCATCGAGGATCCGGCGGCCCGCCGTTTCGCGGTCCAGTTCCATCCCGAGTCCATCCTGACCGCCTCAGGCCGGACTGGGCACAAGGTCATCGCCAACGTGCTTGACCTGTGCCGCCGGCCTGAGCTACTCGCGGATCCCGATCGCCTCGACCGGGCGCGTGCGTAGCGCCTGCCGCGTCGGTACCGGCAGGGCCACCGGGGCCAGGAGCGCCGGGACGCCGACCGGCCCGGTCCAACGCGGAGATCGGCCAGGAACTGTACATCAGCGAAACGACCGTGAAGACGCACTTCACGTACGTGCTGGCGAAGCTTGGCCTGCGTGACCGGGTCCAGGCGGTTGTGCTCACCTACCAGACCGGGCTCTTCGAGTATGGTGCTGTTCCATGCGGAGCGTTGAACCCGAGGTGTTCCTGGTCGCCCGGCCCAAGCTCGACTACGCGGCGGTCGCCGCCTACCTGCACGAGGTGGCCGGCGAGAGCTGGCTGGAGCGGGTGGACCGTGACCAGCTGGACATCGACGCGCAGAACCTGGCCGAGTTCGCCGGGAAGATGTGCTACCGGTCCTGGGAGCCCGGCCTCAACCCGAACGTCCGGCGGGTGCGGGACGACCAGGTCAAGTACCTGGAGAACATCCTGTCCAGCGCGCACGGGTCGGTGCTCGAGCACGTCAGCTTCACGTTCGTGCTGCACAACGTGTCTCGTGTGTTCACGCATGAGCTAGCACGGCACCGGCCGGGGACGGCGATCTCGCAGGAGTCGCTGCGGTTCGTGCGACTGGACGAGATCCCGTTCTGGTTCCCGGAGTGGGCGCTGGAAGACCCTGAGCTGATGAAGCGGGCATCCGCCCTGCTGGCCGAGATGGAGTCGTTCCAGCTGTGGCTCGCCGAGCACTTCGGGCTCGACGAGGACGGCGTCAAAATGCACGAGAAGAAGCACAAGACGTCGTTCATGCGGCGGTTCGCGCCGGAGGGGGTGGCCACCGGGCTGGTGTGGACCGCGAACATCCGCACGCTGCGGCACACCATCGAGGCACGCACCGACCAGGGTGCCGAGGAGGAGATCCGCCTGGTGTTCGGCAAGATCGGGTCGCTGATGCGGGAAGAGGCGCCGGCGCTGTTCGGCGACTACGTGGTGACCGACGGGACGTGGGTGCCAGGCTGGCGCAAGGTCTAGGCGCCCGGCCTTGGCGCCCGTGCTAGGTGTGCGGCCTAGGTGTGCGGCCTAGGTGTGCGGCGGGGTGGCGGCCCGCAGCTCGCGGAACTGCGGCACGCCGTCGCCGGCCTGCTTCAGCTCCTTCTTCCACGTGTGACTGTGCGTCTGGTCGTTGAGCGTCTTGAGATCGCTGACGATCTGCGCGTGCGTGCTCGTCGGCAGTCCTTCGAGCGCTCCGAGCCGGGCGATCACGTCGACGGCGAGGTCGAACGTCCAGATCTCGTCGGGCGTGTAGACCCTGAGGTTGTCGTCGAAGTCGTTCTTGAGCAGGCCCGCGTCCCGGACGCGGACGCCCGCCGCGCTGGTCGCCGCCGCGAGCGCGCGCATCTGCTGCCGCGGCCCGGGGCTGCGGGCGAGGAACTGCTTCACGGCGTCCTGGGTGCCAAGCAGGTAGAACGCGGACAAGATCAGGTACAGGAACGGTGCCGAAGTCGAGCAGTCATCCAGGCCGCCCGGCAGGAGGCCGGCCTGGCTCTCGACGGGCTCATAACGGACCTGGACGTGACACCAGCGGCAATGGCCGTTGTCGTCGAGTTCCAGCGGAGCGCCGCAATTGCGGCACACGTCAACGGCAGGCCCAGCGGTCATCGCACTACTATGTCAGGGATTCGCCAGCGACGTCGTAGTGCAGCCGCGCCGCGGGCGCGCCGAGGTCGGTGAGCATGCGGACGGTCTTGACGATCATCTCGTCCGGGCCGCTGATGTAGATGTCGCGGCCCGGCCAGCTCGCCTTGGCGGCCAGTTCCGGGATCGTGCCGTGCATGACCTCGTGGGCCGGCTCGTCCGAGACCGCGGGGATGACCTGGAGCCACGGGTAGGCGAGCTCCAGCTCACGCAGGTCGGTCAGGTCATAGAGGTCACGGTGCCGGCGCGCGCCCATGTACAGCGCGATCTCGCGGCGCTTGCCGCGCGGCGGCGTCGCGGCGATCGATTCGACGATGGCCTTGATGGGTGCGAGGCCGGTGCCGCCGGCCAGGCACAGCAGGTCCCGGCTGGACTCGGGGTCCGCGGTCATGATGCCCTCGGGCGCGCCGAGGATGAGCGGGTCACCGGGCACCACGTGGTGCACCAGGGCATGGCTGACCATGCCGCCCTCGGCGGCCTTGACGTGCAGGCTGAGCGTGCCGTCCGGGCGGGGCGCGTTCGCGATCGAGTAGCTGCGCCACTGGCGCGGCCAGTGGGGCGTCTGCACGCTGATGTGCTGGCCCGGCAGGTAGCTGAGCGGCTGGTCCGGCCGCAGCGTGAGCACCACGACGCCGGGCGCGCGCGGCTCTGTGCGCACGACTGTCGCGATCCACCAGGCCGGGCGCTGTTCCGCGTCACGCTTGGCGGCGTCCTGCATGACCGTGACGGCGTGCGCGAACGCGGCCTCCCACGCGTGCTCGGCGTCCTCGGTCCACCGCTCGCCGGCGTACTTGTGCAGCGTCGCCGTCAGCGCGCGGCGGAAGGCGTCGAAGTGCTTCTCCCGCACCCCGTCCTTGCGGTGCGCGCGGCCGAGTCGTTCCAGGTAGCCGGTCAGGTTGGCCGGGTCGTCCTGGCCCGCGGCGAGCCGGGCGAGCGCGTGGAACAGCCGTCGCCGCTGCGCGTCCAGTCCGGCCGGGAACATGGCGGCGATCTCGCTGTCCATCGCGAAGAGCTGGCCGTAAAAATACGTCATCGCGGCGTCGGCGACGGGCTCCAGCAGCGAGAATGAAAATTGAACGGAATCTTCGCCCGTTGATCCACCGTCCGCCGCCGCTGCCACACTCTCAGTGTTGCACCGGGAGCGGAACGTTACAATCGATTCCGGCAAGTCGGGATGATCCGGCCCGGCGGATTTGTGAGTGCGCCGACCTGGGGTGGGCGTGATGGACCATTATGGGCTGTGGGACTTTTCGCGGCAGGTTCGCGGCAGGGAGGATCGATGGGCCGCCCGATCATCGGCATTACCGGCGAGCTTGAGGCTGCCCGGTGGGGTAACTGGATTCGTGAGGCCGTCGTGTCCGCGGTCAGCTACACGCGCGCCGTCGAGCGCGCGGGCGGGACGCCGGTGGTGCTGCCGCCGGTGCCAGTGCACTCCGTGCCCGGCCTGGTCGCCGCGGTGGACGGACTGCTGTTCACCGACGGCAGGAACCTCGATCCGGGGTTGTACAACGAGCAACCGCATGCGCAGGCCGAGCCGTCGGACCACCGGCGGGACCGGTTCGAGCTGGCGATAATGCGCGCCGCGATCGAGGCCGACCTGCCGCTGCTCGGCATCGGACGCGGCCTGCACGTGCTGAACGTCGCGCGCGACGGCACGCTCACCCAGTACCTTCCGGACCGGCTGGGCAACGACAGTCACAAGACCGATCCGGTGAAGCTGACCACGCACGAGGTGCAGATCAGCGCCGCGAGCAAGATCGGCCGCGCGCTGGGCGCCGCCGAGGCGCGGGTGCCCGGTGGCCACCACCAGGCGATCAACCGGATCGGCAGCGGGCTGCTCACCGTCGCGTGGACCCAGGATCAGGTCGTCGAGGCCGTGGAGTTGCAGGGGCACGCGTTCGGCGTCGGGGTGCAGTGGAATCCGGAGGAGAGCGACGACCTGCGGCTGTTCGAGGCCCTGGTGGCCGCGGCCGCCGCGCCGCCGGCGGCTCCCGCCGCAGCGGCTCCCGTCTCGCCCGCCGCATCGGCCACCGTCTCGCCCGCCGAGGCGCCCCGGAGCAGCCCGCAGAGCCGGGCCGCGAAGAAGGCCGCGCGCCGCCACGCCGCCCGATCGTAGCGCGAG
>Ga0070714_100001637_pt1 | contig 16295 bp, 20 predicted proteins | sample LARL83metaG_FD_65450 | JGI IMG/M metagenome (GOLD analysis project Ga0070714, IMG submission 65450) | Corn, switchgrass and miscanthus rhizosphere microbial communities from Kellogg Biological Station, Michigan, USA - LAR L8-3 metaG | ecosystem: Host-associated > Plants > Roots > Rhizosphere ...
TGGTCGCACTCCGCCGGGGGCCGCGGATCACTAGGACAGGGTCACCGTGCACGCCAAGTTCGGACAGCGCTGATACGGGGACGGGGGATCAGCTTGATGGCCGATGACGCACCGGTGATGGAAATCGAACTCGCCATGGCCATAGAACAGGCCAGTTCGGCGGTGGCTTCCCTGCGGAGCGGAGTCTGGGGTAGTAGCGAGAAGGGACAGAAAGCGGTCACCGATACCTGCCGATGGATCGGGAGCCGTTACGCCAGCGGCACCGGGCCGGTCGACGTCGGGCAGGCCGCGGTCGCCTCGGGCCAAGACCTCGCCTACACGGTCGGCTTCGAGCGTGGCCCGGTGAGCATCGATGGCGGCCCGGTCCGGGAGATGGCGATGCGGGTGACGCAGGTCTACCGCCGGGTCGACGGTGGCTGGAAGCTGGTCCACCGGCACGCCGACCTAGCGCCGCCCGACCACCGCATCCCCGCGCTGTAACTGCGGAGGGCTCAGCGGCGCGGGCGCTGGGCGGCGGGCGGGGTTTCCAGCAGGCCCCACGGTGGCTCAGCCTCGTGGCCGAACCCCGGGCCCTGATCCTGCTCCCGCGCCCGCACGCGCCCGCCCGCCCGGCGGTGGCGGCGCACGCGCCCGGGTGGGCGGACCGGCGGCCCGAGCTCGACCGTCACCGATGCCCCGCCGGAGGCGGAGTGGCCGACGGTGAGGCCGCCGCCCGAGTTCTCGGCGATCCGCCGGGCTATGTCCAGGCCCAGGCCGGTAGAGCCGCCGCTGGACATCCCGCGCTGGGTCGGGTTGCCGGCCCCGAAGCCGGGCCCGTCGTCGGCGACCAGCAGCCAGGCGCCGCCGCCCGCCCGCCGGGTGAGCCTGACGCCGAAGGCCAGGCCGTCGGGGGTATGCGAGAACACGTTCTCCAGCAGGATGTCCGCGCAGGCGGCCAGGTCCTCGGCGCTGGCCCGTACCATCACCGGACCGGGAGCGATGTCCACCATCATCGGGCGCTCCTGGTCCTCGGCCAGAGGCTGCCAGAACGCCGCTCGCTCGCCGACCACGTCCGACGCGTCGCACAGCACCCCCGAGCCCTCGCCGGTGGGCCGCCTGGCCTCGCGGATGATCTCCGTGACCGTCCGCTCCACGATGTCCACGTCGGCCAGGAGCTGCGCCATCTCGGCCTCGTCCCGCAGCGACTCGGCGTCGATCCGCAACGCGGTCAGCGGGGTGCGCAGCCGGTGGGACAGGTCGGCGACCGTCTCCCGCTCATGGGCCAGCAGGTCGCCGATCCGCGCCGCCAGCCGGTTCAGGCCCGTCCCGGCCCGGCGGACCTCGGGCGGCCCGGCCACCGTGGCCCGGGCGGTCAGGTCCCCGGTGGCCAGGCGGTCAGAGACCTGGGCCACCGCGGTCAGCGGGCGGACCAGGGACCTGGCCAGCTGATCGGCGACCGCCACGCTGAGCACGAGCAGCCCGAGGCCCACGCCGCACAGCAGCAGCCAGGCCCGCTCCACCCCGTGCCGCAGCTGGGCGCCGGGCACGAACGTGCGGATCACCGCGGTGCCCGCGGGCAGGCCCTGGACCGCGACCAGGACCTCGGTACCGCCCGGCACGGCCGTGGGGAAGCTGCGTCCCTGGCTGGCCAGCTGAACCCCGGCCGACCTGGGCGCCGGGCTGCCCACCTCCTGGCCGCCGGGCAGGAACACGGTCAGCGGGGTGGTCCGGTTCTCGGCGTTCACCTGGTCCACCGCCAGCTTGAGGCTGTTGGTGTCGAGGGTGGCCACCAGCGGGGCCATGAACTGGGCCTGGATGGTGGCCGTGCTGACCGCCCGGTCGGCCGCGAACGTCCGCAGCACCAGCGCCAGCGGCACCAGGAAGGAGACCAGCACCAGCGAGCTGGTCGCGACGACGAGCAGGATGATGCGAAGTCTCATAACGGGTTGCTGAGCTTGATCCCGACCCCCCGGACCGTATGCAGGTACCGCGGCTGCTGTGCGGTTTCCCCCAGCTTTCTGCGCAGCCAGGAAACATGAACGTCGACGGTCTTGTCCGCGCCCCCGTAGGGCATGTGCCAGACGTGGGTGAGCAGGTCCCGCCGGGTGACCACCTGCCCGGCATGAAGGACCAGGTAGTGCAGCAGCTCGAACTCACGCCGGCTCAGGTCGAGGTGGGCGCCGTCCAGCGACGCCTCGCGTCCGCCGGGATCCAGCCGCAGGCCGCCGACCTCGAGTTCGGTCTTGCCCGGTGGCACGTTCTGCCCGGACCGCCGCAGCACCGCGCGGATCCTGGCGTCGATCTGGCCGCCGCCGAACGGCTTGATGACGTAGTCGTCCGCGCCCGCGTCCAGCACCCGGATGATCTCGGATTCGTTGTCCCGGGCGGTGATCACCACCACCGGGATGGAGCTGACCGCGCGCATCATGCGCAGGGCCTCATAGCCGCTGAGATCGGGCAGGCCAAGGTCGAGCAGGACCAGGTCAGGCGGTGTGTCAAGGACGTACTGCAGCGCCGCCATCGCGCCCGGCATGCTCGTCACGGCGTGACCGCGCTCGGTCAGTGCCCTGATCAGGGACGCCCGGATGGCCGCGTCGTCTTCCACCAGCAGAAGCTGGGCCATAGCGCGACCGTATCTTTAAAGGTCCTTTACCTGCCGCCTGATCCGGACTATTGACGAACGAGCCGAGGTGTCCCTTGGGGTGAGCTTTACCCGCCCTTAAGGTCTGTTCCGGCAGCCTCGGTCCATGCGAAAGCGCGTTTTCATCGGAGTCGGCGCCTGGGTAGTTGGAGCAGGCGTCGCGACCGGCGGTAGCCTCCTGGCGGTTTCCCTGCTTGGGCAGGGCATCGCCTCGTCCCCCAACGAGCAACTGTCCGGTTCGGCGGCGAACAACGCGCTCGCCAGCGGCACGTCCGCGACGCCGCCGGGGGCTGGCCCATCGGCCAGCCCCCGCGGCGCAAAGTCCACGACCAAGTCCAAGGCCGCCGCGTCCGGCTCGCCCGCTGCCGCCGCTCCTGCCTCGGCCGGCAGCACCGTGCTCACCTCGTCGGGCGGCACGGTGGTCGCCAGCTGTCTGTCCACGGGCGCGTTCCTGCGGTCTTGGAGCCCGGCTCAGGGGTTCCAGGTCAGCTCGTCGGTCCGTGGGCCGGCCGCCACCGCGAGTGTGCAGTTCGAGTCCGCTACGCAGGAAGTGGCCATGGTCGTGTCCTGCGCCACCGGGGTGCCCACCGCGACCACCCAGGCCGAGGCCCCAGGCGGCGGTGACGACAACGGCGGCGGTGGTGGCGGTGGCAATTCCGGTCCCGGCGGTGGCGGCGGGGGCGGAGGCGGCGGGGACGGCTGAGCGCCTCCGGCTCTCAGCGAGCCTGGTCGGTGATCTCTTCCATGAGCAGCGCCAGCGTCGGGCAGGCATCCACCGCCCGCTTGGCGTGACCCATCAGCCCGGGGGGAACCCCTGGTGAGGCCAGGATGGGGAACCCCCAGGGATCGATCTCGATGATCTCCGGCAGGAGCTCGGCGCACATGCCATGCCCGGAACAGGCGATCGGGTTGACCCGCAGCCGGTATCTCATGCCCAGTCCCATTCCCGGTCCTCATCGCGCGGCACCGGCAGCAGCGGCGCCCGGCGCACGCCCGGGCACGGACCCTGCCGGTCGTGCCTGCGCGCGTCCGCCGCGAACGCGGTCAGCGCGCTGACCACCAGCTGGGTGGCGCCGTCGGGATGGCGGCAGGCGCCGCGGCGCTCGATCAGCGGGATCAGGGTGGCGATCTGGTCGATCGCCCGGCCCCGGCCGCCCTCGTAGGCCAGGTCGATGAGCGCGTCGGCGAGCGCGGGCAGCCCGAACATGCACGGGCCGCACTGGGCGGCGGTCTCTTCGGCCAGGTAGCTGACCACCCGGGCGGTCTCGGCCAGCGCACAGGAGGTGGCAGGCAGCGCGACGATGATGCCCGCCCCCATGGCCCCGCCCGCCGCCTTCAGGCCGGCGTGGGTCATCGGCACCGGCCAGGCGGTTTCCGCGGGCAGCCACGCGCCGAAGTAGCCGCCGACCAGAAGCGCCTGCAGCGGCTCTGATGGTCCCCCGGCCTGCAGCATCACCTGCCCGAGCGGGGTGCCCATCGCGATCTCGTAGACGCCGGGCCTGGCCACCGCGCCGTCCACCGTGACCAGGGTGGAGCCGGGGGCAGACGCCAGCCCGACCGAGCGGAACCAGTTGTCCCCGTACCGGGCGATCAGCGCCAGGTGAGCCAGGGTCTCGACGTTGTTGACCAGGGTGGGCCGCCCGTTCACGCCGCGCTCGTGCGGCCGCGGGGGTGAGAACGTCGGCTTGCCCGGGCCGCCGTTCAGGTACTGCACGAGCGCGGACTGCTCGCTGGAGACGTAGCGTCCCGGGATCCCGGTCACCTGGACCGGCACCGCGTCGAGGCGGGCCCCGGCTCGCTCGGCGACCGCGTCTTCCAGCGTGGCCAGCACGTCTACCTCCTGCGCGTGCACACACAGAAACGCCTCGTTGGCCCCGACCGCATAGGCGGCCAGCGCGATCCCGTCCAGGATCAGGTGCGGCGCACGGGTCAGCAGCAGCCGGTCCTTGACGCTGGCGGGCTCGCCTTCCGCGCCGTTCGCGATCACCACGGCCGGGCCCGAGCGGGATGCGACCGAGCGCATCTTGCGGGCGGTGGGGAACCCGGCCCCGCCCCGGCCGGTCAGGCCGGACCGCTCGACCAGGTCGATCAGACCCTTCGCCGCTCTGCGCCCGCGCGGGCGGCCGCGCAGCGGCGTGGGCCCGTACAGCCGCTCATGCTCGTCGAGCCCGGCGGGCCGGTGCTGGGCGGCGCTGGCGATCAGGCGCGGCATCGGGAGAGTGGGCGTCCGGTATGCGGAGACGACGATGGTGCTCACCGGGCTCCGGCCCGGGCGGCGGACACGACCCGCCAGAATGCGGCTCCGGCCACGATCGCGATGCACGCCACGGTGAGCTCGACCACCCATAGCGTCCGCCGGTCGGTGCCCATGCCCAGGCCGTGGGCCAGGGCGACCGGCCAGCACAGGTAGGCGAGCCAGTGCACCCACCGCCACGTGCGGTACCCCAGCCGGTTCCTGATCAGGCTGGTGGCCGTCAGCACGACCAGCAGGTCGAGGGCGATCGCGCCGAGCGCGGTCCAGCCCGTCTTGTAGGTGGTGGCGAACGGTATGAACGCGGCCGCCAGCGGGATCGAGGTGAAGGTGTCGATCACGATCGTCACGATGTGCACGGCCAGGAAGACCAGGACCATCAGAGACAGGTTGCGGTGCAGGCCCACGGTGACGAACCGCGGCCACCGGTCACCGGCGAACCGGCCCGCGGTGAGGACGCCGAGCAGGACGCTGCAGGTCAGCAGCAGCATGGTCACCAGGCCGGCGGCACGGGTGGCGTACCACAGACCCGGGCCGTGGAGAGAGAAGCTCATGCGCCAGCCCCCGGACCGGTGGCGCGGCCGTCATCACTGGTGGGCGCGGCAGCGGCCCAGCCGCCGGTCGTGACCGTCGTGCCGTCCTGGCGGACCAGGCGCGCGGGAAGACGCAGCGCCTCCAGCCAGCCGACGGCCCGCTCGCCACGCAGGATCGCCGCGGTACTGGCGATGTTCGCGTCGACGCAGGTCGCGGCCGCCACGCTGGCCGTCCGCCAGCAGGAGTCGGCGGGCAGGCCGGTGCTGGGCACGATGATGTGGTGCAGGCTGACCTCCCCGCGTCGCCAGGACCGGACCAGCGTGCTGGAGGTCGCGACGCCGCCGTCGCGGATCATGACCGAGTCGGCTGGCTCGCGGCGCGGGCCCTGGGTCTCGAAATCGGCGTCGTCCACGATCCCGACGTGCCAGCCGCCGGCAGGCGGCTCACCGGCGACCCGGATGTCCCCGCCCAGGTTGACCAGTGCCCCGCAGCCTGCGGCGGCCGCGATCCGGGTCGCGGCGTGGTCGGCGGCCAGCGCCTTCGCGGTGGCGCCGAGGTCCAGCATGACCCCGTCGGGCACCCTGACCACGCGCCGGCCGGCGTCGAATTCGACGGTGTGCCAGCCGGGGGCGGGCGCGGGCGACGGGGCCGGGCCGCCGGTGTGCCGGCGGGCCTGCGCGAAGTCCTGGTTGTAGCCGAGCCTGGCCAGCGACTGACCGCAGGTCGGGTCGACGTCGCCGTCGGTGAGCCGGGCCGCGGTCAGCGCGGTGGCCAGAGCCTCCGCGAGCAGCGGGCTGACCTGAACCGGGCGCCCCCAGGCGTGGTTGACCCGCCAGAGCTCGGAATCCGAGCGGAACCGCGAGCACGCCACGTCGATCGCGTGCAACTCGCCGGTGAACAGCGCCCAGGCCTCGTCCAGCCGGCCCGGGTCGGTGACCAGCAACGAGGCAAAGGTGCCCAGGGCGGGGATCGTGCGCGCCCCGATGGTGCCGGCGGAGGTGACCGTCACAGCGTCATCCCCCGGTCGTTCCGCTGGTCGTGGTCTGCACCGGGGCAGGGCTCGGCGGGGGCGCCGCCGGGGCAGTGGTGGGTGGGGCCAGGGTGTGCGTCGGCGCGGGCGCGGCGGCCTTGGCCCCGGCCTTGACCTGGGAAGCAGACCCGGTGCTGGGGCTGGGGCTCGGCCGGGCCGCGGGGCTGGGTGAGCTGCCGGCCGGAGAAGGCGACACGGTCGCTGGTGCGGGGCTGGTGCGCGCGGGCGCCGGGCTGGTCACCGCCTGAGTGTGCGCAGCCTGGGCGAACAGGGCGGTAAAGCCGACCGCGGCCGCGGCGCTGAGCTGAGCCGCGAAGAAGGTCAGCCGCGACAGGTGGCGCAGGCCCTTGCTGCGCGCCGCGTCCGCGGGCTCGTCCAGCCAGGTCAGGTAGTCCCGGTCCGTCGGGTAGCCCGGGTTGGTCGGGTAGTCCGCGTAAGGGTCGCCAGGTTCCTGCACCGGGCTGGCGGGCTGGAAGGCCGGCCAGGGCTCCGGCTCCTCCTCGTCGTGGGGCCCGTATCTGTACCGCATGGGCCCTAAGGAAGCAGAAGGCTCGTTAAGGCCTGGTGAAGAACCACTTAAGAGGGCTGCCGGAGCGGCAGCGGGCGGGAAGGGGCCCGCCGGCTAGCTCGATGACGGCGACGGGGACGGGCAGCGCTTGCCCGCGGCGGTCAGCAGGTCCTGAGCCGAGTTCTTCACCCCGCCGAGCGTGGTCACTACGTTGCCGATCGAACTGGTGCCGTTGCTCAGGCCGGTCACCGCCGTCTGCAGTGCGGTCAGCGAGGTCTTCAGCCCGCTTATCTGGGCGCTAAACTCGCCGCCCGCGTCGGTCGAGAGCGTGGTGAGCTTGGCCTTCACGTCCTTCAGGTTCGCGGACAGCGCGTCGGAGGCGCCGCTCCCGACCTTGATGTTCGTGAGGCTGGTCAGCGACGTGCGCAGCGCGTCGACATCCTGGCAGATCAGCGAGTTGGCCTGTCCCGTGGTGCTGCTGGCCGTGGGTGAAGGTGTGCTGGCCGATGACGTGCCGCCACCGCTGGAACCGCAGCCGGCGGCGAGCATCATGAGGGCGGCCACGGCCGCGGTGAAGGTCAAGCCGGCGAGTCTGCTCGCCGTCAGGCGTCGCATGACCGCTCCCATCGCTGGCGGGCGAGGAACGGTTCCCACGCTCGCCCCGCTGGCCGGCGGATCGCATCACCCGGACCGGGTGATGCCGCGCCGCCACGCGGCCGCTGCGGGCTACAGGCCGGTCTGCGCGAGCAGCCGCCCCGAGTTCACCGCCGCCTTGAACGCCTCGTAGTCCCGCTCGTTCTGGCCGGCGTAGTGGACGGAGAAGTCGGCGATCGCCCGGTCGAACGCGTCCGCCTTGCCGAGGTAGGAGGCGATCGCAATGCGGTCGCCCCAGCGGGCGTGAGCGCGGGCCAGGGTCGCCCCGCACATGCGCGAGTACAGGGTGGCGCCGGGGACGAGCATGGAGTCCACGTCCGCGCTGCCCTTCCAGTCCTGGAACTGCCTGACGTAGTAATCGCGGGTGGCGCCGTCCATCCCTTTGATCCGGATCCAGCCCAGGAAGATGTCGGTCGCCGCCTGCATGAGGCGCTGTCCCGCCACCACCCGTTCCCCGTGGTGCGGGTAGGCGCTCTTGGTGAGGAACCGTTCGAGCACAGACGCTTGCGCCTCCTTGACCTGGAGGAACAGCGGGTCGTTGTGGTCGCGGCCGACCAGCAGCATGATGTAGCAGCGGGTCCCCACGCTGCCGACGCCCACCATCTTGTACGCCGAGTGGACGTAGCGGAACTCCTCGATGGGGTGGTGCTGGCGCCCGAGCGTGCGCCGGTAGGAGCTGAGCAGCTTCTTGATCAGCGGTTCGGGATTCTGCCACTCCGATCCCGGCGTGATCAGTTCCTCGATCGGGATGATGATGGGCGGGTCGGCGACGATCCTCAGGTCGCCGTTGAGGGCGCTGGTCCGCTTGGCGAACACCCGCGTGCTGTCCCTGGCGTGCGCCTTGGCCACCATCTCCTCGGCGGCTTGGGCTTCGCTCTTGCCGACCCGCTTCACGCGGACCTCCCGGCGGACCATCTTGAGCAGCATCCCCGCCTCAAAGTGGTCGTACCAGGCGTCCAGGGTTCCCATGCCGGCCGCCTGGCGTATCCGGTCCCGGTACTCCCTGACCCCGGCCATGACGATCGCGCGGCGGTCGGCAGGAGTGAAGCCGCGGTCGCGTCCCATGATCTCGAAACTGGCGGCGAGGCGCTTGACGTCCCACTCCCACGGGCCGGGGAGGGTCTCGTCGAAGTCGTTGATGTCGAACAGCATCCGCCGCTCGGGCGAGCCGAACAGGCCGAAGTTGGACAGGTGGGCGTCCCCGCAGGCCTGCACGGTGACGCCGGAGCGCGGCGTCCCGGCCAGGTCGGCCGCCATGATCAGCGCCGCACCCCGGTAGAACGTGAACGGGGAGACCAGCATGCGCCCGTAGCGGATGGGCACGAACTGCGGGACCCGGCTGGCGGCCTGCTCCTCCAGCAGCGCGACTGGATCGGGGCGGTCGGCCGCGGGCTCCCACCGGCCGTGGGCGGACCGCGGTGTCTCGGTGCGGGCGGTCCGGCCCCTGGCTATCCGCTCGTCCACGGTCAGGTGCGCCCGCCGCCACGCGGACGCGAACGAGGGATCGGAGGGCGGAGGTGCGGCGGGCCGGGTCCTGCCTGGCTGCGAACGCTGCTGCATGACGCCTCCCCAGCCCTGCCGTTGACCCCGGGTGTCCCCAGCGTAAACCAGCCGCGTTCCCGGGCGGCCGGTGCGGCGGGATGGCCGGCTGGCCTTACTCCACGGAGCCTGGCGTGGACCGGCGGGCCGCGGCGGTGCGCCGGATTATCTTGCGCCCGTCCATGGTCCAGGAGCGGTTACATCCCGTGCAGCCCAGCAGTTCCCCGAACCGGCCGGAGATTCTCCCGGTCTTTCCGATCGTGCCGCCGCACTGGCAGAGATCCCCCGGGGCGACCCTCGCCTTGCGGCGCATGACCCGCCGGGCCATCACCGGGGATTGCCGGGCCACGGGGCGCGTTTCATGGCGCACGTAGGTGACGCCCAGGACAACGGCGCCCCCCGCCACGAGAATGATGATTGCCGCCAGAAAACCCATTGTGCCTCCCAGCGCCAAGATGTGGACCGACGGTACTGCGCGATGAAGCGCAAGGGTACAGCTTTACTGTCCCGGTTTTACTGTCCTGGTTTGGTCAGCGGAAACATCGCGGTCAGCCGCGGTAACCGTGGGCGGCAACGGCCGCAGGGGCACCCGGAATTAGAGTCACGCTATGGCCGAAGCCAGGTACGACGCCGTCGCCGACTTCTACACCACCGGATTTGACGCCATTGCGGAGCCGGCTTCGCTGGCCCTGCTCGACCTGCTGGGACCGCCCGCTGGCCTGCGTGTCCTCGACGTCGCCTGCGGGCACGGCCGGATCACCCGGGCCCTGGCCGGCCGCGGAGCCGATGTCACGGGCGTCGACATCTCCGCCGCGCTGATCGCCAGAGCCGTGGCAGCAGAACGGGACCAGCCGCTCGGCATCCGTTACATTCACGCCGACGTGGCCTCGGGCGCGGGCCTGGACCCGGCCACGTTCGACGCGGTGACCTGTAATTTCGGTCTGTCCGACATCGATGATCTGGACCAGGCCACCGGCAGCATCGCCGCCGCGCTCCGGGCGGGCGGCTGCTTTGTGTTCTCGATCCTGCACCCCTGCTTCGCCGGCGCCAGGGACGTGTCCGGCTCCTGGCCGGCCACGGGCCGCTACTACGACGAGGGGCACTGGACCGCCGGTGACGCGCTATCCGTGCTGCGCCAGAAGGTCGGCGCCAATCACCGAATGCTCTCCACGTACCTCAACACATTCCGCCGGCATGGTCTGTGGCTGGACCACATTCGTGAGCCCGAGCCTGAGGCGGAATGGGCGCAGAAAAGGCCCGGCGCCGATCGCGGGCCCGTTTACCTGGCCGCTCGTTGCGTCAAGAGCCCTCAGGCCTGCAAGGCCTGATCCAGCCAGGCGCGCAGCGCCGCGGGCGGCGGCGCGCCCACCTGGCGGGCGGTGACCTCTCCCCGGCGCAGCAGCAGCAGCGTCGGGATCGACTGCACGCCGAAGCGCTGCTGCAGCCGGGGCGCCTCATCCACGTTGACCTTGACCAGCTTGATCTGGCCCGCCTTCTCCGTGGCGAGCTCCGACAGCGCGGGGCTCACCATGCGGCACGGGCCGCACCACGGGGCCCACAGGTCCACGACCACGGGCACGGAGGCCTTCTCGGCGATCTCGGCGAAGGTGTCGTCCCCGGCGTCCACGATCCAGGGCAGCGGCTGATGGCAGTGGCCGCAGCGTGGTGTCCCGGTGGCCGCGGCCGGGACGCGGTTCCTGCGCCCGCAGTGGGGGCACCGGACGAGATCGGGCGTCTGCATGTCACACCACGTCGAGGATGGCGTTGGCCTCCTCGTTGGTGAGCTGCACCGACGCGGCGGCGATGTTCTCGGCCACGTGCTCGGCCGACCCGGAGCCCGGGATCGGCAGCATCTGCGCTGACCTGGTCAGCAGCCAGGCCAGCGCGATCTGGCGCGGGCTCACCTGGTGATGCTCGGCCGCGGTGAGCACGGGGGTCAGCCTCTCGGCGTCCTGGATCGGCGCCCAGGGCAGGAAGGCCAGCAGCTCCTGATCGCACAGGTCGACCATGGGTTCCGACGACCGGTCGGCCAGGTTGTAGCGGTTCTGCACCGACACCACCGGGGTGATCCGCTGCGCGTCCCTGAGCTGGGCCTCGGACACGTTGGAGACCCCGATGTGACGGATCTTGCCTTCCGCCTTGAGCTCAGCCAGCGTGCCGACGGACTCGGCGTACGGCACCTTCGGGTCCGGCCGGTGCAGCTGGTACAGCGGGATCTGGTCCAGCCTGAGCCGGCGCAGGCTGCCTTCGCACACCTGCCGCAGGTGCTCGGGGCGGCCGTCAGGTGCCCAGCGCCCGGGCCCCGGGCGCACCAGGCCGCCCTTGGTCGCGATCACCAGGTCCTCGGGATACGGGTACAGCGTCTCCGCGATCAGGGTCTCGCTGACCTCGGGCCCGTAGGAGTCGGCGGTGTCGATGAAGTTCACGTCGAGTTCCACGGCCCGCCGCAGCGCTTCCTGGGCCTGCTTCCGGTCCGCCGGGTCGCCCCAGACTCCCTGGCCGGTTATCCGCATCGCGCCGAAACCCATCCGGTTCACGGTCAGGTCGCCGCCGATCGTGATCGTGCCGGCCGACGCCGCGCTTGGCTGCGCGCTCATGCCTGTCCCCTTTCAGGGCTTGACGCTGATGCGGGTGCCGAGCTCGGCCCCCGCGCAGATCTCGCGCATGACCCCGACCGCGGCCACGTCGAAGACGTGCATGGTCAGGTCCTGCTCGTTGGCCAGGACGAAGGCGCTGGTGTCCATGATCCGCACCCCGGCGGCCAGGGCCTCGTCATAGGTCAGCTGCGGGTAGCGCACCGCGTCCGGGTTGACGTGCGGGTCGCTGTCGTAGACCCCGTCCACGCCCTTCTTGGCCACCAGCAGGGCATCGGCGTCCAGTTCCAGTGACCGCTGCACGGCCGGGTAGTCGGTGGTCACATACGGCTGGCCGATCCCGCCCGCCAGCAGCACGATCATGCCGCGGTCGAGATGGTGCACGGCCCGCAGCCTGATGAACGGCTCGGCCACGCTGTGGATCGGCACCGCGGTCATCACCCGCACGTCCGTGTCGGTCCTGGCGGTGAGCGAGCCCCGGAGCATCAGCGCGTTCATCACGGTGCCGAGCATCCCGATGTTGTCGGCCTCGGCCCGGCTGATGCCCCAGCCCTCGGCCATCCGGCCCCGGAAGTAGTTCCCGCCGCCCACCACCACGGCGACCTGCACGCCGAGATCATGAACGGAGAGAACCTCGTCAGCGACGTGGGCCAGGGCGTCCGGGTCCGCACCGGAACCGGCCGATCCGGCCAGCGCTTCGCCGCTGAGCTTGACGACCACCCTGCGGTATCGCGGCACAGTCAGGTGTCCCCCTTCCGGGCCGCGGCGTTGCGACCTCGCTCACGTTACCCCACGTCAGGACCGAGCCGCCCGGGCGCGCGGCCCCGGTCACCCGGGCGAGATGTGTTTCCCTGGCCAGGGGCCGGGTAGCCCTCGCCTTGAGGTGGGGCTCAACATCGGCCTGCCGGCGGGCAGGCGCCAAATAGCCGCATTCCGGACGGGGGACTGGGATGAGTGCTGATCTGGCTGTTACGAGCAGTGCGCAGGGATCGACCAGCACAACGGGGGGCGCTTCCTACTTCGCGGGGTTCTGGGTCATCCTGCTGATCGGGTTCTTCATTCACTGGGCCATCGACCGGCGCCGGCACGGCCACCGCCGCGGCCGGCCGGTCGAGCTGCTGTTCCTGTGGGTGATGGTCTTCGGCGGGGTGTACGCCATCCTGGGCGGGCTGGGGCATATCTCCGGCGCCTCGCACCGGCTCGCGGTGAACATCGGGTATACGCCGTCGATGTTCCAGTGGGAGGTGGGCTGGGCCGACATCGCCATCGGCGTGCTGGGCGTGGGGTGCGCCTGGCGGGCCATGCGGGGCCAGTGGGCCACGGCCGCCGTGGTGGCCCTGGCGTTCTCCTACGGTGGCGACGCGATCGGCCACATCATGACCTGGAACGTGCACAACAACACCGCGCCGGACAACGTCTGGGCCATTCCCAGCGACATCCTGCAGCCGGCCCTGGCCATCATCCTGCTCGTCCTGTACCGGCGGTTCAGCCCGCGGCCCGTGCCCGGGATACCAGGTCCCAGGGCCGGCGACCAGCAGGCCGGTCCGGACGCGCGGGAAGCCCAGGACGCGCGCAGCGAGCAGGGTGAAGCCCAGCGCTCGTACCAGCCCGGAGCGGACGGCAGGCGCTAGGCCCGCCGGCCGGTGGTCACCAGGCCAGCCGGGCCCCAAGCACCCGCGCCAGCCTGGTGATCACCGGCTCCTGGCTGAGGTGGTCGGGACCCCAGGTGCACGCGATGCAGGCCCCGGCCACGTTGGCGGCTGGCATGATCGCCGCCAGGCAGTCCTCGATGAGCCCCAGACTGGGGCCCGGGCTCACCGGGTAGCGGATCCCGGGCAGCTCGGCGCCGTCGATGACGTCCACGTCGAGGTGCAGGTAAACCGGCTGGTCCCCGAGGCCGCGCAGCGCGGCCTCGATCGCGCCGGGATCGGCCGGGACCTGCCGGACCCGGCTGGCGGCCAGCTCCTCCCGCTCGGCCGGGTCGAGGTCCCTGGCGTCCACCAGCACTGCGGCATCCTCGGCGACCGGGCGCAGGCCGGGCGGGCCGATCAGCTCGGGAGCGCGTCCGGTGAGCAGGGCCAGCGCCATGCCGCCCAGGTACCCGCTGATCGTGGTTTCCGGGGTGTTGAAGTCACCGTGCGCGTCGAGCCAGGTCACCGCCAGATTCCCGGCCCGCCGCTGCAGCCCGGCGGCGGCGCCGAGCGCCGCCGTGCAGTCACCGGACAGCAGCAGCGGCCGGTCCGCCGCCGCGATCGCGTCGGCCAGGGCCTCGAACAGCCGTTTCATCCGGGCCGGCCGGCTGCCCGCGGGCAGCGGCGGCACGACGGTCGCGGCCGCGCCCGCCGGAACGGGGAACGCGGGGAGGTGCTCATCGAGATGCCAGGGGGACACGATGACGTCCCAGCCGTTAGCCGCCATCGGGTCCGTCCTCCCGGCGCCGGCCGATGAGCTGCCGGAGGCGGTGCAGCTCGGCGGCGCCGCCGTCCAGGTGCGCCCGCAGCGCCGCGCGGGCCTGATCGCTGCCGCCGGACAGCGCGTCAAGCAGTTGCCTGTGGTCGTCCGCGCTGCGGCCGAGTTCCCGGCTGGACCGCTCGGCCAGGGACAGCGCCAGCCGCTGCTCCTGCTGCAGCTGGGCGTGGAACCGCTGCAGCCGGGCGCTGCCGGTCGCCGCGACCAGCGCGGCGTGGAATAGCCTGTCGCCCTCGGTGGCGGCGGTCACGTCCCGCCGCGCCACGGCGTCCTCGATCTGGCTGGTGAGCTCGGCCAGCCTGGCCAGCGCCACCGGGTCGCAGCCGGACACCAGGGCGTCCACGCCGGCCAGCTCCAGGGCCAGGCGCGCGGCATAGATGTCGTTCACGTCCTGCCGGGTGATGTCCGCGACCATGGCCCCGCGGTTCATCTCGTACTTGACCAGGCCCTCGCTGCCCAGGACCCGGGCCGCCTCGCGGACGGTGTTGCGGGAGACGCCGAGCTCGGTGGCGATAGCCACCTCACGGAGCGGGGTGCCGGGCAGGATCCGGCCGGAGAGTATGGCCTCGCGCAGCGCGGCGGCCGCCTGCTCGGCGGCGGGCTGCCGCTGGATGGTCACGCCGCCGAGGACGGTTCTAGCGCTGGGCATGGTCAGACTTACCTCCGCTTGCCGTCTCGTCCCGCCGCGGCTATTCTCCCGAAGTTGTAGAACAATCCTACAATACACCTGCGGGAGCCCGTAATGTCGCAGCCAGGGAAGCCGGGGGAGCCGCCGTCCGTGGAGGCGGAGGTGCCCGGGTTGCGCCGGGAGGATTTCCCGGCCCTGGACCGGCTCGTGTACCTGAACACCGCCTCGGCCGGCCTGGTCCCCGAGTCGGTGGTCGCCCCCGCGCACAAGTTCGAGTTCGAGCTGGCCCAGGCGGGCACCACCGGCATGGACGAGGACACCGAGGTGGGCATCCTGGAGGACGCCAGGAACGCCGCGGCCACCCTGATCAACGCCGACCCGGCCGCGATCGCGATCGGCACCAGCTTCACCGAGGCGCTGTGCCAGGTCGCCTGGTGGCTGCGGCCAGGCGCGGGCCAGAACGTGGTGTCCTCGAAGGTGGACTTCCCCAGCGTCACCTATCCCTGGCACCGGATCGCCGAGGACACCGGGTGCGAGGTGCGCCTGGTCGGTGTGCTGGACGACCCGGACGGCTTCGACGTGGACCGGGTCGCCGCGCACGTCGACCGGTCCACCGCGGCTATCTGCATCAGCCACGTCCAGTACCTCACCGGTCACCGGCTGGACCTGGCCGCGCTGGCCGGACTTGCCCACGACCACGGCGCGCTGCTGATCATCGACGCCACCCAGTCCGCGGGCCAGGTCCCCATCGACGTCACCGCGTCCGGGGTCGACGTGCTCATCGCGGGCTCCTACAAGTGGCTGTGCAGCACGTTCGGCGCCGCGATCTGCTACATCAGCCCCGGGCTGCTCGAGTCGTTCCGGCCGCCGTTCGTGGGCTGGCGCAGCACCGTGCACCCGTACTCGCTCGACGCCCGGTGGCTGCCGCTGGCCGGCTCGGCCCGGCGCATGGAGTACTCCACGATGTCCTACGCCTCGGCGATCGCGCTCGGCCGCGCCCTGCACTACCTGTCCGGGCTGCGCATCGACGACGTGGCCGCGCACAACCGGGCGCTGGCGGCCCGGATGGCCGACGGGCTGACCCGGCGCGGCGCCCGGCTGCTCACCCCCAGCGACCCCGGGCGCCGGGCGGGCACGGTGACCGCGCGGTTCCCCGGCCGTGACGGCGAGGCCATCGCCGCCGAGCTGACCCGCCGGGACGTGATCGTCTCACCCCGGGTCGGTTCCACCCGGTTCTCCATGCACTTCTACAACAGCAGCGACGACGTGGACCGCGCGCTGAGCACGCTGGACGAGGTGCTGCGGTGAGCGGCCCACAACCGCGATCTTCCCGGCACGGGCTCGCTCCTCTTTGGCCGGCTCAGGAGGCCAGCACGCTGATGGTGATCAGCACGGCGTCGTAGATGAAGTGCGCGAAGATCGGCCGCATCAGCCGGCGGTGCTTCTGGAACGAGCGGGTGGCGTAGTA
>Ga0070714_100001638_pt1 | contig 16290 bp, 11 predicted proteins | sample LARL83metaG_FD_65450 | JGI IMG/M metagenome (GOLD analysis project Ga0070714, IMG submission 65450) | Corn, switchgrass and miscanthus rhizosphere microbial communities from Kellogg Biological Station, Michigan, USA - LAR L8-3 metaG | ecosystem: Host-associated > Plants > Roots > Rhizosphere ...
CTCGGCCGGGATCAGCGCGGGGCCCGAGGAGCTGTCCGCGGTCATCGCGGCGGTGTTCTACGTCCACGCGCTGCGCACCATGTTCCTGCCGATCGGCGGCTTCGGGGCGCTCGCGCAGAAGACCGCGGAGCTGTTCGAGAAGCACGGCGGCGCCATCCACACCGACTCCGAGGTGCAGCGCGTCCTGGTCGAGAACGGCCGCGCGGTCGGCGTCGAGACCGTGGACGGGCGGCGCATCCGCGCGCGGGCCGTCATCAGCGCCTGCGACGCGCGCCGCACCCTGCTCGACATGGTCGATCCGAAGCTGGTGCCCGCGCCGCTGCGCGCCGCCCTGCCCGAGTTCCGGCTGACCCGCTCGATCTTCCAGGTGCACCTGGGCGTGGACATGGACCTGACGCCCTATCGGGAGCGGCTCGAACGGCTCACCTTCGTCTACCCGCACGACGACGTCCAGCGCGCGATGGCGAACTTCGAGAACGGCGACTACGAGCAGGCCGCCTACTTCTTCTACATCGCGACCCTGCACCAGAACGAGATGGCCCCGCCCGGGATGCACTCGATGAAGATCGAGTCCTACACCCGGCTCGGCGCCCCCGGCATCGACTGGGAGCGGGACAAGGAGAAGATCGCCGACTCCTTCGTCGCGCGCACCGAGAAGATCATCCCGGGACTCGGCAGCCACATCGTCACCCGCGCCCTGCGCACGCCCCAGGACCTGGCCCGCGACACCGGCAACGCAGAGGGCTCATATGCGGGCTGGGCCTTCGACACGGTGATGCTCAGCCGCAACCGGCCCCAGCCGCGCACCGCGGTCCCCGGGCTCTACCTGGCCGGGCACTGGACCACGCCGTCGGCCGGGGTGCCCTGGGTCATGCTCTCCGGCTTCAACACAGCCAGCCGGGTCGCCCGCGACCTGTCCTGAACGCAACCCATCTCACCAGGAGAACGCAGATGTCTGATCCACAGGCCGGTTTCGGCACGGCGCTGGTGCGCCGCCGCAGGCTGGTGCTGGTCGGCTGGCTGCTGCTGATCGGAGCCCTCGGCCTGTTCGCCTCGAAGGCGAACTCCTCCCTGCGGGCCGGCGGCTTCGACGTGCCCGGCAGCCAGTCGGTCGCGGTCAACCAGATCCTCAACTCCCAGTTCCACACCTCCAGCGAGAACAACGTCGCCGTGGTCTACCAGCCCGCCTCCGGCTCGGTGGTCGACCCCGCCTACGTGCAGAAGGCCCAGGCCGCCGAGCACAGGCTGCAGAAGCTGCCCGGCGTGGTCGAGGTGCACAGCTTCTTCATCCAGGCCGACCCGAGCCTGATCAGCGCCGACCTGAAGACCGCGGTCACCGTCGTCACCCTGGCCGGCAACGACGCCGACGCGCAGAACAAGGTCCCCGACATCCGCGCGAGCCTCAAGACCAGCGGGCTGGACCCGAAGGTCGGCGGCTTCCCGGCGCTGCAGAACGACACCTACCAGATCAGCAAGGACGACCTGAAGAAGACCGAGAAGGTCACCTTCCCGATCGTCGCGCTGTTCCTGCTGCTGTTCTTCGGCACCGCGGTCGCCGCGGCGATCCCGCTGCTGCTCGGGATCTGCGCCATCGTCGCCGCCACCGGGCTGCTCGGCCTGCTCGGCGAGCACTTCGCCATCTCGTACTTCTCGCTCAACATCGGCTCGCTGGTGGGCCTGGGCCTGAGCATCGACTTCTCGCTGATCCTGGTGCGCCGCTACCGGGAGGAGCGCGCGGGCGGACGCGAGCCGCACGCCGCGGTGGCGCGCACCATGGCCACCGCCGGCCGCTCCATCCTGTTCAGCGGCCTGACGCTGCTGGCCTCGATGATCGCGGTCTCGCTGATCTTCCACGACCTGATGATCGTGCGCTCGATCAGCATCGGCGTGCTCACCGTCGGCGCCTTCGGCCTGCTCGGCGCGCTCACCTTCACCCCGGCGCTGCTCGCGGTGCTCGGCGACAAGGTCGAGAAGCTGCGCGTCGTCCCGCGCCGCAGGGCCCGCCTCGACGGCGACGGCACCTGGTACCGGCTGAGCCACTCGGTGATGCGCCGCCCCGTGGTCTGGCTCACCTCCGCCGTGATCGTCCTGGGCATCCTGGCCCTGCCGCTGCTCAACATCCGCTTCATCGGCGCGAACACCGGCGCCCTGCCCGCCTCCACCGAGTCGGTGGTCGCGCAGAAGCAGATGGAGGGCGCCTTCGCCAAGAACGCGCTGACCCCGATCTCCATCACCGTCAAGAACCCCAAGGGCCAGGGCAGCGCGTTCACCAACAACTTCCTGGCCGCGCTGCGCACCACCACCAACACCATCGCCGCCGACCCGCGCACCAACCAGGTCAGCTCGCTGTCCACGCTGCTCGGCTCGGTGCACGACGACCGCTTCCCGCTGGTGCGCCCCAAGTTCTTCAGCCCGGCCCCGGAGATGACCAACATGGGCATCCCGGCCGGACTGCCCGGCATCAACATCACCCCGATCATCGACGTCCCGGTCGGCCCGCTCGGCCCCACCGTCGCGGCCCCCGCCTGGGGCGGCCTCGGCACCGTCACGCTGCCCGCCGGGTTCCACCAGGCGCCGGTCACCACCCAGGCGTTCAGCGCGCTGCGCATCACCGGCGGCAGCCTGACCGCCACGATCGGCCAGGGCGGCGTGTACGTGCCGGCCTCCCAGCCCACCGCGCAGATCCAGACCACGGGCCACCCGATCACCCTGGGCAAGGGCGACGTGCTCGCGGTCAAGCCGAACGAGACCGCCGCCTTCTCCACCGGCGGCGCCCCGGTCAGCTTCGTGCTGACCACGGTCTTCGAGGTCCGCAACGGCGAGGGCACGCAGAGCTCCTGGCTGCAGGGCGGCGGCGCGCCCAACGTGGACCTGTTCCCGGGCGTCCCGCGCAACGTCCTGTCCGGCGGCATGATCGAGAACCTGCCCACCGGCCCCGCGGTGCTGGACCTGGACTACATCACGGTCCAGCCGGGCACCTTCGTCCCGCAGCACACCCACCCGGGCCCCGAGATCATCGACGACCTGTCCGGCTCGCTGGTGGTGCACAAGTCGCCGCCGACCGAGATGACGGTCACCGACCCGAACGGCGCCAGCCGCGACAACGTGCCCTTCGACACCCCGCTGCCGCTGGCCCCCGGCGGCCACGCCATCGTGCAGATGGGCCAGGTGCACTGGGCGGTGACCGCGGGCAGCGACCCGGCCGTCGTCTACTCGATGAAGGTCATGACGGCGAACCTGCCGACCGCGGCGCTGGTCGGGCCGAGGCAGGAAGCCGCCAAGATGCTCAACATGGACGGCAAGGCCGACACCGCGGTCATCACCGTGCTGCCGAAGGCCGACCCGTACAGCCCCGAGTACCAGAACTACGTCACCGACCTGCGCGACCGCATCCTGCCGTCGATCGGCGGCCTGAGCGGCTACCAGGTGAACGTCGGCGGCGACCCGGCGGCCTTCGTGGACTTCAAGCACGCGCTCTACGGCCGCTTCGCGCTGCTCGCCCTCATCGTCGGCCTGCTGATCTTCATCATGCTGGCGCTGTTCTTCCGCTCCGTCGTGCTGCCCATCGCCGCCGCGGTCACCAGCGCCCTGCCGCTGGTCGCCTCCTACGGCGTGCTGGTCTGGCTCTTCCAGTACGGCCACGGGCAGGGCGCGCTCAGCTTCACCTCGCAGGGCATGCTGAACGTGGTCACCCCGATCATCGTCTTCGTGATCCTGTTCGGCCTGTCCGCCGACTACGAGGTCTTCATGCTCTCCAGGGTCCGCGAGGAGTACGAGCTCAGCGGCGACAACGAGCAGTCCGTCGCCAACGGCCTGCAGCGCACCGCCGGCGTGATCACCGCGGCGGCCCTGGTCCTGATCGCCACCTTCGGCTCCCTCGCGATCTCCGGGCTGGAGACCCTCAAGGAGATCGGGGTGGGCCTGGCGGTCGGCGTGTTCGTCGACGCCACCATCGTCCGGCTGGTCGTCGTCCCGGCCACCATGCGGCTGTTCGGCCGCGCCAACTGGTACCTGCCGCCGAGCCTGGACCGGCTGCTGCCCCGGATCGACCACGGCGACGGGCCGCAGGTCCCCGACACGGCGCCGGAGCCCGAGCTCGAGACCTCGAGAGGTATGTGATGAGCACCGAGATCTTCCCGCACGACCTGCACGCCACCGAGCCGCTCACCCCGACCGAGATGCGCAACCTCGACGCGGTCACCAACGTGCTGCCGCACTGGAACTCGCACGACATCGAGGCCGCGCTCGCCTTCTACGCCCGCGACATCGCCTGGAGCAACCTGGCGATGGAGGAGGTCTACGAGGGCCACTCCGAGGTGGCCGGGTTCCTGTCCTCGCTCTACACCGGGTTCCCGGACATGACCTTCGCGGTCTCCCGGCGCTTCGCCCGCGGCGACGAGATCGCCGAGGAGTGGGTCATGACCGGCACGCACGGCGGCAACTACCTCGGCATCCCGCCGACCGGCCGCCGGGTCGAGATCCGCGGCGCCAGCCTGATCCGGATGCGCGACGGCAAGTTCCTCAGCGACGACTTCTACTACGACGGCGCCTCGGTCATGCGCCAGCTCGGCGTGCTGCCCCCGATGGCGTTCGTCAAGAGCCCGGCCGGCCGGCTCGGCCTGCGGACGGCCTCGCGCCTGCGCAGGATGCTGATGGGCCCGGCCCGGCTGCTCGGCGGCGGGCGCGGCAAGCAGCGCCGGGCGGGCACGTGACCGCCGCCCGGCCGCGGGCGGCGGACCGCGAGGACTTCTACGCCGAGCTGATCACGCGCAACCGGGGCCTGATCCCGGCCGCGGACCAGATCCGGCTGCGCTCGGCCGCCGTCCTGGTGGCCGGGTGCGGCTCGGTCGGCGGCGCCGCGATCGAGCCGCTGGTGCGGCTCGGCGCGGAGCACCTGACCCTGGTCGACCCCGGCGACTACGAGCTGGCCAACCTCAACCGGCAGCGGGCCACCCTCGACGACCTGCTGCGCAACAAGGCCCAGGCGCACGCCGACCGGATCGCCCGGATCAACCCGCACGCCGACGTGCGGGTCGAGCCCAAGGGGCTGACCCCGGACAACATCGAGGAGCTGGTGCGCTGCGCCGACCTCGTGGTGGACGGCGTGGACGTCACCACGGTGGAGGCGGTGCGGCTGAAGGTCTCGCTGCACCTGGCCGCGGCGCGGGCCGCGGTGCCGGTGGTCTGCGGCTACGACGTGGCCGGGGTGCAGGCGCTGCTGGTCTACGACTACCGCGTGCCGGGCACCCGCCCGCTCGGCGGCAAGTTCGGCGCGGCCGAGGCGGCGACGATCACCCCGCTGGAGTTCATGGCCCGTGAGGTGCCCACCGCGGCGCTGCCGCTGGAGATCGTCCCGGTCGTGATCAGCCAGGTGTCGGGGTCCGGCGACGGCTTCCCGCAGCTGGTCTACACCGCAGACCTGTTCGGGGTGCTGGCCGCGCGTGCGGTGCTGGAACTGCTGGCCGGCCACCCGGTGCGCAAACGCACCATCGTGGACGTCCACCAGCTGCTGCGCCCCGGGCCGCAGCGGCTGCGGGTGAGCGCCGCGCGGGCGGTGGCCCTGCTCAAGCTGGCCCGCACACTGGCCCGCGCGAAGAAGGGACGGGGATGACGACCGAGACGACCACTACGGCGACGCGCCCGCCGAACCTGCCCGACGCAGGGCTCGACGGCACCTACTGGCACCGCTACTACGAGCAGGAGGAGCTGGCCGAGATCGTCGCGGCCACCTCCTTCGTCACCACGGTGACCTCGGGCCACATCCCGATCCACGTGCGGGTGTGCGAGCAGCCGGAGCCGGAGCGCGCCCCGACCGTGGTGATGGCGCACGGGATGCTGGTCTACGGCCTGGCCCTGGCCCGGCTGCAGCTGCCCTTCCACCGGGCCGGCTTCAACGTGGTCCAGTTCGACGTGCCCGGCATGGGCCAGAGCGGCGGGCCGCGGGCGGGCTGCACCACCAAGGACATCTTCGCCGCCTGGCAGAGCACGCTGGACTACGCCGCGGCGCGGTACGACACCCCGCTCTACGCGATGGGCGTCGCCGAGGACGGGGTGACGTGCTACTACGTCGCCTCGGCCCGGTCCGACGTCGCGGCCATCTCCGTGCACACCCTCTTCGAGTACGGAGACCCGGGCGGCTCGCACTGGATGGGCAGCCCCTGGATGGTGCGGGCCAAGACCATCGGCCTGGCCCTGGGCGTCCGGCTGATGCCGACCGTCACCATGCCGGCCACCAAGGCCATCCGGTACGACCACGTGTTCGCCGGCGAAGGCGACGAGCAGTTCGTCGAGCAGCTGACCGCGGACCCGCTGGGCCTGCACGGGGTGGAGCTGCGCTTCGCCTACTCGCTGATGCGCCGCCAGCGCCCGCAGGTGCGGTTCGAGGACTGCGCCATCCCCGTCCAGATCATCGGCTCGACCGGCAACCAGATCTGGCCGATCGAGCTGCTGCGGCGCAGCCACCGGCGCCTGGGCGGCCCGAAGGAGCTGGTGGAGCTGCCCGACGCGCCGCAGTGGGAGTCCAACCGGCGCTTCCAGGAGCAGTACAGCGAGCACGTGATCCGCTGGTTCGAGGCGCACGGCGCCAAGACCGACCGACCGACGAGGAGTACCGAGCGATGAGCGTCTTCAGTTCCCAGGAGCAGGCGGAGAAGGTCTTCGAACGGCTCTTCTCGATCCTGGCCGCCGACGAGAACTTCACCGGGCGGCTGCGCGACTCCCGGCTGAGCCTGCGGCTGAACCACAGCAAGCCGGACGTGGAGCTGAACATCTCCGCCGACGGGGTGCGCATCGGCCCCGACCCGTCCGGCGCCAAGCCCTCGATCACGATCAGCTTCAGCTGCGACTCCGCGCACAAGCTCTGGCTCGGCCAGCTGCTGGTCCCGGTCGCGCTGGCCACCGGGAAGATGCGCATCCGCGGCGGGGTGTCCAAGGTGCTGGAGATCGTGCCGCTGCTCCAGCCCGCCTTCGACCAGTACCCGGCCATCGCGGCCGAGGCCGGCCTGCCCGTCTGACCACACCGCCCCGAGCGCCCCGACCGCCCCTTCGACAGGAGACTGACACACCCATGTCCGACCTCGGCGACACCTGGGAAGAACCGACCTACACGACACTGCCCGCCCCCGTGGAGGAGCTGCGCGAGCGGGTACGCGCCTTCGCGCAGGAGCAGATAGTGCCGCGCGCCGCCGCCCTGGACCAGGCGCCGGCCGACGAGCTCGAATGGGACCTGATCAAGCAGGGGCACGACCTCGGCCTCACCCGCCTGATCATCCCCAGGCAGTACGGCGGCCTCGGCTACGGCATGTTCGGCCTCGCCGTCGCGCTGGAGGAGATCGCGGCCGCGGACGCCGGCATCGCCCTGGTCTTCGGCGCGACGCTGCTCGGGCAGGCCCCGGTGCTGCTGTCCGGGGACCCGGAGGTGCAGGAGCGCTGGCTGCCGATGTTCAACACCGACGAGCCGGTGCTGGCCTGCAACGCGGTCACCGAGGAGCTGGCCGGCTGCGACCTGCTGATCCCGGAGAACGCGGTGCACGCGCGGGAGGTGATGAGCGCGCAGCGCAAGGGCGAGGGCTACATCCTCAACGGCCGCAAGCGCTTCATCACCAACGCCAAGGTGGCGCGCTACGCCTCGGTGTACGCCAACCTCGGCGACGCGCCGGGCGCCACCGCGCTGACCGGCTTCCTGGTGCCGCTCGACAGCCCGGGGATCACCCGCGGGCCGGTGGCCGACAAGATGGGCTACCGCGGCTGCCTCGGCTCCGAGCTGGTCTTCGAGGACGTCGAGGTGCCCGCCGAGAACGTGGTCGGCGGCGAGGGCGGCGGCGTGCACATCAACGTGCAGCAGATGAACATGGCCCGCGCCGCGGTCGCCGCGATCTCCACCGGCATCGCCGCCGGGGCCTTCGCCATCGCGAAGAAGTGGGCGGGGGAGCGGATCCAGGGCGGCACCGAGCTGTGGCGGCACCAGTTCTCCGCGCGCAAGCTCGCCGAGATGAGCGCGAAGGTCGACGCGGCCCGCCTGCTGTACCGCAAGGCCGCCTACATCACCGACAACGAGCTGCCCACGCCGCCGTACGAGCCGGCCGTGGCGAAGCTGTTCGCCGACCGCATCGCGATCGAGGTCGCCGAGGAGGCGATGTCGCTCATGGGCGCGCGCGGCTACCTGAAGGAGTACGGGGTCGAGCGCTACGTCCGCAACGCGCTGGGCACCAGGATCTACGAGGGCTCGCCCGAGGTGCTGGCGCTGGCCGTGACCGACGCGCTCTACGCCGAGGACGACTTCTGAGCGAGCAGGACCCGGTGGTGCACGACGGCGGCGCACCAGACGGCGACGCGCCGCAGCGGGCGCGGATTCCGGTGGGCAGGACCCTGATCGCCTCGCTCGCGGGCCTGGCGGTGGCGATCGGGGTCGCCTACCTGCACCACCTGGGCGGGAAGGCCGCCGCCGTCGGCTTCCCCGGCGCGGCGGGGACCGCGCCGGGGGCGGCGGCAGCGCCGCCGACGCCTACGCCCGCCGTCGGGACGCCGTCCGCCGGGTCACTGTCCGCCGCCGAGGCTACGCCCTCTGCTACAGTGACACAGGCGCCTTACAAGCACGTGCTCTACGCCGGCTCGGGCGCACCTGGCGTCGCAGGCGGGTATACGGCGGTTTTCACCACGGGGAGCGACTGGTCGATCAGCTATACCTACGACTGCTCGAACATGGGCAGGCCGGGCGAGTTCATGGTCTTCGAGGAGGGCGGGCCGCGCAACGGGGCGATGCCCGTCATGGTTCTGGGCCGCACGGGCGCGGCCGTCTACTTCGAGCACGGCGACGCGGGCCGGCGGTACCTCGCGATCGAGTCGCTGTGTTCCTGGACGATCCGCGTCGCCGACGCGGGCTGACCGCGGAACGCGCGGTCGCGGCGGCGCGCCGGTGAAAGGGTGATCGGCCGCTTGACTTTTACACTGCCGTCGTTCTCGGCGGCTCTCTTGAATTAACGCCGATTGCCCGCCGCGCCGCCGCGCGAAATCCGGCGGACGGCCGCGGGCGTTACGCTAGTCTAGGATATTCCGCCGCCCGCCACGGGCGGCGCGCACGAGCTTGGGGAGCGAACGTGCCAACCACTTATGAAACCAGGGTGCAGCGGGCGCCTTCCGCCGACGCGGTCAGGGCCCTGGCATCCACCTCGATGTTCGGAGGACTCGGCCCCGCGGTGCTCGCCGACGTCGCGGGCTCCTGCGTGGAGCGCAGGTTCTCCCGCGGCGAGTACCTGTGCCACCAGGGCCGGGTCGGCGACTGGCTGTTCGTCCTGGGCTCGGGCCAGGTGAAGGTGGTCTTCGCCTCGCCGAGCGGCGACGAGTTCCTGTTCGCCACCCGCGGTCCCGGCGACGTGCTCGGGGAGGTGGCCGTGCTCGACGGGGTGCCGCGGTCCGCCTCCGTGGTCGCGATGCGGCCCACCACCGCCTATCTCATCAGCCGCGGAAAGCTCATCGGCCTGATGCGCGAGCACCCCTCGGTGCTCAAGGACGTGCTCGCCGCCCTCGGCGGGCTCGTGCGCCGGCTGACCGAACAGGCCGGCGAGCTGGCGTTCCTGGACCTGGGCATGCGCCTGGCGCGGCTGCTGCTGCGGCTGGCCGAGGACCAGATCTTCCTGGCCGGCAAGCCGCTGGTGCTGGACGTCGGGCTGACCCAGTCCGAGATCGGCACGATGATCGGCGCCTCGCGCCCGGCGGTCAACCGGGCGCTGCAGCTGCTCGCCTCGCAGGGCGCCATCGAGGTGAACGGCCGGGTCATCACCATCAAGGACCTGGCCGCCCTGCGGGAAAGCGCAATGCCCTGAGCCACGGGTTCTGAAAATTGTTCACGTTTTTTCGGGCGGCTTCTCCCCCCGCTTCACGACTCCTGCGATAGAACCGTTTCCTTGCCTCCTGCGTTCGAAGTGAGAATACTGTTCCACTACCCTGCGCGCCCCATAGAATTTCCCGGGGAGCGCGGGCGGCGCAACGGGGATTGTCGTATCGCGTGCGTTTGTGCGGAGTGAAGGCGGGGAGATGCAGAGCCATCGGCTCGGCGGGTCCGAGCGGCCCGCGCCGGTCGGCGAGCCGTCGCGGATCGTCCGGCTCAACGGCCGCTACCGGGTGCCCGAACAGGCCGTCGGGCCCGACCACGGAGTGCTGCGCGCCTGGGACGAGCGCTACCGGCGGGCCGTGGCGATACAGGTCATACCCCTGGCCGACGACGGGGCGCGGGCCCGGCTGCTCGACCGCGTCGCGGCCTTCCTCGACCTGCCACCGCACCCCGGGCTGCCGGAGATCCGCGACGAGTTCGCCTTCGAGGGCCCCTCGCACTGCCTGGTCACCGACTGGGTGGACGCGGTGCCGCTCGGGCACGGCCGGGGCCCGGCCGCGTATCAGGGCCGGTGGACGGCCGAGTCCGCGCTCGGCCCGCTCGGCCAGCTGGCCGAGATCCTGGAGCTGATGCACGCCGGCGGCAAGCCGCTGGTGCACGGCGAGCTGTCGCCCGCCGTGGTGCGCATCGCCGCCGACGAGCGGGTCGTGGTGCTGGGGGTCGGGGCGACCGGCGGCCCGGTGCGCGCCCCGCAGACCGCGGCCCTGCGGTATCTGGCCCCGGAGATCCTGGCCGGCGAGCAGCCCACCGTGGCCAGCGACGTCTACGGCCTGGCCGCCCTCGCCCGGCTGCTGCTCACCGGCAGCCCGCCCGGCGGCGGCGAGCCGCTGCGCCTCGGCGCGCCGTGCGCGGAGCCCCGGCTCGTCGAGCAGCTGCTGCGCGCGGGCATGGCCCGGGACCCGGCGGCGCGCCCCGGCTCGCCCACGGAGTTCATGGAGCGGCTGCGGCTGCGCTTCGACCGGGTCCTGCCGACCGGGACCGTCACCTTCCTGCTGACCGACATCTCCGGCTCCACCGAGCTGTGGGACACCGCGCCCGACACCACGGCCACCGCCGTCGAGCGGCACGACCAGCTGTGCGCCGAGGTGATCGAGCGGCACGGCGGCTTCCTGCCCAGGGACCAGGGCGAGGGGGACAGCGTGCTGGTGGTCTTCCCGGCCGCGTCCGACGCGGTGGCCTGCGCCTACGAGCTGCAGCGGCGGCTCTCCGCCGACGAGTGGCTCGGCAGCGTGCCGCTGCGCGTGCGCATGGCGCTGCACACCGGCGAGGCCAAGCTGCACAACGACAACTACCGCGGCGCCGCGGTCAACCTGTGCGCGCGGCTGCGCGCCGCGGCGCACGGAGGGCAGGTGCTGATGTCGCGGGCCACCGCGGAACTGGCCCGCCCGCTGCTGCCGAACGGCCTCGAGCTGGTCGACCTGGGCGTGCACGAGCTGCGCAACGTGCGCCGGCCGGAACGGGTCTTCGAGCTGCGCGGCCCGGGCATCCGCGCCGACTTCCCCTCGGTGCTCGGCCCGACCCCCGGCGCCGCCGCCTCGCCCGCCCAGGGCTCCGCCCGGCTGCTCGGGTGGGGCGCGGAACTCGGCACCCTGTTCGAGGCGCTGGACCTGGCCGAGCAGGGCCGGCCGCAGACCGTGCTGGTGACCGGGGAGTCCGGCGTCGGCAAGTCCAGCCTGTGCGCGGAGGCCGCCGAGCACGCGCGGCGCATGGGCGCCGTCGTGGTGTGGACCCGCGGAGTCGAGGGGGAGTGCGCGCCGGCGTACTGGCTGTGGCGGCAGGTCGTCAGCAGCCTGCTGGAGGAGTGGGACGACGCGGAGCTGGTGCGCTACCTCGACACCGACGCGCCCTACGTCGCCCAGTTCTTCCCCGAGGTGGCCCGGCGGCTCGACCTGAAGCCGCCGCCGCTGTCCGGCGACCCGGAGGCCGACCGGTTCCGCCAGTACTTCGGCCTGGTCGGCTTCCTGCGGCGGGTCGCGACCACCAGCACCCTGATGCTGATCCACGACGACCTGCAGTGGGCCGACGAGTCCTCGCTGCGCCTGCTGGAGCTGGTGACCGAGCAGCTGGCCGACGTCAGGCTGCTGACGGTCGCGGCGTACACCGACCGGGCCTCGCCCGGCAGCCGCCAGCTGGCGCACACCGTCGCCGGGCTGGCCCGCAAGATCAACACCACCCGGCTCACCCTCGGCGGCCTGTCCCGCGCGCAGGTCGGCTACTTCATCGAGTCGGTGGCCGGCGGCGCGGCCGAGCCCGGCGTGGTCGACGCCGTCTACGCCACCAGCGAGGGCAACCTCTTCTTCGTGCGCGAGCTGGTCCGCCTGCTGGCGGCCGAGGGCAAGCTGGACGGGCGCGGCTTCGACGGCCGGGTGAGCCTGCCGCAGAGCGTGCGCGACGTGATCCGCCGCCGGGTGGACCTGGTCTCCGCGGACTGCGCCGAGCTGCTCGAACTGGCCGCCGTGGTCGGCCGCGAGCTGCGCCTCGACCTGCTGGTGCGGGTCAGCGCGCAGCCGACCGAGCGGATCCTGTCCGCCCTGGACGAGGCCATCTCGGCCGGGCTGATCGTCATGTCGCCGGACCGGGCGCACCGCTACAGCTTCTCGCACAACCTGATCCGCCGCGCCGTCTACGAGTCGCTCAACGTGGCCGTCCGGGTGCGGCTGCACCTGGCGGTCGCCGAGGCGCTGGAGACCGAGTCGAACCCCAGCCTCGGCGAGATCGCCTACCACCTGGCGGAGGCCGGGCCCTGGGGCGACCTGGGCCGCACGGTCGCCGCCGCGCGCCGGGCCGCGGAGCACGCGGTGTCCGAGAACGCCTACGAGGACGGCGCCCGGCTCTACCACGTCGCCCTCACCGCCCTCGAACTCGACGCGACCGCGGCCGGCGGCCTGCGCATCGAGCTGATGCTCGCCGAGGGCAACGCGCTGTGGCACGCCGGCAACCTGCGCGGCGCCCGCCAGCGGGTCCTGGAGGCCACCCGGCTGGCGATCGACGCAGGCGACCGCGACCAGGTGGCCGTCGCGGCGCGGCGGCTGGCGAACAACTGGTCCGAGAGCGGGGTGGTCGACCGCCAGGACACCTCGGTGCTGCGCACGGCGCTGGACCTGACCGAGGACGCGCAGCAGGCCGCGCGGGCCGAGATGTACTCGCGGCTGGCCATCGAGCAGTGCTACGCCGAGGACCCGACGCTCAGCGTGGAGCAGAGCGAGACCGCGGTGCGCCTCGCGCGCGAATCCGGCGACCCGCGGGCCACCGCCTTCGCCCTGATCGCCCGGCGCTACGCCCTGGCCCGCCCCGGGCTGATCCAGCACCGGCTGGCGGCCATCAACGAGAGCTGCCGGCTCGCCGCCGAGGCCGGCGACACCGAGCTGGGCCTGCGCGCCCGGATGCTGCGGCTGCTCGACCTGCACGAGCTGGGGATGGCGGCCGAGACGCGCGCGGAGGCGCACCGGCTGGTGCAGGAGACCGCGGCGTCGCAGCAGCCTCAGTTCATGGGCCTGGGCAGCGCGGTGGGCGGCTTCTACGAGCTGGTGATCGGCAGCTTCGAGCGGGCCCGCCGCCACATCGACGCGACGCTGAAGTGGGCCGAGTGGAGCGGCCGCCGGGCGATGAGCCAGGCCGCGCTGTTCCAGCTCACCGTGCTCTACCGGGAGCAGGGCCGGGTCGTCGAGGTGCTGCCCAAGGTGCGCCAGTCGGCGAGCCAGTTCCCGCTGATACCCGGCTGGCTGGCCATGCTCGCCGTGCTCTACCTCGACGTGGGCGACCCCGAGCGGGCCAGGGAGGCGCTCGACGAGCTCGGCGCCGGCGCGCAGGCGGCCGTGGTGCGGGACACGACCTGGCTGGCCAACGCCTGCCTGCTGGCCGAGGCGTGGGTGCGCCTGGGGGAGCGGGAGCAGTGCGCGCGGCTCTACGAACAGCTCGCCCCCTTCGGCGGCCGCGCCGTGGTGGCCGGGATCGCCACCCCCGTCGTCGGGCTCGGCGCGCTCGACCGGATCCTGGGCCGGCTGGCGGCGGCGGACGAGCGCTGGGACGAGGCCGACGACCACCTCACCGCCGCGATCCGGTTCGACCGCGAGACCGGCGCCCGGCCCTGGGTGGCGCACGCCCTGTACGACCGCGCCCGGCTGCTGTTCACCCGCCGGCGGCAGGACGACACCAACCTGGCGCAGCGCCTGCTGTCCGAGGCGCTGCGCATCGCGAAACGGCTGGAGATGCCGGTGCTCGCGGACCGGATCGACCGCACCTGGCGCGAGCGCGACGACCTCAGCTACCTGGAGGCGCCGGGCTAGTCCGTCAGCACCTTGAATCCGACCCGCCGGCCGCGCTCGCCGACCAGGGTCAGGGTGTACCAGATCTTGAGCACCTCGTCGAGCAGCGTCCACTGGCCCGGGCCGAGGTAGATCGGGCGCAGGCCGACCGCGGCGATCAGCCCGGCGACGGTGTCCTCGTCCTGTTCGGCGCAGGAGAAGAACAGGTCCCCCTGCACGCCCTCGTACTCGGGCTCCTCCAGGTTCTCCACGCCCAGCGTGTTGAACGCGCGCGCGTACCGGGCGCCCGGGGCGTGCTGCGCGGCCTCGGCGGCGCTGTGGATCACCGGCTCGGTGATCTTGTTCGCGGCGTCCACGAGCAGGACGCCGTCCAGGGCCGCGCCGTGCTTGGCCAGGAAGCCCTCCACCTCGGTCCCCGGCACCGCCAGCACCACGGTCTTCGCGTTCGACAGCGCCTGCTCGACCGTGACCACCTCGGCCCCGGGATCCGACGCGAGCGTGACGGCTTCGGGGTCGCGGGAGCCGTAGACGACCTCGAGGCCCGCCCGGCGCAGCGCCCGTCCCAGGGTGCTGCCGATCCTGCCGGTCCCGATGACAGCGATGCTCATGGTGCCGATCCTTTCCGTGAAGCGCGTGGGAGAGGCGTCCAGGTTCTGTCGCGTGGCGTCACTGGACGGCTACACATTAGGGAGCCCCGGCCGCGGGGGCTGTGCCGCCGGGCACACCCCCGCAGCCGGGGCGAGGTCACATCACACTCCGGTCATGCCCCGGCCCGGGACAGCCGGTCCAGCAGCTCCTCCACGTCGGCGACCGTGGTCAGGTGCAGCGCGCGCTCCATGCCGATCGACTCCAGGCCGAACTCCTCCTCCAGCGCGAAGGCGAGCTCCAGCACGGCCAGCGAGTCGTAGCCGAGGTCCTCCACGATCCGGTCCCCGGACTGCACGGCCGGCACCCGGGCGGGCGCGTGCTTCGCGACCACCCGGCGCACCCGTTCCCCCGCGGTCTCCTGCTCCGCCATATTCGTGTTCTCCCTAGTTCTGCGCGCCGCTGAGCTCCGCCAGGACGCCGGGCTGCTCGCCGCCGCCCCCCTGCTCCTGCCCCGGGCCGGTGCCGTAGACCGGCTCCCACTTCGCGCCGGGACCGGCCACCAGCTGCCGCCAGAGCACCCGGCGCCGCGGCTTGCCGCTCGAGGTGCGGTCGATCGCGCCGCGCTTGCCGCGCAGCACCGCCAGGTTGATCTCCGCGGTGGTCGCGGCGCGCAGCGTGGCCACGGCCGAGTCGAGCCAGACCCCTGACGAGCCGTCCTCCACCAGCAGGACCGCGTGGTCCCGGTCGCCGTGGCGGCCGAGCAGCACCACGGTCTGCAGGCCGGCCAGGCCCTCGAGCTGGCCCAGCTGCGCCTCCAGGTCCTCGGCGAACAGCATCGTGCCGCGCACCTTGAGGCTGTCGGTGATCCGGCCGACGACGTACAGCTGGCCCTCCCACACGAAGCCGCCGTCCCCGGTGTGCAGGCCGTCCGGGGCGAAGGGCACGATCCTGCCGTCCGCCTCCAGGTAACCCTCGGCCACCGAGGAGCCCGAGACGACGATCTCGCCGAAGGTGCCGTCCGGCATCGCGCGGCCCTGCTCGTCGATGATGCGCACCTCAAGGCCGCCGATCGGCTTGCCGCAGCCGGACAGCCAGTTGCCGTCGGCCCGGTCCACGCCCAGCACGCCCGTCCCGCCCACCTCGACCGGCTGGCCGAGGTCGGCGCTGGCGGCGGCCGGGCGCAGCAGCGGCGAGCCGGCCCCCGGCTCGACGCCGGTGACCGCGAGCGTCGTCTCCGCCAGCCCGTACGCCCCGACCAGGGCGCCCTCGCCGAAGCCGTACGGCCGCACCAGGTCGCAGAAGTCGTACAGGGCGACCGGGTCGATCCGCTCGGCGCCGAGGATCGCGATGCGCCAGTTCGAGTAGTCGGACCCGGCCAGCTGCTCGGGCTTGACCCGGCGCGCGCAGTAGGCGTAGCCGAAGCTGGGCGCGGTGGTCAGGGTGGCGCCGCGGTGGCCGAAGCAGTCGAGCCAGCGGCGCGGGGAGCGGATGAACTGCTCCGGGGTCATGATCCACAGCTCGGTGCCGGTGATCACCGGGGTGATCATC
>Ga0070714_100001639_pt1 | contig 16281 bp, 9 predicted proteins | sample LARL83metaG_FD_65450 | JGI IMG/M metagenome (GOLD analysis project Ga0070714, IMG submission 65450) | Corn, switchgrass and miscanthus rhizosphere microbial communities from Kellogg Biological Station, Michigan, USA - LAR L8-3 metaG | ecosystem: Host-associated > Plants > Roots > Rhizosphere ...
CCCCGCCAACGTCCGCCCGCACCTACCCCGCCAACGTCCGCCCGGCACCCTACCCGCCGCCAGACGCGCCACCTCAGTCACACGCACAACTTCCTTTACGCTACACGTGTCTTTTTACCCGAACGTCGACCACATACCGGGACAAATCGGGCCACCCAGCCCTCCGAACGGGTAAAAAGACAACTGTATCGCTACACGCGTAGCGTGAGGTGATGCGGCATCCCTGGAGAGGCTCGCTGCTCATGGGATTAATGGGACCAGCGAGGCAAGACGTACTAGCGGGGGCGCAAGTTCAGGGCGCAGGCGCAGCGGCGGTGCGAGTGCGGCGCGGGGGGCGCTGCTCGCCTCACCTCTCGTGCCGATGGCGCCAACGGGCCGGGGTCACCTGCGCCCGTTGGCGCCATCGGCACGCCGGGCGCCCTCCCGTTGGCACCATCGGCATGGAGCGCTATGAAGAACCCACCCGGGTGGGGGGTGTCAGTGCCTCGCCGACTTCCTCGACCAGCACGGTCATCTCGTAGGCCACTTGGTCCATGTCGCACTCGGGGGCCGCGAGGGCGGCCAGGATGGCCGCATTGCTCACCGCCTTCACCAGCATCAGGCCGCCGTGCATCTCGACCAGCCCCTGGATGGGCAGCCCGGCGTCGAACAGCCGTGCCGCTCCGTCCATCAGGCTGCTCAACCCGCAGGTGATCGCGGCGAGTTGGCCGGCACGATCTTCCGGGATGGCGGCGGACCTTGCCAGCGTCACCCCGTCCGTGGAAACCACGATGGCGTGCGCGACATGGGCCACTCGTTCGGTGAAATCGGTGACCAGCCAGTCAAGACGGGGCTGACTCAATGAATCACCCTTTCGTGATCCGCGCCTTCTCCGGCGCGTGGTGTCCGTTGTTCGGCGCGACGCGTTCCGCGCTGGAGTCCGCCCAGGCGCGCGCGTGCCGCTTCGGCTGACCTGGTCAGTGGCGCCGCGGGTGGTGAGGACAGTGGTGCCGAGGACAGTGGCGCCCTGTCCGGAAGTCCGCGGATGCGGTTCGCCTGCGGGATCCGGGTTGGCAGGCCGGCCGAGGTGAGGCCGCCCTGAACCGATGCGGCCGGGGCCTCTGCGGGCAGCCGCTGGGGGAATGCCTCCGGAGAGTCCGCCGAGCGAGAGTCCGCCGTGCGAGAGTCCGCCGTGCGAGAGTCCGCCGTGCGAGAGTCCGCCAAGCGAGAGTCCGCCAAGCGAGAGTCCGCCAAGCGAGAGTCCGCCGAGCGAGAGTCCGCCAACTCTGGGTCCGCCGCCCGCTCGTGGGCCGTACGACGGCGCCGGACGTCGGTCCGCAGGTAGCCTCCCACCCGGAGCTGCTGGTCCGCCACCCCCGGGATCGCAGACTGAGGAGCAACCTGGGGAGCAACCTGGGGCGCGACCTCTTCCCGGCCGGTGATGCCGCTCGGCAGCCAGACGAGGGCGGTCAGGCCACCAGGGGGCGTCCCGTGCAGCCGTACTCGCACACCGTGCCGCGCCGCTAGATGGGCGACCGCGAAGAGCCCCATATGCCGCAACACCGACTCGTCGGCCATCGGCGGATCGTCGAGTCGCCGGTTCATCTCGGCCAGCCGGTCGGGAGAAACCCCGAGCCCGCAGTCGTGTATCTCGATGAGCACGCCGCCGCTGGTCACCTCGTAGCCCGACACCTGGACCCTGGTATCCCGCGGCGAGAACTTGGTCGCGTTCTCGATGAGCTCGGTGACCAGGTGCTCCAGGTCGCTGGCAGCCTGACCAGCGACCACGATCCCTGGCCGGATGTCCAGGTCCACCCGGCCGTGCTGCTCGATCTCCGACACCGCGGCCCGCACCAGTTCGTCGAGCGAGCTGGACCCGCTCCACCTGCGGACGGCCTCGTAGCCGGCCAGCACGAGCAGGTTTTCCGAGTTCCGGCGCATCCGGAGGATCAGGTGCTCCATCGCGGCGAAGTCGGGAGCCCGGCCGGGATCCTGCCCGGCGGACTGCATCATCTGTCCCAGCCGCTCGGTCAGCGACTGGCTGCGCCGGGACAGGCTGACGAACATCGCGCTGACGTTGCGGCGCAGAATCGCCTCGTTGCCCGCGAGCCGCACCGCCTCGGCGTGCACCTGGTCGAAGGCGCGAGCAACCTGGCCGATTTCATCGGTGGAGTGCACGCCGATCGGCTGGACCTCGAGGTGCGCGGATGGGTCGCTGATGTCGCCAAGCTCGCGCACTCGGGCCGGCAGACCCGACGTGGCGATGTCCAGCGCGCCCGCCCGCAGCCGCCGGAGCGGCTGGACCAGCGACCGGGCGAAGACCAGGGTCGCGAGCAGCACCAGGAGCAGGATGGTCCCGGTCAGGCTGCCGGTGAGCAGCGCGGATTGCTCCGGGCCGCTCCGCAGGGCCCGGCTCTGCGCGACGACAGAACCGGCCAGCTGAGCCTCGACCTGCCGCAGCTGGCCGATCGTCCCGGACATCGCGGAATACCACTGATCAGGCGCCGCGGCCGCGGCGATCCCGAGGTCGGCGGTCTGCGGACTCCCGACCTGGATCGCGTGCTGCTCCAGCAGCAGCGCCCGGTCGCTCGACGGCCCGGTCACCGTGTTCTCGAAGGCCTGCCGTCCGGCGAGCGGGGCCGAGGCCTGGAACGAGGTCAGGTCACTGGCCTGCGCGGCCTGCCCGGTGATCAGGTCTTGCAGCGCGCCGGGCTCAAACGAGCGCTCGGTAAACGCCGCGTACAGCAGGGCCCGCTGCGTCGAGGCGTCTTCCACCATCCGGGACAGCGACCCGAGTGTCCGTACGCTGTCCTCCAGCGTCGAGTCGGCGCTGCCCTGCGCGATCTCGTCGTTCAGCGAGAATAGGTCGGCGAGGGACTCCGAATAATCGGTGATCACCGGCAGGGACGGGAGCTCGGTGTGCAGTGCCGCGACACGCAGCCCGCCGAGGTCTTTGATCCGGTCGAGCACGGCGGTCACCTTTGCCTGCGTGCTCGACGGGAACGCCGCGCCGATTCCCGCGGCCGCCAGCTGGACCTTCGTCGCCGCGGCGTCGGTCGCGGCGTATTCCTGCTGGACCGTCGGCACCCGCGCCGCGGGCCGGCCGGCCGCGATGAAGCCCGCGGTCAGGTCGCGTTCGTCTTCCATCGCGTGGGCGAGGCCGGTGACCTGCTGCCCGAGGACGGCCAGTTGCGCCACCCGGCCGAACTGGGCGTGGCTGCCGGCCGCCGCCGCCAGGCGCAGGCCGCCCAGCACCCCGTCCAGCACGACGGCGATCACCACGATGGCCGCGAGCCGCCACGACACCGGCCAGTTCCGCCAGGCGAGCGAATGCCTGGACAAGCGCATCAGCCGGACGGCTGGTGCGGCGGCATGAGCAAGAGCAGGAGCGGGCGGCGGTTTGGCCGTGGCTGCCTCGGGATGCTCCATCGTTGATGTCCTTGCTGGTTGCGCGTAAAACAGACCACACTAGGCTCAACCCGTCGCGGGAATATGTCCGCTTCGCCATTCTAGTCCGGTTACGGGTGAGATACTCGCAAAAGTCGTGACATGAGCGTCGCAAACCATATCAGCATTTCTCGTTAGGTGATAATGCCGCCCGAGCCCTACGCTTTCGGTGAGAGTCATGAAAATTCGTCATTCCGTAAGGTTTGCCCTAGCCGCGCTCGCCATCGCCGCCGGAGCCGGAGCCGGAGCAGGCTGCACCTCGTCCGCCGCGGCGCCCAGCGGTGCTGGCGCGTCCGGGCTCACCCGCGTTGACGTGGGCGTTCTCCCGATTATCGACGACGCGCCGGTGTTCATAGCGTTGCAGCACGGCTTGTTCCGCGCGCAGGGCCTGGACGTCACGCCGCAGGTCCTGAACAGCGGCGAAGCAGCCACGCAGGAACTGCTCTCCGGGAAACTCCAGTTCGCATTCAGCAATTACGTCACAACCATCTTGGCCGTGAGTCAAGGTGCGAAACTTCGCATTGTGGCCGATGGCGCCCAGACGCTGCCCGACACTAATGTGATCATGATCGCGAAGGGCTCGGCGATCCGCAACGTCGCGGACCTGCGCGGGAAGACGATAGCGGTGAACGCGCTAGGCAACATCGGATCGCTTATGGTTGATTCGACGCTGCAGACCTATGGCGTCCCAGTGAATTCGGTGAGATTTAAAGTTGTCGCGTTTCCCCAGATGGCGGCAGCTCTTCAAGATCATTCCGTGGACGCGGCGTGGATGGCCGAGCCGTTCATCACGCAGTCGGGCGAGCAGATCGGCGCTGAGGGACTGGCCGATACCGCGAGTGGCTCGATGACGAACTTCCCGATCGCCGGGTACGAGGCGCTGGCGGCTTACTCGCGGCAGCACCCGTCGGTGGTGGCCGCGTTCCAGCGGGCGATCGAGCAGGCGGAAGCGCTCGCCGCGACCCGGTCCGTCGTCGAGCAGGCGCTGCCGACCTACGTTCCCGGGATGTCGCCGCAACTCGACGCGGCGGCGCATCTGGACTCCTATCCCACCTCGCTGAACCAGACCCGCTTGCAGCAGGTCGCGGACGCGATGCTCCAGGCAAGGATGCTGCAGCAGCCCTTCGACACCCACCAGCTGATCATGCCCTAGGGGTCGGGGTCGGCGCGGGCCTGGGCGCCGGTGACGGCTGGCCGCTACCATTGGCCAGAACGACGGCGCTTCCGCGGGCACGTTCACCGATTGTCCTGAGAGGCTGCCGGTTGCGATGGCCCGGCTGGCCCGTTCAGCGTGGCGCTGCCCGAGCCCTCAGAAGGTCCGGTGCACGAGACCGCCGGAACCTGGCCGGGGGAGGAGCCCCGCGTTGTACGTCCCGCCGGCGTGGCCGTCGCGCTCGTCCCGGTCTGCGTCACCGCGGCGCTGTACGGCGACCGCGCTCGATCGTGAAAGTTGCACCGCAGGCGGCACCCGTGTCGGCCGGTGCCGCGGGCGCCGTCACCACGACGCCGATGACCACGGTCGCCACCCTCAGCACGATTGCCGTGATCAGGCCGGGCCAGCGCCGACGTGGTCCGGACATGAGTTCCTCCCCGGCGGACGGCCCGCGGAAGTCAACCCCTGGGCGTGACGCCCCGCTCGGGATACGCTCCGGGACATGCGTGCACCCGCGAGATGGGTACCTGTTGCGGCGGCGGCGGCCTCGCTCACGCTGGCCGTCTGCGCGGCTCCCGCGTTGGCCGGCCAGGCCGGGGACGCCTCCCGGCACAGCCGGGCCGATAACGGCTTCGCGCGGACCGGTCCATGGAATACGCCGTTGCCGGCCGAGGTTCCGCTGGCTCCGGACTCCACGGCGATCGTGGCCAGCATCGCGCAGGACCAGACGACCCACTTCGGCATCTGGGGCCTCAATACCGACACGTACTCCACGCCCGTCTTCTACGTCGGCCGGCATACCCCGGTGCAGCGCTGGACGTATTCGGACTGCCTGAACATGCCCCAGCTCGCGTCCGTGATCGCGCCCTCGCTGGCCGCGGTGCCTACCCCCGCGAACCTCATCGTGTCGCAGGGCACCGACGAGTCGACCACGATCTACCAGCCGTCCACCGACACCTACTGGGACTTCTGGCGCGCGCAGAAGGACGCCAGCGGCCACTGGTCGGCGTGCTGGGGCGGCGAGATAAAGCACTACTCCAAGAACCCGGGGATCTTCAGGAACCCGCTGGGCGCGTCCGCTTCCGGCCTGCCCCTCGGCGCGTTCACCATCCGGATCTCCGAGCTCCAGCACGGCCGCATCGACCACGCGATCAACCTGATCGTGCCCCGCACCCGGGCCGGCTGCTTCTCCTGGCCGGCCTCGCGCGACGACGGCAACACCGCGGGCCGTGACATCCCGTGCGAGGGGCAGCGCTTCCGGCTCAACCCCTCGTTCGACGTGAACACGCTGTACAGCCCGGCAGCGCGGACCATTGCCAGGGCGATGCAGAAGTACGGGCTGATCCTCACCGACAAGGGCGGCGCGGTCGTCACGATGGCGGAGGACCCGCGGCCCTACGAGGCGGCCCACGGCGGTGTGAACCCCTACCCGGCGCTGCTGGACCCGGACCACCGGCTCCCGCCAGGAGGCTGGCAGTACGTCCTGACCCAGATCCCCATCGGCGAACTACAGGCCCTGCCGTTCAACTACGGCGAAGTGCGGCATCACGTCGGTGGCCAGCAGTTCGGCTGACCGCAGCGCTTCGGCCTTGGTCATGTCACCGAAGCACGTCTCCAGCGCCATGTAGTTGATCCCGCCGATGTCGCGGTGGCGGGCGGCCCATTCGCGGGCGCCCGCCGGGTCGCCGGCGTAGAAGTGGCCGGTCGCGTGGATGCCCTCGAACGTTTCGGCCGGGAAGATCGGCGGGATCGGGATGTCGTATTTCTTCCAGAGGTAGTACAGGCTGTCCCTGAACCGCGCGAAGGCGCGGTTGGCGATCTTCATCGCCTCCTCGCTGGTCGGCGCCAGCACCACGTTCCGGGTGATGCCCAGCGGCGGCAGGTCGTCCACGGACCGCCCGAGCGAGGCCCACTCGGACTTGTAGGTATCGGTCAGCCCGCGGACCGCCTCCGACGGAACGAGCGCCATCATCGGCATGCCGAGCCGCGCGCACCACTGTGCCTTCGCCGGCGTCCGCGTGCCGTACCACAGCGGCGGGTGCGGCCGCTGCACCGGACGCGAGACGACCGGCGCGTCCGCCAGCTTGTAGTACTTCCCGTCGAACGTCACGCTGTCCGACGTCAGCCCCTGCCGCAGTATCGCGAAGGCCTCGTCGAACCGGCCTTGCGCCTCCGCCTCGCCCGACACGCCGTGGAACGCGAGCTCGGCGGGGGAGACGCCCCGGCCGACGCCCAGGTCAAGCCGCCCGCCGGACAGCTGATCCAGCGTCACCGCCTCCTCGACGATCCGCATCGGGTGGTACAGCGACAAGATCGTGATGAGCGTCCCGAGCCGCAGCCGCGACGTCCGCTGCGCGGCCGCCGCCAGCATCAGGTGCGGCGACGGCGTGACGGCCAGCGGCGTCCCGTGGTGCTCGGTCAGGTGGTAGGCATAGAAGCCGAGCCGGTCGTAGGCCTCGATCAGCTCCAGCCGCTCGGCGACCTGCTGGACATGCGGCCGTCCCGTGTCGTCGTTATGGTCGATGATGCCGAAGCGCATGCGCTGACCGTAACCCCGCGCCCCGCCCGATACCAGGCACCCGCCCGCCGCCCGAGCCCGCGCCCCGCCCGCGCCCAGATCCGGAAGGCGATCGAACATTATTGCGGACACTTACCCCCCCGGATCGGGAGGGTAACTGTCCGCGATGATCTGGCGCACCTTACGGCGCGCCCGGAATGGGGTAGATGTCCAATACGGGAGCGGGCTGGCTTGTCGCGGCCGGAACGTTCGGCACGCGCGAGCTGGGCGTCTGCGATTTGGGGTAGCGGTCCGCAATCTTGTTCGGGCGCTGAGATGGGCCGCGAAAGCAACAGGTTCGTGCGCGATCCGCCGATAATCCAGCGAAATCGCATATTTCCCTAGCCTCGCGCTATTGACGGCTGGCCTCATTCGCACTACATTCCCTATTAAATAGGAAACTTTCTTATATTTCTGAGCGGGGAACTCGCCACTTCCAGGAGGATCCTGGACTGCTTTCCCTAGGAGTCAGCCATGCCCGCTCAGTTCGATCTGTCTTCCGGAAACTCGTGGACCCCGGCCCGACGTACGCTGCTCAAGGGGGCGGGCGCGATGGCCATGGCGCTGGGCACCCTGGGTCTGGTCGGTGAGAAGGCCACAGTGCCGCGGCGGATGCGCTTGGCCGCCAGCTCGCTGCCGGACATCCAGTTCGAGATCGGTGCGTACATCGCCCCTCCGCAGACCCTCAACGACGGCGGCGGGAACGTGGTGATCAACCAGCCGCCGGTGCACACGGTGTTCACGACCGCCACGCTCAACCGCGCGCCGACCGTCGCGGACCAGCAGATGCTCGCTGCCGCGCTGAACACGATCGAAGCGAATTACCCGTTCGCCGCGGGCGGGATCATCACGTTCATCTCCTATGGGATTCCCTACTTCAGCAAGCTTTCCGGCGGGCTGAACGGGCCGCTGGTCGCGGCGCATATGCCGCGGCTGGTATCGGATCGCACCACCTACGCGCTGCAGGAAGCGGTGCCCGGGCCGACCGACGTGTCGCCGCTCAACCCGGGGGTCACCAAGCAGACCTTCAACGTGCCCGTGAAGATCGAGAGCAACGACTTCCTGATCACGCTCCGCAGCGACAACAGCGCCTACATCTCGGACGTGCTGTCCTGGCTCGGCGGCAGCAACTCGCTGGCCGGCCACCCGATCCAGTCGCCGCCGCTCTTTCACGGCCTCGCGACCGTCACCTCCAGCCGGGCGGAGTTCGTCCAGCTCGGGCTGCCCGCCTACATCGCGTCCTCGAACGGCCTACCGTACGCCAACGAGATCGACGTCAACTCGCCGATGTGGATGAGCTTCTCCGACGAGCAGGTGTCCGGTGCTGGCCCGGCCGCCATCTGCACGTTCGCCGGGAACTCGGCGGCGCATCTCACCACCGCCAGGGCGGGCGACTATTTCGACAACGGGGCCATCCAGCACCTGTCGCACAACATCGAGGACCTGGCCCAGTTCTACGCCCGCCCGTCAGCCGCCGACCCGCAGGGCGAGCCGTTTACCGAGCGGGTGCAGTACATGTTCCGGTCGAACCCGATCCCGTCCACCGGTAACGCCAACGACCAGTTCACCAACAACGGCGGTCCGTCCATCCTGGAGAACGTCTTCCAGGGCACCGGGGACGCGGCCAATAACGCAAAGGGCAACGGCACATTCAACGGCGCGCACCGGCTGGGCCACGTGTCCTGCCTCCAGCGCAGCTCCCGCGCGTCGGATGGCACTCCGGTACACATCCGGATGGACGGCCCTGGCTTCGACAACATGGACGTGCCCGGCGGTTCCAACCAGCCCAAGCTGCAGTTCACGATCTTCGTTCCGACCGCCGACTTCTTCCGCCGGATGCGGGTAAACCAGGCCTCGCTGGACCTGCAGAACCAGTTCGGCGTCGACCCGGACGACAACGGGCTCGAGCGGTTCCTGACCGCCACCCGCCGGCAGAACTTCCTGGTTCCGCCGCGCCGCAACCGGGCCTTCCCGCTCGTAGAGCTCGGCTAACCCGAATACGGCCTCGCCCAGGCCCCCGATAGCCGGACATGTCATGATCAGGCGAGGAAGGGGGCACTTGTGGAATACCTGATCGTCGCCGAGGCCTACCGTGACCTGGAGCAGATCAGCGGGCGGCTGGCGCTGACGGAGCGGCTCGCCGCGTTGCTGGCGCAGACTCCGGCCGAGCTCCTGCCGACCATGTGTTACCTGTGCCAGGGGCTGATCGCGCCCGAGTTCGCCGGGGTGGACCTCGGCTTGGCCGAGAAGCTCGCCGTCCGCGCGCTGGCCACCGCGGCCGGTGCCGACGCCGCGCAGGTCGCCGTCCTGGTCCGGGAGGCCGGCGACCTGGGACAGGCGGCGGAACGGCTGCTGGCCGTTCCGGCTGCCGGGGCCGTCGGCCGGGACGCCAGCTTGGAGGTCACCGAGGTGATGCGCACGCTGCGCGAGATCGCCGCCGCCGAGGGGGCCGGTTCGCAGGGGCGCAAGCTGGAGCTGCTGGCCGGACTGCTCACCCGGGCCACCCCGCTGGAGGCCCGCTACCTGCTGCGCCTGGTGACCAGGAACCTCCGGCTGGGCATCGGCACGCCCACGATCCTGGACGCGCTGGCCCAGGTACACGCGGGCGGCAAGGCCGCCCGGCCGGTGCTCGAGCGCGGCTACAGCATCTGCTGCGACCTGGGTAAGGTGGCGGCCGCCCTGGTGAGCGGCGGGCTGGCCGCGGTCGAGCAGCTGCGGGTACAGCCGGGAAACCCGGTGCGGGTCATGCTGGCCCAGCGGCTGGCCGACGCCGGGGAGATCCTGGCCCGGCTGAGCGGGCGGTGCTCGGCCGAGTACAAGTACGACGGTGTCCGGGTACAGGCGCACCGCACCGCCGACGGGAGGATCGAGCTGTTCACCCGGCGGCTCGAGGAAATCTCCGACCAGTTCCCCGACGTCGTCGAGCTGCTGGCGGCGGGGCTGGGGCCGGCCGAGGCGATACTCGAAGGCGAGGTCGTCGCGTACGATGCTGCCGCTGGCGAGTTGCGGCCGTTCGGCGAGGTCATGCTGCGCCGCCGTAAGCACGGCATCGACCAGGCCGTCAAAGACGTGCCGGTGGGCTTGTTCTGCTTCGAGCTGCTGTACGCCGATGGCCAGGACCTGACCATGCTGCCGTATCCGCGGCGCCGCGCCGCGCTGGAGGCCGCGGTCACCCTCTCGCCTCGGCTACGGCTCACCACCGCTGCCGAGATCACCGACCCGGCCGCGCTGGACGCCATGTTCGCCCAGGCGATCACCGACGGCTGCGAAGGCCTGGTGTGCAAGTCGACCGGGCCGGATTCCGCGTACCAGGCCGGAGCGCGCGGCTGGCAGTGGATCAAGCTCAAGCGGGACTACCGGACCGAGCTGTCCGACACCGTCGACCTGGCCGTCGTCGGCGGGTACGCCGGGCGCGGGCGCCGGACCGGATTCTACGGCGCGGTGCTCTTGGCCGCCTACGACGCGGACGCCGACATGTTCCGCGCCGTGACCAAATGCGGCGCCGGTTTCTCCGATGCCGACCTGGCCGCGCTGCCCGTCCGGCTGGCGCCGCTGCTGAGCCCGCACAAGCCTGCCCGGGTAGACGCGCGCCAGGAACCGGACGTCTGGTTCGAGCCCGGTCTGGTCATCGAGGTACTCAGCGCCGAGCTGACTTTGTCCCCGAACTACACCGCCGCCTGGGGCCAGCTAACCGACGACGCCGGGCTGGCCATGCGCTTCCCCCGCTTCACCGGGCGCTGGCGCGACGACAAGGCTCCGGAAGACACCACTACCACGCGGGAGCTGGCCGAGCTGTTCCTGACCGCACGGCGCACGTCAACCGGCGGCTAGTGGCCGCTCATGCCCGCGAAAATCGTTGGCCATTCGTAAACAGATGCTCACATACTGGAGGCATGGGGACGGCGTGGTTGGCTGGCTGGCTGCACCGTGCCCGGGCGGCGCCCGAGGCGCCGGCCGACGAGGAGACCGCGGAGCTCACCGCCAACTACTGGCGCGCCTACGACGCGCGGATGGCCTCGGTGGGGTTCCGCGACGTGGCACGGCGGTTTCCGGGGCTGGTGGGGCAGGCAGTGCGGCTGGGGTGGTCGGCCAGCCGGCTGGATACCGCGTCCACGATCGGGCTCAACCTGCTCTCCGGAGTGTTCGCCGGATACGCGCTCTTCGCGACCACCGGGGTACTCCAGGCCCTGTTCGCGGCCGGGCCCACCCCGCACCGGGTACGCGCGGCGCTGCCGTCGCTGATCCTGGTCGCGCTGTCGACCGCGGCGCGGTCTGGCATCTCCGCCGCGGCGGGCTGGGCGCAGAGCCGCCTGGAGCCGCAGGTGGACCAAGTCGTGGAGGTGCGGCTGTTCGACCTGACCTCCCGGGTGGAGCTCGCCGCGTTCGACGATCCGGACTTCCACGACCGGTTGCAGCGGGCCCGGGAGCGTGGGCTGTGGTCCGCGTCGCAGCTGGTGAACAACGTGATCAACTTCGTGACGGCGTTCGCCGGGATCGCCGCCGCGGTGACGGTGGTCGGCGTATTGCACCCGCTGCTGCTCGCGGTGCTGCTCGTCGCCCAGCTGCCAGGCGCCTGGGCCGCGGTGCGGTCGGCGCGGATCCGGTACGTGACGCAGTTCGCGCTGGTCGACAGCTATCGCCGGAAGTACATCCTGGCGGACCTGATCGGGGAGCGGCGGACCGCGGCGGAGCTGCGCTCGTTCACGATGCGATCGTTCCTGGTCGGCCGGGTATCCCGGCTCGCCGCGTACGCGCGGAACGCTGAACTGACCGCGGCGCGGCGCCAGACCGTGACCAGGGTGATTGCCAGCGCGATGGGCGGAGTCGCCACCGCCGGGGTCTACGCCTCGCTCGGCGGGCTGCTCGCCGTCGGCGCGCTGCCGCTGTCGGTCGCGGGCACCGCCGTGCTGGCGATCCGTTCCGCCCAGGGGTCGCTGCAACAGCTCATGTACGCGGTCAACCAGTGTTACGAGGAAGGGCTCTACTTCTCCGACTACCTGTCGTTCTGCGAGGATGCGCTGAACCGGGTCGAGCCGGCGGGCTCGGCGGCGGTCCCGTCGGGGTTCGCGCGGATCGCCGTGTCGGGGGTGACGTTCTCCTACCCCGGTGCGTCCGAGCCCGCATTGCGGGACGTGTCGGTGGAGCTCCGGCGCGGTGAGGTGGTCGCGCTCGTGGGGGAGAACGGGTCGGGCAAGACCACCCTCGCCAAGGTCATGGCGGGCCTGTACCGTCCGTCTTACGGGTCGGTGTGCTGGGACTCGGTATCGCTGTCGGATGTGGACGGCGAGCCGCTGCGAGAGCGCATCGCGGTGATCGCGCAGGACCACGGCAACTGGCCGCTGACTGTGCGGCACAACATTACGATGGGACGGTCGCTCGACAGCGTCTTGCTGGCCGCCGCGGTGACGGCGTCCGGGGCGGACACAGTGATCTCCGGTCTCGCCCGCGGCTACGACACGCTCCTCGCCCGCCAGTTCAAGGACGGCGCCGAACTTTCCGGCGGGCAGTGGCAGCGGATCGCCGCCGCGCGCGGGTTCTACCGGACGGCGCCGCTGCTGATCATGGACGAGCCCACCGCTGCCCTGGACGCGCGCGCCGAGTACGCGCTGTTCTCCTCGATCCGGACGCTGGCACTGGACCGGACGGTGCTGATCATCACGCACCGGCTGGCGAGCGTCCGGCACGCCGACCGGATCTACGTGCTGGCGAACGGCTCGGTAATCGAGTCGGGCACCCATACCTCCTTGATGGCGCTGGGCGGGCAGTACGCGGAGCTGTACACCCTGCAGGCGTCGCAGTACGACCTGTGAACCACCAAGACGGCTGCAGCGTCATGCTGCCTTAAGGGTTACGGGGTGGCCGTCCGCGTGTGTGCCCGGGTATCGATCACGGTGGCGACTCGCTCATCGAGCTGACGCCGCACCTCCGCGGCCTCGGGCGCCTTGATCCCGCCGAAGAGAGCGAGGGCGCGCTGCCAGTGGTGGCATGCCTGTTCGTCGTCACCGGCAGTATGGCACGCACGACCGAGACCGTTGTGTGCGCGGGCTTGATCGTATGGAACCTCGGCCTGGCGTGCGAGATCCAGCGCTCTGGCGAAGACTGCGCGGGCCTGGTCGGGCTCGCCCTGGGCGAGCATGACCTCGCCCAGGCCGTTGAGTGCTTCGGCCTCGTCAGCGAGGTCGCCCATTTTCTGGAACAAGGTCACGGCCTGCTGGAAGCAGTCGGTCGCCTGCCGATGACGGCCTTGCCGCAGGCTGACCTGCCCCAGGCTGGATAGGGCTTGCGCTTCTCCGGCGCCGTGGCGGGTTACCCGGAACAGAGTCAGCGCCTGGTTGAGCCGGACGACGGCTTGCGGGTAGCGGATCTCCTGCAGATCTATGACGCTGAGCCGGATAAGGGTATAGGCCTCGCCGATGCGATCTCCGGTCTCCCGGGACATCGCCAGCGCCTGGTTGTAATGCGCGACTGCTTGCGGGTAATCGCCTAGCCGCTGCGCGGCGCGCCCTAGGTTACTCAGTACCCGCGCTTCAGCGGACCGGTTGCCGGTTTCCCTGTAGCGGGCCAGAGCCTGCTGGAGGTGACCGGCAGCGTCCTGATAGGAGCCCTGCTGCAGTCCGACGATGCCGAGATCGCTCAGGACCTCCGCCTCCGCTCCCCGGTTGCCCGCCTGCCGGAACAGAGCCAGCGCGCCGTGCAGGCGGTGTACCGCGTCCTGCTGACGTCCCTGCCAGAAGTCAATAGCTCCCAGGCTGCACAAAGCCTCCGCTTCGGCGGACTGGTCACCGGCAGCGCGGGCAGCACGCAGGGCGTGGCCCTGAATGGTCCGTGCCTCAAAGGCGTACTCGAATGCGACGTAGGGGTGCAGGGTAAAGGCCAGGCGCCTCGCGTGGCCGGGCCAGCCATGCTCGGCCGCATGGGCCACGACGGCGGCCAGGTTGGGACGTTCGCGATCCAGGTAAGCACGTGCCTCGGCCGGATCGGCAGCCGAAGGGAAGGAAGCCGGGGGCGGAAAGCTACCGGATGGCAGGTCGCGGTCCGCCGGGAAAAGCGTATTTGTCATGGCGGCGGCGGCGTGCAGGTAGTAGTCAAACAAGCGGGTGAGCGCCGCGCGCCGGTCCTGTTCGCTGTTCTGGCTGACCGCGAGTTCACGGGCATAGGCACGCAACAGGTCGTGCATCGCGTACCGGCCTTCCCCGGCCGGCTGGATGAGGTGTGCCCTGGCCAGGACGTCGATCGCCCGGCGTGCCTGGCCGAGGGTGCGGCTGGTGAGAGCCGCGGCGGCATGGGCCTCGAAGTCGGGGCCCGGGTGCAGGCTCAGCAAGCAGAATGTCCGGGCGGTGCTGGCGCCAAGGCTCCGGCAGGACCAGGAAAACACGGCTCGCACGGCGGTACGCGAATCACCTCCGGGATCGAGCAGGTCAAGTCGCTGCTGCTGATCAGCTAGCTCGATGGTGAGCTCAGCGAGATCGGCTGCCGGGCGGCTAGCGGCAAGTTCGGCGGCTACCCGCAACGCCAGCGGAAGACGGCAGCACTGGCGAGCCAGCCTTGCGGCCGCATTCGGGTCACCGTCCACAGCGGCCCCGATCAGGGCACGAAGCAGGCCGACCGCGTCGTCCAGGGACAACAGGTCCAAGTCCAGGCGTTTAGCCCCGTCCCTGGCCACGAGGCCGCGCAAGGTGTCGCGGCTGGTCACGATCACCGTGCAGGACGGCGAACCCGGAATCAGCGGCCGGACCTGCTCAACCGAGCCCGCGTTGTCGAGGATTATCAGCATCCGCTTACCGGTAAGCATGCTGCGATACCGGGCAGCGCGCTCGTCTTCGTCAGCCGGGATGTCCTGGCCGGATGCCCCTAGGGAACGCAGGAGCCTGGCCAGGGCGTCGCCGGGCGGCATGGGCTGGCCAGGGTCGTAGCCGCGCAGGTTGACGTATAGCTGGCCATCCGGGAAGCGTTCGACGACCTGGTGCGCCCATTGCACGGCCAAGGCGGTCTTGCCGACACCCGCCGTTCCGCCGATCGCGCTGATGACCACAGTTCCGGGCGTTTCCGCGTCCGGCTCGTTGAGCAGCTCGCTGAGCGCGCGCAGTTCGCCGGACCGCCCGGTAAAGTTCCGCACCCTCGCGGGCAGTTCGCACGGTACGACGGTCTTTGCCGGCGCTGCCGGTGACGGTTCCGGTTCGGGTGCGGCCAGAGCGAGGTCGGCGCAGAGTATCTGCTGGTGGAGCTGCTGTAGTTCGGGTCCTGGTTCGGCACCGAGTTCGTCGATGAGTACCTTCCGTGCGTTCTGGAAGGCGGCGAGCGCCTCGGCCTGGCGGCCGCACCGGTAGAGGGCGAGCATGAGCTGGGCGTGAAACCGTTCCCGCAGCGGGTGGTCCCCGGCCAGAGCCCGCAACCTGGCTACCAGATCGTCGTGGCGGCCTAGCTGCAGCGCGGCATCGGCCCGCCACTCCTCGGCTCGCAGCCGCAACTCCTCCAGGCTCGGCAATTCCTCCCGGAGCAGGTATTCGCAGGACACGTCGGCAAGCGGCGTCCCGCGCCACAGGCTGAGGGCCTCACCCAGCAGCGCGTCCGCACGGTCCCAGGCGCCCTGCCGCAACGCGATGCCGCCATCGCGGCACAGGCAGCGGAACCGGAGCAGGTCCACCTCGTCCTCGCCGGCCTGCAGCAGGTATCCAGGGTGCCGGGTCACCAGCCGGGGTCCAGCCCGAGGCCCCAGCACGCGCCGCAGCCGCAGCACGTGGGTTCGCAGCGTGACCGCCGCGCCGGCCGGGGGCACTCCGTCCCACAGCACATCGGCGAGCGCGTCGGCCGCGACGGGGGTCCCCGCGTGCAGTAGCAAGGCCGCGAGCAGCACGCGCAGGCGTCCTCGTGGCAATTCGACCGGTGTTTCCCCGTCGTAGACCAGCAATGGCCCCAAGACCGCTAGCCACATCCTGTCCCCCTGGACAGAACATCCCGCATCCGCACCCCGCGCTGAGCCGGGCATCACGCAAGTTCAACAAGACTTCAACGCGCTTCCTAGAGGCTAGATCCCCTGAAGTCCCGGCGCAAGCCGTAATCCATCAGAAAAGGTGGTCAAATGCATTATCGCGTCTCAGCAATCATCATCGCGGTGATGGCCGTAGCAGGTCTCTCCGCCCCAGCC
>Ga0070714_100001640_pt1 | contig 16272 bp, 14 predicted proteins | sample LARL83metaG_FD_65450 | JGI IMG/M metagenome (GOLD analysis project Ga0070714, IMG submission 65450) | Corn, switchgrass and miscanthus rhizosphere microbial communities from Kellogg Biological Station, Michigan, USA - LAR L8-3 metaG | ecosystem: Host-associated > Plants > Roots > Rhizosphere ...
CAGGCCACCAGGTAGCTCCACCCCCCCAGGGCCGCGCCGTAGACGAGCGCGAGCGCGCGCTCGTTGCCGGGGGTGAGCACCCCGAGGAAGCGCCCGCGGGTGCCGGCGCGGAGGCTGAGCAGGCCCTCGGGCCCGTGGACCTTCGGCCCCATCTCCAGGCCGAGCACGCGCTCGAGCGTCTGCGCGTGGCGGAGCATGGCCTCGAGGATCTCGCTGTTGCGCAGGTCGTAGAGCAGGATGCCCACGGTGGCGACGAGGCCGAGGACGCCGATCCCGAGCAACTCCACCGCCGGCCGCGGCGTCCCGAACAGGCCAACCGCAGCGCCGGCGATCGTCGGCACCAGCGCGAGCAGCTTGAAGCGCGTGTCGAGCAGCGACTGCACCAGCTCCGTGGTGCGGTCATAGTCCAACCGCAGCCGGTCCTCCGCGTCCATCCCACGCACGAGTATCCGACGCTCGGCGGTGGTGGTCAAGCGCTGCAACGGCGCGTCCGCGATAGATCCCCTCACCCGCCCTCACCACGGCGGAGGCTCAACGTCGCGGTCGTGCGGGGTTCGCGGTACCCGGTGCGGGTGTGACGATGCTGGGCGTATCTGTGCGGTCGCGGGAGTCGAACCCGCGGGCGCTGCCCTCGCGCCACCAGGCAGGCCGGTTTCCCGGCTGTGCAACTTCCGGGCAGTTGCCGCCCTGACGTTCGCCGCCTCCTGTGCGGCTACCGACTATCGCGTCTCGTCGAGCGTCTGCAGATCCACCGTCCAGTTCGCGTTCTGGATCTCGACGTCCAGCTGCCGGCGTTCGCGCGCGAGCTGGTCGACCCGGGTGCGCACGGCGGCGACGTCGAAGGTCCGCACCAGGCGGATCTCCGAGCGGCTGTAGCGCGCCTGCTGCTGCGCGGTCGCGTCGGCCACCGCCTTGAGGGCGCCGTGCAGCAGTCCGAGGACATCGCGCCGCGCCAGCGCCTCGGTGAGCGTCATGCCCGAGTCCAGCCGCGTCTGCGCGTTGGTGGCGTTGATCGCGGCGATCAACGTCTCCAGCTCTGACGCGATGGCGTCGAGCTCGGACAGCAGCGGCTGCGGATCCTCGGCCGGCTCATCACCCTCCTGCACCAGTGCCGTGACACGCAGGCGGTCACGCACCTGCGCCAATCGGGTCTGCAACTCCGCCCGGCGGGCCAGCGCCTCTCCCAGCTTCACGGCCATTCAGGGGCCGAGGGTACTAAACGCCGGTCAGCCCAGGACCGGCACATCCGCGGTGAGGATCTCGTGGCCGCCGGGGGTGATGTGGACGTTGTCCTCGATACGGATGCCGCCGAAGCCGAGCAGGCGGTCGACGCGATCCCAGTCCACCGCGTCGCGGTGCTGGGCGCGGCGCTCGGGGTCGTTGAGCATGGCCGGCACGAAGTAGATGCCGGGCTCGACGGTGACCACGAAGCCGGGCTCGAGCGGGAGGTTGATGCGCAGGTTCTTGATGGGTGGGGGGGTGTCGCGCCGGTCGCGCAGCGGGCCGGCCGCGTCGCGCACGCCGAGGCCCACCAGGTGCCCGATGCCGTGCGGGAAGAAGAGCCAGACCGCGCCGGACTCGACCAGAGCGCTGGGCTCGCCGCGCAGGACGCCGAAGGCCACCAGTCCCTCGGCGATGACCTGGGCGGCGGTCATGTGCACGTCCACCCACTCGGTCCCGGGCACGCAGCGGGCGATGGCCGCCTGCTCGGCGGCGTGCACCACGTGGTGAAGCTCCTGCTGGTCCGCGCTCAGCCGCCCGCCCACGGGATAGGTGCGTGTGATGTCGGACGCGTACTGGCGATAGTCGGCCCCGGCGTCGATGAGGACGAGGTCGCCGTCGGTGAGGCGCCGGTCGGTCGGCATGAAGTGCAGGACGGCTGAGTTGGGGCCCGCGCCCACGATCGTGTCGTAGGCCATGGCGTCGGCGCCGGCGCGCAGCGCCGCGGTCTCGAGCTCGACCTGGACCGAGCGCTCGGTGCTGCCCTCCACCAGCACCGGCACCGCGGCGGCGAAGGCCGCGCTCGTGGCCCGCTCGGCGACGCGCATCCGCTCGAGCTCGATCTGGTCCTTGGGACGGCGCACCACGTCGAGGGCCAGGCGCAGGTCATCGGTGAGCGCCACGTCGCAGGACACCCCGAGCGCCTGCGCCGGCGCGGCCCCCAGACACGCGATCGACCGGTCGCGCCGCGCGCCCAGCCACACGGAGAGCTGGCTCGCCGGGACACCCTCCACCTCGCCATCCACCGCCCCCGACCACAGACGCTCCTCCTCGCTGACCTCGACCACGAAGTCAAACCAGCCGTCCTGCGGATCGAAGGCGAGCACGCCTCCGGGGCGGTTGCGGTCGGTGAGGTAGTAGTACTCGGAGTGCGCGTGGAAGGGGTAGGTCCGGTCGCCGCGGCCGGGCACGCCGATCGGATCACCGGCGGCGATCAGCACGATCTCGTCGATCAGCCCCCACTCCGCGACGGCGGCGTCGCGGCGGCGCTGCAGCGCCTGATCGATGCGGGGGTCGGTCACGGCCGCGAGTCTAGGGAGCGCGGCCGGCTAGGGAGCGCGGCCGGCTAGGGAGCGCGGCCGGCGGCGAGCGGGCACGGCAGCGGGGTGGTTCGGGGCGGCGCCAGCGTGTCCGGTGCGGTTGACCACGACCTTGACAGCTGTTTACTATTACCGCACACCTAACTCGCCGCTGGTTGAAAGGAAGCACATGTCAAACATCGCGTCCCGCGGCTCGACGATGGCGGTCGACTGGGAGCAGAGGATCGACTTCGCCAAGCTGCGCACGGACCGGCTGGCCCGCGCCCGGAACGCGCTTGCGCTGTCGGAGTTGGGTGCGCTTCTGCTGTTCGATCCCAACAACATCCGGTACGTGACGAGCACACATATCGGCGAATGGGCGCGGGACAAGAACGCGCGCTTCGTACTGCTCCCGCGCGAGGGAGACCCGATCCTCTGGGACTTCGGCTCCGCGGCACGCCACCATCAGCTGTACGCGCCGTGGCTGCCCGAGGAGAGCTTCCGCGCCGGCGTCTCACCGATGCGCGGGGCGATGCCTGACGAGACGGGGGTTCCCGACACGCTCGCGACGACAATCACGCGCGAACTCGCCGAGCACGGCCTCTCCGGCGAGCAGGTCGGCATCGACATGACCGACATCGTCACGCTCAATGCCCTGCACCGGGCCGGAGTCTCCACGGCTGACGGCTCACAAGTGATGCTCCAGGCGCGCGCGATCAAGACCGACGAGGAGGTGGCGCTGCTCGACCATGCCGCTGCCATCGTCGACGCGGTCTATGAGCGGATCTACGAGCTCCTGCGGCCCGGTGTCACCGAGCGGCAGATCGTGGCCGAGGCGCAGCGCCTGCTCTTCGAGCTCGGCTCCGAGCAGGTGGAGGCGATCAACGCCGTCTCCGGGGACCGCTGCAACCCCCATCCGCACGTGTTCTCCGACCGGCTCCTGCGTCCCGGGGACCAGGCCTTCTTCGACATCATCCACTCGTTCATGGGCTACCGCACGTGCTACTACCGCACGTTCAGCGTCGGCGGGACCAACCAGGCTCAGCTGGACGCCTACAAGCAGTGCCGGGAGTGGCTCGACGACGCCATCGATCTGGTCAAGCCCGGTGTCATGACCGACGAGATCGCCGCCGTGTGGCCCCCCGCCCAGGAGCTGGGCTTCGCCGATGAAGCCTCCTGCTTCGGCCTGCAATTCGGGCACGGCCTGGGCGTGGGCCTCTACGAGTCGCCGATGATCTCGCGCCTGCACAGCTTCGACAATCCGGTGCGGATCGAGGAGGGAATGGTGTTTGCGCTCGAGACCTACTGCGCGGCACGCGACGGGATCTCGGCCGCGCGCATCGAGGAGGAGGTGCTGGTGACCCCCGACGGCAACCGCCTCCTCACGCGCTTTCCCGCCGACGAGCTGCTCGTCGCCGGCCGCACCTACGTGCGTGGGGCGGACCTGGTCTCGGGGTCGGAGGTCGCCCCCGAGCCGGTCGCCGCCAAGTAGCCGCGGTCAGGCGAAGCGCGAGTCGCCGGAGCGGCCCACCACGAACCAGATCGCCTCGACCGGCTCATCGCCGACGGTGGCGAGGCGATGCGGCGTGGTCGAGTCGAACGAGATCGAGTCGCCCGGGCCCAGCACGTGGTCCTCGAAGCCGACCGTGACCTGAAGCGTCCCCGACAGAACATGCCCGTACTCGCGACCGGAGTGGCGCATCAAATGGGCGGCCTCGCATGAGGCGCCGCCCGGCTCGTAGACGACAAAGAGAAAGTCGACGTTGGGGTCCGCCGACTGGGTGAGCCGTTCCCACCGCACCCCTGAGTCAAGCTGGATCACCTTGCGCTCGTCGGGGGTGACGACCGGTCCACGGCTCATCGAGACGCCCGCATCGCCGTCGCCGCGCAGCTGCGTGTCGAGGAGTCGCAGCCCGTCCACGGCGTTGGCGGGACGGACCGCGGACTCCTCGGCAGCGCGTCCCGCGGGCACGCGCGCCGGCTGCTCGGAGAACAGCTCGTCCAGCGACAACTTCAGCTCGGTGGTGATGGCGTAGAGGGTCGCCACCGACGGCGTCGCCTTCCCGCGCTCGATCTGCGAGATGAGGCTCGGCGAGAGCGTGAGACGACGCGCCAGCTCGCGCACGGACATGTTCAGCGACTGGCGGCGATCGCGGATGCGCTCGCCCACCTCGGGCAGCGCAGCGCGCTCAGGTGGGTCGGCATCGCTGTTCGGCACCGGACGCATGTTACTGCACATCCCGCCAGAAGTGTGCGTTCTTATTTGACACCGGGCGATAGGTGTGTAGTAGACTTGAACCCCAAGAGAGGAGTCGTGGCCGCCGCCGCTGCGGCTACCGCTACGAGGAGTCGCATGTCCACCAGCGATCGAACCGCCGAGAGCCAACCGCCCCCGTCCGCCGCGCCGGCACCCTCGTCCTCTCCCAGGTTCGCCGCGGCCTCGCTACCGATCTGCCTCGCCACCGCGGCGCTTTTCCTCGTCAGCCTCATCTTCGAGCCCGACAGCGTCCGGCACTCGGCGCTCCTGGGCATGCTCCCGTTCGCGGCCGTCCTGGCGATCGCGGCCATGGGGCAGACCCTCGTCGTTCAGCAGGGCGGGATCGACCTCTCGGTCCCGGCGATGATCTCGCTGACGATCGTCCTTCTCACCAGCTATCCCAACGGCGACTCGGGAAAGCTGCTGCCCGCGATCGTGATCGCCCTGGCCGCCACGCTGGCCGCGGGCGCGATCTCCGGCGTCATCGTCAGCGTCATCGGCGTCACCCCGATCGTCGCGACCCTGGGGATGAACGCGGTCCTCTACGGCGTTGTCATCCAGGTCTCGGCGGGCAATCCCCCGCCCACCACCAGCGCGCTGGCCAAGTTCGCCAGCGGCAAGCTCCTCGGGATCCCGAACAGCGTGATCATCGCCGTCGTCCTGACCGCGCTGGCGGCCCTGATCATCAAGCGCACCGTTGTGGGCCGCCGCTTCGAGGCGGTGGGCTCCGGGCTGCTCGGCGCCCGCGCGGCGGGATTGCGCGCCCGGCGCTACCAGCTCGCCACCTACATCGTTGCCGCCGCTCTCTACTGCATCGCCGGGATCCTGCTCGCCGGCATCGTGCACAGCCCGAGCGCGTTCCAGGGTGACTCGTACCTGCTGCCCTCCGTGGCGGCGGTCGTCCTGGGCGGCACCTCGCTGCTGGGCGGGCGGGGCAGCGTGGTCGCCACCGCGGTGGCGGCCCTCTTCATCAGCCAGCTGGATCAGTTCGTCCTGGTCATGGGTGCCAACCAGGGCGTGCAGAACTTGGTGGACGCCGGCGCGCTGGCCGTCGGCCTCGCCATCTACAGCGTTCCGTGGAGGAGATTGAGGCGGAACGTGAGACGGCCGTCACCCGGCGGCACACGCAGGTTGGAGCAGAGCGCGGAGCCCGGACTACCTGGGCTCTAGACAGCCCGGGCGCCCACTCGCGCCCGGGTCACACAAGTGACGTGAACGAAAGGGTGGAGACGTTGATGCAGTGCAAAGCAAAGGCTCTGGTGTCCAGCCTCCTGGCCCTGGGGATCGTCGTCGCGGTCGCGGCGTGCGGCTCCAGCTCCTCGAACAACAGCGGCGGGTCCAGCTCGGCTGCAGCCGCCACCAGCTCAAGTGGCGGCAGCAGCTCCGCGGCGGCCGCCTCGTCCAACGGACCCGCCTGGTGCGGTTCCAAGAAGATCACCTTCGCCCTGGCCGACGGCTTCGGCGACAACAACTGGCGCAAGATCACCACCGGCGAGGCTCGCGACGAAGCGGCCCAGTGCAAGAACGTCACCAAGTTCATCTACACCGATGGACAGGGCAACACGCAGAAGGCCATCTCCGACATCCACGGCCTGGCCGCCCAGGGCGTCAACGCCGCCGTCGTCTTCCCCGATGCCGGTCAGGCCGTTCTGCCTGCCATCCGCGACGCCTTCCACGCCGGGGTGGTCACGGTCCCGTACCGGGTGTTCCCGGGCGGCAAGGCGGGGACGGACTACGACTACTACATCTCGACGCAGTTCCAGCAGGCCGGCGCGCTGTGGGGCAAGTGGCTCGACACCGCGCTGCACTGCAAGGGCAACGTGATCAACCTCGGCGGCCCGCCGGCCAACTCCCAGAGCCTCGCGGAGTACCAGGGGCTCAAGCAGGCGATCGCGTCCTGCCCAGGGATCCACATCATCGGCCAGACGCCGTACTACGTGACCAACTGGGATCCCGCCCAGACCCAGAAGGTGGTCACCGCAGTGCTGGCCAAGTACCCGAAGATCGACGCGATCACCACCGACTTCGGGGCGGCGCTGGCAAGCGCGTTCAGCGCGTTCTCGCAAGCGAACCGCAAGATCCCGGCGATCGCCACCGAGGACTCCAACCAGCTCTCGTGTGACCAGAAGAAGCTCGGTTTCAAGCTCTTCACGGTCGACTCGCAGAACTGGATGGTCCGCACGGCGGTCGACTTCGCCGTCGCCAAGGCCACCGGAGGCCAGGTCCCGTCCTCGACGGTCGTCCCGCAGAAGGCGTTCGAGGACTCCGTCAGCGGCAAGCCACACCCGGTGGAGTGCGTGCCGTCGCTCCCGAGCGACGCGATCCTGTCCTCGCACCTGACCCACACCCAGCTCAAGCAGGCACTGGGCGAGTAACCGACCGCGAGCCACCGCGCCGGCCGCCGCGGCCCATCCCCGGCGGCCGGCGCTCGACCCTCTCATCGCCCGTCCCACGGCCATGACCGAGACATTGCCACCCACCACTCAGCCCCCGACGTCACAGCCGCTGCTCGAGCTGTGCGACGTGTGGAAGTCGTTCCCGGGCGTCACCGCGCTGAAGGGCGTCTCCCTGGCGCTGACCGCCGGCGAGGTCCATGCGGTCCTGGGGGAGAACGGGGCGGGGAAGTCGACGCTCATGTCCGTCGCCTCCGGCTCGATCGCGCCGGATGCCGGGTCGATCGTCATCGGGGAGGAGACCTACGAGCGGCTCACCCCCGCCGCGGCGCAGCGCCACGGTCTCGCCATTGTGCACCAGCACCCGGCGGTGCTTCCCGATCTCACCGTGGCGGAGAACCTCGCGCTGGCGGCTACGGGCGCCAAGCCCACCACCGATTGGATGCGCGAGCAGCTGCGGCGCGTGGACCTGCGCGTCTCGCTTGGTGCGCGGCTCGAGGATCTGACGGTGGCGCAGCGTCAGCTCCTGGAGCTGACCAAGGCGATCGCCGCCAATCCGCGTGTCCTCATCCTCGACGAGCCGACCGCGCCCTTGGGCGCCGATCGCGTGGCCACGGTGTTCGAGCTGGTCCGCGCCGCGGCCCGCCAGGGGGCGGCGGTCATCTACATCTCACACCGGCTCGCCGAGGTCCGCCAGATCGCGGACCGCGTGACGGTCATGCGCGATGGCGCCGTTCGCGGCAGCGCCCCGATCGACGAGATGTCAGACGACGAGATGCTCCGGCTGATCGTCGGCCGCGCAGTCGAGACCACGTTTCCCAACAAGCACCAGGGCCCCGTCAGCGGACGCGGGCTGGCCGTCGGGAACCTCTCCAACCACGCATTCAAGGGCGTCGCGCTCGACGTCGCTCCCGGCGAGATCGTCGGCCTGGCCGGCATCGCCGGCAACGGACAGTCCGAGTTCCTGCGCGCCCTTGCCGGGCTGGAGCCCGCCGGCGGTGAGGTGACCCTGGCGGGCGAGGCCCTCAGCCTGGGCAATCCCGTCGCCTCGCAGCGCGCCGGCATCGCCTACATGTCCGCGGACCGCCATGGCGAGGGGCTGCTGATGGCGCTCTCGGTGCGCGAGAACGCCACCCTGTCTTCGCTCCCCCGCTACGCCCGCCATGGCGTTGTCAGCCGTCGCGAGGAGGTCACGGCGGTCAAGCGCGAGGTGGACGCGCTGCACATCCGCACCGCGTCACTCGAGACCGACGTGGAGGCACTGTCGGGCGGCAACCAGCAGAAGGTCGTGCTCGCGCGCGCGATGCTGTCCCAGCCGCGACTCATCCTGGCCGACGAGCCGACGCAGGGCGTCGACGCCGGGGCGCGCGTCGAGATCTACCGCATCCTGCGCGAGATCGCTGAATCGGGCGTGCCCGTGCTCATCGTGTCCTCGGACGGGCTCGAGCTCGAGGGCCTGTGTGACCGTGTGATCGTGTTCTCGCGCGGTGAGGTGGTGGGCGAACTGCGCGGCGACGACGTGTCCGAGGAGGCGATCGCCCGCACGATCGTGACCGCGACCTCTCACCGGGCCGGCGACGCCGCGCCCACCGCGCCCGGCAGCGGGACCGCCGAGCGCGTCCGGCGCTTTCTCACCGGCGACTACCTGCCGAGCCTCGTGCTCGCCCTGGTGATCGTGGCGCTCGGCCTCTACACCTACGGGCAGAACCCGCGCTTCACCGCGACCTTCAACGTCACCTCCCTGCTCACCCTGCTGGCCGCGCTCAGCTTCATCAGCTTTGGCCAGCTCATCGTGATCATGACGGCGGGCATCGACATCTCGGTCGGGCCGCTGTCGGGCCTGGTGGTCGTCATCGCCTCCTTCTTCCTCGTCGAGGGCAAGTCGACGCCTGTCGTGGTCCTTGGCCTGGCGATCATGCTCGCCGCGGCGCTGACCACCGGGCTCATCAACGGCCTGATGGTCCGCCTCGGGCGCTTCACGCCGGTGGCCGCGACCCTGGTCACCTACATCGGGCTGCAGGGGATCTCGCTGCTGCTCCGCCCGTTCCAGGGTGGGTACATCTCCTCGACGATCACCGACGCGATCCAGAAGACCATCGGGCCCATCCCGATCGCGTTCCTGGTGGCCGTGGGCCTGGCGCTGGCGCTGGAATACAGCCTGCGCTTCACGCGCTGGGGCCTGGCCCTGCGGGCCGCCGGCTCGCGCGAGCAGTCGGCACACCGCCTCGGCGTGCGGGTCAACCGCACGATCGTCGGCGCGTATGTGGCGTGCTCGGCGCTGACGTTCCTCGGCGGGCTGATGCTGATGGCGCAGATCGGTGTCGGCGATCCCACCCAGGGCGTCACCTACACGCTGGCGAGCATCACCGCCGTGGTCCTCGGCGGGGCCAGCCTGTTCGGCGGCCGCGGCTCGTTCATCGGAACCCTCCTCGGCGCGTTCCTGCTGCAGGAGACGATCAACGCGACCACCTTCCTGAGCCTTTCCCAGGCGTGGCAGTACTGGTTCCAGGGTGCGTTCGTCCTCGTGGCCGCGGTGGCCTACACGCTCGCGCGGCGGCGCGGGAGGATGGCGTGACCATGACCGGGGATCTCGACGGCCGCGTCGCGCTCATCACGGGGGCCGGCAGCGGCATCGGGCTCGGCATCGCCCGCGTCCTGGCGCGCGCGGGCGCGCGACTGGTGCTGACCGATCTCGACGTCGCGCGCGTTCGTGAGGTCGCCGGCGAACTGGACGCGACGGCGCTGGAGCACGACGTGACCAGCTGGGTGTCGAGCCGCCGCGCCGTCGAGGACGCCATCGACCGTCACGGTTGCATCGACGTGCTCGTCAACAACGCCGGCGTCTCCAAGAGCGTCCCGTTCCACGAGCTCGACGAGGCCGAGTGGGATCGCGTCCACAACGTCAACGTCAAGGGCGTGTTCCTGACCACGCGCGCCGTGGTGCCCCACATGATGCAGCGACGTTCGGGGTCGATCATCAGCATCTCCTCGATGGTGGGCAAGGAGGCGATCCCGCTGTTCGTCCACTACAGCGCCTCCAAGTTCGCGGTCATCGGCATGACCCAGGGTTTGGCCAAGGAGATGGCGCCCTACGACGTCCGCGTCAACGCCGTGTGCCCGGGCGTGGTGCGCACGCCGTTGTGGGAGCCCTTGCTCAATCAGCTGGCGGAGAACAAGGGGATCAGCCGCGACGAGGCGTGGAAGGAGTTCGTCGACCCCATTCCGCTCAAGCGCCCGCAGGAGCCCGAGGACATCGGCGAGGCGGTGGCCTTTCTCGCCTCGGACCGCGCCCGCAACATGACCGGGCAGGGGATCAACGTCACCGGCGGGATGCAGCTGCACTGATGACCGACTCACAGAGGAGACAGACATGAAAGCGCTGGTGTTCGAGGCGCCGGAGAAGGCGGTGGTGGCGGACATCGAGCGCCCGGAGATCGGGCCCGACGAGGTGCTCGTGCGCTCGCACGCCGTCGGGATCTGCCACTCCGACTTCGAGCTGTACGCCGGGCGCTACATCATTCCCGTGCGCTACCCGATCATCCCGGGCCACGAGTGGTCCGGCGAGATCGTCGAAGTGGGCCGCGACGTCACGGGACTTGCCGCGGGCGACCGCGTGGTGGGGGAGTGCGTGGTGGGACCCGAGGGCCGCGACCACTTCGGGTTCTCCATCAGCGGCGCGAACGCGGAGTACTTCCGCGCCCGCGCCGAGTGGCTGCACGTCCTGCCCGACGAGCTGTCCTACGAGGCAGGCGCTTTGGTCGAGCCGTTCAGCGTCGCCTACAACGCGACGCATTCCGCGGGCGGGCTCGATCCCGCCGACCAGGTCGCGGTCGTCGGCGGCGGGCCGATCGGGCTGCTCTGCGTCGCCGCCGCGGCGGCGCACAACGCGACCGTCACGCTCGTCGAGCCCCAGCAGGCGCGCCGCGCCGCGGCGCTGGACCTCGGCGCGAGGCAGGCGCTTGACCCGACGGCGGCCGACTTCGCCGACGCGGTGTCCGAGCAGACGCGCGGACGTGGGTTCGACGTGGTGCTCGAGGCAGCCGGCCAGCCGGCGGCCATGGCCAGCGCCCTGGAGCTGGCCGCACATTCGGCGCGCGTGGTCTACATCGGAATCGCGATCGGGACCACCGCTCCGGCGCAGCTCGGGCTCATCCAGTCCAAGGCGCTGCGGATCACCGGGATCATCGGGTCCGCCGGATTGTGGCCGCGGACGATCCGCTTCCTGGCCAGCGGCGTCGTCGATCCCACGGCGATCGTCACCGCCCGCTTCCCCCTGGTCGACGCCCTCGCCGCCCTCGACGCTGCCCAGGACACCGCCGCGAACGTCAAGGTCCACATCCAGACCGCCGCATGAAGGCCGCCGTCTACCGAGGGCCCCGGGACATCCGTATCGAGCAGGTGCCCGAGCCCCCAGACCCCGGTGGCGATGACGTTGTCATCGAGGTGGCGCGGGCCGCGATCTGCGGCACCGACTCCTCGGAGTGGGCGCACGGTCCCTTGCTGGCGCAGCCGCCAGTGGTGCTCGGTCATGAGTTTGTCGGTCAGGTCGTCGCCGCCGGCCCGGAGGCGGGCGCGGTCGGTGTCGGCGACCGCGTGGTGTGCGGAGCGGGGATCTCCTGCGGGGAGTGCGACTGGTGCCGCGCCGGGCGGACCAACCTGTGCGCGCACTATCGCACCATCGGGTTGCACATCGACGGCGGCCTGGCCCAGTACGTGAGCTCGCCGGCGCGCATCTGCCTCGCGGTTCCGGGCGCGCTGAGCGACGACGCCGCCGCCATCGCCCAACCGCTGGCGGTGGCACTCCATGCGGTGCGCCGCAGCGGCCTGCGCCGCGGGCAGTCATGTGCGGTCATCGGGGTCGGGGGAATCGGAGCCTTCATCGTCGCGGCGGCCGCGGCGGCTGGGGCGTCTCCGCTCATCGCGCTCGACATCGATGAGGACCGGCTGGCGACCGCGCGCACTCTGGGCGCCTCGGCGGTTATCGACGCCCGCGGTCAGGCGCTCGACGCGCTGATCCTCGGGGGCACGGGCGGCGAAGGGGCGGACGTGGTGATCGAGGCCTCGGGCACCGCGGAGGCGCCGGGGGCGGCGACGCGGGCGGCGCGGCGCGGGGGCCGGGTTCTGATCGTGGGGCTGCAGGCGGCGCCGCGCGAGGTGGATCTGCTGTCGCTCACCGTGCGCGAGGTGGAGATCACGACGACGCTGGCCCACGTGTGTGACGTCGACCTGCCCGAGGCGCTCGAGCTCCTGGCCCGCACCGAGCTCGCCGCCGCGGTCACCGATCGGGTGATCGGGCTCGACGACCTCGTGGCGCACGGGATCGAGCCACTGGCCGGCGGTACCGCTCGGGGAAAGATCGTGGTGGCGCCGTGAACGTCGGCTTCATCGGACTTGGTCGCATGGGCATGCCCATGGCCCGTCAGCTCCTGCGGGCAGGCTTTCCACTCACCGTGTACAACCGCACCGCCGGCCGGGCACTCCTCCTCGGCGGCGATGGGGCATCGGTGGTGGAAAGCCCGGCCGAGGTCGCGGCGCGCAGCGATGTGGTGATCACGATGCTGGCGGACGGCCCCGCCGTGGACGCCGTTGTCCTGGGCGCCGCGGGTGTGCTGAGCGGCGCTCGCGCCGAGACGGTCCTGATCGAGATGAGCACCATCGGGCCCGACGCCGCCCGGCGGCTGGCCGGCGCGGCGAGCGCGCGCGGCGTGCGGATGCTGGACGCGCCGGTCTCGGGGAGCGTCTCCGCGGCCGAGTCGGCGACGCTGACGACCATCGTCGGCGGCGAGCGCGCGGTCTTCGAGCGCGCCCGGCCGGTGCTGGCGGCGATGACCGCGCGGCAGCTGTGGCTGGGCGCACACGGGGCCGGGGCCGGCATGAAGCTGGCGCTCAACGGTCTCATCGCGGCAACCAACCAGGCGGTGGCCGAGGCCCTGGTCGTCGCGGAGACATGCGGGATCGATCCCGCCGCGGCCTATGAGGCGATCGCCACCAGCGCGGTCGGCTCGCGGTTTGTCGAGTACAAGCGCGACGCGTTCCTGCGCCCCGGCGACGGCCCCGTCGCCTTCACGCTGGCGCTCATGGACAAGGATCTCGCGCTCTATCGCGAGCTCGGCGACGCAATGGGGGTCCCTCTGGCCTCGGTGGCGGCCGCGGCCGCCGCGCTCGGCGCGGCGCGCGCGAGTCAGGGTGACGATGCCGACATCGCCGCCGTGGCCGAGGACCTGCGCCAGTCGGTCGGCAATGGGCTTCGATCCGGGAGGGCTCTGTGAAGGGACTGCATCACGTCGGGATCACCGTGTCCGACCTCGAGCGGGCGATCGACTTCTACCACGGCGTCCTCGGGCTGCCCTTCGCCAACGAGCCCAGCCCGGTCTTCGACGATCCGGAGCTGGGCCCGGCGGTGGGGGTGCCGGGCGCCGCGTTGCGCCAGGTGTCGCTGGCCCTCGGGGAGGTCATCCTCGAGCTGCTCGAGTACACCGCGCCCCCGTCCCCGGTCGATGCGCCCCTGCCCCAGAACGCGCTCGGCGCCCAGCACGTCGCGTTCCTCGTCGAGGATGCCGCGGCCACCAAGGCCGAGCTCGAGGCCAAGGGGGTGCCGTTCTTCTCCGAGGTCAACGTCGTCGACGAGGGCGTGCTCGCCGGCTGGCGCTGGGTCTACTTCGCCGACCCCGAGGGCAATGCGCTGGAGCTGGTGCAGATCGCCTACACGCGACCCGAGGAGCGGCGAGCGGCGATCGCCGCCTACCTGAAGCAGCGAGCGACCCGGGAGGCCGTCTCATGAGATACGGAGTCATCTTCAGCTGTCAGGACCCGGTCGGATCCCCGATCGGACATCCCGCCGTCTACGAGTCAGCGCTGCAGCAGGCGGTCGCCGCCGAGGAGCAGGGCTATGACTGGATCAACGTCACCGAGCACCACGTCGCCGCTGACGGGTACCTGCCGGCTCTGTTCGTGCTGCTGTCCGCGATGGCCGCGCGCACCGAGCGCATCCGCATCTCGACCGGGATGCTCATCCTCACCCTGCACTCGCCCATTCGCATCGCCGAGGAAGCGGCGGTCCTGGACATCATCAGCGGCGGGCGGCTGACGCTCGGGGTCGCCGCGGGCTACCGAGAGGTCGAGTTTGACGCGATGGAGGTCGACTACGGCACGCGGGGCAGGCGGTTTGTCGAATCGCTCGAGATCCTGCGCCTGGCCTGGAGCGGAGAGCCGTTCACCTTCACCGGCAAGGTCTTCTCGCTCCCGGAGGTCGTGGTGCGTCCGGTCCCCCTCCAACGGCCGGGGATCCCGCTGTGGCTGGGCGGCACGACCGAGGTGGCGCTGCGGCGCGTCGTCCGCCATGGCGCGCCGGTCTTTCCCGGCGCGACTGACGAGATCGCCGTGGTGGCGCAGAGGATGGCGTCCTATGACCGGCTCAGAGACGAGCTTGGCGCGAGCGGTCCCCGGGGACTCGTGCTGCCGCGGCTGGCCGTGGTGGCCGACACGCGGGAGGAGGCGCGGCGGCGCGCTCTGCCGGGCATCCGCGCGATGCTCGACACCTACCAGTCGTGGGGTCTGCCCGTCGACTTCACGCAGATGCTGCGCGACTGGGACCTGCTCGACGATCTGGTGATCGCCGGCGATCCCGAGCACTGCCGCGCGTGCATCGAACGGTACGCCGAGCTGGGCCTCACCGACCTGCTCCTGCAGTTCGCCATGCCGACGCTCGAGCCGGCCGTGATCGCCGAATCCCAGGCCCGGTTCATGTCCGAGGTGGCGGTGCCCACGGCGGACGTGGGGATCTGAGATGGCGCACTCCACGACAGAGCTCACCGACGCCGTCGATCTGGACCTGGGACTCGAGCTGTATGAGCGCATGACGCTCATCCGCCGCTTCGAGGATGCGGTCCAATCGCTCTTTCAGAAGGGCGAGGTCCACGGCACCACGCACCTGTACTCCGGCCAGGAGGCGGGGGCCGTGGGCGTGTGCAGCATCCTGGCCGACGGGGACAGCGTCGCGGGGACCTATCGCGGTCACGGGCACGCCCTGGCGCTGGGCGTGGACCCCGAGGGGCTCCTGGCCGAGCTGCTGGGACGCGAGACCGGGGTCTGCGCCGGGCGCGCGGGATCGATGAACGTGATCGATCTGTCGCATGGGCTCATCGGCTGCTTCGGCATCGTCGGCGGATCGATCGCCGCGGCCACCGGCGTTGCCCTCGGCTTTCAGCGCCGCGGCGTCGACAACGTGGCCGTCGCCTTCTTCGGTGAGGGAACCACCAACCAGGCCTACTTCGCCGAATGCCTGAACTTCGCGCGGGTGCTCGAGCTCCCGGCGGTGTTCGTCTGTGAGAACAACCGGTACATGGAGTTCACGCCCATCGAAGACGTCACCGCCGGCGAGATTCGCGCCCGGGCCGAGACCCTCGGCCTGCGGACCGAGACCGTCGACGGCATGGACGTGTGGGCCGTGCGCGACGCGGCACGGCGGGCGGTGGAGCACGCTCGCTCCGGGGGCGGGCCGGCGTTCGTCGAGACGCTCACCTACCGCTTCGTGGGCCACTCGCGCAGCGATCCCGGCGCGTATCGCAAGGCCGGCGAGCTCGACGAGATGCGCAAGCGCGACCCGCTGCTGCTGGCGCGGGCGCGCCTGATCGAGGCCGGCGCCGACGAGGCGCAGCTCGACGCCGTGGACGGCCGGGTCGCCGATCGCATGGCCGCCGTTGTCGAGGCCGCCCTGGCTGCGCCGTTCCCGGCGGCGGACGCGCCGGCTTCGGAGTACGCACCGTGAGCGTGGCGCAGATCGTGGAGGTGCGCATGCCGCGCCTGTCGGACTCCATGGAGGAGGGGACGATCGTGCGCTGGTTGCGGGCACCCGGGGACGCGGTGACCGAGGGCGACGCCATCGTGGAGATCGAGACCGACAAGGCGACGATGGAGTACGAGGCGGAGGCGAGCGGGAGGCTCGAGATCGTCGTGCAGGAAGGCGCCACGGTGGCACTTGGTGCGACCATCGCGCGGCTCGTCCCTGACGGCGCGCCCGCTGCGCCCGCTGCGCCCGCCGCTCCGGCCGCTCCGGCCGCTCCGGCCGCTCCGGCCGCGCCGGCCGCGCCGGCCGCGCCGGCCG
>Ga0070714_100001642_pt1 | contig 16250 bp, 14 predicted proteins | sample LARL83metaG_FD_65450 | JGI IMG/M metagenome (GOLD analysis project Ga0070714, IMG submission 65450) | Corn, switchgrass and miscanthus rhizosphere microbial communities from Kellogg Biological Station, Michigan, USA - LAR L8-3 metaG | ecosystem: Host-associated > Plants > Roots > Rhizosphere ...
GGCGACGCCATGCCGACGCACCACGGTGCGCCGCCGTGGGCGACGACATGGGCTTCTAGTTGGCCCAATTCGTCCCAGCCATTCGGGTCGCCAGCCGCCGGGGGAGTCCACTGTGTACCTTCAAGTTGCCGCACGGCTTGTGGGTCATACCACACGAGACTGCCGAAATCGACCTTGAACGGGAGCGCGTACCACTGATGGGGGGAACCGCGCGAGCCGAGATTGTTCGCCCAACCCGTCCACGCCGTGCCGTACATCTTGTTCGCGTCGTCGTCCAGCGTGAACGGTTTGAGCGCGCCCTCCGCGGCGAACTCGGCCAACTGGCCGAGGCTGGACACCATCGCGACGTCCGGCGGGTGGTCCTGCCGCACGTCTGTCTCCAACTCCTTGTTCAGCGACTGCGATCCGCTGTAAATGGCGTGAATCCCGGTTTGCGTCTCGAACTCGTGCAACACCTGCTGAAAGTCGGCAGCCTCCGCGCCACTCCAGTTGCCGATCACGGTCACCGTGCCGGCCGGCTCCGAGGCGCCACACGCTCCCAGACCGGCGACACTGCCGGTGAGCAACGCGACCATGGCCAATCGCCGCAAGGTTGATTTGTCCCGTGGCATTGTCACCTCACGTCGTACCGATAGTCACGCAGCGGTAACCAGATTCCAAGCCAGACCAGCACCGCGATGCATACCCCCAGACCGACGATCACATATTGCAGGTCATATCCCGCGCCGGCTTCGGCGGCGGCGCTGGTGGCGGCGGCGAAGTCCTGGTTCGTGATCCCCTGGGCCACACGTCGGCCGTAGTCGGCCATGACCGTGTCGGCGTCGGCGCTCGCCGTCGCCAACCGGTGTTCGGCCCGCCCGACGACGACCGCGACCCCCGCGCACAACGCGACGAGCAGTGCGGACGCGCCGGCGAGCCACCAACTGATCCGTCGATGGAACCGGCGCGCGTAGTACCACTGGACGGCCACCAGCAGGACGAACAGCAGCAGTGCCGGGACCGAACACGACACCATCGCCCACGGACCGAGCCACCATGATCCGACCTCGTCGGCAAAGACCGACTTCTCGCCGGCGATCAACCTGTCCAGACTGGTCAGCAGTCCGCCGTTGGTCAGCAGATTGTGCGCGTAGTCGTCGATCTCCACGGAACCCAGTCCGACAGCACCGCTGGCGAAGTCCGCGCTGGCCTGATCGACCTGACCGATGTAGGCGTCGAGTTGACCGTCGATGCCGACCAGCGACACCACCCCGACCTGAGCGGCGTGTTGCAGGCTGGTCTGGGCGGCGGACATCTGTTGCTCATAGTCGGCGAGCGGTCTGAGCAGCCCGAAGGTGTCTGCGCTGACGCTGTTCCGGACGGAGGCATCGGCGTCCACCAGAGCCTGCCGGGCAGCGGACAGATCCATGATCGCCGCGTCGGTATGGCTGACTGCTTCGATGATCGCGGTCTGTGCCTGAGTGAACGCCGTCACCAGCAGAGCGATCACCAGAACCATGCCGGCAAGCAGCACCAGCCGCAGTCGGCGCAGCACGATCCGCGTGGTCCACGCCCGCCGCGGAGACACCCGTGCCGACCGGCCCCGTCGGCGAGTGATGGCCGGCGAATCGGTCACTCCGCCTCCTTCGGCGATGGCAGGGGATGGCCGTACCTCTCGCACACCACCGCGTCCGGCGGCGAACGATGCCCGCACTCTGGGCAGACCCGCGGTGGGCCGACCACGCCAGGGGCGGGCGCATGGCGCGCTTCGCCGTTCCTCGTCGTCATCACCGAATCGGTGTACGTGGCCAGGATTTCGCTCAGCGGGAGGTCGGCCCGGATCCGTACCACGCCGGCGGCCGCGTCCACGATCTCGACCATCCGCCGCAGGCGGCGCAGGATCGTCTCATTGCCGAACCTGGTCGCCAGCGCGACGGCCCGGCCGAACTCCTCGACGGCCCGGTCGGCATCGCCGCTCCGGTAGGCGTCGCAGCCGGCCCGGACCGCATCACCCAGCGGCACCTGGGCCAGATAGTGCACCACCTCCGGGTTCAGCGGCATGGACAGGGCACGATCGTCCGTCCAGTGCACCACGATCATCGCGGACCCGGCGGTCCCGTTCCGGCCGCCGGTCAGCAGTTCGATTCTGGTGACGCCCAAGTCCTCGTCGGTGATCTGGTCGGGCCGATCGACCCGCACGCGGACCAGATAGTCACGGTTCTCACCCGGTGTCCACGTACCGATCGCGAACTCGTTGGTTCGCGGGTCCAGTTGCCGGCCCTGGGGGGTGAGGTCGGCGGTAGTCGGATGAACTTGCTGGATCTCGTGCAGCCGCGCCGTCGACACGGTACGCACCCGCAAGGTGACGTCAGGCACGGTTTTCCGCATGGACGCCCGCATCACCTCGGTGAGATCGGCGACCATCTCCTCCAGCCGGCCAACACCCCTTGCCTGTCCACTCAGGACGTCGGCGATGTGGAGCAGCTCCAACGGCTGCCAGTCGTTCCCGATACCCCGTGCGTCGCAGCTGAACTGGCCGACGCAGCCGGCCAGCACCCTGTCCAGCTCCGACCGCGACTCGTGCTCCTGCCTGCCATCGGTGATCAGTATCGCGTGCCGCACGGCGGAACGCTGCCCGTGCAGTAGCGAGCCGGCCAAGCCGAGCCACTTGCCCATCGCCGTTCCGTCACTCGCGACAAGCTGATGCACGGCCTGCTTGGCCGCCGCCCTCGTGTCCGGCCCTGCGACGGCGAGCCGCTGCTGCTCCGGGTAGGCCATCACGGCTTCGTGGGTGCCACGCACCACCGCGAACCGCACGCCGTCGCGCAGCGCGTCGACGGCGGCGCATGTCGCCTTCTTCGCCGCGCGCATTTTGGTCGGCGGCGCGGCCATGGAACCGGAGCAGTCCAGCAGAATGACCTCGGCCGCATCCGGCTCCGACCCGCCGACTCCGTCCGCGACCACACGCAGGAGCGCGACGACCTCGTCATCGTCCTCGGACAGGTACTTGTTCTCGCTGACACGCAGCGCAAATCCCGTGCCGGGATCCGCCATGTCCGTCTCACCACCATGTCCATGGCCGCACCGCATTGGCCAGGTCGGTCAGGATGTCGTGCTGTGTCTCGGATTCCGCCTGCCTGGCCGCGAGCTCGAGGAAGCGGTTCCACAACAGGAGGCGAATGCCCCGCTCGGTGACGCTTTCGCCGAACAGCGGCCCGGCCGGCAGTTGGTCGACCTGGCCTGGTTCGGTGACGATACGATCGAGCACGGTCTGCAGAACGAAGGTGACCAGCCTGGCACGGATCCGCTCACCGTCCACGCCGACGAAATTGTCCGGCGCCAGGCGCGCCACCACATCGCCCAGATCGTGCGGTGCCGGCGCGCCGGCCTTGTCGAAGTGCCCGGCACGCGTCCGGATCGCCGCTATCCGTGCGCGGTCGTAGTGCTGCGAGCGGGCCGGGACGTCGTCGAGTACGCCGACCGCGCGGTCTCGGTCACCGTTGGCCAGGTAGATCCTGGCCAGACCGAACGCCGCGACCACCGCGGTTGAATCGGTGCGCCACACGCACTGGTAACAGGCTTCCGCAGCCGCCGGCCGACCCGCGTATTCCTCGACGCAGCCCAGCGCGACGAGTGGCGTGAGTTCACCGGGCAGCCATGCCCGCACCCTGTCGAACATCTGTTTCGCGACGGACAGTTCGTCGTCGTTGTCGGCGGACCTGGCCAGTGCCAGCAGACCGCGATGCCATGCGGTCCGCCAGTCGCGGCCGTCCAGGTTCGCCAGGATCCGCTCCGTTCTGGAATAGTCTGCCAACGCCAGCAGCGCGCGGCACCGCCACAGTTCGATCTCCACCGACGGTTGGCCAAAGGCGGCCAGTTCGTCGAGCAGCCGTCGGGGGTCCGCGGTGCTCACCCCGGTGAGAAACGCCCCCGCCGGATCCTCGAGATCCAGCCGTGGCGGCGGCAGGCGCGACGCCACGGTCGTCGGCGGCGGTTGCCCGTCGCAGCAGATCTCCGGACGCAGCAGCGCGTCGCCGGCCGGCCGCGTCGTCCACCTGTCCAGGCCCGGCGGCACACCGAGCCCGCCGTCAAGTGGATCGGACAGGTCCTCGAACACGGTCGACGGTCGCGCATTCGGTCGTCGACCGCCCAGCCCCCTGATCTGTCGCAGCACGCCGGTCAGCTGTTCACGCATCTGCGCTGCGGACTCGAACCGGTGGTGCCAGTCATCCTCGCAGGCACGGTCGAGAACGCGCTGGAGCGAATCGACACCGACCTCGATACCAACCGGCGCCGGCCATTTCGGATTCTTCGCCGGGCTCGCGCCGAACAGGGTGAGCAGTGTTCTGCCGATCGTATAGATATCCGAACGAACAGTCAGGCCCCTGGTCCTGATCTCATCGTCCGGTACCTGGTACCCCTTGGTTCCCCAGGTCGGCGACTTGTGGTCGTCGATGGCCCGCACGGCGCCCATGTCGATCAACCGCAACTGGCGGCCCTCGTGAATCACGTTGTCCGGCTTGAGGTCGCAGTACAGGAAGTTCCGGTCGTGCAGGTGTTCGAAAGCCCGCAGGATGTGTAGTCCGTAGCTGACCACGTCCAGGATCGGCAATTCACGTTCGCCGGCCTGGGCCTTGTGCTTCAGTTTCCGGAGCGTCCAACCGGCGCTGTATTCCATCACGATGTAACCGAGGAGATCCCCGGTTCGCGGATCGGGCTCGATCACGAAGTCGAAGATACGGACGATGTCGCGATGGTTCAGCGCCACCAGTGCCTTGCGCTCGTTCTCCACCGATTCCGCCGCCCTGACGTCGTTGGCCCTGATCAGTCCCTTGAGGACGACCAGTTGGCCCAGGTGCGTGTCAGTGGCTAGATAAGCCCAGGACAGGCCGCCGTGTCCGATCGGACCGACGACCTGGAACCGGTCGGCGACCATGTCGCCCTTGCGGAGTTTCGGCACGAACGAGAAGGGGGCGGTGCATGTCGTGCAATAGCCTTCGGTGAGGCCGTCCTGGCCGTCGGTGCCCTGACCGACCAACCGACCGCAGTTGCCGCAGATCCGATGCGGTTCCGGTACGGCGTCGCCGGTGAACAACTGGTCCGTGTGGTCCGGCGAATGGTCGACCTGCGACAGCGCGTCCAGTATGTCGGGAGCCGCATCGTCGTCCCCTCGGGCGTCTTCCGTCACGGTCGCGGAGGTCACCGTGGTCGTCGCTTCGGTGGGCGGCAGCGCGACCGTGACCGTCCTGGCCGGCACAACCTCCTGATGGTGTCCACGCAAGTCACAGAACCCGAACTCGTCAACCGCACCGCTACAGCCGGGCCGATTGCAGGTCGTCATCGTCGGGGTTCTTCGGATGCGGGCCGATCACGTCGTCGGCGCACCGCGGCGGTGTACCGGGTCACGGCGTCCTCGGCGGCATCGAGGTCACACGGACCCGACCGGAACATACTCAGGGCGCTGCGATACAACCCGCCGAGTTCCAGGTCCTCGGCGAGACCGCGGTCGGTCGCCTCGGCACGATAGGCGTCCAGCATGCCCGTCAGCCGCGCCCAATGATCGAGCCCCGCGGCATAGTGGCACTGTCGATCCTGCGCCCGCTGCAACGCCCTCGCCGCGGCACGTTCCATACGTTCCAATGTGGACACTGCCGTACGCAACCGGGGCCCGTCCGGGCTGGACCGGCCGGCGGCCCGCAATGGTTCGGCCTCCAGCCGCAGGGCATCCACCGCGTTGGTCGGCGACAGTGTGTCGCGGACACGGGCCGACACCTTCGGGTAGGCCTTTCGGACCGCGGCCTCCGTGCTGGCCAGTTCATCCAGCACGATGTCGAGTCGATCGAGCCGATCGGTCAGCCACGTCGGGCCATCGGCCGGCGGCATGCTCGGCACGATTCGATTCGGCGGCGGTTGTCCCGGTTTCGTGGGCCGGCCGAGCAACAATCGCAGCAACGGCCCCGCGCCCGCGACGGTGAACTCCGACACGTAATACACGGTCGCGGTGGCGGGTGCCAGAAAGTCCGGGACGCCGTCGTCCGACTGGCCGGGCAGCACCACCGGCAGAAATCTGTTCAGGTTGTGCTGGTCGCGGTAGAACGCATCCCGGATCAGCCGAGCCTCGTACTGCACGCCCCGGCCATCGTCCGAATCAGATCGACCTTCGGCCCGGCGCTTGTAGGCCGGTGAGGCGATCACCAACACGTGGTCGGCGTCGCGGATCTGATCGCCCATCCACAACGCCCAGTCCTGCCGTTCCTGCGCGGCGGCCTGGTCGATCTGCGCGTCGATTCCCCACGATCGTAGAAAGCGCCAGAGCGTCCCCACCAAGCTGACGTGCTCGGCCGACTCGATCGCGTAGGAGATGAACACCCGAGGTGGGCGAACGGCTCCCGGCACGGCGCCAACCGATGACGGCGCTGTGCTCATGGTCGCTCCAGCCGGGCGCTTGATCCGTTCGGAGTATCGCAAGGTGTGACATCACACTCTCGCGTACCCCGGTCCCGGGGTCAATTGTCAGAAACTGGCCAGCTTCCGGACAAAATTCGGCTTGCGGCCTACGTTTACTGCCAGGCGAGCGAGCCGTTGCCCAATGCGACCACCGAGGCCGGGCTCTGATGACCGGTGCCCTGAATGCCGGCGACGCCGAGCACTGCCAGCGCCACTGCCGCGATCACCACTGCCAAAGATCGAAACATGTCCGCCCCTCCGGATTATGCGTCGTGTTGTCAAGCACGACCTTAGAGTGAACATCGATCAGCTTCCAGCAGCCATTCGGCCGAGTAAGAATGACGAGAACGGTGTCAGTCTCACGGAGATATGGACCGGTCTTGTGTTCATGGTTCGCGCCAGGGGACAGTGGGCTGAGCGAGGAGGGGGTGGGATCGGTGAGATCACACGACAGTAGGTGGTTGGGGCGCGCGTTGGGTGCTGGGTTGGGTTGCGTGGGGCTGCTGCTGGTCGGTGTGCTGGGTGGCGCCGATGGCAACCCGCCGGCATCGCCGTATACCCTGCCCTCCAGCAGCGCGGCGCTCGACGGTAGCCCGTTGCCAGGGCCTCACGACGCCTGACAGACGGACGGTCTCGGAGTGCCGGGAGCGATTTCGTTCCAGTGATCGGGCAGGATCGCGCCTCCCGCGGTGTCACGACACAGTTCGCGTAACACGACGTCGGGGTCGGTCTGCCACATGATCATCGCGCCGTCCGGCGTGTACAACGCCACGGTCCCTCGGTTCGGGTCGTACGACAGAAGCTGATTCTCGTGGATGTATCCGCTTTGGTGCAGCGTGACAACAGGCTGGCCGTCGGTGGTGTCCTACAGGGCGATGTAGTCGGATCCGCTCTGCGCCACGATCGTGTGTCGGTCGCGGCCGAATGCGACGTCCGTGAAGTCGGCTCCATATTGGACCAGAGAGGCGATCTTGCTGTGCGATGTGGTGTCCCACACCGTGATCGCGTCCGGCTGCACCGTCGCCAGGGATCGACTGTCCGGGGCGAACGCGAGAGCGTACCTGCCGATACCGCCCACTGGGCCATGGTAGTTCGGATCATAGGTGGACGTCCGAGTGTGCTGGAGTGTGGACCGAACCCGCCAGGTGCTGGTGTCCCACAAGGTGATGTCGTCGACGGTGCTGATGGCGAGGGTGTGGCCGTTGGGTGCGTAGGCCAGACCGCCGTCGATGGTGTGTCCGGGTGCGGGTAGTTCAGCGACCCGTAGTCCCGTGGTGGTGTTCCAGATGCGCCGCCTGGAGCAGTCGAGTGCGATCGATACGACCCGCACCGTTCGCTTTGTCACGCACTCCGATGAGCAGTTTCCGGCCGGCACTCAGAATTCGGCCCTGCAGGTTGACCAGACTCAGGGCCGGCCCACTCACGCCACCGGTGACGACCGACAGGGTGCCGTCGAGCGCCTTGTCCAGTTCCTTGACCCACTCCGGATCGCCGCCGAGGACGCCAATCGCGTCACGGTAGGTAAAAACCCTGCTCACGTCTACCCCCGGTCCCTCGAACGCATCCAACGTACCGGTGGGCGCTGTGAACGTAGCCTTCAGGTCGGAAGGTCGATCATGAAATGCGGCGAACGGCGCAGTTCCGCCAGTACGGCATGTTCTCGCGCGATGCTCAGGTCCAGTTCCGGCGTAGCGACCGGTAACGTGCGGTTCGCACTGCCGTAACCGGGGTGCTCCGGATTTCCGGCAGCTGCCTGTGTACGTCACCCAGTGCGGCGGCCGCTGCTCGGACACCGGTGGCGGCCCGGCGGCCGGCAGCCGCCAACTGGTCCCACAACCAGTTCACGTGGCCGGCCGCGTCCGCCGGCAGCCCGCCGGGCCACTCGCCGCGAATCTCGTTCGTCAACGACAACACTCGCTGGCGTACCGCGTTGTACTCGGCGAGATGCCGTACCGCGTCCTCGTGCTGGTCGGCGGCCCGGTAGAACTCTCGGCAGATGGCGTACCGCACGGCTTCGGACGCGTCGGACGCCGCCCCGGACCATCCGTCGTGGCGCATCGCGTTGAGCCGGTTGGCGGAATCCAGCAACTGGTCGCGTAGCGACGTCAGTCGCTCGATCTCCGCGCCGACTGGATCACCACCGCCGGCTACCGGGTACCGGTCCATGTCCACTCGGTCAGTCGGCGAGGCCGGCGAGGGTCGCCGTGACGTGTTGCTGTGCCTCCCGATAGCGGGTGGCGTTGCCGACCAACCCATCGGCCACCGCCGCGGCGTCGTCGGCCAGGACGTGCACAGCCTGGCGTGAACTGTCGTCGAAGTACCGGATGGCTGTGACCAGTTCGAGGTCGTCGAACTGGCCGGGCCACAGCTCGCACGGCGGCGCGACGGCGTCCAGCAGATCGGTCCGCATTGATCGCAATTCGTGGGCCGCACGCACCAAGGCTTCGCAGTCGACCTCGAACCCAGCCGCCACGATGCCCCCGTTGTGATGATCATTGAGCGTGCACGGTTCCGTGCGTCACGATATCGCACGATGGGCACTCCGACCGTAGCAACTAGTGGCCATTCGGCCGGTGTATCCGGGCGATCACGGATGCGGGCAGAGTCAACATTCCATCCACATCGGACTTGTCTTCCTCGCTCGGATCCACGACTATCCCCACGGGCATTGGCAGCCGTCCGATGCGATCGATGAGCTCGCGACCGGTCAGCTCGCTCCATTCGGCCATCCGGTCGTTGCTCGTTGCCAGGCGATATGTGTGTAGCGACGACGTCGACGTGAATGCGTACGTCAGACATCCGTACGACGGGGTGTCGACCAACAGGACGCGTCCGGCCGTTCCGGGGACGTAGAGCCGCAGCGTGCGGAACTGCTCGATCACGTCGTCGAGGGAAATGCCGCGCAGGCTCCGTACCGCCTGCTGGAACCGTGACGCGGCCGCGATCCGTTCGTGGTCGACAACCACCGCGGCCTCGGTCGCGGTGACCGGGCCTGGCGCGACGGCGTAGCTCGCCTCACGTTCGGTCAACGATCGCACCAGGTCCGGGCCCAGTCGGTCCGCTGGGCCTCGGGTGCTCAACTCCGTGCTGACCCGCTCGATGACGACACTGCGGACCTTGAACCGCGCGGTGTGCTCGTTGAACTCCAATCCGCGCGACTCGTGCAGCCACCGCAGCCGAGCTCCGAACCGCCGGTCCCGCAGTTCGCGGTCCCACGTCGTGTTGTATGCGACCTGGCCGATCGTGCGCAGGGCGCTGGACGAGAAGCCGTTCACTATCTCGTTCACCCAGTGGATGAGGTGCACACGCACGACGACGGTGTCCGCCGCCGCCAACCCCCATCGGTTCAGCCACTGCCCGAGAAAGATCCGGAGGTCGTCCCGTCGAACGCCGAGATCCTTGTGCAGGGTCTGCAGCGTGGCGATCCTCGGGGCCTTCTCCGATAAACCGGACATGGGATGCAGTGTAGGGCACCAGCGGTTACACAAAAAAGTGACAATGTTTCGACAACTTACGCGTCGAATAGTAGCACTGCCTGGTCGATCCATATTGTGCGTTTCCCGGAATGAGTATTCCGAGGAGCCGTGCGCGGTGCTTCACTGATTCGGCGCCGGTCGACCGGCGCCGAACGAGGGGTGCACATTTCATGGTTGCGTTCTTGACCGCTGGATCGGGTATTCCGCGGGGGCGTCGCCGGACGGTGGCTGCGCTGGTCGCGGCCGCCGCGGTGACCCTGCCGGTCCTGTTCTTCGCCGCACCGGCCCAGGCGGCGGTCGCACCGCAGAACGCGTCGTGCGGGCACGCGCCGCCACGCAACATCGATCCGATCTCGGGGATCACCGGCGCGGTCAACGCCGCACTCATTCGGTCGGGCTCGTCGAGGTCCTGCACCGCGCTGGGGCAGAGCGCGCCGACCGACCGGCTCGACTACTTCTGCTTCACGGTGGGCAACGACAACCACACGTGGACCTACCTGAAGAACCACCGGACGGGGATCGCCGGGTGGACCCGGGATGACCTGCTGCCGGGCGACGGAAGCAACTTCTTCTGCGGTTTCTGAGCTCGCTGGGTTACCAGCCGCGCAGGGGGAAGTCGGCCTACCAGGAGCTGTGCTCCTGGTAGGCCGACAGCGCGGGTCCGCTTATCTCGTTGCGGTGGCGGTCCAGTCGGTCTGGTGGAAGGTCATTCCGGCCACCGGCGGCTGCGACGCCACGCACCAGCTGAACACGGCGCGCTGCGGTGTCGCGGCGAGTCCCATGTAGTCGCCGAGGAAGGATCCCGGCGCCGTGGCCGCGAACGTGAGCGTGGTGGGTGGGCCGACCTCACGCTCGAAGCCGAACGACCGCCCTCCGTCGAGTGAGGCGATGTAGTCCTGCGTCACGGTCGGGGCGGTTCCGCCTGCGCCCCTGGTCCGATAGGTCACGTGCACGGCGTTGCCGTTCGCGGCCACGGCGGGCGTGAATCGGTCCAGGCCGGCGACCTTGGGGTCGACCACCGCCGGCGCGGTCCAGGTCCGGCCGTCGGTCGAACTGGACAGCACGATGTCGTTGAGGCCGTCCGGGTTGAACCGGGCGTCCTGCCACACGACGTAGAGGTGACCCGTGGTCGGGTCCACCGCGGCGGCCGGCAGGCCACCGGTGCGCATGCCGGTCACCTCGGACCCGAGGAACTCGGCGATCTTCACCGGCGCCGACCAGGTCTTGCCGCCATCCCGAGACGTCTGGGCCGCCTCGAAGTCCTGCGTGCCCACGGTCCAGTCGTAGACGACGGTGACCGACCCGTCCGGGTGGATCAACGGGAGCAACCCCTCGGTCGACGCGTCGGGCGCGCTGACGTTCGTGAACGCCGACCAGGTCTTGCCGCCGTCGTCGGACCAGCTCACCTCGCCCGGCGACACGGTCGTGGTGCCGGTGGTGATGAACCGCGACCACACCGTGTAGATCCGGCCGAAGTGCTTGCTCGCCTTGTTGGTGTCGACGGCGATCCAGTTCTTGTCGTTGAAGATGTTCACATCGTTGTCGTCGACCACCAGGACCGGGTCGGAGAAGGTGAGCCCGCCGTCGGTGGACCGCTGCACGGTCACGCTGCTGCGCGGGTCGTTCTGGTCGAACGCGATGGTCTGGGCGTAGCCGGTGCCGTCGGCGCCATAGGCGATCGCGATGTCGGACGCCCGGTCGAACGGTCCGCCGACCTCGGTGGTGAGCTTGGGCAGGTTGCCGGCCGCCCAGGTGGCGCCGCCGTCCTGTGAGGTCGCGTAGCCGATGTCGACGGATCCGCCGTCGTTGTACCGGCCCTGCTGGAATCCGGCTGTGATGATCTGGGGGTTGGCCTGGTCGATGGCGATGTCCGGCTCGGTCTGTGTGTCGGGCTCCGCGCCGGCGATCGAGGGCAGGGTGTCCCTGCTGGCCTGTTGGACCTGGGTGACGTTGTTGAAGGCGCCGATGGACTGGTGCGGGAGCGTCGCGAGCGCCGGCACGACGTGCGCGTGGCTACGGGCCGCCATGCGCGCTTCGAACGCCGTCTCCGCCGCGATCGCGGCCGCATGGGCGCGATTCACGGATAACGGCGCGGGTTGCTGGGCGAGGGCACTCCCCGAGACTATGATCAACGACAGCGACGTGGTCACCGCTATTGTGATAGTGCGGGAACGCATACGGTATCATCTCCGTTCACCGAGACGGTCAATCGGACGTTACCGCACCGAACGCAATGTGATCCCATCTAATTAGTTCCGACGAAAGTCGTTCGCAGTGCCGACTTTCGGCGGATATCCAATAACGGCGGGATGTGCTAATCGCGACCGGGTGGATCGGTAAATGCGTGGTGTGAGTGCGCGGCCGGCCAGGTCCCTTCCGGGCGTGGGCCCGCACGAGGACGCCGGTGTGGCCTGGGTGGATTCGGGGCTGCTCGACGGCACCTTCAACTTCGTGTACCGCGCGCCGTCGGATGCCGATGCGCTTGCCGCGGGGGTGGCGGGGGTGCGGGAACATTTCGAGCGTCGGCGGGTGGCGTTTCACTGGTGCGTGGGGCTGCGTGTGGAGCCGGCCGGGCTCGTCGGCGTGCTGACCCGCTTCCGCCCGGCGAGAGCGTTCCCGGGTTGACGGTTCGGCCGGTCACGGACCGTTGCGGGTGTTCGTGGGTTTCTGGAGGGCGAGCCGGTGAGCACGGTGTCCCTCCGCGTGGGCGCGAATGCCGCGGCCGTGCCCTACGTGGTGACGCGGCCTGACGTCCTACCGCTCCGGGTCCCAGGCCACGAGTTGGTCGAAGATACGTCGGTCGCCCTCGAGTTTGAGGGAGTCCAACGGAATGCGGTCGTAGAATGCGAGGACCAGCTCGTTGGCCGTGCCTCGTGCGGAGGCGTCGGCCGGATCCTCGGCCGGTGTGTGCAGGCGGGCTATCCGCGCGCCGTCGTCGGAGAGCCAGTGGCGCCAGGAGCGGCCCTCGGTGGCGTAGTAGTCGACGGCGGCGGGCTTGTGCGGCCAGGCGACCGTGGTGGCGCAGATGGTGGACAGGAACTCCTCGGCACCGTCGAGTGCCACTTCCTCCGGCAGCGGCTGCGGGGCGCCGACGGTGAGCTGGGCGTCATAGGTGTGCACCGCGATCTCGTGCAGTTGGCGTCGCGCTGCGCCGGCGCAGGTTCGCGGCGACTGCGACTTGCCCCACCACCCCCAGCAACCGCGATCCGGGCCAGCCGCCCGCAACGCGTCCAGCAGTTCCCGTGTCGATGCGGCCAACCAGGCCAGCATGGCCTCGCGCTCTTGCGGTGCGGTCGGGTCGCCCTGCGGTGCGGCCTTGGCCGTGGCGTCCGGCCCCGCGGCGATGGTCGCTGCCCAGGCACGGCGTCCCTCGCCCAGGTGCTGCACCAGATCGAACAGTGTCCACTCCGGACAGGTCGGCACCTGCACGTCGAGGCTGGACGCGGCGGCGACCGCGGCACGGAACGCGGTCGACCGATCGTCGATCAGTCGCAGCAGGTCGGGGAAGTCCACAGTGTCTTGCACTCGGGATGTCTATCACCGTGCGCCGGTAACCGGAAAGCGAATTTCACAGCTGGCGTGCCGCGTACCGCGTGCGCCGAACACGCTGGCCAGCTTGTCGTGTACACGTTCGGCGTCGGTGGTGCGGTGTTGCGCCCGGTACAGATCGAGGGCCCGTTGCCAGGCCGCGCCGGCGTTGGCGTGGTGGCCGAGTGCGGCATGGATGTCGCCGAGACTGGCGTGGATGTCGGCTTCGGTACGGGTGCTGCCGACGGCGCGGAACGTCTGCAGCGCGCGGTGGTAGTGGTCGATGGCGTCGATGAGTCGGCCGGTGTGGTGGGCGATGTAGCCCAGGGTGTCGAGGGCGGCAGCGGCGGGAACGCGGTCGTCGTGTCGGTGCGCCAGATTCAGCGCCTGCTCGCAGGTATCGCCGGCTCTGGTGTAGTCGCCGACCTGGGCCTGTGCCCAGGCCAAACAACACAGCGCACGGGCTTCCTTCCGCGGATTGGCCAGTGTCCGACACTGCCGGAGAGCGTGCTCGTAGTGCGTGATGCTCCGCCGGTGCTCACCGCGCAGTTCGCAGGTCAACCCCAACTGCGCGTGGATCTCGGCCAACAGACAGGCGTCCTCGGCCAGGTCCAGGGCCTGTCGTAGGTGGTCCCGGGCTTCGGTGTGGTGGCCCGCCATGGCGTACGCGCGGCCGAGGCGTTCGTACACCAGGGCGCGCGGGGCCGGGTCGGGCCGTTGTTCGACGGCGGCCAGTCCGGCCTGCCAGCAGGCGATGTTGTCGTGGTTGTGGCCGCGCCGTTCGTGGAACGTGTTCAGCGCCCACGCCAGCTGCCACACCGCCGCGTGCTGGCCCATGGTCACCGCGAGCCGCTGCGCGGCGAGCAGGCCGGCGTGTTCTGCGTCGAACCAGGCCAATGCCTCGGCCAGGTCGGCCGGCGGGTCCGGGACGCAGCCCGGGATGGGTGGATCGAGCTGGATGCGGTCGCGGACCGGCTGCAGCAACCGGTCGCCGGCGTAGGCGGTGTGCAGGTAGAAATCGACCACACGGTGCAGCGCGGCGGTCCGGGTTTCGGCGGACAGGGTCCGGGTCGCCTGCTCGGTGGCGTAGGCACGCAGCAGGTCGTGCAGCGTGTAGCGCCCGGGTGCGTGTTCGGTCAGCAGGTGCGCGGCGGTGAGCTCGTCCAACGCCCGGTCGGTCTGGTCGCGATCCTGGGCGGCGAGGCCGGCCGCGGCCGGGAGGGTGATGTCCGGGCCGGGATGCACGCCGAGCAGACCGAACAGGTACGCCGCCGGTTCGCTCAGGGCACGGTACGACCAGGAGAACACCGCCCGCAGATCCCCGGCGGCATGCCCGGTGGAGAGCAGGTCGAGGCGGTGGTGCGCATCGCGTAGCTGAGCGGCCAAGGTATCCAACGGCGCCATGGGACGGGTGGCCGCCTGGGCCGCGGCGACGTTCAACGCCAGCGGTAACCGGGCGCAGGCGTCGATCAGTGCGTCCGCCGCGCGGTCTTCGCGGGCGACCCGCTCCGGTCCCAGCCGGCGCATCAGGAGCTCGCGGGCCTCGGCCGTGCTGAGCAGGTCGATGGTGACCGGGATCGCGCCGTCCAGGGCGATCAGGCTGGTCAACCGGTTGCGGCTGGTGACAAGTACCCGGCACCCGACCGCGCCTGGCAGCAACGGTCGGACCTGCTCGGCGTCACGGGCGTTGTCCAGGACGATCAGCATGCGCCGGTCGGCGACCAGGCTGCGGTACAGGTCGAACCGGGCGTCGGTGTCGGCGGGAACGGCCGCGGCCGGGACGGTCAGGGCGTCGAGGATGCGTCGTACGGCGGTCGCGGCCGGCATCGGCGGCCCGGCGGGGTCGAAGCCTCGCAGGTTCACATACAGCTGTCCGTCCGGGAACAGGCCGGCATGCTGATGTGCCCACTGCACCGCCAATGCCGTCTTGCCAACTCCGGCCGTCCCTTCGATCAGCGAGATCGCCACCGTGTGGTCGTCCCATCCGGCGGGGCCCAAGAGCGTGGTCAACATCTTGAGTTCCGCCGTGCGTCCGGTGAAATGGCGTACGCCGGCGGGCAATTGTCTGGGCACGACGGCCGATGTGGGCGTGGCCGTGACCGTCGGCGCGACGGTCGGCTCGTTGGCCAGGATTCTCTCGTGCAGCTCGCGCAGTTCGGGTCCGGGTTCGATGCCGATTTCCTTGGTCAACGTGCGACGCGCGTCCCGGTATACCGCCAATGCTTCGGCATGTTGGCCAGTACTGGCCAGCGCTCGCATCAGTTGGGCGTGGAATCGCTCCCGTAGCGGGTACGCCACGGTCAACTCGCGCAGTTGTGGGACCAGGTTCGCACCCGATCCCAGGAGCAGATCCGCTTCGGCCCGGTCTTCCAGCGCTTGCAGCCTGAGCTGTTCCAGTCGTGGCACGACCTGCTCGCGCAGTAGTTCGGATGGCACGTCCACCAACGGATCCCCGCGCCACAGGCCGAGCGCGTCCGTCGCGGCCGCCGACACGTCTGCCCATCGACCCGAGCGCGCCGCCGCCGTGGCTTGGCGGCACGCGGTCTCGAACCGCTGGATATCCGACTCGTCATCGGCGAGTTGGCACAGGTAGCCGGGATCACGGGTCAGGATCCTGGCCGCGACGCCCACGCCGACGGTCTGACGCAGCCGCACCACATAGGAGCGCAGCGTCCGGGCCGCCATCGGTGTCGGCGCCCCGTCCCAGACGATCTCGGCGAGTTCGTCGACCGGCACGATTCGGTTCGCCCGCACCGCCAAGGCGGCCAACAGAATGCGCTGTCGGGTAGCACTCACCCGAAACTCCCGGCCTTCGTCGAC
>Ga0070714_100001645_pt1 | contig 16237 bp, 26 predicted proteins | sample LARL83metaG_FD_65450 | JGI IMG/M metagenome (GOLD analysis project Ga0070714, IMG submission 65450) | Corn, switchgrass and miscanthus rhizosphere microbial communities from Kellogg Biological Station, Michigan, USA - LAR L8-3 metaG | ecosystem: Host-associated > Plants > Roots > Rhizosphere ...
GTTGTCTGAGCTGTCTGTTTCGCGATCCGTTTTCATTTCTGAGTTCAGATTTTCATTTTCCATTTTGGATTTGGAATTTCTGATGACTGCGAGTTCTTGCGCGCACACAATCAGAATTTCAACATCAAGCCCCCACGCCTCGTAGAACTGTGCCTTTGCTTCTGCCAACTGTTGAGCAGTGACATTGCCCAAGTTGACAACGAGGATGTCATCTGGTCCAACGATGATGGGATCAGGTAGTTCCTTGTTCACCATTGCCTACTCCTGTCTGTCGGTGGGGGTATCGGTACTACAGCCAAAGGGTTACGGGTTCTGCCCCTTCTCGCGTTGATGTACAGCGCACCGGATCTGTCACTGCATCGTGCGTGTTCTGGCCTGGTGTTGCTGATGTGGTTGATCTGTGCGTCTGTCCAGCCCAGATGCTTAGCCTCATCCCTGCCCACAATGTGGCCTATCACCAGGGATGCGGGGTTCACTCGCCGTGTTCCTGGATAGTAACGCTGTCCAGTCCAGTCGATCTCTTTACCGCACCACCCGCACGGCCGCCGGTTCTCTGGTTTCTGCCAGAACCCCCGGACCGTCACCGTCCAGTACCGCGACTGGAGCAAGGGGTCGGTCCCCTTGCTCTTGCGCCGTGGTGCTCTCGGGCTGGTCATGAGCTCAGGGTACGGGCACACCGTGTATACGTCGCCGGGCTGGTGTGCTGAACAGCTTGCACGAAACGTGTACACGCGCTAAGCTCTACCCATACCCACCGACAGGGAGTACAGAATGAGCATCGTTGAGAACGACACCCAGATTTCCCACTTCGACCGTGAGGCATGGTTTTACGCAGCTGTGGAGGTTTTCCGGCCGCGTTTCGTGGAGATCGGGTTTCCCATCCCGGACCGACTTCGGGTCGCCGTCGGCTTCGGCCCGACCGGCGCTCGCCAGGAGAACAAGACGATCCTCGGAGTCTGCCTCCACACCTCCTGCACCGATGACGGGGTCAACGAGATCTGGATCTCGCCGGAGGACGCGGACACGGCGTCCATGCTCGCGACCTTGCTTCACGAGCTGGTCCACGCAGCTCTGAACCTGGAGGACGGTCACAAGGGGAAATTCGCGGAAGCGGCCACCCGGCTTGGGCTGGAGGGCAAGATGACCGCTACCACCCCCAGCCTGGGGCTGCTGGCCGAACTGGTCACGATCACGGCCAGCCTGGGGCAGTACCCGGGAAGCCGGGTCGACCTGAGCGGGATCAACGACCGGACGCCGGTCGGTCCGGACGGTACCCCGGTGCCGCGTTCCAGCTCCGGCCCGAAGACGCAGAAAAACCGTCAGCTTCTCCTGAAATGCGAGAACCCGGATTGCGCGTGCGGAGGCTACAAGGTGCGTACGTCTCAGCAGTGGATTGACGTTGGTCTGCCTTCGTGCCCGTTCGGGTCAATCATGGCAAAGCAAGACTGAGAACAGCAGAAAGCCCGCTCCCGGAATCCGGGAGCGGGCTTTCGTGGGTTTTGCTACGCGACGTGGTGGTTGGTCTGGCAGTAGGCGTTCGAGTTTCCGACGCCACCCCAGACGTTTACCGACAAATCGCCCGGAGTGTTGTCAGCGAAAAAGTACCCGCGTCCCAGCTGATCCGAAATGTGCGAACTCGGGACGTCGTTCTGGCTGGACGACGTTCCCCCGTAGGCGTACAGCTGGACGTCGTCTCCGCCGCTGAGTGCGTCGTTCAAGCCGAACACGCTGATCCGGTCCAGCTGAGCGGCCGGACTGGTCGTCCAGCTCACACCCATCAGGTCGACGAAGTTGATCTGAGAACTGCCGACTCCGGACACGTTGTAGTACAGGGTGACGTCGATCGTCGTTCCACCGCTGTCACAGAAGAAATGCTGATTGTGGTCACCGTTGGTGGCCGCGCTCGCAGCCTGCGTGCTCAGGGTGCCGAACCCGAACACCATAGCCAGAATTGCAAAAATGATGCCGATCTTATTCATGTTGAGGTTATTCCTTTCCACAGGTTTTCAGCTTGTTGACGGCCATTTCCAGGCCGATCTTCAGTCCGTGCTCCTGGATGACGCGTTCAGCGTACGCAGAGCAGGATTCGGCGTCCGGGCAGATCGGCGTGTACCGCGTGAGAAATCGCCGGTACACGCCGATCAGGAACAGAGTCAGTCGCACGTCCGGCCGCCCGGATGACGGTCAGCCCGTCCGATTCCGAGCAGTGCTGCCCGAACCAAGTAGAGGAAGTTACGAATCAGGGTTATCACCTCCTTTCACGAAAAAATTGTCATCAACCCGAACAAGATACTGAACGAAGACACAGCAACCAGCAAAGCTATGCTCACTGACTCCGTCCAAGTAGAGCCATCTGCGCGCTCCATACCCACGGTTCCTGCAAAAAGCAGAATCCACGCGCCGATGACCAACATCACAGGTTATTTCCCCTTGTCGGTGAAGTTCTTCGTCAGCCAGTCGTTCATCCGGGGAGCGACCAACATCAGCCGGTCACGTCCGGTTTCCGCGTGCCGCACTCGCCGGACGACGTACACCTCGTCCGGCGTCATGCGTTCGTCCAGAAACGGATTCGTCAGCTCACGAAGCCCGATCGGGGTGATGGCACGCGGGAACTGGAACGTGCGAGATCCGTTCGGGATATCCCACTCTCGTCCGTCCTGAGGTCCACCGAGTACGACGACCTTCATCACGCCATCCAATCCGGTTTGGTCGGGTTTCCAGTCGCCACGACGTAATCCCCATCGTCGTTCACGGTGGCCGCGATCAGCGCCTCCGCCGGAGGCCGTTCGACAGTCGGCGGAGCCGGAGGCAGTTCCGGCGGTGTGGTCGGTTTCTGTCGTCGACCGTAGACGGTCCAGACGACACCAGTCGTCCCGTACCAGGCCACCCACATGTGCCAATCGAAGACAAACCCGCGTATCACGTCATTTCTCGGTTCATTGTACAGACTCCCTCAGAGTATGTAATCGGTGGGAATTCGGCCAGCTTTCTTGTTGCGGATCGGAATCCAGCGTTTCCACCACACGGCGACTTCGTGCAGTGAGTACACCGGGGTTCCGCCCAACTGCCGGATCGGCAAGGGCATTCCGGTACGAGCTCGTGTCGCAGCCCAGTTCGTGACAGTTGACCGGCCGACATCAAAGAACTCTGCGAGTTCCATGACTCCGGCCATGTCGTCCGCTGACACCCATCGACACCGTGTAAACGCTTCATGGAGCTCCAGCACCATGTCTGATTCTGAGTACTCGGAATCGAGCCGGTTTCGAATCGCCGTGTCCGTGGTCAGCATGCGTCCAGTGTACGTCGTTCAGCATCAAGCTTGGCAAGCGCTCGCGGAGCTGGGGGATCAAGGATGTACTCAATGAGTCGCTGAAGCCCGTTTACACCGTACTTCTCAATCATCTGGTTGCACGTGGAGCACAGAAACCCCCGGATCGTGTCCCGCATGGGCAATCCGGCTTTTTCCTTTTCGTGGTCGTGGTCGGCCGCGAGTGCTCGCGTTGCGCCGGTCGCGGTCTCGCACCCCGGGCACACCGGTATCCCCCGCTGGTTGACCGGCATCGCGGCCCTGATAGCCGCTGTGTCCTCTTCTGAGAGCCCGTAGACCCTCTCCAGGCGCTTCGCCTTGCCGATGGCCTTCCTGGTCCGCGTACGGGCTCGCAGACAGCTCGTGCACCACCACCCCAGCCGGGGTCCGAGAAGTGTCGTCGGTCGCTTCTCGTGGTTGCCGTTCCCGTCCGCGTTGACGCACGGGTGGTGCTGGTCTCCCCCCGGCCGGGCTGGCTTCACTTCTCGGCCTTCAGCACACGTCGATACTGAACACGCGATCTTCCGTCCAGTTTCACCGTTCTCTTCTGAAGCATCTTCTTTTTCTCAGCTTTCGACAAAAGGTTGTGGATCGTCGTCTCAGCGATGTTCAGATCCGGAACGAGCATGATCTCGTCTACCCGGTTCCATTTTCCGTCACTGAGACATTTCCAGATCTTCACCCAGGCTGGTCCGATGCGCTGGCCGCCTGAGGGGTAGTTGGGTCCGATGTCCGGTGCCGTGTCGGTGGTCATGACCTGATCCTACCCGATCTTTAAAGGGGACACCGGTCAGCTCCCCGGCCGGGCAGTCTCGGTTTCTGGTCTCCCTCCACAGTCCGCTCACTCACCCGGGGCCATTCCTAAAGTCATGGCCCCTCGGTGAGACTGTGAGACTTTTTGCCATGAGACGAAAAGTCTCACAAGATCATCTTCCTATCAGTGCAGGTCAGAGACTCGACAGTCTCACGCGATCATGAACGTGAGACGATTAGTCTCACGAAAACCATGAGACTGTCTCACCCGTTTTTTCCAGGTAAGTCTCACCTAACCAAAACGCTCTGACCTGCACTGATGCAAAAGTAAGTCTCACCTAACTTGCAAGTAAGTCTCACCTAACTTTTACTCCACCGGCCGGGGGATCACCCTCGTCCATCGGTGGAAGCGGCACCACGTCAGCAGCCCGGCCGGGGTCGGGCAACCCCAGTCGCGTCGCTTCGTCCGGGTGCAGCTTCCACCGTCCCCAGAGCTTCCCGGTCGCCGGTGACTTCTGCTGGATCAGCACCCCGGGCACCTCAGGACGCGCCGCCTGAGGCTTCCCGTCGTCCGTCTGGGACGCGTCCAGCTCCGGGACGGCCGGGGAGCCGATGAGGTCGTTCCAGGCCCGGAAAACGGACGCACGGGACGCTGTGCCGTACACCGGGTGGCCGGTGATCAGCAGGGACCGTGCTTCCGCCCGCGACGCACCCTCACCATGGCTGAAGTCGTTCCAGATGATCGCGGCCAGCCGGTCCCGGGCACCGGACTCCGCCGTCACGCCGGACACCACGGGCACCGTGGGCTGGTCGAACGGGTCGCCCCCGTCGGCCACCGGAGTCCAGCCGTCGGGCTCCAGGACCGCCGAATTGATCGGGTTGCCGTCCTTGTCCGCCCCCAGCTCCACCGTGGTCAGAGTGAACGCGAGCGGCTCGAACTGCTCCTCGTCCTTCTGTTTCTCGTTGTGGACCTTGATCTGCCCCTTCCCGGTCTTCTCGACCCGGATCTCCGTGTTCAGCGCACCGATGACCGCGCTGGACCCCCGGCCGTGGTCGCCGTTGTGGCCCAAGTGGTGAACCAGCACGACGCATGCGCCGGTTCCCCGCCGGATCTGCTCCATCCGTTCGATGAACATACCCATTTCCTTGGAGTCGTTCTCGTCCACGCCCACGGTGATCCGGGCTTGCGTGTCGAAAACCACGAGTACGGGCCCCAATTCCTTCAGCAGCATCCGCCAGGCCACCCATTTCTCCGCGTCGGTGGACTGGATCGGGTTCGGCATGATCCGGAGCCGGTCAGCAGGGATGTGCTCTCCGCCGTTGTGTTCCTTTTCCCACGCCCGGACACGCTTTTTGAACCCGCGAACGCCTTCGGCGACCATGTAGACGACCAGGCCGGGGCGCGTCGGATATCCGTGCCACGGCTGGCCCAGAGCAACGGCTCCGGCCATGTCCAGCATGACGAATGTCTTGCCGTGGTTGGACTTTCCGGTCATCCGGCTCACCGTGTCCATGTCCAGCATCCCCCGGATCAGTGGTTCCGGGTCGTCGATGCCGTCCAGGTCGGCGGAGCTGATGAGCTGATCCCGGAGAATGTCCAGCATCGTGCGCTCGGTCGCGGGAGCGGTGGTGTCACTGGACTCCGATTCCTCACCGGAGCCCAGTTCACCGAAAGGATTGTCATCGTCCTCCACTTCTGTTGCGGCGTCAGCCTTTTCGATGCGCTCTGTCTCGGCTTCCATGATCGGGTCGAAGGGGTCCAGTCCACCGTTGCCGAACCCCGGGAACTCGGCGTCCGTGTCCGGCATCATCCCCAGATCGGACAGCGCAGCCCGGGTCACCCCGTCGTGGTCACGCCAGGCCAACCACGACAGCTTGGTGAAGGTCTTGGAGCCGGTGCGCCGGATCGCTTCCTGAAGCCAGTCGGGGCCGTTGTCGGTCCAGACGTGGATGGGTGCGTGTCCGCCGGAGAAGTCGTAGACGTCGCAGCCGATGTCGTGTGCGGTAGCGCTTTTCGGGGAGCCGTGGTCTCCGGGGCCGGTCCAGATCGGGCATGAGCACCGGTCCGGGAGCCCGGTGTCGATCCAGCCTTCGGGCTCCAGCAGATCGCCCCACGGGGTGACGGCGGACCACTGGTCGATGTCGGCGGAGCCGTCGGGCAGTTCACGGTTCCGGGCGCGGTCGATGCGGGCCTGAGCTTCGTGCATGATCTTGGCGACGACCCAGTCCGGTGCGTCACCTCCGAAGCTGCCGATGAGCTCGTAGGGGCCTTCAGCACGACTGGACGGCGGAACGAGCACCTGATGCCGGTTCCACATCGCGACCCAGCCGGAGTCCGCCTTGAGCGCACCCTGTCCGGCCGGGAGTTCGACGTCGGCCGGGACCGAGAACCAGTAGTGCCCACCGTTTTTGTGGACCCAGTCGCCGTTCTGGTTGACCTTCCCTGGGGATCGGACAGTCATGCCCCAGTGCTTCGTGCCGAAGTTGGGCCGGTCGGATTCCTGTGCCGTCCAGTCCGCGACGAATCCTTCGCGTTCGGCATCTGTGTCGACGTCGACCACGATCATCCGTGAAAGCCCCAGCTCCACACCGATATTCGGGTTCACGCCTCCGTTGGCCTTCGCCAGCCGACGGATGATGGCCCCGACCTTCGTCGCGACTTTCTTCGGGTCGCCGTCCGGGAACTCCTCCGACGCGGTCAAGGACCTGAGTGTCACAGCGTGGTCGAGACCGCATTTGTGCTTGCGCACACCGAATTTCGGGTCCCCGATGCTGGCCGCTTCGTCGCGAGCTTTCTTGTCGGCCCGGTTGCGTTCCACGGCCGACAGGATGCACATGGGCCGTTTCTCGCCCGGGTGGTTGAACACGATCGCGAGCCCGGAACGAATGGCGTTGCTCACGATCTTGGTCAGGAGTTCGTCGTCTCCAGCCGGGACGGAACCGAAAATGCTGACGAACGTGTCACTTCCGAGCATCGGGGCCCACTTTCCAGAACGCTGTCACAAGAATCAGGTACAGGCAGTCTTTGCCCGACGAGTCACGATAGATCCACTGGTAATACTCCGGTCCACCGTGATACCGCCCGCGACCGATGAACCGGCATTTAGCTTTAACCATCAGATGCTCTTTCTCTGGTCTAGCGCGTTGCGGGTGGTGGTGTAGAGCTGACTGATGGATTCGTGGAGTTCCCACAGTTCGTCGTCGGTCAGGGTGCGAAGGGCCATGCCGACTCGATCGGTGTCGTGGTCCAGGGCGGTGGTCATGATGTAGGCCCCGACCTTTGGGAGATCAGACATCGTTTACACACCCTCTCGCGTTTCGTGTGCGGACGACATGGCAACGTAGATACCTTCCGTAACCTCTTTCAGGTAAACAAGTTCGTCGATGGTGAGACTTTCCGCGAGCGCTTCGGCTCCGTCCAGGTCGTCATCCACGATCAGGCTCGCGAGCTTCGCGATCACGAGTTTGTACTGTCCGCTGGTCATGACTGCCCCTCATCGACGATTTTGGCTATGCTCATAATCTTTTCTGCCTTTTCGGCTATCCACATCACGGCGTCAGGTCCGCCTTCAAGCTGGAAAGTGTTGTCCAGTAATGCTAATGCGCGTTCAGTGTCTCCCGCCATAACTCGGTAAAACACTGTTATAGCAATTCCTTCAACTTCCTTGTCAGATAACATCACGCTTTACCCCACCTTTCGCCGGTTCCACCGATCAGAGCCATGTCTGTTCTGAGGATCGGTGTGCGCTTCGCCCACATGCAGAATCGCTCCGACGGCGTTTCCAGAATCCGCCGAATGTCCTCTGCCGCACTAGTACTCACGACGAACTCGTCGTGCATGGTCAGGTAGAGCGCGTCTCCGAGTCCAGCCTGAATGATCCGGATCATCGCGTCCGCGATCAGGTCGTACTGTCCGCCCTGGCAGAAGTAGTTGACCGCCTTGTGTTCTTCGACGCGCCATACGCCGTCCCATTTCTTGGACGGAATACCGAGAATACGGCCGGAGACCGTGACCATCATCTTGTGCTTTTTGCCGATATTCTTCAGCTTCGTAATAAACTCCGCCGTACGCGGCATGGCCGAGAACACCGCTTCCCGAAGCCTTTTCGCCTCCGCGTACCGGGGGTACAGCTGTCCGGGCACCATCCCCCGAACCTCCACCTCCCACTCGCTCGGAGGCTCCCACGGCCCCGGGTCTAGCCCGAGCTTCGCCGTCAGCAACGGGAACCCCTGACCGTACAACTGAGCGAGCAGAGTCTCTTTCATCAGCGACCGGGCCCGCTTCTTGGCCGGGTCCATCTCGCAGTCCAGCGTGGTGGTTCCGGCCGGGAGCACACCGGCCACCACTCCCAGTCCGGTGTAGAGATCGTTTCGGCCGGATTCGTATCCGTCCAACACCTTTCGGTCCCCGGCGGCATTCGCGATGGTGACCGGTTCCCCCTGGGAAAGGTCCACGGAGGTGAACGAGTCCCCGACGTCCGGGAGCAGGATGCCGCGAGCTCCGCCGGAGAACTGCTGAAGCGGGGGATCGCCCATGGATGCCCGGCCGGTAGTCGCGGCCAGCAGATTGAGGGCCGGGTGAACCAGGCCGTTGTCATCGGCCAGATCAACGACCTTCAGAAGGTAGTCTTTTCCGACTTTCGTGATTTCCTTCTGCCGGACGAACTTTCGGGCGAGCGGGTGTGCCAGTTTCTGGACGTTCTTTGCGGTCATGCTGTAGGCCCGCGTACCGTCTGACTGGAGCATCTTGGCCGCACGAGGGAAGTCCGGCGGCATGGCCCCAGCTTCCGTGAGCACCTTCGCCAGATCCGGACCGCTTCCCGGCCGGACACCCATTTCCGCCAGCTCACGGTTCGCCTCGTCCAGCTCGCGGGCGTTCTCGGCCTGGTACCGGTCCAGGTACTCGAAGTCGACCCGGAAGCCCTTGCACGCCCGCTGGAGCATCACCCGATTGATGATCTGCTCCCGGTCCACCAAATCCCAGGCTTCCTGCCCCACAACACCTTTCGATCCAAACGGGTGGCCGGTGGTGAGCCGGTCGTACGCTGCCTGTCGGACGACCGGCGCGAGCCGGAACGTCATCAGCGGGTCGGACGCTGCCCCCTGAAGATAGAGCGGCCGGTCCAGGTCGAACTGACGGAATCCTTCCGTGCTGGACAGTCCGAGCGCCTTGAACGCCCGCTTCAGCTCACCACCATCCCCGGTCTTCAGGTACCGGTCGCACGCGGCGTCTAGACTCTTGCGGACCATTTCGTCGGGATTCGCCAGCCGGGACCAGATCAGGGTATCGGTGACTTTCCCTACGGCCGTAAGGGAAATCAAGTCGTTCATGAACAGGTTCGGGACGTCGTACGGGGAGTTGTGGTAGATCAGTTCGTCGGCCTGCTCGTGGGTGTTCCGGATCAGGTCGGCCTGGTACGGGTCGCGGGGGTCCAGTACCACAGCGTGGTCACCAGAACTGAAGCTGACGGATTTCAACCGACGTGACGCCAGGCCGAGTCCGAAGGTCTCGATGTCGGCTGCGATCCGGCCGTCGGTGTCGTCCAGGATTCGGGTGATCGCGTCCCGGACGTGGTCTCGCCCGACCGTGTACACGGCGTGGATTCCGGGGGCGAACGGGAACGTCCCCTGGTTCTGGATTCGGCATGGTGGGTCTGAATAGAGCACGAGGTGTTACCCTTCTGGTGGTCTCAGTCGGTGGGGCCGGTCCAGAGCGCGGCGTGGTTTGTCGCGGGTGCCCCCGTCACCCGCACACCACGCCGCGTTCGCCGTTACCGGGATCGCTTGCCCTGGACGATACCCGCCGGGGAGCGCTTCATCGGACGGGAGTTGTAGACCGTTCCGGCGTTGTGGACCTGCGGCCGGACGACGTCGCGGGCGTAGTCGAGGTCCCACCGGTGGTAGGTCGGGTACCCGTCCTGGAGCGGCCGGACGCCGAAGGGGATCAGGCCTTTCTGGGACCAGCGGATCAGGGTGGAGGGACTGATCCCGGTGTACAGCCCGGCGGTCCGGGCGTTGAAAAGCATTCTCACGGTGAACCTTTCAGCGTGCGGCGCGGACCTGAGTGAACCCGCATCGGGTGCATGTTCGGCGGTTGACGAGGTACCGATCCAGCGTGGTCAAGGTTTTCCACGTCGACCACGTGTGTTTCCACCGTTTCTGCTGGCCGACGACGCATCTCACAGTCCGCTCCCGCACAGCGTGCACCGGTCGGCAACCTGGCCCCGGTGCGAACAGGTGAAGATCTGCGGTGTTTCACGTGAAACGTACGGGACCGGGACGGGACGACCTGCGAGGAAATCGCGCCACCGTTCCATGTTCGGCGGGGAAACCTCTCCCATGCTGATCCGGCCCGTAGACGGACCAACTTTCTTCCGGGTGCCGCGTCCGTAGACCTGAGTCAGCCGGTCCCGCTTGTTCCGGAGCCGGACCACGTTCGGGTCGTCTGGCTCCAGCACCTCCAGCTCCGCATCAGCGGTGATCGCGCACTCGGAACACTGGTCTGCCGGAATGCTGGTGTCCGCGCATCCAAGATGGGCGAGAGTTCCGGTCAGCGGATCACTGTTCCGCCCCATCATGCAGTCGTCGCACTGTTCCAGCATCGTGCGCCCGTGAACGCAAATGAGGTAATCCTCGTTGTCGTTCGGCTTGTTTACACGTTCCACGTCAGACTCCGTTCGATCGGCGTAGAGCAACCTTACCACAAATTTCTGGTGACGGAGCATGGTGTTTCTGAACTTTTCTGTGATAGGATGCCATACAGCAACATCGACCGTCCGGCCCGATCACGTCGAACAAAGGAAAGTGCGTGAAGAGTTTCATCACGTCTGAGGTGACCATCTCCCTGAAGCTGGAACGTGGAGAATGGGTCATGCGATCCGGGAACTGGTCGATCGCGACTGTGTCTTTCACCGTACGCGAACGGAGTGACGGTCAGTGGGGTGTCCGGCTGAACCACACCGGTTTCACGGCGTACGAGCGCCGGTGGGCGTTCAAGGACAAAGAGACGTTTTCCTCTGGCCGACGGTACCCCGGTTTCTACCCCCGGCGTGAGGACATCCCGGGGGCCGTGCTGATGGCGCTCGCCGGTGCGTACTGCGCCGCTCCGCAGTTCCCGAACGAACTTCCGCCGCTGGACGAGGGAAAGTGGGAAGAGTCGTGAAAAAGATCGTGGGCTACATTGTCGTCCTGGTGATCGCACTCACTTTGCTGGTGATGTGGCAGGAACACCAGGAAAACGCGTGCGCGAAGGTGGGCGGACATTCCAAGTACGTCGGGTACGGAAAGGCTCGCACCATGATCTGCCTGACCTCCGACGGCCGACTGATCGAGGATTACTGATGACGACTGACGGACCGAAGAACGCGTGTAATGCCAAGATGTGCGAAATCTGTGCTGCGCGCGCCCGACGTGAGAAGGAAGCACGGGATGAGTTGCACGAAGCTGACAAGATTCGCGTAGAGCGTTGGTCGGCAAAGCGGGTGTCCGAATGAGTCTTCTGAAACTGCGGGATTACCAGCACGAGTGCAAGGATGCGGTCTGGGACGCGGTTGCCCGGGGCCTTCAGCGGTTCGCGGTCGTTCTGCCGACCGGCGCGGGCAAGACCGTGGTTTTCGCCCACCTGATCCTGGAGGCGCTGGAGAAGGGTCACCGGGTGCTGGTCCTGGTCAACCGGGACGAGCTGGTGAACCAGACAGTTCGGCAGGTTCACTCCGCCGGGCCGGAGCTGACCATCGGCGTGGTGAAGGCTAGCCGGAACGAGACCGGCCGGGATGTCACGATCGCGTCTGTCCAGACCCTTGGTCGACAGAGCCGACTTGACCAGTTCGACGATGACGATTTCGACTTCATTATCGTTGACGAGTGCCACCACATCGCGGCCGACAGTTACCAGCGGGTCATTCGGAAGTTCGGTGGATACCGGACAGAGCTGCGCTATCTCGATGTTCAGAACAACAAGGACCTTTCCGAAGTTCCGGTTTGCACGGTTGTAGGATTCACAGCGACGATGGTCCGGGGCGACAAGAAAGGTCTCGGCGACACTTTCCAGGAAATCGTCTACACAAAAGATCTCGTGTGGATGATCCGGAAAGGCTATCTGGTCTCCCCGTTCGGTAAGCGGATCAATCTGGTCGTCGACACCGAAGGAATGCCCCAGACCGGAGGTGATCTCGCGGCCGGTGCGCTTGGACGAAAGATGCTGGATCTTCACGCCGGTTCCGCGATCGGGCACTTCCTCCGTGAGCACGCAGCCGACCGGTCGTCCTTGGTGTTCATGCCGGATGTCGCGAGTGCGGAAAACGTCACCGTGACTCTCCGGCTGATGGGGTTCACTACGGCCCTGGTGACCGGCGAAACCCCGTACGAAGAACGAGCCCTGATCTTCAAAGCCGTCCGGCTGGGGGAGGTTCAGGTCGTCGTCAACTGCATGGTGTTGACGGAAGGGTTCGACGAACCGCAGTTCTCGTGTGTGGTGATCGGCCGGATGACGAAGAACCCTGGTCTGTTCATTCAGATGGTTGGTCGCGGGCTCCGGCTCTGGAAACTCCACAACCCCGCGAGTCCGTACGCGTGGATCAGGAAGCCGAAAACGGACTGCATCGTCGGGCTGATGGGGAACTCCGGTTCCGTCTCTCTTGCGGGCATGTCTGACCTTACGGAGACCCCCATCACGGAGGTTCGTGACGGCGAGACCATCACGGACGCCATCGACCGGGAAGAGAAAGACCGGCCGGTGTCGAAAGATATCGACGCCAGCCGGGTGACGTACGAAGACGTGGACCTGTTCGAGATGTCGGAATTCTCGTTCAAACGGACGAGGAAGAACGGATATCTGTTCATTCCGACTCAGAATTGGTTGATTGCCATTTTCCCGGAGTACGACGACCTGTTGTCGTTCAAGGTCGGCCGGGTGTGGTGTGGTAAGGGCATCAAACAGAACAGCCGGGAAATCGCGACCGGGCTGACGCTGGACGGCGCGATGGCACAGGCAGAACAGCTCGCGGAAACGCTGGACAGCGGCACCGTGAGCAAGAAAGCCGCTTCGTGGAAGAAAAAGAAAGAGCCCGCGTCGGAGGCGCAGATCAACCTTGCGAAGCGACTCCGGATCACGGTGACGCCAGAGATGACGAAGGTCCAGGTAGCCGACCTGATCACCGACGCTATCGCGTCGAATCTGCTCGATCGGTACACCCCGAAAGCTCGCCCTCAGGAGGAAGCGGCATGATGCGTCTGTTCAGATCTTATGGAATTCGTATGAGAATGCGAGCCCACAGTACTCGGGCGCGAGAACTCCAGAACGTCTGTTCTGACGGATTGTCGAACGAGGAATACGCTCGCTATGTGGAACTTCGGGAAAAGTCTCTGGAGTGGGCAATACAGGATTTACACCTAGCTATCGCAGACATATTCGATCCCCCAGAAAAGAATCGGTCATGATCTGTCGTGTTCTGATCGGCATGGCGTTGTTCTACGCTGTCTTGTTCGGGCTTTGCTTTCTGGCGGAAATCATCCACCCCGCCCCGGATGACCGCGAGCTCTAAAACTGTCGTACCCCATAGCTAGGATCGAATCACCGACGAAGGGATTTCTGATGAAGGTGTTAGTCGTTCAGATGAACGCCGACTACGCAGAAGATGGAGCGAATACCGACTCCGTGTTTGCATCGCGTAAGCGTTTGGAGCGGTATCTAGACGAGAAAGGTTTTGTTTGGGACAAGATTCAGCCGAATTCGGGGATCGAGTATTGGACGCACCCGGAAGCCCGTTCAGAGGAAAAGTACGCCGTAGTGACCGAGCACGAGCTGAACGAGGAGACCGCGTGAGCGCCGACATCTTTCCCGACCTGGACCCGATCGTCCCGTACGACGAAGACGGATTCGGCGAACTCGGCGTGGACGAAACCGTCCCTCCCATGGTGGAGGAATTCGAGAAGTATCGGCGTGTTCCGCACCCGGTCACCGGCGAACGTGTCCGGATGGCACGGCCGTCCGGCTTCGGCGGAGTACTGACCGACGGCTTCACGTTGGAGGAATGGAAAATCGCTCAGGCCGTTCTCGGCACGGCGAAGTTCGAGGATGTCTACGTGCTGGCGAACTCGGAGCCGATGCCGGTGGAGCCGATCGAGCAGCGCGACGTCGGCTGGTGGACACCGTGGGCCGAGTACGGCCACATGGGCATGGATGCTGTCCGATCCATGCATGGCGCGCACCTCGGTACCGCCGTCCACCGGTGGACCGAGCAGATCGACGCCGGAGTGATTGACGTGGACGACGTCCCGAAAAAGTTCCGCCCCCACGTCGAGAACTATCTCCGGATTCACGAAGAGAATCAGATGGAGCTGGTTCCCGCATACCGAGAAACGATGATTGCGGAAACCAGCATCCACGAGACCAAACAGACCAAGGGGTTGTGCGGTCGGCTGGACGCGCTCCGGAAGCATTCGTCCGGCTGGTTGTTCGTGGACGACACGAAGACTGGTCGTCAGGCTCCCAAGGGCATTGACGAGATCGCTATCCAGCTGGCGATTTACGCAAACGCGCAGTGGCATTGGGTCGGTAACGATCAGTCGGGGTATTGGGTCCCCGCTCCGAAGAACGTCAACAAGGATGTCGCCTACATTTCTCACGTGCCGATTGACCGGCCGGACGAGTCGGAGATGATCCCGGTCGACATCCGGTGGGGATGGCAGGCTGCGAAGGTTGCGGCATGGGTGCTCGCGTACCGGAACGCAGCGAAGCGGAAGACGAATAGCCTCCGGCTTCCGCTGTCCGTGATCGACACCATCAAACCGTACCAGGGAGAGATCTGATGAAGCTGCCCTACGAGCACCCGTTGACGCTCACAGCGCTTCCGGTGCGCACGTCCGACTGGTTGCCCGACGGCGCACTGATGAGGTTTCCTGACGCGTTCTACGTCGGCGTACGGGCAGAGTCCAGCGTTGCGCATGAGGCACGGTCGATCGTCCGGCGGGGGTTGCGAGCGGAGCTCCGGTGGTTGGGTCAGCCGGAGATGACCGGTCGCGAGTTGATCGAAAAAATCAAGAGATGGGAGACCGAGTAGCTCGATTGCGCAAAGTCCCTGATCTGGTGTACGTTTTCTCTTAGTCAAGGCCGACCGGCCACCGACATAAAACACAGGGAGTGGTAACAGTGGCATCGATCGAGGCTATGACCAGGGAAGCCATGCGGAGTCTCGTGATCAGGGTCGGCCGGAAGGAGAAGGCGGACGCGGAGCTCACGGCTGCACAGAATGCCAGTCAGCGCGTCGCTTCCCGGCTGGAGGCTGCGAAGGCGCTCAACGAGACCCTGGACCAGGAGGTCACCGAGCGTCTGACCCTGGCGGTCCGGCTCACCGGCAAGACGGAGGACGACATCCGGGCCGAGGTCGCGGCCGAACTGGACCGGCTGGACGCCGAGAAGGAGGCCAAGTCGGCCGACAAGACGGAGGACGAGACCGTCGAGTCCACCCCGGCCGCGCCGAAGGCCACCACAAGCAAGGCGAAGGGCAAGGGACCGGCCCCGGTTCCCGCGACCGCCTAGTTCACCTGCACTACCTCCCTGGAAACGGGGAGCCTTCCGGTAAAGCTCAGTTCGCGGAGCACTTCAGAGGGTCGCACCCCTGAGGATGGCTAGGTTCAATTCCTGGTACCGGAGCAAGGGGTCACTCGGAGTCGGCCCGATTCAGCGTCGGCTTCCCATATTGCCCCCTTGTGACCTGGACACGTCCTAAAACTGTCCACCTCCACCGACACGGAAGGTTCCCGATGACCAAGCACCGTGCTTCGCGTCGCTGGAATCTCTCCCGTGTAAACGGACTCGCACTCTTTTACGGCCTGATTATCGGTCTCGCCTTTTTCTGTTTCTTTTTCGCTCTCACGGTTTGATCCGTGATAGAATTCAAGAACACACCGACACACGAGGGAGCACGCAGGAATGAAGGACAGTCGACAGGGCGGCAAGCCTTCCGCGACCAGCGGAGCCAAGTCCCGGGGTGGCAGTAAGGTCGCCGGAAACAACTCCAGCAGTCAGACTCAGGTGAACACGAACAACGCGATTCGCGGATTCGGTCAGAGCATTCTGGCCGGTCGTCGGGCGGATCGCGGCCAGGACTAGCACGACCCCCCCCCCGGTTTCACGTGAAACCGGGACTTGTCCCCCGTAGCTCAGCGGTAGAGCAA
>Ga0070714_100001646_pt1 | contig 16236 bp, 15 predicted proteins | sample LARL83metaG_FD_65450 | JGI IMG/M metagenome (GOLD analysis project Ga0070714, IMG submission 65450) | Corn, switchgrass and miscanthus rhizosphere microbial communities from Kellogg Biological Station, Michigan, USA - LAR L8-3 metaG | ecosystem: Host-associated > Plants > Roots > Rhizosphere ...
GAAGGCGAGATCGCGTATCAACAGGCCGGTTTGAACCCGGACAACCAGGAATTAATCCGCCAACTGGCAAAACTCGGTATACGTTGAATTATGCTGCCGCTAAACCAATTCAAACGCTTCGACGCCCGCGATTCCATCCGCCGCGGCATCGAGCCTTTTCCGGAAATTCTCCAGCGCGTCGCCAAACTCAAACCCGGCGAAGGCCTGGTGGTCATCGCGCCGTTTCTGCCGTCGCCCTTGATCGAAAAACTCGGCAGCGAAGGATTCGCCTCGAAGGTCGAACGCGGCCAGGGCGCGGATTGGGCGGTTTACTTTTGGCGCGAGAATGCGTAGGTAACGTGATATGAACACCGCGCTGGCTGATTTCAAAAAAATTGCCCTGATCAATACACTGCGGAGCTGCCAGCTCTTCGTCGGCTTGCCGCCGACGGACCTGGAGAACATCGCCGACACCGCGGTGGTGAAGTCGCTGGATAAGGGCGACTACCTCTTCCACGAAGGCGATCCCGCGCGCGGCTTTTACATCGTCCAACGCGGCGCGGTGAACATCCATCGGGTCAACGCGGCCGGCAAGGAACAGATCATCCATGTCTTTCGCGCCGGCGATTCCTTCGCTGAAGTTGCGCTCGCGAGCTCGACTGGGTATCCGGCCGACGCGCGCGCGATAGAGCCCACGCAGGTCTTACTGATTCAAAAGGAAGGCATTCTTGCCCTGGTAAGACGGCAACCCGAACTCGCCTTGCGCATGCTAGGTTCCATGAGCAGCCATTTGCGCGTGCTCGTCGGACAACTGGAAGATCTAACCTTGAAAGATGTTGAAACGCGCCTCGCCAATTGGCTCACGAAACGGTGTCCCGATCCGAAAAGCACCACACCTGTGCGCATCGAGCTCGCCATGACCAAGCGCGTGCTCGCCGCGGAACTGGGCACCGTGAGCGAAACCTTTTCCCGCACGCTGGCGAGTTTTCGCGATCGGAAATTGGTTTCGGTAAAGGGTAAAACGATCACCGTCTTGTCCCCGCTCCAACTCAATCAACTCCTGAGACGGAACCTGGGGGAATAGAAGTGAAGACCCGGTTAGAGCAAAACAAATAAACTGTAGCCGCAAAAGAACGCAAAGAGCACAAAGAATCAAGGCGTCTTGGCGATCTCTGCGTTCTTTTGCGGCAATTAACGGTAATGCAATTTTGTGGTGTTACGAAGTGTTTGGCGAGACGCCAAACACTACACGCCGGAGGCATGTGCTCCCCGTTCCGCATCGAATCTTTTTTAATTCGTTCCCGTCGCCGTTTCGGCGGCTTGACCGTCCAGCATTCTCAGGTTGAAATAGCCTTCGCCTTCGGGTGCGGGTTTGGCGAGCGCTGCCTCGATTGAGTCCAGCAACACGGACGTGTTGATTGGTTTGACCATGAAACCGTTGGCACCGATGGCGGCGGCTTCCTGCAAATAATTCGGCTTGTTTGAGGCGGTAATGATAATCGTGGGGATCTTTCGGCTATTGGCAAGCCGCAGCCAGCGGGTCACCTGAAATCCATCGCACAAATTTGCTCCGCCGTAGGAGACGTCCGGAGGCAGGGTCACGTCCACCAGCAACATGTCCGGGTCCTTTTCGCGAACGATGCTGAGGGCCTCCGCGCTGTCCAAAGCCGAGAGCACGCGATAACCCTTGGCGTGGAGCGTCATGGTGAGCGCCTTCACGACCACCGGGTCATCGTCCACGATCAGAATCTTTTTGCGAGAGCTGGCCGGTTCGTCCGCCATTTCGGTTTCGGCAGGAGCCGGCATGACCACCGGCACAAACTCCCGGACCGCAGCCTTTTTTTTCCTGAAGAACATGCCGTCATTATCCCTCCGCCCTGCCGGCAAACAATTGGTTTTACTGCGGAAAATGACACCGGGAATCCCCGGGGCGCGGGGCCCGGTGCGGGGCCCTAAGTTCCTCGAAAAGAACACTCAACAACCGACATTCAACGCTCAACGTTCAGAGAAAGACCCGATTTGCGCTCTAAGCTGTTTTTCTTTCAAATTGACCAGAACCGGGCTCGCGGTCGGCCAGGGCGGCCTCGATGGAGCTTACCAGGACGGCGCTGTTCAGGGGCTTGGCCAGGAAACGGACGGCGCCGAGCGAGGCGGCCAGTCGCTTAAACTCGGGTTTATCCGACCCGCTCATGATGATGGTGGGCACTTTGCGCGTATTCGCCAGCTGCAACCAGCGCGTCACCTGGAAGCCGTCCGATAGCACGGCGCCTTCGCTGGCGGCGTCTTTCGGCAAGTGCACGTCGACGAGCAAAACGTCCGGGTTCTTTTCCTGAAAAACATCGATCGCCTCCGCGCCATCCAAGGCGGACAGCACGCGGTAGCCCTTGGCATGGAGGGCCAAAGTAATCGCTTTGACGATCACCGGGTCGTCGTCAATGACGAGCACTTTTTTGCGCGAGTCGACCTCCGGCTCGGTGGGAGCAGGCAGCGCCACCGGCACAAAGTTCGGCTTTTTCTTCCGGAAGAACATGCTGTTATCATTCCGGTTGTTGCGTCGGAAACAAAGCCTTTTTTCTACGGAATCGGGTCCGGAGAATTCCGTCCAAAGACAGTGACGGGTGACGAGCGACGGGTGACGAGTGACGGGTGGCGGGCACAAGCGTTCGCGCCGGCGGGAGTCCATAAAACGTGCTTGGTTCCCGAGGGCCGGCGGCGTCCGGTCCGGAAGCCGATTACAAATCGCCGCTCCACCAACCCGGTCGGGGTGGAAATTTTTTTGAGTGGTTTCGGGGTGGGAGGGGTAATAAATATTGAAACTGGGCGCGGCATGAAGCGGCGCCAAACGAAAATTGAAAATGAATACTCGAAACATCCTTATCACCCTGAGTGTGGCCGCGTTGAGCTCCATTAACGTCATGGCTTCCAACGTGTTGCTTTCGCCACGCGCCATGGATAACCAACCCAAAGCCGCCGTCGCCGACAATAGCGACGTGAATCTCGCCGCGCCCGGCTTGGCGTCCGCGTCGCCGCGCGTGCTCGATAACCAAATCAAAACTGTGGCCGGCAAGAGCACCGCGCAAAGCCCTGCGATGCAGTGCACGCGTCACATGGCGGCCAGCCCGAAAATCATCGGCGAATGCGCCGATCATCCGGGTGCCCCGATGCCTTGCTGCGCCGTTGCCGCAGGCAAATAAACCCTGTATGATACGGGCGGCGGCGCAAACCGCCGCCCCGTTTAGATTTACATGAACCAGGAAAATCCCAATCCGAGCGATCCGAAGCTTAGCGCCCTTTTGCGCGAGGCCCGCGCGACGCCGCCGTTGCCGCCGCGTTTTCGCGAAGGGGTGTGGCGACGCATCGAGGAGAGTGAAATTCCCGCAACCGCGCGGATCGGCTGGATCGATGCGCTGGTCGGGTGGGCGTTGCGCCCGCGGTTCGCGCTCGCGACGGCGATTGTTTTAGTGTGCGCCGGCTCGCTCTTCGGCGCGGTGCAGGGTCATCAGGCCGCGCGCGAGGACGCGCAAAGCCGTTATGTGGCGTCGGTCGCGCCGAACACGTTGCGTTGATGAAACGTTCGTTGCTCATCCTGGTTTTTGCATTGCTGGCGGCGTCGGCGTTGTTTGCCAGCTCGTATTTCATGGGCCGGCGCGTCTGCGAAATGTGCACGGTGCGCTCGACGGACAACCTGGATTGGCTGCGGCAGGAATTTCATTTGAGCGACGCGGATATGGCGCACATGCGCGAGTTGCACAATGGTTACATGCCGAAGTGCGCCGAGATGTGCACGAAGATCGCGGCGAAAAAACAGGAGTTGGACGAGGCGCTGGCCGGTTCGACCAACATCAGCGAGTCCGCGAAGCAAAAATTGACGGAATTGGCGATCCTTCGCTCGCAATGCCAGGCGCAAATGCTCGAGCATTTCATCCAGGTCAGCCAGGCGATGCCGCCGGAGCAGGGCCGGCGTTATCTTTCGGAAATGGAACGGCTCACGATCGGCGCGCACGAAGAGACGGAGCAAATGATGTCCGACCACGCCGGTCACATGCATGGAGAACATTGACCCCCATGCTCTCGACCGGGCCGACATGGAACGGTTAATGGCCGGCCAGGACAGCGCGCTGAACGACCTGATGGAGCGCCACGCGGCGCCGATTTTTCACTTTCTTTGCCGCATGGTCGGCAACGAGGACGACGCGAACGATCTCGCGCAGGAAACCTTCGCCCGCGTTTTTCGCGCGCGCGCCAGTTTTCGTCTCAACGACAAATTTTCCACCTGGCTTTACACCATCGCCGCCAACCTGGCGCGCAATCATTTCCGCTGGCGCGCGCGGCATCCCAATATTTCGCTGGAAACCGGCGCGGAGGATCCAGAGCAAGCGCTGGAAAATGTGCTGCCGGCCCATGACGCACCGCCCAATGTTCAAACGCTCGTCGCCGAGCGCGCGGCAGTCGTGCGCGCGGAAGTGGCGCGGTTGCCGGAAGATTTGCGCGAAGCCACCGTGTTGTGCGAGTGGGAGGAACGCAGCGTGGCGGAAGCGGCGGCGATTTTGCAGACCACACCGAAAGCGGTGGAGTCGCGGCTGTATCGGGCGCGGAAGATTTTGCGGGAACGGCTGAAGGGATGGTTGTAATTACCGCCGAGGTGAACGAGCAGTTCGGCCAAGGCAAACCGGCAGGGTTGACCTGCCTCTCTTCAGGGAAAAATATGGATCTTCCGGCAGAATGCCGGAAGCACGTTGGGAGAGGTCCGGCTCACCACTCAGGAGCGGGCGCGCTCCTTATCCAATTGCAGGATTCGCTCAGCGCCAAAAAGGGTTCAGGACGGAATGTTTGCCCACTGAGCGACTCTGGGCGATGGCTTGAGAAATATACCCTTTTGCTCGCGCCACGGCTGAGGGCAATTCATGGCCCAACGCGAGATATCCCGTGATGGCAGCCGAGTAGGTGCAGCCGGTGCCGTGCGTGCGCACGCCTTTCACGAACGGCGCGCTTAACAGCAATTCGTTTTCGCCGTCAAAGAAAATATCGACGGCTTCCGCCGAGTTGCGCAGGTGTCCGCCCTTGACCAATGCCGCGCAGCCGAATTCGCGATGGATCGTTTTCGCCGCCCAGCGCAGGTCTTCAATCGATTTCAATTTTCGGCCGGTCAAAATTTGCGCTTCGTCAAGGTTGGGGGTGACGAGCGTGGCGCGCGGAAGCAGGTCCCGTTTCAGCAATTGGATGGCTGACGGTTTCAACAGCCGTGAACCGCTGGTGGAAATCATGACAGTATCCACCACCAAAGGAAGGTTGCGGCGGCGATGGAAAAAGTTCGCCACGATGCGGATGATTTCCGGCGAGTAGAGCATTCCGGTTTTCACGGCGCGCGGCGGCAATTCCCCGAACACGGCTTCAATTTGCCGGCGCACGAGGTTTGGCGAGCAGGGTTGAATCGCGAGGACGCGTTTAGGATTTTGCGCAGTGACGCAAGTAAGGGCGCTGGTTCCGTGCACGGCCAGTGACGCGAATACTTTCAGATCAGCCTGGATGCCCGCGCCACCGCCGCTGTCGGAGCCGGCGATGGTCAGGGCAACGGGCATGATTGCTGGCTTAGGCACGCGCGAAGTATAGGCTTTAAGCGTCGGGGATGAAGTTCAATTTGCAATTCGATATAGCTCCATTTGGTTTCTAAAAGAAATTTCCCAAAGGAAAATATGGATCTTCCGGCAGGATGCCGGAAGCACGTTTGTGCGAGGAAAGCGGATTGGACTCTCCCAAACTAGGGGAACATCGAACATCGAACGCCGAACGTCGAACACGGGATACTGGCGATTCGGGACCGTTACGGCAACAGCGGTTCGGGGGCGTTGGTGGTGGAGTCGGGTTTTTCGGGCATCAGGCCTTTGATGGTTTCCACCGGATGCAACGGGAAGAAAAATATCTTGGGAATAAAGATCGGATCGCTCTTGGGCTTGTGGATCGAGCCGGAGATTTTGTATTCGAAGGTTTTGCTCACCGGCCATAAGGCGAGGCTCAATACCGGGCCCACGACCCAGGTGTTGCGTAACAATTCGGCTTCCATGCGCGCGTTTACCGCGCCTTGCATGTCGATGGTGCCCCAATACCGCAACCGCGCCATGAGCGTTTCGATTTTTAAATCCTCCGAGTCGATGATGCCATTAGTGATGGTGAAGGTCGCCGAACCCTGGCGCGCGCGGCTGCTGCCCAGGCCGGGCATGATGGTGTCGAGCGCCGGGGAAAAGATCCCGAAAATGGGGATGTCCCAAATCAAGCCGTCGCGGAGATCGACCCGGCCGGCGCCCTGGAAGCTTTGCCAGTCGCCGGAAATGGCGTCGGTGATTTCCAGCCGGGCGTTGAGGAGGCCTTCCAGCTTGTTGGTTTTTCCGTCGGTCAGATCTTTGGCCAGCAAATGCAAATTGGCGTCCGTGGCGACGAAATTGAAGCTGTAGCGGGCGTTGTGATTGCTTTTATTGAAATCAAACTGCGCCGCGCCGGAAGCTTTTCCTAGATAAAAATCCGTCTTCACGTCCCGTATCGCCAGGTGCTCGCCGACCCAGTCGATTTTGCCGGTGACATGCGGCACTTGAAATTTCCACCAAAGGAAATCGCCGCCGTCGACGTCAAAATGCAAATCAGCGTCCTTCGGGTCGCGCATAGGGATGGCGCCTTCGACGTGGACAGTTGGCGGGCGGAGGAATTGATAGGGCTGGACGGCGTGTTCGACGTGCGGCCCGATGGCGTGCACCACGACGGAAGATTCCGCGGTGCTGAAACCGTTCGTCACATAAATTCTTTGCTCGTCGAAAACCAGTTTCACGCTGGCCGCGGTGAGTTCCTGAGTCGGCGCCAACTGAATCCGGGGTTGCAGTAGGGATAGAATCCGGTTGGTGTATTGGAGGTCCGCCTGGAACCACTGGCCGGATTCGCCACGCACGGTGAAATTCGTGGCGGCCACATGCGCTTTGGCGGTGAGCCGTTCGTGATCGTGCCAGCGGCCCCAAAGCTCGCCGTCGACGACGGGCGGTTGCGGGGTGGAAAACATATCAAAGACGCGCTGCGATTTGCCTTCGACGAGCGGGCGCAAGGCTTGAGGGTCAATGGTGCTGTGCAAACGGAAATAAAAATCCTTGGTGCGGTCGTTGCTGTCGATAACCAGGGTCACATAGCCCTCGCGCCGGGTGGCGACGAGGTCCGGCAGGCGCCAGCACAAGTTGGAATAACTGAAGTGCGAATGCGCGGACAAAGCGCGCACGCCGCGAAAGGCGCCGTCCGTGACCTCGAATTCTCCATTAAGGCGGAGGGTGGGCCGCAGTTCGCCGCGCCAATCCGGGTGACGGTTGGTCCACACGGAGACGGGCAGGACCATGGCACCGTCGGCTTTTATTTTGGGCGGATAGTTCCAGGAATAATTCGCCAGCCACTCGCGGGCCACGGGGGTGAGCAGCGGGGCAATTTTCTGGCCGTCGAAATCGGAAGCGACGGTGAAAGTCACGGCGCGGGTGCCCACGTTCAATTTTGCCGTGGCGTCCAGGTTGCCGCCGTAAAGTTTGGCGGATAATTTTTCGACGCTCAATTCCGGCGCACGCCATTGTCCGGAGCATTGGAGTTCGTCGACGTCCAATTTCGGCGAGTGGACCGCCGTGGCGCGGCAAGTCAGCTCGAGCGGATAGGCGGCGAGGTTGGTCCACCACGCCCAACTCGGATCCGCCGCGGGAGTATTGGTAAAGGGAAGCAGCGAGCCGGCAAGCTGGAGTTGCTGGGCGGCGCCCCATTCGGTGACGACATTGCTCGCCTGCAATTCGCCGTGCCCGGAAAGCGGGACGGCGTTGGTCAGCGAATGAAACCATTGGGCTGTGAAATGGATTTTTTCCGCGTGATTGGAACGGCTTTGGGCGGAGTCGGCGGCAAGATCCAGCTCGGCGTTCACGATGTTGGTGTCCTGCTCGGTGGAAAAAAGGTGCAAGGTGAGCAGAAGATTGGTGGTGGCGGCCCAGGGAGTGTCGGCGCTGGCGGCGCGGAGATTGATTTGCGCGCGCGCCAGTTGATTGCTGCGCGGCGGCGCCAGCACGACGAAACAATTGACGGCCTGCGCATTGCCCCAGGGCGTATCCGCGCCGGAAGCGCGGAGGAACAGACGCACGGCGATATTTTCCATGTCGCGCGCGTCACCGCGCACATCGAGCTTCAACTGCGGCGAGGTGGCGAAATGAATTTCCTCCAGAGTGTCGGCCAGGCGGCGGAGGCGTTCCTGGAGAGTCCCGCGCGGGAGGGGCTGGCGGCCATGAAACCATTTCCATTCGCGAATGGCGGAGGCGTTGGTGAGCGCGCCGGAGAGTTGAATGTTCGCGCCGGCGAATTGCGCCTGGAGATTATCGAGTTCCCAGACGTCGTTGGTGCGCAATTGAAGGTCGGTCTGGATATTCTCGATGGACAATTCGCGCGCCGGCCCGTTGCTTTCCATGACCGGCCAAGTCAGCCTCCCCTGGCGCAGGGCGAGGGATTCCACCTGAAATTCCCGCTTCAACATGGCGGCATAATCGAGCCGCACCTGGACTTGCTTGAGGGTCAGGGTCGGGCTGGCGACATCGTTGGTGCGGCCGAAAAAGACATTTTCGGCGACAATCCCATGGACGGGTCCCCAGCGCAGGCGGCTGAACTGGAGGTCGAGCCCGCGGGCGTGGAGTTTTTCCAGCAGTGGACGTTTGATGAAGCCGGGCAAGCCAACGTTATCGAGATACAGCACCGCGGCGATGAGCGCCAGGATGACGAGCAACGCGGTGATTCGGCATCGGCGAAAAATCACCCGGAAGCGACGCCAGCCGTGAGGTTGAGCTTGCGTCTCCATGTCAGTGAGCGGGAGGAATGGCCAGGCAAAACTGAACAGAGGGATAAATGTCCGGTGGAAATTCGAAAATCCACGGCTCGCCATCCAGCATCACCGAAGCGTAAGGGGAACCGAGCCGCGTCTCAGCGCCAAATTGAACATTCAGCTTCTGGCCGTTCTTGAGTTCGATGGAAAGCTGGTAGCCGCCGGGAGCGAATCCAAACTGCGCCAATTTATCGGCGCCGTGGCCGACCCAGGAAAACGCGCTGAGACTTCCCAACTGGCGCGCGGTGTCTTCGACGGCGGAATCATTGATATTACCGGAGGAACCGGGCGCGAGGGACCAACCATTGGTGCCGGAGTGGAGAATCTGGCGGGTCTGGCCGTTTTGCTGGACGGTGATTTGCGAGACGTCGTTGACATCGAAATTCCAGATGCGCCGATCGCGCAACTGCCAGCTGGCGGAGGGCAGCGCCTCGAAATCCTGGGGCGAAATGCCGTAGACGGCATCTTCACCGACGCGGCGCGCAAATACCTGTTGGTTGGTGTTGGTCCCGAAATCCACCTCGGTCGGCGGATTAGTGGCGGTCAAGGAAACGGCCCAGGTGAGGATGTATTTTCGCGCCGGGTTAGCCAGGCCGTAGTGCGGCAGGTCGGGTTCGGTGACCGAATCTTTTACGAATTCGGCGACCTGCAATTCGGAAAGGGTGCGCACCACGTGAGTCGCCAGAACCTGGTCGGCGGGAAAATCCTGCGGCACCACGCGCCAGGTATTCGTCTGCCATTGCAAAGAGAACTGGTCCTGTCCCTGGATCCGGATGTTTTCCAGCGGGCCCACGAGCGTGACCAGATGTCGGTCGCGAAAGACGTCGTAATAGGCGTTCCATTTTCCGAGCGCATTGGTGGAAAGCGTCACGACGGCGTTCTGATCCCGGCGCCGGGCATAAATCAGGCCCGGGCTATTGGTCAGTTCCTTGCCGAAATCCAGCGTGAAAAGCGTATTGGTCCCCTGCCCCAATCCCACCGTCAGGGCGGGCGGCTGAAGGCCGAAGCTCTCCAGATCCGCCTTCGGGTCATCCGAGACAAACTGCTGGATGCGGAGTTGTTCCAGAGCGTGTACGGCGCTGTTGACTTTCTCACTGTCGGCGCGCGTTTTGATCGGGACGGTCATGGCCCACAATTTGTTCGTGGAATCGCGCTGGAGCAGGAAGGACTGGCTCTTGACCGTGTTGGTCACGCTGATCCGGTCAAAGGCGGCGTCCTTGAAATCGGCGAAGGTTGTGTCGCGCCAGGTATTGGCGTTTTGCGGAAAGAGATTCAGCACGCTCGCATCGACGACGGACACGCCTTCAATGCCGATGACCCGCACGAACACCTGGTCGCCCGGGGCGGTGCGATGGCCGAAATGAATGGGCCGTCCGGAATTAAGAATCAACGAAATCTGGGGCGGCTCGATGCCGTAATTTTCCTCCGCCTGGGGATCTTTTCTGAATTCCTTTTCGGAAATCGCGTGGGCCACGGTGAGCTGCTGCAGCGTGTCCAGCAACTTCTCGATGTTGGTGTTTTGGGCGGCGTAAACCACCGGCTCGACCAGCTGCCAGTTGCCGTTGGTGCGTTCCGCGCGAATTTCCCGCTGGCCGGCCGGCTGAATTTGCACCGCCGTCACCGCTTTGGCATTCAGGCCGGGCAGCAGATATTTCGGACCCAAATCGGGATGCTGCCGATAACGTTCGAAGAGGAAAATGAAAACAAACAGTGCCGCCGCCACTGTCAGCCAGAGCCAGGTGTTCTTCGAACTCATGATGACAGATTATTTCCTGCGGCGGAGCCAGACCAGGCCGCCGAGCAACAGTATCCCGCCCGGAATCGCTCCCACGAGAATTCCCTTCACCGCATTGACCTGCCTGGGATTCATCAGCAACTGATATTCAGTGACGGGCCGCGGACCCAGTCCGGACAAGAAGGTGGTGCGTTCGAGCAGCCAATTGGCCGCCGAATCCGCGAAATCCTGGTTCACGCTGAAATCGATCAGTTGATTGTCCAGGAAAAGAGAATCGCCGGTAATCAACATCCGGGTGGCGCCGCGTTCGGTCACCACGCCTTTGGGCAGGCCTCTTTCGACGGCCACCATGAGCGGATAGGCGCGCCGCTCGCCCGGCGGGTCGCCAGCGAGGGTGGAATTGGTGCTGGAAAAGGCGAGCTCGGTCACCTGCGGGCCTTCCTCAGTCGTTTGGGAAGGCGATTTGATGCGTTCGATGGCGCGCGGCAGGACGATTTCCAATTGCATGCCGAGGATGGGCTTCATGACGTCATGCACCATCAAGGCGGAAACCGCGAAGGCTCCTTTGGCGATGGCGTTGTCCGGGTCTTGCACGACGGTGTGGGTGACCCTCACGTTCCATTTGGCCAGAACGGATTCCAAGCCGAGTCGATTGGTGACGGAATAAACGTCGAACATGGCGAACAACCGGCCGCCCTGGTCGAGGTATTGCGAGATTTTTTCCAGTTCAACCGGCTGGAATTCGGCGCGGGGGCCGGCGATGACGAGCAAATTGCAATCGAGGGGGACGGTATTCGGGCCGAGCAGGTTGGTGAGAAGATCGGTCTCGACGTAGTTGCGATGAAAGATTTCCGCCAGCTTGCTCAAACCCTCAATTTCGCTGTTGTCGTTTGGGGAGCGTTCCCCGTGGCCCTGCAAAAAGTAAGCCTTCAACGGCTTCGCCTGTGTGAGCGCAAACAACTTGGCAGTGAATAGCATTTCGCCGTTGAACGCGGTGCGCTTACGATTGATGTAGATCTTGGGATCGTCCTGGTTGGTGGGCGGCTGGTATTCGTATTTGTACCGGGAAAGCCAACTGCCATCCACCAGTCCCACGCGACCGTTGCTGTCGAAAATGATGAAATCCTTGTTGGTGAAGGAGCCGAGATGATATTTGGCCTGCAACGCCGCCGCCGCGCCCGGGTCGCGATAATAATCCACGCTCTTCACCGTCAGTTTGCGGGTGTGCGATTCATACTCTTTGAGCAGGCTGACAATGTCGCCGTAGATCGGTTCGTCCTTATTGTAATAGACGGTAACCTCGACCTGGTTGGTGAGGGCTTTGAGGACGTTGACAGTGCGGGGCGAGAGTTTGACCTGCGTATCCGCGCTCAAATAGAACCGTTTGAAAAAATACTGGCTGCTCAGGTAGTTGACGCCAATCAGGATCGCGAACACGGCGATGGTCGAAAGGACCACGCTAAAGGCAATGCTCCATTTGCGGCGCGGGGAGAAACTGGAGTGGGATGAATCGGGAGTGGCCATGTTATTTCCAGCGGCGACTTTCGATGACGCGCAACGTCAGAAATAAAAAGAAAAACGTCACGGACACGTAAAAAATGATGACGCGCGTATCCACGATCCCGCGGGTGAAATCCAGCATTTGCTGGGTTAAATTAAAAAACGAAAGCACCTGCCCCTGCCACTGGCCGCCGGGGGAAATATTCTGCGCCAGCCAATTCAGCATCAACAACGCGATTCCCGCCACGAGGGTGATCATTCCGGCCACGACCTGGCTTTTGGTCAACGCGGAGGCGAGGCAGCCGATGGAAAGCAGAAAGCAGCCGGCCAGGAAGAGGCCCGCGTACATGCTGCCCAGGGTGCCTTTATCCAGCGCCCCGGCTTGATTGGCGAAATGCTGGACGATGAACATGTAAGCCAGCGTCGGCAGCCACATGACGACGAAAAAAATCACCGCCGCCGTAAATTTCGCGGCCACGATCTGCGCGTCACCCACCGGCGTGGTGGTGAGCGTCTCGAAGGTGCCGGAAGCCTTCTCGAGCGCGAACAGGCGCATGGTGATGACGGGCGCGGTCAGAACGATGATGATCCACAACAGGAGGTTGTTGAAAAACAACTGGGTGATGGGCATGGAAACGGGGTCGGTGCCCACCGAATTCAAGAGCGTCACGAAATCCAGCCCGACCAGCAAGGCCAGCCCCGAGATGATGACGTATCCGGTGATGGAAAGGAAAAAGCTGGCCAGTTCGCGGCGCGTGAGCGTGAGATAAGCCCGCATCAGGTCCCTTCCTCCTCTTCCGACGGGCGGGTGACCTTGACGTAAATGTCCTCGAGGGAATGGCGGTTGCGGGTCAACTCGCGCAATTGCCAGCCGCGTTCCTTGGCGACGGCAAAAATTTGCGGACGCAGATCCGTGCCATTGCTGGGCGTGAGCGCGCAGCGGAAGAACTCCCCGTCCGCCGGGGAAACATCATAATGTTCAATCTCAGCCATTTGCGCCCAGAGATTGCAAAGTTCTTCGAGCGGCGCGGCGATTTCGGCCACGACCTGGCCGTTGCCGCTCATCAACCGCTGGAGATTGTCCGGCGTGTCGGCGGCCAGGATTTTTCCCTCGAACATGATGAGCATCCGGTTGCAGGTCATTTCCGCTTCGGGAAGAATGTGCGTGGAAATCAGCACGGTATGCGCGGTCGCCAGGCTTTTGATTAATTTCCGCACGGAGCGAATCTGGTTCGGGTCCAGGCCAATGGTCGGTTCATCGAGGATGATCAATTCGGGCTCATGGACCAAAGCGTCCGCCAGGCCGACGCGCTGGCGATAACCCTTGGACAATTGCCCGATGATGCGGCGGGAGACGTCGGTGAGGCTGCATTGCTCCATGACGACATCCACGCGCTCACGCGAACGCCGGAAACCCAGGCCTTTCAACCGCGCGCGAAATTTCAGGTATTCGCGCACGCGCATTTCCAGGTGCAGCGGATTGTTTTCCGGCATGTAACCGATGCGCCGGCGGACTTCGGTCGAGTCGCGAAAGACATCCCGCCCGGCGACGCGCACGGTGCCGCTGGTGGCGGGCAGGTAACAGGAAAGGACCCGCATGGTGGTGCTTTTGCCGGCGCCGTTGGGGCCGAGCAGGCCGACAATTTCACCCCGCTTGACGGTAAAAGAGATCCCCGACACGGCGGTGTGGCCCGCGTATCGTTTCGTCAGGTTTTCGACCTCAATCATCAGACCGTCATTCATCATTCGCAAAACGGAGTTTAGTCAGGAAACCACCGGTTGAGCCAACAAAATTTCAGGTCAACGCGTCGCTAATTCCACGACGTTGCGCCGGAGGACCTTGAAATCCCCGGCGGGCTCGATGGTTAACGTGTGCAGCAACACGGTTTCGCCGCGTTTTTTTGCATACAACAATTTCGCGAAGCCGGTAATGTCAGCCGGCGGCGATTGGCGGTCCACCGCCCAAATCAGCGTCTGCGGCGTCAGGCCGGCTTTGCTTGCGGGGCTCTCCGCCTCGACTTTCGTAATGACAAAACCATCCGAGCTTTTCTCGAGCGTGACACCCAATTTTTGTCGCACCAGCGCGGCGTTAAAGACGGAGCTTTCCGGAACCAGCCGCAAATTCGCGTCACTAACCTGGTCGCCGCGCCGGTAAGTGATGGGAATCTCGCTCACGGCATTTGAAGCGAGCAAGTCGCCAAAATCAATAAATGTTTTTGGAACTTTTCCGTTCACTTGCATCACGACGTCGCCGACTTTCAATCCCGCCTTGCCCGCCGGGCTATCGGGCTGGACGCTGGTGATGACGAGCGGATAGGAGCCGACTTTCACGCGCGCCCCGAACCAATAGGATTTCACAAATTCGGTGGGAAAAATTTCCGAAAGCGCATCTTCCACCAGCCGGATCGGTATGGCGAAACCGATGCCCTGCACCGGTTGTCCGCTGGCGGTTTCATTGAGGACGGCGACGTTGATGCCGATCAGTTCGCCGCGCAAATTCACCAAGGGGCCCCCGCTGTTGCCGGGGTTGATGGGTGCATCGGTCTGCAACCAGTTCGGGTAATCGAGTTTGGCGCCCTGCCGCGGCGCCATGCGGCTCTTGGAGCTGAGGATGCCGCGGGTGACGGAACCGCCGAGGCCGAGGGGATTGCCCAGCGCGAGGACGGTTTCACCCAGCAACAAATCGTCCTCTTTGGCGAGCTTGATGGCGTGAAATTTTTCACCGGGCCGGGCTTTCAGTTTGAGAAGTGCGACGTCGCTTTTTGCGTCGCTCTTGATAACGGTTGCCTCGTAATCGTTCGTGCCGGTGCCGAATCGCACCTGGATCTGGTCCGCGCCGCGAATGACGTGATCGTTCGTCAGCAAATAACCATTTTCATCAATCACCACGCCGGAGCCGAGGCTGTAGGATTCGTCATACAATTGTTGGCCCAACATTTGCCGGCGAAATTGCTCGAACGGATCCTGGACCGGGACAGTGCCTTTGGTGGCGATGTTGACGACGCTCGGCATGACCTGCTCGACGGCGTTGACGGTGGCGTCGCGGCGGATGTCGGTCTCTTGCGCGCCAATTGGGAGCGCGCCGCCCAGGCAGGCCAGCACCAGCAAAAACTTCCGGTTCCAGTTCATCGTTATATTAACAGTCAATACAGTCTTTCGATGCGTTCAAAATTAGCGCGGGGCGCACCCACCACTTTATTGAGACCGCTTAGGCTGCCGAAGGCGAACCCTGCAGCCGACTGCCAGTCGGCGAAACAGCAGGCTGCCAGCCTGCGCTACGAGTCGCGCACGCCGCATCCGCAAATCTTTTCAGAGCGACGCCCCGGCTGCACTACAGCCATTCCGCTTGACATTGCCGGGCGCCGCGCGCAAGCAATGCGCAGGTGTTGCCATTTCCACAAAACTTTTATGCGCGCTGGCGCGCGCAACTCAGCGCCGCCGCCCTGCGCGAAGACGAATCATCTCCGCCGGAAAGCTTACTGCAATCCGTCTGGCAACACCAGCGCCTGCGGCGCGAGCAACTGAAGACATTGGACGGCCGGACGGCGCGAATTCTTCATCCGGGTTTTATCAGCCGTGAAGGCGGACCGGATTTTCGGGGCGCGGTCGTTCAGTTCGGCGATGAGCCTCCGAGCACGGGGGACGTCGAGGTGGACCTCGAAACCGCCGGCTGGCGCGCGCATGGGCACGACAAAAATCCGGCATTCAAAAATGTCATTTTGCACGTCGTCTGGAAAGCAAAGCCGCCCTCCGCCGGCGATGGCAAGTTTCGCAGCCAAGTTGGTGTTTATCCGGCGCCGCCGGCCCTGGATATTTCCGGAAAACTGGACGCGCCGTTGGGCGAATTGAATTTGTGGCTGAACTCCGAGGAATCCGAGTCGTTGCCCGAAGGATTGCGCGGGCAATGCTCCGGGCCGCTGCGCGAACTGCCACCGGAAAAAATTCGCGAGCTGTTATTGCAGGCGGCGCAAGTGCGATTTCACAGCAAAGCGGCGCAGTTCCACGCGCGGGCGCGCCACGCCGGCTGGGAACAAACGCTGTGGGAAGGCATCTTCCGCGCGCTCGGCTACAAGCACAATGCGTGGCCAATGCAGTGCCTGGCCGAAAGCCGCGGCCGCTGGTTTGCGCCGCGCAGCTCGCCGTTGTCTCTGCA
>Ga0070714_100001648_pt1 | contig 16232 bp, 14 predicted proteins | sample LARL83metaG_FD_65450 | JGI IMG/M metagenome (GOLD analysis project Ga0070714, IMG submission 65450) | Corn, switchgrass and miscanthus rhizosphere microbial communities from Kellogg Biological Station, Michigan, USA - LAR L8-3 metaG | ecosystem: Host-associated > Plants > Roots > Rhizosphere ...
CGGCACGGTAAAACGCCGCCACCGCCTTTTCCTCAGAGTCGTGAACGTCGAAAAGCTTGGCCAGGTGTGAGATGTCCAGAACCTTTCGCACGTGCTCGGTCAAGTTGCAAAGTTTGAGATCGCCGTGGGCCTGGCGAAGGCTGTTCATGCCGCGGACAATGGCGCCCAGACCGCTACTATCGATGAAGCCAACTTCCTGCAGGTTCAGAATGATGGCGCGCCGATCGCGCAACAAGCAGGCAATGTGAGAACTGAGCAATTCCGCTTCCTGGCCTGCAACGATGCGTCCGGTGCAGCGAACCACCATTACGTAGCCAACTTCACGAGTGTTGAGGGAGAGATTCAAGGGGCCTCCGACGCGAATGGGAGCCTGATGCCGAGTCGGCGACATTATAGAACTGTGCCGATAGATCTGCGCTCGAGAAGGTTCGCCCCTGCTGTTTCGACCTTGCGCTACCAAGGAAAAGCCCCTGGCTCCAGGTTCGGAGCGCAGGGGCGTTGCGTTTAGGAAAACAGTGAACTAGCGGACGATTCCGAAAGCAAAGGCCCAGCTGTTTGCTGTTGCGGTTGCGCTGGTCCCAATCTGCGTCAGGGCGCCGGTGTTGGCATCGCGCGTGAAAGCGAGAACGCCGCCGGTATTTCCGGAGTCAGCCGTATAGACAAATTTTCCGGTCACGTCCACGGTGATCTGGGCCTCGCCGCCGACGGTACTACCGGATGCCTGGAACGGGGAGGACGACAGTTCGGCGATTGCACCGCTCGTCAGATTCACAGAGAACGAGTGGATGAAGTCGTCGTCATCGGTCCAGTAGAAGAATTTGCCGTCAGGGGAATGCTCGAGAAAGCGGCAATCGGAGCTATTTTGGTCCTGGTACTGTGTGGTTGACGTACCCAGGGTCAGGGGGCTCAGAGACCCATCATTGGACGAGACCTTAAAACCGTAGATCTGCGCCGTGCCGCCCTCGTCGCCAACATACAGTAAATTCGCGGAGGGGTTAATCTGAATCGACCACAGCCAACTGTAAACGTTCGTCAGAGTAACGCTGCTGGTAGCAGTTAAGGCTCCGTTCGAGCCCACCTTGAGAGTGACTACGTGCCAGTCATCTTCGTTGGCACAAGTGTCCGTCACCCAAACAAAGTTGTCGGTGGATGTGATCGCGCCAGTCGTGTCCGGATCGCCTGATGCGCAAGTGCCGATGTTGATGTCAGAAATATGAGCCAGTGCGCCATTGGATCCGATTGAGTAGGCACCGACCGTAGCGTCGTTGTTTGCGCTATACAGAAATTTGCCGTTGGGGGTAACTGTCAGCACGTGGGTGGGAGAGTCTCCGCTGCTGCTGGGCTCGTAGAAACTGCCCGACTCGTTTATGACTTTGGTTGCGATGTCCGCTGGAACGCCGGTGGATTCATTAACGTTCCACTGGTGGATGGAACCATCATTACCATCTGCCACGTAGAAGTATTTGCCATTGGGATGGACTTCGATGGTCATTGGGTCCGTGAGTCCCATGTCGAAGGGGGCACCGTTGACGGCTGTTCCCAGCGCCCCAGTCGTTGCGTCAATCGGGAATACGTTGACGTTGGCACCGGCACCGCTGTTATCGACCGCGACAAGGAATTTCGGTGTGGTGGGATAGTGTGGCCCGCCGCCGCACGCAATCAAGGTGCTGACGAGCAACAGGCTGGCGGCCAGAGTAAACTTTGTTTTCATGGATGGATTCTCTCCTGGTTGTTGTAATTCAAAGTTCCCCTCATGCACCGGGTGAGCCCTGCAAGCGGCCTCAACGCAAAGCAGAATCTTCTCGGGGATCGGGGACGGCGTTGGCGAACAAGAACCCTGGTTGTAGTGATTCAGCGAACTTCAACCCACGAGGTCAGTGTTCGCGACAAATCAATTCCAACATGTATGGGGGAAACTGGGCAGAGTACGGACGTAACGACATCGGGGAGCGGTCAACGGCAGTTTTGAGAGAAAGAGCACACAGGACTACACGAAATGAGCGTGGTTGATGGCCTTTCAGGAAGTGCAGGTTTCGCCACTAGTTGCGTCGACGCAAGTGGAGCAATCCAGTTCCCAGAATTACTGCGGTAATGCCCCTTGGTTCCTGGACGGGGATTTTCGAGTCAAAGGAACGACATGGCGGACAGCGCCAGATCCAATGCCTACCTGTATGAAAACCTACGACCGAGCCTGAGGTTCCCAGATTCTATTTGCTGCTTGTGAACAGCGTCCACGGATGCGCATTCATGTCGCGCTGCACGGACTTCTGCCAGGAATACTCGGGATGGGCGCTCAGGTGCTCGGCAGCTTTGAAGTCCTTCCCGCAAGCATGACCTGCGGCCGCGGTGAAGCTCATCTTCTCGATCATAGCCGCATCGGCAGCCTTGTTTTGCACCGCACCGTTTGCGCCGTAAGGCCCAATCCAGTCAGAATCGCCTCGAGGCGAAAGATCAATATGCCCGTCCAGTGTGCGCTCATTCGGGTCATCCATCTTTTCGATCACGTCGTAGTGATCGCCCAAGAAACTCTGCGCCGTGGCAACGTCGATTTTCCCTTTGTTCTGGGCCATCAACTGGTCCCACCGCGCGTGACGTGCCACCGAACTCTGCGTTAGGTCTTCCGGCTTGAAATCCGTCTCCTCGCGAATCAACTTTTCGCTGATCGGGAAATTCGACCCCACGAAATACCCATCACTCGCACGCTCCAGTGTGACGTTCTTGAGACCCAGTTCCAGCCTGCCGATCTCGTTCTTCTTTGTGTCCGCCACCAGCCAGGTGTTGGCGTATCCGCCGTTGTTTCCCTCTTTCATGATTCGGGTAAAGTCATCAATGGAAGCCGCGTACTGCGCGGCCTTGCGGCCGCGCACAAATTCGGGGATGCCATTCGGATCGAAGCCATGGAAGCTTCCGATCGTGGTCTCGGTGATCGCCATCCCCGCGCTATTCACCACAAAGTCATCGGCGCTGTGGATCACCCCGGGGAGTCCGTCCATCAGCATGCGATAGCCCTTGGCGGGCACGATGTCGTAAATGATCGTCCAGCGCTCGCCTTCCATGTAGGTGGACCAGTTGTTGTGGGCGATTACCACCTTCCCATCTTTGGTGTAGCTCCCAGTTGCGACAAACGCGCTGCACCGCTCCGGGGGCCCAGCCGCCGCAATGTTACTGCCATGCTCTTTGTCATACTGTTTGGTGTAGTAGGTCCATTCGGTCAAGGCATTGACGCCGATCACGTCCCAGACATCGATCTTCACGCCGTGCGCGGACGCGCCATCAGCGATGCCTTGCAGTTCCTCTCGATACTCCTGTTCGATGTGTGGCCAAAACATGTTGTGCGCAGCATCGCGGAAAAAGGGCCAATCTTTTGCGGAATCGTGCTTCTGTTCGAGCATGACAACGTTCAGCAGGTCCTGGATTTCCGGGGCGAGGAGATACCCATTTTGAAATCCGATCTCATGTGGAGTTCCATGCAAGTGCACGTAAGTCCAGCCATTCTTTTTGGGGAGGCGATAGGCACCCTTCAACTCTTTCGGGAGAGTTTCAGCGTGCAAAACCCAGACGGACACAAAAATCCAGCCTGCAACCGCAAGGGCACGAATCATAGACTTTGATCGCATGCTTCCCCCTCAGGACTAAACGTCTGCAGATTTTAGCAGAGGTGCTTTAGCAACCGTGCGCGCAGCATTTCATAGACTGGCGGCTCTCACGATAGAATTGCAGCGAATCTTCCGCAACTACCCATGAAACTTTATCGCCGTACTGAAGGCGTTTTTGTCGAGCATGAGGGAAAGTTCTGTCATCTTTCCATGCCCTCTGCTGATTGCTGGGACGAGTTGATTTGCGATCCCAACCTGGTGGATCGGGCGCGCATTGCGCTTCGCGACTGCGCTCATACTCACTTCGACCAGAAGGCCCTGCTTGCGCCTGTTGGCCATCAGGAAGTTTGGGCAGCCGGCGTCACGTATTACCGCAGTCGCACCGCGCGCATGGAAGAGAGCAAGGACGCCGGCGGCGGCAGCTTCTATGATCGCGTCTACGCCGCCGAACGCCCGGAACTGTTCTTCAAGGCGACGGGTCGGCGCGTGGTCGGACCGGGGCAAGCAGTGCGTATCCGCTCGGACGCGAAGTGGTCGGTGCCTGAGCCGGAGTTGACCCTGGTGATAAATCCCGTTGGCGCGATCATCGGCTGCACGATAGGCAACGATATGAGTTCCCGCGACATTGAAGGTGAGAACCCGCTCTATTTGCCGCAAGCGAAAGTTTATGACGGTAGCTGTGCGCTCGGGCCTTGCGTTCTGCTCACTTCAGAGGTTTCGCGGGAAACCGGGATCCGCGTGGAGATTCTGCGGGGGGGCAAGCAAGTATTTGCAGGGGATACAACGCTTAAGGAATTGAAGCGCGATCCCAAAGAACTGGTTCGTTACCTATATAAGGACAATAGCTTTCCCAAGGGCGCTTATCTGATGACGGGTACCGGGATCGTTCCGGGGGATGACTTCACACTGCTGCATGGAGATCTCATACGCATCTCCATCGATGGCATTGGCGTCCTGGAGAACCCGGTCGCCTGAGAGGCGCTTACCATCCAGGGGCTCCGGGTCGGCAGCGCGGATGTGTTCTGCCGCGTTATAACTCTGTAAAATCTCCTTAGTGAAGATCGCCATCGACATTCGCCGAATCACCGAATTCGGCGTGGGCACCTACACGCGCAACATCATTCGCGCGCTTGCCCGTCTCGATCAGGACAACGAATATTTCTTGATGGGGTCGCCGCAGAAAGCGAGCGAAATCGGGACTCTCCCGGAGAATTTCTCGTGTGTGGAGGTGGCGTCGCCGGACACAACCAAGGGATTTTTCCAGTGCCACTCGGTGCTGGGCCGCCTGGGATGCGAACTGGTCCACGTGCCGCACCTGTTCTGGCTGCCGCACCACTTTCCGTGCCCCTACGTGGTGACCGTACACGACCTGCTCGATCACATGTACCGCGCGCGCAATGGTTCTGGGCTCAAGCGCTCGATGCATTTCCAACTTACTCGGCGTGTGTTGCGGAACGCGGCTCGAATTTTCGCCGTTTCGGCTTTCACGAAGAACGAACTTCAAAAACTGTTCGGCATCGAGCCGCGGCGGATTGAAGTCATTTACAACGCCATTGACCCTCGTTTCCTGACCGGTCACGCCAGCGATGCCGACCGCCAGATGCTGGCGGAACGCTATCAGATCGCGTATCCCTTCATTCTTTACGCCGGGCGAATCAGTCCGCACAAAAACCTGGTGCGGATCATCGAGGCGTTCGCCGCCCTCAAGGCTGAACTGGCTAAGCAAGACCAGTTCCCGGATCTCAAGCTCATCATCATTGGCGACGAACTCTCGAAACATCCCGACTTACGCCGTACGGTCGTTCGCGCGGGCATGCAGAACGATGTCCGCTTCCTGGGTTTCGTGCCGATTGACGTGCTACGCGTCTTCTATGATGTGGCCAAGGTGTTCGTATTTCCCTCGCTGTACGAGGGCTTTGGCCTGCCGCCGCTCGAAGCCATGGCTCACGGGACGCCGGTCCTGACGTCCAATACATCGTCGATCCCGGAAGTGGTAGGGAACGCGGCCGTGCTGGTGAACCCGGAAAACCTATTTGAGATGATGCGCGCCCTTCAGCGCGTGCTTTGCGACCAGGCACTACGCGAGAAGTTGCGCCACGCCGGCTATGAGCAGGTGAAGAAGTTTTCCTGGGACCATTCGGTTTCCGATATCCTTACCAGCTACCGGGAAGTCCTCGTGCGCTAGAATGTTGAATGTAAGGTCAACAGGCGCGAGCGGGCTAACGCGCCGGAACTCATGTCTCAAGCGATCCAGGCAGTCACACGACAACCTGCTGACATAATTCGAGAGGCACCAGTCTCGCAAGGCGCGAATGGTGTGTGCTACGCGGTCTCTGGCGAAATGAGCCTGTCCGCGCAGGACCTGGAACGCATGATCTCGGCGGTGCCCAAGCCCATTGCCGCTGCCCTCGATCGCAAGGCCTACTATTTTGTACCCCTCACCGTGAATCAGGGTGACCAGACGGTTATCGCAGACCGTTACGACGTGGCCTTGAGCGACAACGCGGTGTGCCATCGCAACCTCGACCTCGGCGGCTCGCAATGCGTGTTTATCTCTACCCGGTTGATGGACGACAAGTTTTCGATTGCGTTTGAGTTCTACATCAACGTGGGGCATGCATTCGTGGATCGAGCGGGTGTGTCGCAGGAGTTCGCCGAACTGGTCTGGAAACAAGCCGAGGCCAATGTTCGCGGCGAGACTTCCATGGACGCCTGGGAGTCACGCAAGATCGCCACGACCCGCGGTCCCGACGCGGAGAAGCATAAGAACGATTACCTGGCCGCAACCTTCTCGGACGCGATTTCGATCTATCTGCTCTCGATTTTCCTCGACGTGGACTACCACGACCTGCGCGAGCGCGACTATCCTCTGCTCGCTCCCGCTGCGATGGCGGAGCGCCTGCGCAAAATTGCCGAACTGTTCCCACCTCAGCCGGGATACGAATTCAATATCTACTACCGTCGCCGCCCGCAGTAGGCAAACCGCCATTCGTCTTGACGTTTCGTTGACACACGCCCGCGCCGAAGCTGATCTAATGCGTCGCAAGGAGCTGGACATGAAACGTTTGATCATGTGGACAATGCCAGTTGCTGCTGTTCTTTGTTCGTTGACCGGAGCGCTCGCTCAGGCTCCCGCCGAGCAACCGGGATCGAGTGGTGCGCAGATGATCGAAGTGACCGCGAAGAAGTACGTCTTCGAGCCGTCGCCGATTCACGTGAAAGCGGGGACGAGGGTACAGCTGAAAATTACCGCAGTCGACCACGCGCATGGGTTCCAGATCGAGCGGGTGCCGGAGGGAGCGGACAAGAAAAGTGCGCCAGGTCTGGTGTTTTCATCCGGCCCGGAGTGCTACAAGATCGAAAAGCACCAGACTGCGACGGTGGAATTTATAGCTCAGACTGCGGGAACCTACCGTTTCAAATGTTGTACGGACTGCGGCTTTCATCACCGCTCAATGAAGGGCGAGTTGATCGTCGATCCGTAGCCGCTACTTCTGAGTGATGACGAGTTGGCTGTCTTCCACGCGCAAGCTGGCGATCCCGGGCGGCAGCTTGAGTTGGTCGCGTTGCTCGGCCAATTTCTTCTGCAGCGCCGAATTCACCAGAGAAATGGGAATATTGAACTCTCCGACCTTGAACTCGGTCGGATCAAAGGTTACGTAGCCGTCTTGCGAGCCGAGGTGCCCCGCGAGCGTGACCCAGACGTCCTTGCCCGCAATGTTGGCCACGAATTGTCCCCGCGCGACGTCACCTTCCAGCTTTACCTGATAACCCTTGACCTGCACATCACCCTGCGCGACGATCGCATCCGGAGAATTGGGCTGCTTGTTCGCAGTGGTCCCTGCGGGCGCACGGGTGGACGGAGACATATTTTCAGCCACTTCGGCGCTAACCTCGTCCGAGGTGAACCGCACCTCTGCCGGGGAACTGTTTTGGTCGTGGGCGGCTTCTAGAACTTCAATCTTCTGATCGAAGGATTGCGCGTCTGCGCGCACCTCTTCACGATTCCGGGGGAGCGCGACTGGTTGCGGCTTGCTCAGAATCTGGTATCCGGTGATAAACCCGCTCACCAGGGTCACCGTTGTAATCACGCGTTTAACCGTGATCTTCATTGGGGCTAATGAGAAAATTCATCTCCACGGATCTACGCGGATAAACGCGGATCTGAAATCCAGATCACCAAATCCGCACTGATCCGCAGGTGGCGAAGTTCTCGCCGCTGCAGAAATTTTAGGTGATAGCACCGTCGGGACCGAGATGACGGAAGTAGCTGGACGCCGGGCGAGGAAAACCAGCCAAAAAACACCTATTAAAGAGCTGGCTTGGGCGCAGATTTCTTCAGGGATCCCCGCGCTTTGAAATCAACGTGCTCGGGAATCCGCGTTCATTCGCGTGAATCCGCGGAAGAGAAGTTTTTCGCCTTTAAGCTAAAATTGATTATGCCCGTTACACAGACCCGCGAAATCACTCCGGCAAAACGTCTCGAAAACCTGCGGTATGCGATCCGTGACCTCGCGGTGACCGCCGATGGCGTGGTGAAACAGGGACATAAAGTCCTGTTCCTGAACGTTGGCGATCCCAACATTTATGACTTTGCCACGCCTGCTCACGTGGTCGAAGCGGCGTGCAAGGCGATGCGCGACAACAAGAACGGCTACGCGCCCTCGACGGCGATTCCGGAGGCGCTGGAGGCCATCCGCAAAGAGGCGGCGCGCAAAGGAATCACTTCGGTTCAGGATGTCTTCGTGACGAACGGCGCTGGGGAAGCGGTGGATGTCTGTCTGACCGCGCTGCTGAACGAGGGGGACAATGTTCTGACTCCCTGCCCCGATTATCCGTTGTATTCCGCCATCGTCTGCAAGACCGGCGCGGTGCTGAACACCTATTACTTGAACGAGGACGACGGGTGGCAACCTGACCTCAATGACATGCGGCGCAAGATTAATGCGCGCACTCGCGGGATTGTGCTTATTAATCCGAATAATCCCACGGGAGCGATTTGCACCCGCCGCATGCTGGAGCAGATTGCCGAGATCGCACGCGAGCACAACCTGCTCATCATCGCCGATGAGATTTACGACAAACTGATCCTCGACGGCGGCGAACAGATTTCCATCGCCTCGGTTGCGCCCGATGTTCCAATCGTGACGCTTGGCGGCTTGTCCAAAAACTATCTAGCGCCAGGCTGGCGAATTGGTTGGTCCATTGTCAGCGGCGACGGCGCGGCGGTGAAGCCGTTTATCGAAGGCATGCACAAGCTGTTGCGCGCGCGCTTGTCTGCAAATCACCCGGAGCAGTACGCGATCAAACCAGCACTCGAAGGTCCACAAGATCACCTAGTCGAGGTGATTCGTAAGCTCAGCGCGCGACGCGATCTCACGGTGAACTCCTGCAACGCTACGCCGCACATGAGCTGCGTTCCACCACGCGGCGCATTCTATGCATTCCCGCGCATCGACATTCCAGAAACGGACGACGTTTTCGTGAGGGAATTGCTGCTGGAGAAGCACATTCTCGTCGTCCACGGCTCTGGTTTCGGCCAGCGGCCCGGAAGCAAGCATTTCCGCATCGTCTTCCTCCCTCAGGAAGAAGTGTTGAAGAAGGCTTATGCGGAGATTCGTGACTTCGTCGGCAAACGTTACGCTCGCTAAACAAGAACGGCGTACATGAAGTGCGCCGTCACATAGCTTGTCTTAAGCGCGGGCTCAGATTACTTCTCGAACCTTATCCTCGATGATCGTCTTTGCGATCTCCTTGCTGTACTTCTCGCCTCGTATTAAAGCTTCTGCAAAGTGTACCGCCTGGTTCAGCTTGATATGACCCGGCATCGGAGGCTCGTTCTTGTCGACCACAGCTTCCACCACCGCCGGCCCGTTGTATTCGAGCGCGCGGCGCAACGTGCTCTCGGCTTCCTTGGGATCGCGAATGCTGAAGCCCGCTGCGCCCGCTGCTTGCGCATAGAGTGCGAAGTCGATGGGCTGCAAGTCAACGCCGAATTCAGGATTCGCGTCCAGCACAATCTGCTCCCACTTGATCTGGCCCAAGGAATTGTTCTTGATGATGATGATTTTTACCGGCAGCTTATACTTGACGAGCGTGGCCATCTCTCCCATCAGCATGGTGAAGCCGCCGTCGCCGACAATGCACACCACCTGCCTTCCCGGATACGCCACTGCCGCGCCGATGCTATAGGGAAGGCCGTTCGCCATGCTGGCGAGTCTGCCTGATAACGAAAACTTCATGTCGCCAGGGATGTCGATGTACCGCGCCGCCCAGGTGGCAATTGTGCCGCTGTCGGAGGCGATGATTGCGTCATTGTTCAGCAATCTGTTCAGGTGATAGGTGACCACCTGCGGCTTCATCGGCAGATCCATCTGCGTGCCGCGCTCCTCCATCAGTTCCCGCCATTTCTGCATGCGCTTCTGAGCAGTTTCGAGGAAACCCCGTTCTTTCTTGCGCTGCAGCAGCGGGATCAATGCCTGGAGAACCTCGCGGGAATTTCCGACTAGTCCAACGTCAACCGGATAGCGCAAGCCGATTCTCGTGCTGTCGAGATCGATTTGCACGCACTTCGCTTTCCCCGGTTTCGGATAGAAATCGAGATAGGGGAAGCTGCTACCCACAATCAGGAGCGTGTCGCACTCTTCCATCGCCGGTCGCGTCCGGGAAATGGGCTGATCGTGAAGCGGGTCGACGCGGCTAAGGTTGCTGCTTGAAGAAGGCCGCCCGTTGCCGCTCTAGACCTTCGCAGCTTTCGATGGAGTGCCAAACTCGGGATGCTTGTTGGGCCAACTCTGCGGGTCCGGCTTGATTTCCAGCGGCTGGCGCCAGTCTTGAGCGGAGGCAATTCCCGCTCGCAGCCATGCAATTCTAGTCAGCAACGATCCAGCTACTGCCGAAGCGCCAGCCCAGCGCCGCAGCGAAGACGCACGTTCACGTCCAGCGAACATGCTTGCGAGGCGCAGCGCGGTTGGAATTGGGCCCGAGAGCGCGCCTCCCACTCGCGTGATTGCGCCGCTGATCCCATGTTTCAGAGGATCCAAATGAGTGTGACTGCGGCCTTCAATTCGAATTCCTTCCCAAACTTCAAAGAGCGCCGCGCCCAACCCGAGGGCTTGAAGCGCCCGGTTCTTGGAATGTCCCATCAACTCGAGCATTCCGACGGCAGCGCTGAGCCCCGAGGCTGCAAAGTGAAGAGGAAGATCGCCGACGTTCTGGTTCCACACAGGAATTGCCGTGGCCCCAATGAGCACGCCGGTGTAGGTTGCGAGGCCAAGCCCCAAAGGGATGGTTGCAGCTTCCCCTGCATTCTCAATCAGTGCCAGCGGAAACGATGGCCCATAACGCTCACGCAAGACTCCAGCGAAAGTGGCCGCCGAAACCGCGCTGCCAAATCCAAGCAAAGTCCAGGCGCCCACCGACATGGGGCTCTGCGGCTTGAAGACGCGCATCATGCCCAGAAATCGTTGCGGCTTGCCAAGGTCCGCGATGAGCAATGCTGGGGAGATCACTGCGCCGGCGGCGGCGATGTAGCGGGCATCGCGAACCAGTTTGCGGTCCGCGCCAACATAGTGCCCGATCGCGCTGACCACGGCAGCCGCGCCTGCCGCTCCTCCCACAAAGAAGTAAAGCGGGATCTCGTGCGTCCACTGCGGCGGCTTCAGCAGCGGGATTTCGTAGTACCCGGTTTCCGGCGACGCCTTCGGGAAGGGTGCGCCTTCCGGACGGATGCCGCGCACACCAACCTTCCCGCGAGACTCAGCTTCTCGCCGGAGTTCCACCAACCGCAGTTCGCGCTGCAAGTCTGGTTCTTCAGGTAGAGACATGGGTTCGTTGCTCATCGCCCATCCCTCGCGCCATCGGTTAGAAATGCGAGCAGCGTTCCGCCGAGCAGAAGACCTGCGGCGAGCGCTGCCGATGTCCAGCCCTTTTTTAGGTACACCGTCGGCACTTCAGGGTTCGGCGGCAAATTATACGTCCGCGGATCGCCCCGCAGGATGAACATCGCATGCGTACCCTGCACGCTGGTGTGGGTCGGATCGTAAAAGGTTGCATCCTGCATCCCGCGGTCTTGGAGAGCCTGTAGCCGTTCCTGCGCCTCCGCCCTAAGCTGATTGATCTCGCCAAACTTGATGGACTCGGTCGGACACGCCTTTGCACATGCGGGTTCCAGTCCAACTTTCTGGCGGTCGTAACAGAACGTGCATTTGAAGGCGCGGCCATCTTCTTTATTCTTCGCCACGACACCGAACGGGCATGCGACCACGCAATACGCGCAGCCGTTGCAGACATCTGGCTGAACAAAAACGCCGCCGAATTCCGTGCGTACGATCGCGCCGGTAGGACACGCTTCCAGACATCCTGCGACCTCGCAGTGTTTGCAGACGTCTGAAGAGAATACCCAAGAGGCTTGCTCTCCAGAGTTGCCGCCCACGCCGGGAGTAGGTGGTTCCTCGACGAATTTGACGTGCCGCCACGTGGAAGCGCCAACCGCGCCGGTGTTGTCGTAGGAGTAGCCGCTCCATTCCAAGCCGTCTTCGGCGACGTGGTTCCACTCCTTGCACGCCACCTCGCAAGCCTTGCAGCCGATGCACAATGTCGAATCGGTCAAAAACGCAGTCGTGCTCATGCCAGACGCTCCGCGACAAGTGGATTCTCGATCGCTCTTTTCCCTCGCGGCCTTCGGCCAGGTTTCACGTTGCAGACCAGAGCTTTGGTTTCCATGATGCGCACGTTCGGCTCTTCGCTGATGACCAGCAAGTCGTTCACGACATCGCCGGTGACCTGACCCTTGTAGCCCCAGTGATACGGCAATCCGACCTGATGAACTGTGCGGCCATCGATCTTCAGCGGCCTGATGCGAGGCGTGACCAACACGCGCGCTTCGATGGTGCCTCGTGGAGTGGAGATGGTGGCGTACTCGCCGTGTTCCAGTCCGAGTTCAGCCGCGAGTTCCGGAGAAATTTCCGTGAATAATTCCGGCTGCAGTTCCGCGAGATGAGACAAGGTGCGCGTCATTCCGCCGGCAGTGTGATGTTCGGTCAAGCGATACGTGGAAAGAACATATGGATAACGCGGATCTCCCGGCGAGTTCGCGTAAGGATTGTCGGGCCGCGCCTTCTTCTGCGCAGCAGGATTGTCCTGCTGGTCATAGAGCGGGTTGTTGATCGGCGATTCCAGCGGCTCGTAATGAGTAGGTAGCGGGCCATCTTTCAGTCCGCTTGCAACCCAGATCCAGCCCACGCCGTCTGGATGCAACGTGAACGGGCGTGCGCCGCCGAGTGCCTCCGTGCCTTTGCCGTTATGGACGTCTGCTGGCTTGTCTGGCGGGACGGTTTTCTCGTAGTCGGCGTTGTCGAGACCAGTCCACTCCTTCTTTTCTTTGTCCCACCAGATGAGCTTCTTACGCTCGCTCCAAGGGGTTCCGTCGGGTTTGGCGGAAGCGCGGTTATAGATAATCCGGCAGTCGTTAGGCCACGCGAAGCCCCAGCCATGGCCGAGCAGGTCCTTCGGATTGCGTTCGTTGGCGCGGTTGTATCCGTCTTCCGGATAGACTCCGCAGTAGATCCACGCACCACAAGCAGTGGAGCCGTCGGCTTTGAGGTCCTTAATATTTGCCAGTTGTTTTCGATCTGCGACGGTGCAGCCGTTGATCTCTTTCAGAACCTCCTCGTTATCAGGCTCTGCAGTCGGACCCTCCACGGTGTAACTCCACGTCAAGGCGCGGAGACCGTCGTTGCGTGGCTGCGAATCCCGCTTAGCTTTGTCTTTCAAGCGGCGTCCCAGGTGGTACATGAACCAGGTTTCGCTGCGAGCATCTCCGGGTGGCTCGACAGCTTTATTGCGATACTGCAACAACCGCTGCGTATTGGTGAATGTTCCTTCTTTCTCTGCCGTACCCGCAGCCGGGAAGAGGAACACCTCCGTCCCAATCGTCTCGGGCGACATCTCCCGGCGCTGAACTTCTGGAGATGCGTACCAGAACGAAGCGGTTTCGGTTTCGACCATGTCTCTCACGACAAGCCACTTCAGTTTCGATAGCGCCGTCCGCTCCAATCGCCCATTCGAGGCACCCACTGCTGGATTCTGGCCCATGACGAAAAGTCCTTCGAGCTTCCCGTCCGCCATATCGAGCCAGTAACCGAAATGCGAGTGATCGCCGGTTACGCGTGGCAGCCAATCGAATCCCCAGTCGTTCGATTTCGTTGCAGCATCGCCGTAGTACGCCTTCATCAAGCTGACAAAATACTTGTCAAATCCCGACCAGAGCCCAGTTCTGGCTCTGTGCTTCTTAACGTAGTTCTTAAACTTCTTCGAGTCTGCCTCAAAGAACGGCATCGGCAAATAACCGGGCAGTATGTCGTAGAGCGTGGGGATGTCGGTCGACCCCTGAATCGACGCATGTCCGCGCAAAGCCATGATTCCGCCGCCCGGCCGCCCGATGTTGCCGAGCAGTAACTGCAGAATCGCCGCCGAGCGGATGATCTGCACGCCTTTCGAGTGCTGCGTCCAGCCCACCGCGTAACAGATTGCGCCGGTTTTTTCCGGACCGGATGCAGATGTGAATGCCTCCGCCACTTTGTAGAACACGTCCTGTGGAACCCCGCAGAAACGTTCCACCATTTCCGGCGTGTAGCGTGAGAAGTGGCGCTTTAAAACCTGGAATACGCAGCGGGGATGCTGCAAAGTATAGTCGGCATCGTACTTTCCCGCGTCCTGCGCTTCGCCGCCACGATCTTTGCCGTGCCCGCCTCCCGCTCCAGAGTGGCCCGGCTTGTTGTCATTCGGCTCAGCTTTGACTGGTGAGCCCCGATACAGCCAGCTCTCGGGGTCGTACTTCTTTTTCTCGGTATCCCATCCGGAGAAAAACCCGTCGAGATCCTCCGTATCACGAAAGTCTTCGCGCAGGATCATGGGCGCGTTGGTGTAATTCACCACGTAGTCACGAAATTCTTTGTTGTTCTCGAGAACGTAATGAATCAGCCCGCCAAGAAACAGGATGTCGCTACCCGCGCGCAGAGGCACCCAGATGTCCGCCATCGCGGACGTGCGAGTGAACCGCGGATCCACGTGGATGACCTTGGCACCTTTTTCGCGCGCTTCCACGACCCATTGAAATCCCACTGGGTGGTTTTCCGCCATCGACGATCCCATGATCAGGATCGCGTCTGCGTTACTGAGGTCCTGCTGCGCGGTGGTGGCGCCGCCGCGTCCGAATGAGGTGCCCAGACCGGGCACCGTGGAGCTGTGTCATATTCGGGCCTGGTTGGAGATGCACACCATACCCAGACCAGCTGCGAATAGCTTCTTAATAAGGTAGTTTTCTTCGTTATCGAGCGTGGCGCCGCCGAGATGCGCGATCGCGGTGGTCTGCATTACCACGTCGCCATCTTTCTTCTCCTGGAAAGTGCGGTCGCGAGTTTGCCAGAGGCGGTCCGCAACCATGTCCATGGCGGTCTCGAGCTCGATCTCCTTCCACTCACGAGCATAGGGACGGCGGTATTTAACTTTTTTCAGCCGCCCTGGATGAGTGTGCAATTCGAAGGTATCCGCGCCCTTAGGGCAGAGATGCCCGCGCGAAATCGGTGACTGCGGATCTCCCTCGATTGAGATCAGCTTGCCGTTCTTGTGGTAGACGAGCTGCCCACAACCCACGCCGCAATAAGGACAGATGGATCGCGCTACGGCAGCGCCGTGATTCTTGGGAACCAGCTCGCGAGTTCGTTGGCTCATCGCTTCTGGGCCGGTGCCGTCGGAGCCTGTCTGGAGCTGCCGGATCACCGGCCAGCGGGAGAGAAGATCTTTGATCACAGCTTACACCCCGTTCGGTAAGTGCAACTCAAAGCTTGGAGGTGATTGTAGCAAGCGAGGTTGCACACCGGGGAAGGAAATCGAAATGGACGCGAACGCGTCAGTCGGCAGAGTTGTACATCGAACGTGAAGAGCAATGGAAGGGATGCTGCCGGGCTGCGTGTATGCGGCGATGGTTAGTTGATGCTATGCCGGGGGCTCACCCCCAGGAAACATCAAGTTCCGGTAGCCTGTCGGGACTGGTCAGGATGTACTCATGGCGATCGAGTTTCGCGCCGTCGACGGGACGTGTCGCTGCGTTATGGGCCACGCGTAGCTTCTGGAATCCCAATTTCTCGACAATGCGCCGGCTAGGCTTGTTTCCCTCGAAATGCCCGATAGTGATTGCCTTCGCGCCAAGATGGCCGAATGCATACCGGATGGCGGCGGTTGCCGCTTCGGTCGCCATGCCTTGTCCCGCATACTTAGGCGCGACCCAGTACCCTGTCTCGTAAACGTCCGGTTCTTCGGTAAGATCCAACGAGGTCCGGACAACGAAATCCCCATTGCTTCGATGGAATCCGGCCAATGCGATGCCTGCTTGATTTTGGTAATCCATCATTCGCCGAATGGAGTCTTCCATCGCTTGGCGCGAACGTTGGTCGTCGAAGGCCCAAGTCATCCAACGCTGCAAATCGGGCCACGCTTCCAACTTGGCGAGCTGGATTGAATCCAAATCGCCGAGCGTTGGCGGACGTAGGATCAAGCGCGGCGTGACGATCGGCATCAGATGGCGCATAGATCGGCTGCGGTGGATTGTAGCGTATAGGTCTGAGTATTGAGTCT
>Ga0070714_100001649_pt1 | contig 16230 bp, 36 predicted proteins | sample LARL83metaG_FD_65450 | JGI IMG/M metagenome (GOLD analysis project Ga0070714, IMG submission 65450) | Corn, switchgrass and miscanthus rhizosphere microbial communities from Kellogg Biological Station, Michigan, USA - LAR L8-3 metaG | ecosystem: Host-associated > Plants > Roots > Rhizosphere ...
CTGGACGTTTTCCAGGTGCGGGGATACATCACCAAGGGTGGGGATACCGCCACCGATGGGGATGGTCAGGAATGACCAGCCGGTGGTGGCTGGCAGCCGATCCCGACAACATCGGCCGCATCCACACCACCACCCTCGAATGCGTCTGCGGCGACACCCACACCCTCAAAACCATCGGCATCCAAAACCCCGCCATCCCCACCCTCGCCACCTCGATCGTCTGCTCCATCGACGAATGGCGTGAGCAACGCGAATGGTGCCGAACCCACCGCCCCCACGGCGGAATCCACCAACAGGAGAACCCCGAATGACCGAACTCACCTCCGCGGACCGCCTGGTCCCGATCCACGTCTACGGCCGCCCTGGCTGCATGCAGTGCAAGCAGACGACCCGCAAGCTCGACAAGCACGGCGTGCCCTACACCTACGTCGATGTAGACGATGACGCGGTGGCCGGCGCTCTGGTCGACATCTACGCCACCAAGAACCCCGGCCCGAAATCGCTGCCGCTCGTCACGGCCGGTGATCAGTACTGGTTCGGGTTCCGGCACGAACGCCTCGCACGGCTGATCGACATCCACCACACCAGCCCGGACATCTCCAGCCTGGACGCTGTTGCGGCGCAGTACCTCGAGGAGGTCGGCAATGCCTGATCAGACACCCGCGACGAAACGAGGCTGGTGCCCGTTCTGCCTGCGTGAGATCACTCTCACCAAGAGTGGGCATCTGCGCCACCACGGCGGCCCGAAAGGAAGCGCGGGTCACGGGTGGGGGTCGAACCGTTTGTACCGCTGCCACGGTGCGGGGAAGCTCCCGCGCACCAATCCCCGAGAGGCCGGCGACCATGCCTGACCAGACACCCGAACCGCTCACCAACTTTGAACTCCGCGAGATCGCCGAGACCCCGGACGGGGAAATGCTGCCGGAGACCACCATCGAGGCGATGGCCCGCGAACTGCTCGCGGCCCGCGCCCGCATCGCCGAGCTGGAGGCCGAGCGGGACATCGCACAGGGGCAGTGGCGTCTGAGCGGTGGCGAAGCACTCACCGCGCGGGACGACCTCGACAAGGCCCGTGCCCGTATCACCGAGTGGCGCGTGCACTTCGCCGAGATCGTGGACGCACTGGGCGAGCCCGAGGACACCCGGTTCGATGCCCTGCCGGAGGTCGCACGCGAACTCCGCGCCCGCATCGCCGAACTGGAGGACCAGGCTCGGCGCCAGGTTCGCGGGGTACAGCTCGCGTGGGCTCTCGATTTGTGGATGGCGTTGGGCTGCCCTATCGAGGAATTCGACGGGTACACGCGACGCAACAACGCCGCTGACACGTGGGCGAATCTGCTCGGCGTGGTGCGCGACATCTTCCGGCCCAAGTGTGGCAAGCCGACGGATGGCGGGCCGTGCGTGCTGAGCGTCCACGAGGTCGGTCCGTGCTACTCCAGCGGGGATGTCGGGGCGTCCGAGCCGATCCCACATGCTGCGCCGAAGGACGACGCCGAACCCGAAGCGCCGGCCGTCGAGCCTCACGCCTATCGTCGTGGCCGAGCTGCGGGAGGTCCAGCAGTGAGCGACAACCGCATCGAGCCGCAGGAAGTGATCCAGGCGGTCGAGTTCTACATCGAGCAAGAACTGAACGACGCCGCGAAATACGACAACCGCGCACCGTTCGACGAGTCGGGTATCTGGTCCCTGCATCAGCTGGCCCGCGACATCTACGCGCGCGGGGTCGATGACGGCACCCGCCAGGAGGCAGAGCGGCAGCGTCACCAGGGGCGCCGGGATCGTGAGGCAGCAAAGGCGCGTGTTCGGGCCGCCGAGCTGCGGGAGGTGCGCGATGCCGAGTGATTTGTCTGCCGCCGATATCGCCGAAGGCCACCGCCTGATGCAGGCGCTGGCCGACCCTCGCACCGGGGCCGAAGCCGATGAGCGGATGGCGATCTGGCTATTCGGCCACCTGCCTGCCCTGCTGGATGCCGCCGAGAAGGCCGCCGCATTGCAAGCCGAGATGAGGGCCGAGTCGGACCTCCAGGAGGACTACGACCAATGGCTGAAACAGGAATTCGGGGTGGATGAGGGTGCGTACGAACGGTTCCTGGAGGAGCGGAGGTCGGCCGGTGAGTAGTAACGAACCCCGCGACCAGCTCGCCGATCAGCTGCTCGCGGTGATGTACGAAGCCGACACTCTGGTCCGCGTCGACCTCGCTGACGCGATTATCGCTGCGGGCTGGCGTCCACCGCCCCGCGTCATCGAGGGCGCTGAGTTGGCCGCGCTCCCCGTCAGTTCCGTAGTGGAGCACACCGAGTGCTCTGAGGAAGGACCGTGCATCTGGACGCGAGTGACCTCCGATTGGTGGTGCCTTGCGGGCACCGGCCGGAACTACAGCACGAGCGACATCGAGGCGCATCGGTATATGCAGGCCATCGCCTCTCCGCTGACCGTGCTGCACGAGCCCGAGGATGCCCGGTGAGCATGCAGTGGGTTCGGGACAGCTACGGCGTTCCGGCGAAGCGCGGCGGCCGCGTCCGCTACACCGGCGACCAGTCCCCGCAGTTGGGAACGATCACCGGCACCCGCCACGGCTCCCTGCGCATCCGCCTGGACGGCGAGAAACGTTCGGTGCCATTCCATCCCACCTGGGAACTCGAATACCTCACCGAGGAGGCCCGGTGAACTACCACATCGGCCGATCCTGGCCAGGTATGGGCAACGAGATCGAGGCCGAATGCCCGTGCCCGAAAGCGCCGTGCGGGCTGGTCGACCCGGACAAAGCCCACCCGGATTGTGAGCATCACCCGCTGTCGCGGCCGAAAACGATGCGGCAAGGCCACCGCGCTGACCGGTGCCCGGCAGCCGCTGGGGAGGTGTCCGGGCGATGAGCGACACCCGACCGCCCCAGCGGATCCAGCGGAAGCGCACCCGCGGGTGGCGGATGCCTTCGGGCGCAATCTATGTCGGCCGCCCGACCGTGTACGCGAACCCGTACAAGATCAAGCCCGCGCCCGGCTACCGGTGGGGCGTCTGGTTCACCTTCGCCGAGCAATGGTCGGCGTTCTGCCAAACGCCCGAGGACGCGCACGCGACAGCGGTGCAGCTGTTTCGTGAGGTGGCGCTGCCGCTCATCCCGACCCGGAAGATCATGGCTCTCCGCGGGCATGACCTGGCCTGCTGGTGTCCCGAACATCTGGCGTGCCACAGCACGGTGCTGCTCGAGGTCGCCAACTCCGTGGGCGGTGCCGAGTGACCCGTTCCCGCGCCAGCGCGAAGGCTGCCGGCACCCGCTTCGAGACCGCGATCGCCCGCGCCCTGGCCGAAGCGCTCGACGACGACCGCATCGAACGCAGGGCCCGCACCGGCGGCCGCGACCGCGGCGACATCGCGGGTGTCCGCGTCCACGGGCAGCGCGTCGTGCTCGAGCTGAAAGACTGCGCCCGCCAAGACCTACCTGGGTGGGTGCGTGAAGCCCACCTCGAGGCAGGTAACGATGACGCTCTCGTCGGTCTCGTCGTGCACAAACGCCGGGGCGTAGGGGATCCGCTGGACCAGTGGGTTACCTGCACTGTGCGTGACCTGATCGCCCTGCTGTCCGGAAGGAGGCCAGCCGAATGAGAACCAAGCCCTACCGTGAGCCTCACGGTGTGCACGGCCCTTGGGGGTATCACCCGCCGATACCGGCGGACGCGTCGTGGTGGCGGCGGGCGTTGCGGGCGGTGTACGAGTTCGCCAACAACTGCCTGTACTGGAGCCTGCCGTGGAGATAGTCGTGAGCGTCATCGGAGCTGTCGGGCTGGCGATCCTGGCTGTGTGGTCGTGGCGAAGCACGGGCCGGGAGATTTGGGAGCTCGAGGAGCGGCGGCTGATGTGGACGCAACTGCACAACGAGAGCGCGAGATCGGTGCGGGCGGTGGAGTTGATCGATGTGTGGTTGCGTGATGAGAGTGCGCATGATGGGTTGCGGCAGCAGTTGGTGTGGAAGCATCTGCGCGAGATCCGGGCGGCTCTCACTGGCGAGGACGGCGCGTGAAATGTGTTGTGACCTGGTAATATTGAGTGTGGCCGGGGGTCTGTACACCACCCGGCCACTGACCGAACCCCAGGAGGTTCAGCCATGACAAATCCTACCGAGACTGGCCATGATCCCGAGCTCGCCCGCCAGGCGCTCGAATGGGCCAAGGCGAACGACGGCGGCCGCTTGTGCGTGTGGTGGCCCGCCGGATCGACGCCGGGCAGCGGCTCGCAGCCGATCATGGCCGTCAACTGGGATAACGGCGGCGTGGGGGAGCTCGGCGTCTTCTATAACGAGTCCGATGCCCCGGCGATGGAGACGATCTGCAACATCTTCAACTGGGCTTTGGAGCAACTCGCACCGAGCGAGACGAGCTACTACGGCGAGCGCACCTACCTGACTGGGGAAGGTTCGACCCCGTGACTGACGCTACCGAGACGCTGACGATAGACGCCTTCATCGAGGCACGCCTGGACGAGGATGAGCAGCTCGCACGGGCGGCGGCCGAAGCGGATGGCATGGACTGGTTCCCGGTCGACGCAGAGTATGGCGATAGCCCGGACCGTGTTGAGGGAACTGGGGACGGTGCGGTCGGATACGACATGTACGAGACCGTCCCGCCGCACATCGCCCGCCACGATCCAGCGCGCGTACTGCGGCAGTGCGCGGCACTGCGGGCGATTATGCGCGTCAATGCCGACGTGGCGGATTCGGATTCAGGGGCGGCGATTCAGGTCGCTGAGGCCATCGCTTCGATCTGGTCTTCGCATCCAAACTTCAGGGAAGAGTGGACAGCATGAGCGAGCAGCCGAAGATCAAGCAGTTGCACGAGAACCTGGACGAACTGAACGCCATACAGCAGGCGGCTGGGCTGCCGCTGCTGGCTGACCCGTACGAGGCGGGAGAACCCACACCAATGAGCGACGCTGATCCTTCCGATCTCTGGACACCTGCCGATGATCTCGACCGTTTGCTCGAATACGTGTGGATGGGCGCGCTCGCTGCCACCACCTCGAATGACGCGCAAGAGGATATCCACGAGTGCCCGGCGTGCGGGGAACCGCACATGCGCCTGGACGAAGCCAAGTACGTGGAGCGTCAGCGGGCCATCCTGATCCATGCGCGGAAGAAGCTGGACGCATTGCTGGCGGGAGAATCCACCCCATGAGCGACCGTAGGGAATTCACGATCAACGGCAAGACGTACTACTTCGGCCCGAAGGTTGGACCAGCGGACTTCGGAATGGTCCCGACACTGCCACCCGAGTTGGCGCATGAATGGTCGTCGCGTCCGACTCCGGAGTGGGAGATGACGATCGGAGAATCCACACCATGAGCGCTCCCAGTAACGCGAAACTCTTCCTCACGGCACTCGGGATCACCGAGGTGTTCTGGGCGCTGGCCGGGGTGGCGATCATGCTCATCACCCAGCCTCTCGACCAGGCACTCCACTATTGGTGGGTATTCCAGATCGCATGCCTGGCGATAGGGGCGGTGTCGCAGACTGCGATATGGCTGCTCATCGCGGGAGAATCCACACCATGAGCGCATGGGAGTACCGGTCCAAGGCTGAGGAGCTGATGGCCGAGTATCGGTTCCTCTCCGCCGGCGAGCTCGCGGACGAGCTGATCGAGCAGGGCTACGTCCTCGCCGCCGACCGGGACACGGTCGCGCAGGAGATCACCGCCCACGACACCGCCTACTCTCGCGAGGACTTCGACGCGGATTGTAAGTGCGGGAAGTGGTTGGAGGACGACGAGTACGAGTGGCCCGACCATCTGGGCGATGTGCTCGATGAGTGGATCACCGAAGCGGGAAGGGCGGACCGATGAATGTTGGAGAGCTGATTGACTACCTCTCGTCCCGGCCGCGTGAGGAACTCGTGATCCTTGCGAAGGACGCCGAAGGCAACGGCTATTCGCCGCTGTCGGAGGCTGATAAGGGTTTCTATGTCGCCGAGTCCACATGGAGCGGTGACGTCGAGGAAGACGATGGTGGCGGCGGCGATCCGGTCGTGGTGCTCTGGCCGGTCAACTGACGGTCGCGCGGCGACTCGAGTTCTTCTCCCGGAATCGATAGCATCACTCCTGTCGTGGAGTAAGGCTCTGTGCGGGCCGGTTTCCTGATTCGAGGTTCCACCTCTCCCAGGACCCTCACGGCGCACCGTGTATGCGGTTTTCCTGCGGCCACCGCTACCCCCTGGCGGTGGCCGCAGACGCGTCTGGGGATCATGATCGGAATCACCAGCCACCTGTCGGTTTGGCGACTCGAGATCGTCAACGGTTTTCCCTACGCTGTTACCTATGGGCAACCCGGAGCATGAATGCCGTCAGGGCCACCGCTGCAAGGCCCGCACCCGCGACACCGAGGGGAAAACGCACGGCGCCGGCGTCGAACGCGCCGGAACACTCTGCCGCAACTGCGAAAACCACGCCTTCGCGGCGATCGGTGAACTCGGCAGCGACTACCAAGCTCTGGCTCCGGCCCGCCTCGAGGAGCGTCGTCGCGCATCTACGCCGAAAGTATCCGGCAGCTATGAACTTCCGATCCCGATCCAACTGCCCATCGACACCCTCATGACCGACATCGACAACGAGACGCTGCGATGGACTCTGCGCATCACCAAAGGCGATCCGCTGCCCGCGCACTCGGAGGAGCGCGTTGCGCGCTGTGTGGCGATCCTGGGGGCGAATCTTGGCACCCTGGTGGATCTTCCGCTGCTCGTTGTTTCGGCGTGGTTCCCGCACGCGGATGGCGGGGATTGGGACGGCCGCGAGGAGTTCGACGGCGTCGACGCCGTGCTCCGCCTCGCCAGACTCCACGACCGGGCGGTATCGGCTCTCGGATTGGAGGAGACGCGGTTCGAGTGGCTGCGGGAACCCTGCCATGTGTGCGGGCACAAGACCGTCACCGCGAGTCTGGAGGAGCCGCTGGTGAAGTGCCGCACCTGCCACAACGTCTGGGATCAGGACGAATTCGCGCGACTTAACAACCCTCTGGCGGTGGCCGCATGACGAACAGGGCGCGGATCGGGCATTGGATGCGCAGGTGGGCCGACCGCATCGACGACGCTGGTGCACCCAAGCTGACGGGGTACAGCTTTACATTCGAGACCGGCGAAGGAATCCGGTTCCGCGACGACGGCCGTGGCTGCCGCATCGCCTACTTAGGAGACGACGAGTACGAGAACGCCTCCGCCGACTGATTGAAACAGCGATGGGCGCCGACGATCCCGAGGGAAGCGCGCCTGGCGATGCTGGAGCTACGCAAGGAGTGGCAGCTGTGACCGACGCATTCGCACGACTCAACACCTCTCTGGCGGTGGCCGCGTGAGCCAGGACCCGTGGCCGTTCCCCGCCGACACCGCCCTCGAGCGCGCACGCCGCATCGCGCACTCCTACCGCTCCGCCCTCCTCACCGTGGATCCCGAGCATTGCCGCCTCCTCGATGAACGGGCCACCCAGCTCGGCCAGTCGTGGGTGCGGCCGATGGAAACCGATGTGGCGGACCTGGATCGGATGATGACCGCCGACCAGATCGGGGAGTTGCTGACGATCGACCCGAGAACTGTCCGAATGTGGGGCTACCGTGGCCACATCGAACGGCTGGGCACGAAACGCGCACCGCGATACCGGCTCCGGGATGTGATTGATCACTTGGCGAAGGCGCGTCAGGCGCGTCGACGTGACACCGCTTGACGCAACGCGTAGTGTTCGCCGCAAGCACAGCTGTGCCCATTCGCCGGATGGATGTTCCGGGTAATCCCACCTCATCGCAGGAGATTCCCATGCAGAACATCACCATCGGCCGCTACGGCGACAATGAGGGCCGCGTCCACCGCGACGAGTCCGGCGCCATCACGCGCATCGAGAAGACCCACGACGGCTGGATCGAAGGCACCCGCGACGACGGATCGACCTGGATCATGTTCCTCGACGCAGCAGGCAGCCCCGAGATCTACTGGGGTCGGTGCGATCCGGAGGATGGCGTGATCGGCGACGGCATCCCGCTCGAGTAGACTCCGGTCTGTAGCCGCGGGCGCCCAAGCTCCGAGCGAGAGCGGCACGTATGCCGGGATCGGAACCGGCCCGCTCGGAGCGTCCGCCCACTGGGGCTGGGACGGTTGCAAGCGATACCGTCCATGGATATCTCGGGTAGCTCCCGAGACGCGGGTTCGATTCCCGCCCGGCCCACTCGTAGCGGTCTCGGCAAGGTAAGACCGGGTGGTCAAAGGACCTGCCAACACCTTTCGAAGGTAACCGGCGCCGCTACCCAATCTTGCAGCGTCAAACGGCGCCTATCGCCGCAAGCACCCCAACGAGCTGCCTCTCCGAAGCCCGCCATTCCATCGCGGGTGGGTCCGCTGCGCTGCAACACCATTCACCGAGGAGGCGTCATGTCGACGGATCAGATCCTGCTGTTGCTGATCGCGATCTTCACGGGCATCACTGCCCTGCGTAGCTTCGTGCGCCTGCCGTGAACGCCGACGTAGCCGAGCGCACGCAACGGCAGGTGTCTGACGTTGTGCGTGACTCGATCGCATTCGTCCACCGCTGCCTCGGCTTGGGCGATGCCCTCGACAGCTGGGGTGACGACAGTTGGATCGACGTATTGTGGTGATGGCGGACGCGACCTACCCAATCGGAGCGGAGTCCTGATGCCCGACATGGAGTACCGCACGCCCGCCTTCGCCCCAACCGTTCCGGGCGCGGACTGGTTCATCGAGGGCCGCCGCTACCAGGAGACCGGCCGTGAGGCCACCGAGACCGGCTACCGCCTCACCCTGGAGCGCGCAGACGCCGATCCAGGGCTCGGTTACATGGCACTCAAGGAGTCCTGATGCCCTGCTGGTTGTCTCTGCTGCTGCATCATCCCGTGCAGCCGTTGGTGTTCGTGGAGCCGATGCAGGAGTGGACGTTCGGTGCCTGACATCCCCGCCAGCGATGTGACGACCGAAGTTCGGGTCGTGTGGGAGATCTTCGGCGAGAACGGCGATGTCTGGTCGCGAAGCGACAAGCCGACCGCCGAGGAAGCCATCGCTGAGACCCGCGCTGAACTGCGGCAGACCGCAGAGGCGCAAGCCAAGTGGGAGCAACGACACGGGCCACTCGATCCGGCCGGCCGGTGGGCGCGGAATGTGAAGCTGACGAAGATTCGCCGCTGCACCACTATTCAGGTGACTGCGTACTCGACCACCTACAGCGACGAGCAGGCGATCACGGAGGCCGCTGATGCGTAAGGCTCTGGCTGGCGCGCTGATTCGACTCGCGCACCGCATCTATCGCCCACGCGTGACGGTCGATCACAACGTCAACTTCCACATCGACCCGATCACGCCCGAGGATATGCAGCAATGGCGAGAGCAACAGGACAGGCTCGTGCGCCTGCGCGGTTGCGATGGCAGCCTCTGGGACATTCGCGGCGTCGGCGGTGGCGGCGGCACCTATTTGCCACGCCCTGACGGCGGCTCCTCACCGGCGAGCTGCTGATGTCCGCCTGGTGGATGTACCAGCTGATCCAGTTTCTGCTCCACCTCGGCCGGTGATCGACCACCTCGAGCGCGGCTACGTCGCGTTCCTGCAGCGGCTGCTCCGCCTCGCCGGCGTGATGCCCCGCTGATGTGGATCACCCGCAACCGCCACCGACTCTTCGGCTGGGCATGGATCCTGCTCGCCATCCCGTCGGTGTTGTGGTGGAAGGACTCCATCATCTGGGTGATCCTGCTCAGCCTGTACGCGAACGCGGAGGCGAGCTTCGCCGCGCACCACGCCAAACGCAACGGCGACGACGACACTTCACGCCCTGACAGGCGTTGACCGAAAAACGATTTTATCCAGCCGAGGGCCAACAGAAGATCTTTCGGCCGAACCTACCGCCAGGAGACAAACATGAGCGCCGTCGTCACCATCCTGCTGTCCGCCGCCTGGGAGATCATCAGCGCGGGCGACTTCGCCGTGCCGCGTGCCCTCTTCCACGCCCTGCAGAGCGCGTCCGCCTGATGGCCTACGCCCTCGGCCGCCACGTAGAGCACGACGAGCGGTCCCGCGACTACGCCTTCCGCGTCTCGGCCGCCAAACCGAAGACGATCCTGTGGAGCCACGAAGCGCCCGTCCTGGATCAAGGCGACCTCGGCGCCTGCACCGGCAATGCGCTGGCGCAGTGGCTGAATACGACGTCCGCGCAGATCGCCCTCACGGAGGCCGGTCACCGCGCGGCCTACCTCACCGAGGACCAGGCCGTCGAGCTGTACTCCGCAGCGACCAAGCTCGATTCGATCCCTGGCAGCTATCCGCCGGTGGACAGCGGATCGAGCGGCCTCGCCGTGTGCAAGGCCGGCCGCAAACTCGGCTACCTCTCCGCCTACCACCACGCCTTCGGCTTCGACGCCCTCCTCCTCGCCCTCCAGCACTCGCCCGTCATCGTGGGCACCGAGTGGACGAAGGGCATGTTCGACCCCAACAGCTCGGGTGTCATCCGCCCCACCGGATCGGTGGAGGGCGGGCACGAGTACCTGATCCTCGGGTGCAACCTCGAGCACCAGCTGATCACCATGCTGAACTCGTGGTCGGACGGCTGGGGTAAGCACGGCCGGGCGTACATCTCGTTCAAGGACTTCGGCACGCTGCTCGCCAACCAGGGCGACGTGACCGTGCCGGTGGTGTGATGCCGGACAGCGTCAACACCATGCGCCAGCACATGGCCTACGTCCGCGGACAGGTCGACGGAGGCCACGCGGTAGACGCCGACATGGTGCGGAAGATCCTCGACTTCACGGACTCGCTGCTGAACACGGTCGAGCTGTATCAAACCCGGGACGACAGGTGTACATGCTCGAAGTCCTGATGACGCTCGTCGCCCTCTACGCCCGCATCACGGGCACCTGGTAACCGGGAAGGACATCCGATGGCGGACACACCCACCAGCATCCAGGCCGCGCTCCTCATCCAACTGCCCGGCCACGAGGCCGTCGAGGTCGGCGCACTCGACATCCCCCTCACCTACGCGCAGACGGCCGACGGATCCACGACATCGCTCGACCACGACGCGATCGAGCAGACCATCACCAGCCTGCTCACGAACAAGGTGCTCGGCACCGGATCCTGATCAGCCCGAGGAGGTGATGGCGGTGGGAGTCGACACATCGCCAGGCACAGGCGCCAGCGCCAGGCTCAACGCCTACTGGACCGCCGGCGAAGGCAAAGCCAAGTGGGCCGACAGCCCAACGCCGTACCGCACCCTGCTCGCCCTACTGCTGAAGTACATGTCCTCAGCCAAGGCCCACGGCCTGGCCGCGGAGTACTACCACATCGTGTTCGGCAAGTGGCCCGGCAAACACGACGGCGCACACGACTGATGCCCAAGGCTCCACGCCGCTGCCCATCACCAGGCTGTACCAACCTCATCCGCCACACCGCCTACTGCCCCGACCACACCGAGGCATGGGCCAACCCGAGCGGATGGGTCAAGCCCAAGGGATGGGATCGCATCCGCCAAGCCGTCCTCGAGCGCGACAACTACATCTGCCACGAGTGCGGCCACTCAGGAGCCGACACCGCCGACCACGTCATCCCGCAGTCTCGGGGAGGGCCGGACACGATGGCCAACCTCGCCGCGGTCCACGACCGGGTGCCGCCGCACTGTCACCGCGCGAAGACCGGCCGAGACCGCGCCCGCCCAACCCTCTGACCAGCAGACCCCCCGGGCAACCCCCCTGCCCCACGCGCTAGCCGCATCGTAGCCCTCTGCAGAATTCGATCTGTACGACCCGGAACGGTCGGCCGTCAGGCTGCCGGCCCGGTGAAGGGAGGCCGTCATGGCCGCATCGAAACCCGCGTCCGTGCGGGCTCGCCGGAACAAGACCTCGACCCGGGCCATGTTGTCCGCCGTCGAGAACCCTGAGATCCCGGACCTGCCTGATCATGTCGACTGGCACGCCGCGGTGTTGTCGTGGTGGACGGATTGCTGGTCGTCGCCGATGGCGCCGGAGTGGACCGAGTCGGATCGGCACACACTGTTCCTGGCGGCGCGGTTGATGCAGCAGGTGTGGGATGAGTCCACCTCGCCGGCGTCTCGGGTGACGAGCGCGACGGAGGCCCGGCATCTGTTGCGGGAGTGCGGCCTTACCCCGATGGCCAGGCGTTCGTTGCAGTGGGAGATCGAGCGCGGTGAATCCGCCGCGGAGCGGACTACGCAGCGGCGGACGGCGACTCGCCCGAAGCCTGCCGCTGATCCGCGGGCTGCGTACGCCGCGGGCTGATGCAGCTGACCGTCCCCCCGATGGGGGATGTGCCGAACCCGACTCTCGGCGACCAGGTGTGCGCGTTCATCGAAGAGCGCTGCGTCTATGGCCCCGGCAGCCTGAAAGGGCAGCCGGCGAAGCTGAATTCGGATCAGCGGTTCGTGCTGTACCGGGCCTATGAGGTGTGGCCGAAGGGTCATCCTCGAGCCGGTAAGCGGGTGTTCAACCGGTGCGGCATGTCGGTGCGGAAGGGCTCAGCCAAGACCGAGCTGATGGCGTGGGTGGCGTTCTGCGAGCTGCACGCCGAGAGTCCGGTTCGGTTCAACGGCTTCAACTCCGACGGCACGCTCCGGCAGGGCCGCCCAGTGAACGACCCATACATCCCGCTGATGGCGAACACCAAAGATCAGGTCGAAGAGCTCGCGTACGGCGCGCTGATGGTCATCTGTGAAGAGGGCCCGGACGCCGACTTGTTCGACACCGGCCTGGATCGGATCGTCCGTCTCGGCCCTGGTGGCGAGGCGGACGGCAAGGCGGTCCCGATCGCCGGCGCGCCGAACGCGCGAGACGGTGCCCGGACGACGTTTCAGGGCATCGACGAACCGCACCGCCTGTATCTGCCGAACCACAAGGCCGCGATCGAGACGATGATCGCGAACCTGCCGAAGCGGCCGATCGAGGATCCCTGGATGTTGTCCTGCACCACTGCGGGGCAGCCGGGACAGAACTCGGTCGCCGAGGATGAGTACTTCGAAGCTGAGGCGATTTCCCGCGGGCAGGTCGAGCGGCCATCGTTCTTCTTCTTCCATCGGCAGGCCTCTGACGGCTACGACCTGAGCAGTTTCGAGCAGCGGGTCGAAGCGATCCGGGAGGCGTCGGGCCCGGATGTCGCCGAATGGTCGGACCTGGAAGGCATTGCCTCCCAGTGGGATCGGCCGAAGGCGGACAAGACCTACCTCGAGCGGGTGTGGACGAACCGCTGGACGCAGATGGAGGCGCAAGCCTTCGACCTACGCCGGTTCCGGTCTCTCGCGCTCGAGGGCGAGAAGATCGCACCCAAGAGCCTGGTGACAGTCGGGTTCGACGGGGCGCGGATGCGGGACTCGACAGCATTCGTGATCACCGATGTCCGCCACGGTTTCCAGCAGATCGGCGGCCTGTGGGAACGGCCCTTGGACGCTGAGGACGACTGGGAAGTCCCTGAACACGAAGTGTCGGAGGCGCTTTCCGACATCATGCGCCGGTATCGGGTGTGGAAGGTGTACGCGGATCCGCCGCACTGGAACAACACGGTCGGCGAGTGGTCGGTGAGGTATCCGGACAAGGTCGAGGAGTGGTGGACCAACCGGCGGCGGCCGATGGTGCAGGCGATCGGCGACTACGTCGAGGCCATCGCGACTGGCCGGCTCTCCCATGACGGTGATGAGCGGCTGGCTACGCATGTGGGTAATGCCGGTCGGGCGCCGACGAACCTGCTGGATGAGCGCGGTGAGCGGTTGTGGATCCTCGGGAAGCTGCACCCGGACCGGAAGTTCGACGCCTGCATGGCGGCGATTCTGAGCTGGCAGGCGCGTATGGATGCGATCGCTGAGGGTGCGTTGAAGTCGAAACGTCGTGTAGTGCAACGGATCAGATAGGAGGCGTGCGTGGACGGTGCTGATGTCCAGGGCTCTCCTGCCTGGTGGCTCGATTTCCTCGGGCAGCGGTTCGAGGAGCGGGATCGGACGTTCGATCTGCTGGATCCGATGCGGCCGGTCAATTTGCAGCCGATTCCGTATCGGACGCGGCGGCAGCGAATGAATCTGCTGTGGTCGTACTACATCGGGCAGCCGCCGTTGCCGCAGGTGGCGCAGGATTACACGCAGACGTTCTGTGAGGTGCTGCGCAAGGGTCGCGCGACGTATGCGCCGATGGCGATCACGCCGATGATGGACCGGATGCAGCTCAACGGCGTCTCCACCGGTGTCGATAGCAGCGCTGACGGTGATGATGTGGCGCGCCGGATCATGGAGTACAGCAATTTCGCCGCGGCGATCAAGGACGCGCTCGCGTACCTGTTCGTCATGTCCGAGGCGTACTTGATGATCGTGCCGGCCGCCCCGGGCGCAGTGGATAAGACTCCGCTGATCACGGCGGAGGACCCGAGGACGTGTATCGGGCAGCCGGATCCGATGAACCCGAACCAGTTGCGGGCCGCATTGAAAATCGGGTACGACCCGGTGCTGCAGCGTGAGGTCGTGTGGCTGTTCCTGGACGGCAAGCGCTATCAGGCGTCGCGGGCGTCGACTCCGTTCCTGGGTGGCGCGTTCACGTCGCAAGGGTTCGAATGGGACGGCGCCCCGGTGGATATGCCGGAGCTCGAGGGGATCGGCCAAGTGCCGATCGTGCAGCTGGTGAACGCCCGCGGGATGGGCGAATTCGAACCCCATCTGGACCTGTTGGATCGCATCAACGACACGATCCTGCAGCGCATCGTCCTCACCTGGTATCAGAGCTTCCGTCAGCGCGCGGTGATCGGCGACCTCGAAGGCGATGAGGACGACGAGGATTCACCGATCGAGGACATCGACTGGAACGACATCTTCCGGGCCGATCCGGGCGCTCTGTGGCGGGTTCCGAAGGATGTCACGTTCTGGGAGTCGAACCAGGCCGAGCTGACCCCGATCCTCACCTGCATTCGCGATGACGTGAAGGAGTTCGCGGCCGTCACCTCGACACCGCTGCATCTGATCACGCCGGATGCGGCGAATCAGTCCGCGGAGGGCGCGAGCTTGATGCGTGAGGGCCTGGTGTTCAAGGTGAAGGATCGTCGCGCGCGGTTGGCGCCGCGGTTGATCGAGGCGTGGAAGATCGCTTTCGCGTTCGCCGGCGAACCGCAGCGCGGCAAGGACATCAAGCTCAACTGGGGCAACATCGAGTCCTTCTCGCTGACGGAGAAGACAGCGGCGATCGGGCAGACCCGCGGGGTGCTTTCCCGTGAGCGTCAGTTGATCGACATCATGGAGATGACCCCGGATGAGGCGACGCAGAATCTGCAGGAGCTGCTGCAGGATCAGATCCTCAACTCCCAGTTGACTGTTCCTGAGCCGCCGAATCAGATCCGGCTGACCGAGAACGTCACCAGCAAGGATTCGGCCGGTACGGGCCCGGCGCCGACGGCGAGCCAGGTGCCGTGACCGCTCCCGTGGATCAGCGAGCGCAGGCCGCCGCCCAGGCCGCGGCTCTGCTGGCGGCGGTGAAGTCGGGGCAGGATGTGACCGCGGTTGTCGCACAAGCAGTGTCTGCTACCGCACAGGCGTCGCAGTACGCGACTGATTCGGCGACCCGGATGATTGTGGCGCTGTGGCGCTCGACGAATCCCAATGACGCCGCGGCTGTGGCCAAGTTCGTGCAGCAGGCCGGCGGGGTGATCGTGGCCGCACAGAAGGCGGTCGCCTCGACCGCGGTGGCCGGCCAGTTGACTCAGCTGCGGGCGATGGGCATCGACACGAAAGTCGCGGTGACCATCCCCGATGATGTGCGCGGCGCCCACATCCAGCTCGGCACCGAGGTCGCGGTGAAGCCGAAGCCGAAGGTGACCGTCGAATACAAGACGCCGGACGGGGAAGAGAAGCGTCAGGTGACGAAAGCTGATGCGGCCCCGGAACGGGTGTTCAACCGTGTCGTCGTCACCTACAACTACAAACGGTCCCAGGGCGCTGATCACGCGACAGCGAACAAGGCTGCCGAGGACCGTATCGAGTCCATCGTCGACGGCAATGTGACACTGGCGCAACGGCTGGGTGAGCAGCAAACGCTGGCGAAGGTCCACGCGATCAACGAGCGAGTGATCGGCTGGCGCCGCGTCATTCATCCGGAGCTGTCGAAGGGCGGCGTGTGCGGTCTGTGCGTCGCGGCGTCTGACCGGGTGTACGGGGTGAAGGAACTCAAGCCCATCCACGCTCGCTGCAAGTGCTCGGTCTCGCCGGTCACCAAGAGCAACGATCCTGGC
>Ga0070714_100001651_pt1 | contig 16229 bp, 16 predicted proteins | sample LARL83metaG_FD_65450 | JGI IMG/M metagenome (GOLD analysis project Ga0070714, IMG submission 65450) | Corn, switchgrass and miscanthus rhizosphere microbial communities from Kellogg Biological Station, Michigan, USA - LAR L8-3 metaG | ecosystem: Host-associated > Plants > Roots > Rhizosphere ...
AAAGCCGGCGGAATCTTATTACTCATGGGGCGAGTATGCCGAGCCGCCCCGACACTCCAGCTTCGGTGCACTCGACGGCGGGCCAGCGGGCCTGCAGGGCTGCGGGGGCTGCCGGGCTGCGTCGCGAGTGAGCGCTGGAACTCTTGCGGCGGGTCTCGACGGCCGCGGCGCAGCGACACCGAAGTCGTTTGGCTGGTAACCCGGAATTTTCGCGCTACACGGATATTCCGCGTGCGCCACGCACGCGAAATATCCGTGTAGCGCAGGATTTCCGCCTTAATGGGCGCTCGCAAAGCGTCGCGATGAAAATCTGACCCAATAGCAGTCGCTTAGTGAAGCAATTGTGACAGGCGGGGACAGAGCTACGCGATAAGGCACACCTGTGCCCCGCGAGTTGGGCGTCGCGCCTCAGCCGCGGGTCAGGCGCCGCGGGTCAGGCGCAGCGGGCCAGGCGCCGCGGGTCAGGCGCAGCGGGCCAGGCGCCGCGGGTCAGGCGCAGCGGGTCAGGCGCAGCGGGTCAGGCGCCCCGGGGCAGGCGCAGCGGGTCAGGCGCCCCGGGTCAGGCGCCGCGCTCAGGCGCAGCGGGCCAGGCGCCCCGGGTCAGGCGCCGCGCTCAGGCGCAGCGGGTCAGGCGCCGCGCTCAGGAGTCCAGGCCGGGTCCCGGCCCGACGCCGCGAGCAGCCGGTCGAGCGCGGACGCGGACGCCGGCACCTCGACCGCCTCGGCGAACCCCTTGTACTGGCGGAACAGGTCGGCGTTCGCCTCGACGGCCGCCGCCGCGGCGGCGGCGGCCGCGTCGCTGACCGTGTACCGCTGCCCGGTGGCGGCCGCCAGGTCCCAGCCGTGCAGGACCATCTCGGCGATGTTGAGGGCGGCGACGTCCGCGGCGGGCGTGGCCGTGCCCATGACGTTCAGCTCACGTGTCCAGGCGGCCGGGTCCGCCCAGGCGGCCAGCGCCCGGTCGAGCTGCGCCCGGTAGGCGGCGGCGAAGCCGGGCTCGTCGGCGAAGTCCCTGTCCATCAGCTCTTGGCCGACCGACTCGCCCTGCGCCCGGGCCTCAAGCGAGTACGAGGTCCACAGGATCAGGTGGTTGACCAGGGTGCGCACGTCCCAGTCGGTGCACGGCGTCGGCCCGCCGAACTGTCCGGTGTCCACGTTGGCCACGGTGCGCGCGGCGGCGTCGGCCGCGTCTGTCATCTCGACATGCAGGTTCATGAACCTCACGCTAGCCGCGCGGGCCAGCGGAGTCTTGAAGAAACGCGACAGCTACGCTGGGCCAGGTGAGTGCAGCCGCCGCTTCGCCCGTTTCGCCGGGGATAGACGCCAACGCGATGGGGGCCGGGGTGCTGCACGCGAAGACGGCCGCGGCCAGGTTCTCACTCAACCGGTACCCTCCGCCCGCGGACCTGGCGCCGTTCGTCGACTTCTGGTGGGTGGTCCGCTGGGACCTGCGCGGCCAGCCGCCGCACGAGCAGTCGATCCTGCCGCACCCGAACGTGAACCTGGCCTTCGAGGCGACGGGCGCGGCGGTGTTCGGTATCGACACGAAGATCTTCACGCGCCGGCTGTCGGGGCAGGGCAAGGCGCTCGGCATCCGGTTCCGGCCCGGTGGCTTCCGTCCGTTCTATGGCAAGCCAATGTCCACACTGAACGATCGCGTGATCCCCGCGCACCGGATCCTTGGCCTGGCGGCGGACCAGGCGTGCGCGGTGATCATGGCCGACACCGCCGGCGACGCCGCGATGACCGAGGCGGCGGCCGGCCTGCTGCGCGCTGCGCGGCCGGCCGAGGACCCCGTCGCCGAGCAGGCGGCCGAACTAGTGTCGCTGATCACCAGGGACCCGGGCCTGTACCGGGTAGCCCAGCTGGCCGAGGTGTCCGGGGTTCCCGCGCGCCAGCTGCAGCGGCTGTTCGCGGACTACGTCGGCGTCTCGCCCAAATGGGTGATGCGCCGCGCCCGGCTGCACGAGGCGGCGCTGCGCGCCGAGGCCGACGGCACCGCGTCGGTGAACTGGGCCGAGCTCGCCGCCGACCTCGGCTATGCCGATCAGGCGCACCTGACCAGGGACTTCACCGCCGCGATCGGCATACCGCCGACCCGCTACGCAGCGGGGGAGCCCGCCAGGGCGTGAACCTCGGCGGCGTGTCCTCGCAGGGCGGTCAGGCCGCGGGGCCGAGCAGGTCCCAGCGGTTACCCGCGATGTCGAGGAACACCGCGACGCGTCCGTAGGGCTCGGTGCGCGGCGCGGTCAGGAACCGCACGCCCGCGGCTGTCATGCGGTCGACCGCGGCGTCGAAGTCGTCCACCCGCAGGAAGAAGCCGACCCGGCCGGCCATCTGGTTCCCGACCGCCGCGGCCTGCCGCTCGCCGTCCGCCTGGGCGAGCAGGATGCCGGTTTGCGCGCCAGGCGGCCGGACCACGACCCACCGCTTGGGCCTGCCGTCGTTGGTCAGCGACGGCGAGTCCTCGACGAGCTCGAACCCGAGCACGCCGGTGAAGAACCCAATGGCCTCGTCGTAGTCACCGACGATGATCGTGAACTGCTGGATATGCATGGGCGGCAGGCTACTGCCACGGCCGGCCCGGCTAAGCGACATTTGTCGCTCGGCTGCCTCCGTGCCGTCGGTGCTCATGGCCGGAAGTGCGTCCTGCGGTGCCCTCCGGCCGGCCGCGCGGGCAAAACCAGTACAAAATACCCGCCAGGTCCCTTGAACTGACACCGCCGGCAGTGATTGTTTGACGTAGGCGAATACTCCGCCTAACAGAGTGACAGAGATTGGTTACTGATGAATCTGACGGACCTGGCCCGCGAGCACGGCGACAAGTCCGCGGTCATCATGGGCGGCTCGGGCGCGACGATGAGTTACGCCGAGCTTGAGCGGCGGTCCAACCAGGTGGCGCACCTGTTCCGGGCGCGCGGGCTGCGGGCCGGGATGCGCATCGCGGTCCTCATGGTGAACGAGCTTGACCTGTTTCCCGTCGTCTGGGCGGCGCAGCGGGCCGGCCTGTACTACGCGCCGGTCAACTGGCACCTGAGCGCGGAAGAAGCGGCCTACATCGTCGCGGACTGCGGGGCGCGGCTGCTGGTGTCGTCGGCGTCGCTGGAGCCGCTCGCGGCCGCCGCCGCGGCGGCCGCGCCCGCGCTCGACGGGCGCCTGGTCGCAGGCGACGGGGCCGCCGATGTTGCCGCGGCCGGGGCGGCCGCGGAGTCGCTTGACGCGGCCATCGAAGGACTGCCAGGCACGCCGGTCGAGGATGAGACCGAGGGCTGGTACATGTTCTACTCCTCGGGTACCACCGGCAAGCCCAAGGGGATCGTCCGGCCGCTCACCGGCCAGCCGTTCGGCACCGGGCTCGGCACCGAGACGGTGATGCGGCTGGTCTTCGGCTTCTCGCCGTCGTCGGTGTACCTGTGCCCGGGCCCGCTGTATCACGCGGCGCCGCTCGCCTGGTCGATCGGCACGATCCGCAACGGCGGGACCGTCGTGGTGATGCAGCGGTTCGACGCCGCGACGGCGCTGTCGCTCATCGAGAAGTACCGCGTCACCGAGGGCCAGTTCGTCCCGACGATGTTCGTCCGCATGCTCCGCCTGCCCGCGGCCGAGCGGGCGAAGTACGACGTGTCCAGCCTGCGCCTCGCCGTGCACGCCGCCGCGCCGATCGCGGTCGAGGTCAAGCGGGAGATGATCGGCTGGTTCGGGCCTGTCCTCACGGAGTACTACGCGGGCAGCGAGGCCAACGGCATCTGCGTGATCGACAGCAGCGACTGGCTCGCCCACCCCGGCTCGGTCGGCCGGCCACTCGGCGTCGAGGTGCACGTCGTCGGCGAGGACGGCGCGGAAGTGCCGGCCGGCGAGGTCGGGACCGTCTACTTCAGCGGCGGCAGCCCCTTCGAGTACCACAACGACCCGGGCAAGACCGCATCGGCGTTCAACCCGTCGGGCTGGAGCACCCTCGGTGACATGGGGTACCTAGACGACGAGGGCTACCTCTACCTCGCGGACCGGCGCACCGACCTGATCGTCTCCGGCGGGGTGAACATCTACCCGCGGGAGGTGGAGGAAGCGCTCGCGCCGCACCCGGCCGTAGCCGACGTCGCGGTGATCGGCATCCGGGACGAGGAGATGGGCCAGCGGGTGCACGCGGTCGTGCAGCCGGCCGTGGCGGGCGCGGGCACCCCGGAGCTCGCCGCCGAGCTGATCGACTTCTGCCGCGCGCGGATCGCTCATTTCAAGGCGCCGGGCTCGGTGTCCTTCGAAGACTCGCTACCGCGTACCCCGTCGGGGAAGATGCTGCGCCGCGTGGTGGCCGACAAGTACCGGGACGGCGCGCCGGCCGGCACGTCCTTGTGACCCGTCGGTCCAGGTAGCCGGGGCCGAGGTCTAGCTGCCGGCGGACTCCTCGGCGGGCTTGTCCGCGTCGAGGCCGATCGACTTGCGGAACTCGGAGAGGCCCTCCACCGTCAGCTCGTGCTCGTAGCGGACCAGGTTCGCGGGCTCGAGGACGATGCGCTGCATGATCGCCCGCTTGCCCAGCCGGTTGAACCGGTCCACGCCGTTCTCGGTGTAGCCGGTTTTCCTGCTGACGGCGCGAGACGGCGCGTTGTCTTCGAACGCGGTTGAGGTGATGTGCTCCGCATCCAGGTGATCGAAGGCGAACGCGCAGATCACCTGGCGCATCGCGGTGCCGATGCCCTTGCCCTGGAAGCGGCGGCTGAGCCATGACCCGGTCTCGCCGCCGCGGACGATGAGGTAGTCCTTGGTGCTGAACCCCTGGGAGCCGACGAGCTCGCCGTTATGGAAGACGGCGAAGTCGGCGGTCCACTGGGCGAGGGAGAAGCTGGCCCGCTTGCCCCAGTGGTACTGCGCCACTGTCCGGGCCATGTCCGGCGCGGGCGTAAGCGACCACGGGTAACCGAACGGCATGAAGTCCGGGTCGTGGATGTCGAGCGCCAGCTCGGCGAGCGGCCCGAGCAGGTCATCGGTGATGCCCCGCAGCTCGACGGGACCCGCCGTGATGCGCAGCCCGAGCAATGGCAGCGCCGCCGCGGCCGTCGTCATCGCCTGCCCCCTCCGACGTCAAACGTGTCTCGCCGTGGCGCTATCTGACCACGGCAGCCGCGCCGGCCGCCACCGGTTTCGGCGCGCCGGCCACCCGCCCCGGCGACCTGGCTCGTCGCGGGCTCGGCATCTAGCCTGGAAGAGGCGGTCACGAATGTCGTGAGAGGATGCTTTGATGGACGGAACGCTCACTGCTGCTGATCTGGAACGCCTACGCAAGGACTTCTCGGCCAACCCGGTCTACCGGCTCGCCCAGAATGCCGTGACCCGGGTGACCATCGACGACGTTACGGTCAACCGGGAGATCGTCAGCAGTATCGACCATTCCATGTCGACCACGCTTGACGACTGGAAGGTCACCAACCAGGAGCGGAGCGGCCGCTGCTGGCTGTTCGCCGGGCTGAACCTGCTGCGCGTCGGCGTTATGCGCACGACCGGGCTCAAGGACTTCGAGTTCTCGCAGAACTACATGATGTTCTGGGACAAGCTCGAGCGCGCCAACTACCTCCTCGAGGCGGTCATCGAGACCGCGGACCGCGACCTCGACGACCGAACGGTCGCCTTCCTGCTGGAGTCGGCGGCCAGTGACGGCGGGCAGTGGAACATGTTCGCCGCCCTGGTGGCCAAGCACGGCCTGGTCCCCAAGGGCTACATGCCGGAGACGCAGAGCTCGTCCGACACGGGCCGGATGAACTCGGTCCTGCGCTACCAGCTGCGCAGCGGCGCACGGACCGTCCGCGCGGCGATGACCGAAGGCGTCGAGGCCGCCCGGGCGGCCAAGGCGGAGATCATGCAGGTCATCCACCGGATCTTGTGCATCCACCTGGGGACGCCGCCGGAGCGTTTCGACTGGCAGTGGACTGATAAGGACAAGAAGTTCTGCCGGGACGGGGTTCTCACCCCGCAGGAGTTCGCCGCCAAGTACGTGGACCTGCCGGTCGACGAGTACGTCTGCCTGGTCAACGACCCCCGACCGTCCAGCCCGATCGGCCGGACCTTCACCGTCGAGTACCTCGGCAACGTCATCGGCGGCCCGCCGGTCACCTACCTCAACGTCGACGTACAGGTCATCAAGGACATCGCCGCGGCCACGATCCAGGGCGGCGAGCCGGTCTGGTTCGGCTGCGACGTCGGCAAGATGATGAGCGGCGAGTACGCGTTCTGGGACGCCGGGCTCTACGACCTGCCGTCGGTCTACGACACCACGTTCGACCTCGACAAGGCCGCCCGCCTCCAGTACCACGAGAGCGCGATGACGCACGCGATGCTCTTCACCGGGGTCGACGTGCTCGACGGGGCGACACGGCGCTGGCGCGTGGAGAACAGCTGGGGCGCCGACCGCGGCAAGGACGGCTTCTACACCATGAACGACTCCTGGTTCGGCCAGTACGTCTTCGAGATCGCCGCCCGCAAGAGCGCGCTTCCCGCCGACCTGCAACGCGCCCTGGACGCCGAGCCGATCGTGCTGCCCGCGTGGGACCCGATGGGCGCCCTGGCCCGGTAGCGGCCCGCCGCCACGTTCATGGCATACTTTCGCGCTAGCTACGGCGCTTGATGGAGCGCGTGGTGCCTGGCGATGACGGCAGGGGAGCCTGATGGACGGTGACGGAACCCAGGGCGTGGTCTTCCCGCTGTCCGCGGACGGGAAGCGGAGCACGTCCGCGCTCGGCAAGGCGGTGGTCGCCGACGCGCTGCGCCCGGTCGACCCGCCGGGCGCCAAGGGCGCGGAGCAGGAGGCGAACTGGCGGTCCGGCTACCTCGTCCACTTCCGCCGCCTGGTGGAGGCGGGAGTGGCGTCGAAAGCCGCCGCGTTGTCGGTGGCCCGCGACGGGCTGGACTCACTGCACACCCGGATGCGCTTCGCGTGGCCGGACGGCGATGAGTCGCCGCTGGTTGCCTTGCACGGGACTCCGGCGCAGACGTCCTTCGCCACGCTCCGCGTACCGGGCGCCGGGCAGCGGGAAACCGAGTTGTCGCTGCCCTACCGCGGCGAGCGGCTGCGCGGCGATGCGCTGGCACGCCAGCTCGAGGCGTGGGCAAGCGGCGGGATCATCGAGCCGTCGTGCGCCGAGGCCGTCAGGGAAGTCGCGGCCCACCCGGAGTGGCTGCCGCTCCAGGGCCGGACCGTGGTGGCGCTCGGGGCAGGCGCGGAGGTGGGCCCGGTCGAGCAACTGCTGCGCTGGGGCGCCCGGGTCGCCGCCGTCGACCTGCCAAGCCCGGCGCTGTGGGAGCGGGTGCTTCGCATGGCCAGGGAGGGCGCCGGCGAGCTCCTCGTGCCCGTTGACCGAGAGGCGGCCGCGCCGTCGCAGCCAGACGCTGGCGACGAGGCCGTCGCGCGATCCGCGGGCCTCAACCTGGCCCGTCAGGTCCCGGACGCCGCGGACTGGCTGGCCGGCCTGGACGGCCCGCTCATCCTCGGCAACTACGTCTACGCCGACGGCGCGGCGAACGTGGCCGTGTGCGCCGCCGCGGACGCGCTCACCGCGCGCCTGCAGTCAGCCCGCGATGACGTGGCGCTGGCGTTCCTCGCCACGCCAACCGACGTCTACGCCGTCCCCGCGGACGCGGTCGCCTGCTCCGTCCGCGCCTACGCGGCCCGGTCGCCAGCCGCGAAGCTGGCCGGCTGGCCGCTGCACGCCGCGTCCGGCGGGCGCCTGCTGCGCCGCGCCTACGCGCCCGGCGCCGACCCCGGCATCAGCGACACCCTGGTCGCCCAGCAGGGCCCGAACTATGCCCTGGCGAAACGGCTGCAGCGGTGGCGGGCCACCAGCGCCCGCGAGGCCGGGACGACCGTGTCGCTCAACGTCGCCCCGCCCACCAGGACCCGGTCGGTTACGAAGAACCGCATCCTGGCGGCCGCCTACGTCGGCGCGCACTGGTTCGGCGCCGAGATGTTCGAGCCCGCCACCACCAGGACGCTCATGGCGGCCCTGCTCGTGCACGACCTGCAGGGCGGCCAGCCGGCCCAGGCGCACCCCTGGCAGGACGAGGCACACGCCGCGGCGCACGGCGGCCTGTGGCGCATCGCCTACGCGCCCCGCAGCGCCCTGGTGCTCGCCGCCCTGCTCGGCTACCCCAAGGCGCGCTGAGCCCGGCGCCCCTTTGGCGAGACCGCCCAATAGGAAGCGCCGGGAGCGGGTGTCCCGCCACCTTGACCCTGTTCAAGGCCGCGAGCTACGTTGACCAGGTCCGGCCAGCTAAAGGAGGCTGCTGATGGCGTTGAAGATCATGCCGCACGGCAGGCTGCAGGAATGGGTCGCTGAGGAAAAGGGCTATTTCGCGGCCGAGGGGCTCGAGTACAGCTTCGTGATCACTGGTGACTACGGCGTTGGCGCCGGGTCCATCCAGCGGGACGAAGGCGGAGAGATCAGGACCGGCGCGTTCGAGACATTCGGCGCCGGCCGCGACGGCGCCGACGTGAGCTGCGCCTGCCACTGGGCCACGAGCACCGCCGCGAGCGAGCGGAGCGGCCAGCTGATCACCACGGCCTACTCGGTGGCGCCGTGCGCGATCGTGGTGGCGCCCGAGTCGCCGGTCCGCCGCCCCGAGGACCTGGCCGGGGTGCCGGTCGGGGTGGGTTACCACTCCGGCAGCCACTTCGCCGCCGTGCAGGCACTTGAGGCGGTGCTGCCCCCCGGTGAGATGAGGCTGACCTTCCAGGGGCCGCCCAACGAGCGGCTTGACGCCCTGCTCGACCGGCAGGTTCCCGCGGCCGTGGCCTGGGGTGTGCCGCTGTACATCGCGGAGGCCTTCGGGTTCCGCAAGGTCGTCGACGCCACGTTCATGATCGGGTTCCTGGTCACCGGCAGCGACGCGACCAAGTCTGACGTGGACAAGTACCTGGCCGCCCTGCGGCGGGCGCAGATGGACATCGACATGCACCCGGAGCAGTTCAAGCACTACCACCTGCGGTCCGTCCCTGAGAAATACCGTGAGCAGGTCGACGTGCGGGCGTTCGGCACCGGCGAGCGCATCGTGTTCCTGCCCTACACCAGGGAAGTCTTCACCGAGACCCGGCAGTGGATCGAGTCGCACCAGCTCTTCGACGGTGCGGCCGCGCTGGCCGGCTACGACGAGGTGGTTATCACCTGACAACGGCAGGGAGTCACGCCTGAGCCTTGGCCAGGGCCTGGTCGAAGTCGGCGATCAGGTCCTGGGCTCCCTCGATGCCGCAGCTGACTCGGATCAGGTCGGCGGTGATGCCGAGCCGCTCCCGGTCCTCGGGGCTCATCCCGGCGTGCGAGGTGACGGCGGGCCGGGTGATAAGCGTCTCCACGCCGCCGAGGCTCGGCGCAACGAAGGGTAGTTCCACCGCGTCGAGTAGGCCCTGGGCGGCCGCCTCGCCGTCGCGTAGCCGCAGGCTCAGCATGCCGCCGAATCCGGACAGCAGCTCGGCGGCGTGCTCGTGGTCCGGGTGGGAGGCGAGCCCGGGGTAGTTGACGGCGGCGACCTGCGGGTGGCCGGCGAGGAAGCTGGCCAGCGCCGCCGCGTTGTCGTTCTGGGCCCGGACGCGCAGGGCGAGCGTCTTGATCCCGCGGGCGAGCAGGAAGCCGGCGTGCGGGTCCAGGCTGCCGCCGAAGTGGTTGAGCGTCCTGCGCACCCGGTCGATCAGTTCCGTGCTGCCCGTGACGGCCCCGGCCACCAGGTCGGAATGCCCGCCCAGGTACTTGGTGGCGCTGTGCAGGCACAAGTCGAACCCGGCCGCTAGCGGCCGGAAGTTCACCGGCGTCGCGAACGTGTTGTCGATCAGCGAGAGCAGGCCCTCCCGGCGGGCGAAGTCCGCGATCTCGCGCAGCCGCCCGACCCGCATCAGCGGGTTGGTGATCGTCTCGACCAGGAACGCCCTGGTCTGCGGGGTGCGCGCGGCGGCCCAGGTCTCGGGGCGGTGCACGTCGACGAAGCTGTACCGCCAGCCGAGGTCCTCGGCGTGGCGGGTGAGGAAATCGTGGGTTCCGCCGTAGAGGCAGTCGCTGGCGAGCAGGTGGTCCCCGGCGCGCAGCACGCTCAGCAGCGTGGTCGTCACCGCGGCCATGCCCGACGCGGTCGCGACCGCCGCCTGCGCGCCCTCGAGTGCGGCCAGCTTGTCGTGCAGGTACCGCTGCGACGGCGTGGAGCTCAGCCGGAGGTACGGAAGGTCGTGGTACTCGGTTCCCGGCTCCACCGAGTACACCGTTCCCTGGTAGATCGGGTAGACCACCGAGCCCTCGGGTCCCGGGCGCCGTTCTCCCGCGTGGACCGCCATGGTTTCCATCGACTCGCGCTGCTCGTCCATAGCGACCATCGTCTCCCGGCGGGGACGGCCATCCTAGAGCCAATCACGCGGAATTGGACCAGAGCGGGTGGCCTGCAGGAAGGATGGGGCAGCAGGTGGTAGCGCAAGAACGCGGCCGACGGGTGCGGGGCGGCATGTTAACGGTCAGGTGGCCTGCATGAAGGACGCGATGACCGCGCCGAGTTCCTCTCCCGCGTCCTCCTGCAGGAAGTGGCCGGCTCCCTTGAGTACCGGGTGGTCCCGGCCCGCGGCGCCGGGCACGGCGCGCTTGAACGCGGGCGCCATGCCCCCGGTGATGGGATCGCGGTCGCTGAACGCCACGAGGAACGGCTTGTCCCAGGCGGCGAGCCGCTGCCAGGCCGCCCGGTTGGCCGGTGACGCGGGGTCATCCGGGGCGGCCGGGACAAGGTTGGGCATGGCCCGGACCGCCGCGGCGTACGACGGGTCGGGGAACGGCGCCTCGTAGGCGGTGAGCACGGCGGGCGGGAGCGTGGTCTGGCAGCCAGACTGCACCAGCCGGGACACGCTCAGCTGTGCCGCGGTGCGGACCACCTCGCGGAACCGCAGCCAGACGTCCGGCATCGGCTGGTCGCCGGTCGGCAGCCCGGTGTTCGCGGCGACCACCCGGGCGAACCGGTCCGGGTGCTCGGCCACCAGCCGCAGCCCGATCAGGCCGCCCCAGTCCTGCCCGACCAGCGTCACGCCGCGCAGGCCGAGCGCGTCGAACGCGAACGCGCGGACCCACTCCACGTGCCTGGCGTAGCTGTGGTCCGCCATCTCGGCCGGCTTGTCCGACCGCCCGAAGCCGATAAGGTCCGCCGCGATCGCCCGCAGCCCGGCCCCGGCGAGCACCGGGATGACCTTCCGGTACAGGAACGACCAGCTCGGCTCGCCGTGCAGCAGCAGCACCGGCTCCCCGTCCGGCGGGCCTGCCTCGACATACGCCAGCCGCAGCCCGTCGGCGCCGACCTCGGCGTACCGCGGCTGGTAACCGAAGTCAGGCAAGCCGGCGAACCGCTCCTCCGGCGTCCGCAGCACTTTCATAGTTCCCACACGGCGGTTCTACCCCTGGTCCGCCTGAGGCGACACCCGGGCGCCTCACGGCCGGCAATCCAGTTGAGTTGGCTGGGGACGGAAGCCCGCTGTCATTCGGTGACTGAGGATGGGACTTCGCTGCGGGCATACGACGGGCAGGTGCGCGGCATTGGCACTCCCGCACGGGAGTGCCTGATCATCGAGCAGGACGGGCCGGTGCTGCGCGAGGCCGGGCAGCCCGGATATGACAGCGCCCCCGGGAGCGTCTGCTCGCGAGGGCGTGCCGTGGCCGGTGCGCTGGTCGCCTCACGGCGAAAGGCGCGACATGGCTCCAGCCGGACGGTATTCCATGAAGGCAGTGGGTTGAGCCCGGGGGACACGAGCGCACCGACGTAAGTTAAGAACACGGGACCCGCCAGAGCTATTCCGCCCCGGCCGCGTACGGCTGCTCCGGCCAGAACGGCCACTCCTCGAACCGGGTGCACCGGCCGTCGTCGTCGAGGCGGATTACCCACAGGTCGCGGTACTCCTGGCAAGACGGCTCGCCGTAGCGGACCTCCGCCCGGACCACCGCGACCGGGCCGTCGACCGCGACGATGTCGGTGACCAGGCTGAAGGCCTCGTCCGGCCCCTGCCGCTCGGCCTCCCACATCCAGCCGATCTCATCAAGCCCGGTGACGGGCTGCGCGTAGGGAGATTGCAGGTAGCTGGCTTCGGTGGTGAACAGGCTGGCGAGCGCCTCGGTACCGGGCGCTCGCCAGGCGGCCTCATAGCCGGTGAGCCAGCGCAGCACCGTGGCGCGGTCGGTCATCGGTCGCCGCCGGCCGCGCCGCTAGCGCACTTTGCGCATGGTGACGACCCGCCGCTTGCGCAGTGACTCAAGCCATTCCTGCCCGCTCAGCAGCCGCGTGGTCTTGCCCGACTTGACCTCACCCGCAGCGGCGACCGCCATCGCGACGCTGGCGGCAGTCATGTCGTCGGGTGCCTCGTACACGACGAGCAGGTCATACTCGCCGAACGGGAAGGCGGCCACCACCATCGTGGCCCCGACGTCCTCAAGCGCCGCGCTGATCGTTTCCACGGGGTCTTGCGGCTCCTGAATCTGAGCCGCCATTGACCGCGCGGTATAGGAGGCCTGGTACATGTACAGCGCCATCAACATCCTCCTCGGACGGGAACGGGCGAAAGGCTCGCCCGCCAGTCCCGTGACGCCCGAGGGATTGCGCCGGGGTGGGCGAGGCATGGGGCTGGAGACCACTGCGATCCTTGGATCGTAGACCCGCCCGCACGGGCACACCAGCCTTCCGCGCCGTGGCGGCCACAGAGGAGTACAGAACGGAGGCGGGGAAACCCGCTACGTTCGGGATCATCCTGGTTGTGGCTGGCGGTCTTTCCGGCTCAGCCGAACGCCGGGGGACGGCGCTCGAGGAAGGCGCGCACGCCCTCCGCGTAGTCGGGGCTGGCCATGGCGGCGGCGCGCAGCTCGGCGTGCGCGGCGTCGTCGTGGGTGGCGCCGTCGAGGATGCGGGCGATGGTCTCCTTGACGCCGCGCTGGGTGACGCCGGAGCGGGCGGTGAGCAGCGCGGTGAACTCGCGGACCCCGGCGTCAAGCGCCTCCGGCCCGGCGAACACCTCGTCGGCCAGGCCGAAGGACTGGGCCTGGGCGGCGCTGTAGTCCGCGCCGGACATGAGGATGATCTTGGCGCGGGACGGGCCGACCAGGTCCACCAGGCGCTTGGTGCCGCGCAGCGGGTAGACGATGCCGAGCTTGGCCGGGGTGATCGCGAACCGGGCGCCGGCCGCGGCGAACCGCAGGTCGCAGGCGAGCGCCAGGCCGCAGCCGCCGCCGTAGCAGTGGCCGTGCACGGCGGCGATCGTGGGCAGCGGGAAGGCGGCGAGCGCTTCCTCCGCGGCGATGACGGCCTCGTCATAGGCGCCGGCCTGCTCGCGGGTGGTCCGCGTGGTGCCGAACTCGGAGATGTCCGCCCCGGCGGAGAACGCCCTGGTGCCCGCGCCGCGCAGCACCAGGACGCGCAGGCCCGGCAGGGCGGCGGCGCCGGCGAGCACCTGGGGGAGAGCGGCGAACATGGCGTAGGTCAGCGTGTTCAGCCGGTCCGGGCGGTTGAGGGTGAGGGTGGCGACCGCGCCGTCGCGGGTCAGCAGCAGCGGCTCGGTGTCGGTCACTGGCCTTCCTTCTGATCGGGGAACTGCACGATCATCTCGCGGGCCGTCCCCCGCTCGTCGCGGAGGGTCCAGCCAGGCCGCCGGCCGGTGGCGCTAAATGCTTTCTGCGCGGGATGCCCGCGGACGTACCATAGCCGCATGAACGCGCTCAGCCCGATGATGCCCCGCTCGCGGGGCTGCTGACGCTGCACGGATGTTCGCAACGAGGCCCTGTTCACGGGGCCTCGATTCATTTCCGCGGTGCGGAACGCCGGAGCCCCGGTTTCTCCCTGGAGGTTCCGATGACCAGCAGCTACATCACCACCACGATCCCGTACGTCAACGCCCGCCCGCACCTGGGCTTCGCACTCGAGCTCGTGCAGGCCGACGTGCTCGCCCGCTACCGCCGGAGCCGCGGCGAGCGGGTCAGGTTCCAGGCCGGGACCGATGACAACTCGCTCAAGAACGTGCTCGCCGCGCAGGCCGCCGGGGTCGGTGTGCAGGAGTTCGTCGACGCGAACGCCGCCGCGTTCACCGGCCTCGCCGGGCCGCTGAGCCTGTCGGTGGACGACGTCATTCGCACGAGCAGCGACCCGCGGCACCGGGCCGGAGTCGAGCGCCTGTGGCGGGCCTGCGCGGCCAGCGGTGACCTGTACCGCCGGCACTACGAGGGCCTGTACTGCGTCGGCTGCGAGCAGTTCTACCCGACGGAGGAGCTGGACGGCGGGCGCTGCCCCGACCACGGCACGGTCCCCGACCTGGTAGCGGAGGAGAACTGGTTCTTCCGCCTGTCCCGCTACGCCGCTCCGCTGCGCGATCTCATCGCCGACGGCACGATCCGGGTCGAGCCCGCCGAGCGTCGCAACGAGGCGCTGACCCTCATCGACGGCGGCCTCGCCGACTTCTCGGTCTCGCGCAGCACCGAGCGTGCCCGCGGCTGGGGCATCCCGGTCCCCGGCGACCCCGGTCAGGTGATCTACGTGTGGTTCGACGCGCTCGGCAACTACCTGACGGCACTGGACTACGCGGGTGACGGTGATGATCTCGCCCGCTGGTGGGCCGGCGCGTCGCGCCGCGTCCACCTGCTCGGCAAGGGGGTGCTCCGGTTTCACGCCGTCTACTGGCCCGCGATGCTGCTGTCCGCGGGCGAGGCGGTCCCCACCGACATCGTCGTCCACGGCTACCTCACGGACAACGGCCGCAAGATCAGCAAGTCCGGCGGTGCCGCCGCCGACCCCTACGACCTCACCGCCGCCTACGGCACCGACGCGGTGCGCTGGTGGCTGCTGCGCGAGGTGCCCAGGGGCGCGGACGCCGATTTCACCGTCGGCCGCCTCGTCAGCCGCGCCAACGACGAGCTCGCCAACGGGCTCGGCAACCTGGTCAACCGGGTGATCGCCATGATCCACCGCTACCACGGCGGGCACGGGCCGGCCGTGACGGCGAGCCCGCCGGACGCGGCCGTGCTGGACGACGCGGTCGCGAGCGCTCCCGCGGCGATCGCCGGGGCGCTTGACGACTACGACTTCCGCCGCGCCACCGGCGCGGTCTGGCGGATCACGGACGAGGCGAACCGCTACGTCAACCGCGCCCGCCCGTGGGAACTCGCCAAGGCGGGCCGCGACGCGGAACTGGCCGCCGTCTTGTCCGCGCTGCTGCGCGCCTGCCTGGCCATCGGGACGCACCTGGCGCCGTTCCTCCCGGACACCGCGGCGCGCATCACCCGCCAGTGCACACCGGACGCGGCCGGCCTGCTGCCGAGCCCGGCACCGCTCTATCTGAGGATCACGCCGCCGTCATGACCGCAGGACCAGCCACTTGCCGCCGATGATGACGGCCAGCACCGTCCCCGCGATCCAGAGCAGGGACCAGAATCGCGGGTGGATGTGCGTCCGGCCGCCAAGGGTGACGGCGTCGCTGGCCTCGGCGCCGTGCGCGACGGCCATGCGCACGCCGTCGAGCAACAGCAGCCAGGTCAGGCCGTAGACGACGATCTCCTCAAGCCACGCGTGCGCGTTGCGGGTGACGAGGACGAGCAACACGATGGCGACCGGGACGGAGAGCATGCCCAGGGACCTGCCGATGAAGAAGAACAGCAGCACGAGCAGCAAGATCAGCAGCCACAGCACGGTGACCACCCGGCCGGTCTCGATGAGCTTCGCGGCGGCGAGCCCGAACAGGCTCGGCCCCAGGTAGCCGATGAAACCGACGGTGATCAAGCGGAGTATGGCGCCGCGGGCGGCCTTGTAGGTCGTCTCGCCCGTTTCCCGCTTGAGTATCACGGTCTCGAGCGCGAAGCCGAGCAGGATAGCGGCGAGCGCGTGCGCGCCCTCGTGGGCCATCACGTTGACGTGCCGCGCGATCGGCCACAGGAACGGGACCGTGACCACGACGAGCGCGCCGAGTCCGATCAGTGCGGCCGTACCACCGGGCAGCGGCGCCAGCATGTCCGGCGAAGGCGCGGGCGTTCCCAACGCCGACGTGTCCATGTCACTGAGAGTGCGGGATCTCCGGCAAAACGGCAATGCCTAAATAGGATGACTTAACAAGCGCCACCCGCTTCCCTCCTAGCGCCTGATTTTCCACTAGCCTCGTGTGCGCCACTGCCACCGTGGTCACCGCCAGGTGTGCGTGGGGCGCCTTAGTCGGCGGTACCGGCGGCGGGGGAGATCAGGCCGGTTTCGTAGGCGAGGACGAC
>Ga0070714_100001652_pt1 | contig 16228 bp, 17 predicted proteins | sample LARL83metaG_FD_65450 | JGI IMG/M metagenome (GOLD analysis project Ga0070714, IMG submission 65450) | Corn, switchgrass and miscanthus rhizosphere microbial communities from Kellogg Biological Station, Michigan, USA - LAR L8-3 metaG | ecosystem: Host-associated > Plants > Roots > Rhizosphere ...
ACATCGGAGGCCCGCAATGACCCCACCCCTGCTGCAACTGCGGGGAGTATCCGCGCGTTACACACCGTCACAACTGGCCGTCCGCGAGGTCACGCTCGACATTCACAGTGGTGAGAGCGTGGGCCTGGTGGGGGAGAGCGGCTCGGGCAAGACCACGCTCGGGAACTGCATCGCCGGCCTGATGCCGCTCGCCGCGGGTGAGATCCGCTACCAGGGCACGCCGGTCAGCCGCCCGGGCGGGCGCCTCACCTTTCCCGGGGTGCGGGGCATGCAGATCGTGTACCAGGACCCGCAGGAGGCGCTGAACCCGCACCGCAGCGTCGGCTCGCTGATCAGCGAGGTGCTGCGGGTACACCGGCTGGTGCCGCGGTCCGCGGTTTCCGGCCGCTGCTCGGAGCTGCTGGCCCGGGTGGGCCTGGACGCCAGCGTCAAGCCGCTCCGGCCCAGTGACCTCTCCGGCGGGATGTGCCAGCGGGTCGCGATCGCCCGCGCGCTGGCGTTCGAGCCCCGTGTTCTCGTGGCCGACGAGATCGTCTCCGCGCTGGATGCGTCGGTCCAGGCGCAGGTGCTCAACCTGCTGGCCGGCCTCCGCGAGCGGACCGGCATCGCGATCCTGCTGATCACCCACGACCTCGCGGTCGTGAACCAGTCCTGTGACCGGGTGGCGGTCATGCACGACGGGGAGATCGTCGAGACCGGGCCGACCACCGACGTGCTGGCCAGGCCGCGGCATGCCTACACCGGCTCGCTGATCAGGGCGGTCCCGCGCCTGGAGAGCGCGTGACGGTCAAGACCGGGCCCAGGATCGGCCAGGTCCTGATCCGCCGGGGCCGCCAGCTCGTGCCGGTGCTCTTCGGCGTCACGCTGGTCACGTTCTTCATGGTCCGGCTGCTGCCGGGCGGGCCGGTCCAGACGCTGACCGGCCTGCGGGCCTCGCCGGCCGCGGTCGCCGCGGTGAACCGGCAGCTCGGGCTCACCCGGCCGCTCCCGGTCCAGTACGCGCACTACGTCGGTGGCCTGCTGCGCGGCGACCTGGGCGTGTCGATCATCTCAGGCACCCCGGTGGCCTCGATCGTCGGCACGCACATCTGGATCACGCTTCTCCTGCTGGCCTACGCGGTGGCCATCGCCCTGGTGCTCGGGGTGCCGCTGGCCGTTCTCGCCGCACAGCACCGGGGCTCGTGGATCGATCACGGCGTCCGCGGGACGGTGGTGGCCACGCTCGGCCTGCCCAGCTTCTGGATCGGCATCATGCTGATCGCCTTCGGCAGCCTGCGGCTGCACTGGTTCCCGGCCGGCGGCGACGGGACCGGGCTGGCCGGCCTGGCGGCCCACCTGTTCCTGCCCGCGCTGACGCTGGCGTTCACCTTCCTGTCCGTGCTGGTGCGCAGCCTGCGGGCGTCGATGTCCGACATCCTGCGGTCCGATTTCGTGGACGCGGCCCGGCTGAAGGGCATCAGCCGCACCGCCCTGCTGCGCCGTCACGTGCTGCGGATCGCCGTGATCCCGGTGGTGACGCTGGTCGGCCTGAACATGAGCTATCTGCTCGGCACGTCGGTGGTGGTTGAGAACGTGTTCTCGGTCAACGGCATCGGCCAGCAGCTGGTCGCGGCGATCCTGCAGCGCGACTTCGTCGTGGTGCAGGGCATAGCGCTGATCTTCGGCCTGGTGGTCATGGTCATCAGCGTGGCCGTCGAGGTCATCCACGTCGCGCTCGACCCCAGGACCCAGTCATGACGGGCCGGCCGAAGGGCGGGCTGGCCGCCGGCGGCCTGCTGCTCGCGGTCCTGGTGTTCTGCTGCCTGGCCGCCCCGCTGATCACGGGCTACGGCCCGGCGCAGCAAGGCCCGGACCTGCTGGCCCCGCCGAGCGCCGCGCACCCGTTCGGCACCGACCAGTACGGCCGCGACATCCTGGCCAGGACGCTCTACGGCGGCCGCACCGACCTGCTCATCGGCGTGGTCCTGGTCGGCGTCGCGATGATCGGCGGCACGCTCATCGGCCTGATCGCCGGCTGGTTCGGCGGCTGGGCCGACACCGTGCTCATGCGCATCTCCGACATCGGGTTCGCGTTCCCGTTCCTGGTCCTGATCATCTGCATCGTGGGACTGCGCGGGCCGGGTCTGGCCAGCCTGTTCCTCGCGGTCAGCCTGGTGGCGTGGATCTTCTACGCGCGGCTGGTGCGCACCGAGGTCCTGGTGCTCAAGGACACCAATTACATCCGCTCGGCCCGGCTCAGCGACTTCTCCACGGCCCGCATCCTGCTCCGGCACGTGCTGCCGAACGTGACCGGCCAGGTCCTGGTGTACGCGACCTCAGACTTCGTCTACGCGGTGCTGCTCGGGGCGTCCGTGTCCTATCTGGGACTCGGGGTCCAGCCGCCGGCCCCGGAGTGGGGCGCCCTGGTGGAGCAGGGCCAGGACTTCGTCACCACCCAGTGGTGGCTGGCCGTGTTTCCCGGGCTGGCCATCGTCTACCTCGGGCTGGCGTTGTCGCTGATCGGGGACGGTCTGGCCGACCTCGTGCGCACCGGGGCCTGGCGTGGCTGACGCGCTGGCCGTCCGCGAGGTCACCGTGCGCTCGACGCGCCGCGGGCACCACCGCCCGGTGCTGCGTGGGGTGAGCCTGGACATCGGCGCCGGCGAGATCGTCGGGCTGGTCGGCGAGTCGGGCAGCGGCAAGACCACGCTCTGCCGCCTGATCGCCGGGCTGCTGCCGGAGCGCATGCGGCGCACCGAGGGCGCGATCATCCTCGACGGCCGGGACATCACCGCGGTCAAGGCCAGCGTGCTGCACCGGATGCGCGGCCTGTCCATGGTTTTTCAGGATCCGCTGGCCGCGCTGAACCCGGTGGTCAGAGTCGGCGACCAGGTCGCGGAGGCCTTCGTCCCCGGCAGGCAGCGCCGAGGCCAGCGCGGCGCCGCCGCCGGGCTGCTCGGGCAGATGGGTCTCCCCGATGCCTTCCTGTCCGCCTACCCGGCGCAGCTGTCCGGCGGTCAGCGCCAGCGGGTCATGCTGGCCATGGCGCTGGCCACCGATCCCGTGCTGGTGCTGGCGGACGAGCCGACCAGCGCGCTGGACGTGCGGACCCAGGCCCAGATACTGAGCCTGCTCGCGGGCGTGGCCCGCCGCGGCAACGTGGCTATCCTGCTCGTCTCGCACGACTTCGGGGTCGTCTCAGAGATTTGCCAGCGCATCTACGTGATGTACGGCGGTGAGATCGCCGAAACCGGCCCGACGGCGAAGATCCTGGGCCGCCCTGCGCACCCCTATACCGAGCGCCTCATCGAGGCGCTGCCGTCGGTGACCAGGCGCGTCGCTGAGCTGCCGGTGATCGAGGGTCGCCCGCCCACGCTGTCAGAGCCGCTGCCAGGATGCAGCTTCTTCCCGCGCTGCACCCGCGGCCAGGAGGGCGTGTGCACGTCGGGGACCATGGCCCTGGCCCAGGTCGCGCCGGGCCACGCGACCGCGTGCATCCTGGAGGCCGGGCATGAGCGGGAATATCCCACTATACCCCCTGGGGTATAGTGGGTCGCGATAGGTGGGGGGCTTATCGCGACGGGGGTTCGGCGCGCTCGCCTGCCGGGGGACGGGTGGTATGCGCGCGGGCCAGGGGGAGCATGATCTGCCGACGTCGCCGCTGCTGGAGCGGGTCGGGCAGGGGATCGTCGGCGAGGGCGAGCTGATGGACGGGCCGTTCGGGCCCCGGCGGGTGACCTACGCCGATTACACCGCCTCCGGGCGGTCGCTGGACTTCATCGAGGACTTCATCCGCGACGCGGTGCTGCCCTGGTACGCGAACACCCATACCGAGAGCTCGGGGACCGGGCGGCAGACCAGCCAGCTGCGCGAGGAAGCGCGGCAGATGATCCGCAACGCGGTCGGCGGGACCGAGGATGACCTGGTCATCTTCTGCGGCTCGGGATCGACGGCCGCGATCAGCAAGATGATCGGCATCCTGGAGCTGCGCATCCCGGCCGGGCTGGACGCGCGGTACGGGCTGTCCGCGCTGATCCCTGATTCCAGGCGGCCGGTGGTGTTCGTCGGCCCGTACGAGCATCACTCCAACGAGCTGCCCTGGCGCGAGTCGATCGCCGACATCGTGCCGATTGGCGAGGATTCCTGCGGCCATATCGACGTCGGCGAGCTGCGCGAGCAGCTCGCCCGCTTCGCCCGCCGGCCGCTGCGCATCGGCAGCTTCTCGGCCGCCTCCAACGTCACCGGCATCCTCAGCAATACCGGTGCCGTCGCCCGCCTGCTGCACGACTACGGCGCGCTGTCGTTCTGGGACTACGCCGCCGCCGGGCCCTACCTGCCGATTCGCATGGCCGAGTCGCGCCCCGGCGCCGGGGACCACAAGGACGCGGTGTTCCTGTCCCCGCACAAGTTCCCCGGCGGCCCGCAGACCCCGGGTGTGCTCGTGGTCCGCCGCCAGCTGGTCCGCAACGCCGTGCCCACCGCGCCGGGCGGCGGCACCGTGGCGTTCGTGGACCCGGTCGGCCATCGCTACCTCGACGACCCGGTCGCGCGCGAGGAGGGCGGCACCCCGGCCATCGTCGAGTCGATCAGGGCCGGGCTGGTGCTCGGCCTGAAGCAGGCCGTGGGCACCGACCTGATCCAGGCCAGGGAGGAGCACCTATGGCAGGCCGTCCGGCGCCGCTGGGCGAGCAACCCGCGGATCGAGATCCTCGGCAGCCTCGAGGCCAGCCGGCTGCCGATCGTCTCGTTCTGCGTCCGGCACACCGGCGGCCGCTACCTGCACCACAACTTTGTCGTGGCGCTGCTGAACGACCTGTTCGGCATCCAGGCCCGCGGCGGCTGCTCGTGCGCGGGGCCCTATGGGCACCGGCTGCTCGGCATCCCGGCCGCCCGGTCGCAGGCCCTGGGCGAGGAGGTCGCCCGGGGATGTGACGGGCTGAAGCCGGGCTGGGTCCGGATCAGCCTCAACTACTTCATCTCGGCCGCCGCGGCCAGCTTCATCATGGACGCCGTGGACCTGATCGCCGCGGAGGGCTACCGGCTACTGCCCGAGTACCGGTTCGAGCCCGGCAGCGGCCAGTGGCGCCACGCCAGCCCCGCGCAGGCCCCGCTGCGCCTGTCTGAGTTGTGTTACGGCCCGGACGGCGCCATGGCTTACCCGCGGGGCCGGGCCCAGGCCGGCGAGGACGCTTTCGCCGGCTACCTGGCCGAAGCGCGCGCGGTGCTGGCGTCCCGCCGGGCGGCCGTGGACGACGGGCCCACGGGCCTGCGACCCGGCGCCGAGACGCTGCGCTGGTTCTCGCTTCCCCCGGGTATTTTGGCCGGGGTGGCAGGAGGGACAGCCTGATGCAGATCGACGAGACCGGTCCGGTGCTGAACCGGCTCCACCGGGCCCAGGGCCAGCTCGCGGGCGTGATCGCAATGGTCGAGTCCGGTCGCGACAGCCGGGATGTGGTCACCCAGCTGGCCGCGGTGTCCCGGGCCCTGGACCGCGCCGGATTCAAGATCGTGGCGAGCCTGATGCGGCAGTGCGTGGCCGGCGACGGGCCGCCGCCGATGAGCGAGGAGCAGGTCGAGAAGCTGTTCCTCACCCTGGCCTGACCGTCTGGCGCGTCGCGACCCAGGCCAGCCAGATCGCGACGAGATAGCCGGCCGTGGCCACGGCGAGCGGGACCCGCAGGGACAGCGCCACGTGGCTGGTCGCGGCCAGCAGCGAGCCGAGCACGGCCACGCCCAGGGCCCCGCCGGCCTGACGGGCGGCGTTGAGCACCCCGCTGGCCACGCCCGCGTTTTCCCGGCCGGCGGTCCCCACCACCGCGGCCGTCATGGCCGGCATGGCCAGGGAGGTCAGGCCGAGCACCACCGAGCCGGCCACCAGCACCACCAGCGGCGTGGCTAGCCCGACTGTGCTGAGTATCGCCGCCCCGGCCGCGGCCAGGGCCAGCCCGGCGATCATCGGCCACCGCGGCCCCAGCCGGGCGGTCAGCCGTCCGCTGGCCACCGACCCGATCGCGACGGCCACGCTCATCGGCAGGATGATCAGCCCGGTGGCCAGCGCGGACTCGTGCCGTGTCCCCTGCAGGAACAGCGAGACGCAGATCAGGGCGCCGTACAGGCACAGGTTGAACAGCACGCCGACCGCCGTGCCCGCGCTGAACGCCCGGGCCCGGAACAGGCCCAGGGGCAGCATCGGTGACGCCTGCCGGCGCTCCGCGGCCACGAAGCACACCGCGGCCACCACGCCCGCCGCCGCGAGCAGGCCGGGAACCGGGGACAGCCAGCCCCGCTGGCCGGCCTCGATGAACGCCGCGGTGACGCCGGCCAGCGCCGCGACGCCGAGCAGCAGGCCAGGGAGGTCGCTCTGCCGTCCCGGATCGGTCGGCGATTCCGGCACGTACCGCAGCAGCAGCCCGGCGGTGACCACGCACACCGGGATGTTGACCAGGAAGATCGACCGCCAGCCGGCCACGGCGATCAGCCCGCCACCCAGCACCGGGCCGAGCGCCACGCCCGCCGAGCCCAGGGCCCCCCAGACGCCCAGCGCCCGGGCCCGGTCCCCTGGGTCGGGGAAGCGGTGCACGATCAGCGCCAGGGAGCAGGGCAGCAGCGCCGACGCGCCCAGGCCCTGCACCGCGCGGGCGGCGATCAGGACCGGCAGGCTCGGGGCCGCCGCGCAGGCCGCCGACCCGGCCGCGAACCCGGCCAGGCCGATCAGGAACACCCGCCTGGCCCCGCGGCGGTCGGCCATCGACCCGGCGGTGAGCATGACCGAGGCCAGGGCCAGCGTGTAGCTGTCGACCACCCACTGCAGGCCGCCGACGGTCCCGCCGATCTCGTGCTGAATGGTCGGCAGGGCCACGTTGACGATCGTGACGTCGAGCTGGATGACGAAGAAACCCAGGCAGACGGCGATCAGCGCCACCGTCCGGGGGGAATGAGATCCGCTGGCTTCCTCCGCCGCGCGTGCGGCGGCGGTGTTGACCGGGGGCACAGGTAGCCACTCCATGATGTCCGGCGTCGGTGGGTCAGCCAGGCAGCCAACTACCCGGCGCCTCGTCAGGTACTCCCGACGCTAACGGCCGCCCCTGACAGTCCTCCCTGACCTGGGCATCAGTCGGGCAGGACCCGGGGCATCCCGAAGCTGGGCAGCGCGCTGTTGTCGAAGCGGGTGATCGCGCTGACCCGCCTCCCGGCCAGGGTGAACACCAGCAGCCCGTTCGCGTGCGCCACCCCGGTCTCCGGGTCCCGCAGGTACACGGCGAACGCGGGCTGGCCGTTGGCCCGGGTGGCGATCATCCGGTAGCGGCGGCCGTCCCGGAACGCGACCGTGGTCAGGAACCTGGCGGCCAGGTCCCGGCCCTGGTACTCCAGCGGCAGCGGCGGCATGGCCAGCAGCACATCGTCGGTGAGCAGGGCGACCACGTCGGCCACGGCCCCGGTCTCGTAGGCCCGGGTGAGCCGCTCGACGAGTTCCTGCTCGGCGGGGGAGCCCGGCCGCGGGGGAGGCTCCCGGGCGGGCTCATGCTGCAGGGTGGCCCGGGCCCGCTTGAGCGCGCTGGTCACCGACTCCTCGGTGGATTCGAGCATCTCGGCTACCTCGCGGGCGTGGAACCCGAGGACATCCCGCAGCACGAGCACGGCGCGCTGGCGGGGCGGCAGCAGCTGCACGGCCGTGATGAACGCGAGCGAGATGGCCTCGCTGGCCTCGTAGGCGGCCTCCGGGCCGGGGGCGTCGTCGGGCAGCCCCTCGAGCATCAGGTCCGGGTAGGGCTCGAGCCATATCGGCTCGCGCAGCCGGGTGGGCTCCGGCGGCTCACCCCCGGGCGGCCGGCTGGTCCGCGGGCGCCGGCGGCCCGAGCGCAGCGCGTTCAGGCAGCGGCTCGTGGTCACCCGGTACAGCCAGGTCCTGACCGAGGCCCGCCCCTCGAAGCCGCCGAGGCCCTGCCAGGCCGACAGCAGCGCCTCCTGCAGCGCGTCCTCGGCGTCCTGCACCGAACCGAGTATCCGGTAGCAGTGCACCTGCAGTTCGCTCCGGTAGGGGCCGATGAGCTCGCGGAACGCCTGCTCGTCTCCGGCCTGGGCCCGCGTGATCAGGTCCGTGCTCACCCCGCCATCCTCCCTGTCGTCTCCCGGTGTCACCGGTACTGACCCCGCCGGGCGGGCAAACTGGGCGCAGTCCCCGTCGCCGCCGCTAGGAGATCACATGACGATCAGACGGATCAGCTCTGGTCCCGGGCTGCCCGCTGGCTTTCCGTTCAGCCTGGCCAGCGAGGCCCACGGCACGCTGTACATCAGCGGCATGCCCGCGCTGGACGCGGCAGGGAAATTTGCCCAGGGCACGTTCGCGGAGGAGGCCGACCGGGCCTGGGCTAACGTGATCGCGATCGCCGAGGCGGCCGGGTACTCGGCCGATGACGTGGCGTACGTGCAGGTGGTGCTGGCCGATATCGGCGACTACGGCGACGTGAACGACTGGTGGCGACGGCAGTTTCCGGACCCGGCCCGGGCGCCGGCCCGGTTTACCTTCCAGGCCGGCGCGCTGCCGTTCGGGGCGAAGATCGAGCTTCAGGCGGTGGCGGCCCGCTAGGCCCGCTTGCGCGCCTTCCAGACCTCCTCGCTGGGCCATTGCCTGGCCCACTCGATCGTGGCCAGCGGGTGCGACGAGGTGGCGCCGGGCTCGGGCCTGAGCTCGATGAGGTCCTCGATCTCGAAGCCGCAGCGGCGCAGCAGCCGGATCAGGTCGCCGTGGCCGAGGTGGAACTCCACGGACTCGTCGCCGGGCCACTCGAAGCGGTGCATACCGAAGAACGGCCGCTGCAGCCGCTCGGTGGCGGGCAGGTCATCCTCATCGGGGATGGTGAGCATCAGCAGCACGGAGTTGACCAGGAAGATCAGCTGACCGCCCGGGCGCAGCAGCCGGGCCGCCTCGGGAATCCAGGCGTAGGGGTCGCACCAGATGCTGGCGCCGTACTCCGAGATGGCCAGGTCGAAGGCGGCATCGGCGAGCGGGGTGCGCTCGGCGCTGGCCTGGATCAGCGGGAACCGGCGCCCGAAGCGCTGCTGCAGCTCGCGGGCCGTGGCCAGCTGGGCGGCGGAGTTGTCCAGGCCGACCGGGCGCGCGCCGCGGCGGGCCAGCCAGGACGAGACGTAGCCGGTGCCGCAGCCGAGCTCGATGGTGTCGAGCCCGGCCAGGCCGGCGGGCAGGACGCCGGCCTGAGCCTCGGGGATGGCCCAGACGCCCCACGTCGGATCCGCGGCCGCCCAGTTGCGCAGCCCGGCCCCGGCGTAGTCGGCCGCCCACTCGTCCCAGGCCGAGCGGTTGCGGAGTACATGATCAGGTGTCTCGGTCACAGCGGCTCACAGGGCGATGAGTCCGGCGTTCGTGGGCGTGAACCCGCAGCTGCCGAAGTAGAACGGGCGCAGGTGATCCTCGAAGTCGACGTGCAGCCACTCGCAGCCCGCGGCGCGGGCGTTCTCGGCGGCCACGGCCACCAGCCTGGTCCCGATGCCGTGCCGCTGCCAGGGCGCCGCGACGAGTGTGTCCAGGATGAACGCGTGCCCGTCCCCGTCCCAGGCGACGTTGACGAACCCGGCCAGGGCCGTGCCGTCCCTGGCGCACACCCAGCCCAGGCTGTGCCGCTCGACCTGCGCCCGCCAGTCGTCCTCGGCCGGCTCGTGGCCGAACCCTTCCGCGTGCAGCGCGCTGACCTCGGCGTCGGTAAACGGCCCGCGCCACTCGTAGGCGATCACCGGCCCAACTTACGAAGCCACCGGTCTGAGCGCACCTGAATATTCGGGTTGACAGCAAAAGTCCCCGGGTGGAGACTTAATTAAGTCCTCACTCGAGGACTTAGAGCCAGGAGGAGTGCTCATGGTCAGGACCGGCCGGCGCCCCGGGCCGTCGAGTACCCGCGGGCAGATCGTGGCCGCCGCGGCCGAGTGCTTTGCCGCGGACGGCTACGACGCGACCAGCGTCAGGCGCGTCGCCGCCCAGGCGGGCGTGGACCCGGCCCTGGTGCGCCGGTTCTTCGGCGGCAAGGAGCAGCTGTTCACCGAGGTGGCGTCCGCGCTGATCGACCCGGAGCTGGCGCTGGCGGCGGTGACGGACGGCCCGGCCGGCGAGGCAGGTGAGCGGCTGCTCAGCTACTTCCTGACGCTGCTGGGCGACGTCAGCCAGCCGGGACCGTACTTCGGGCTGATCAAGTCGGCGGTGACCAGCGAGCACGCCGCGGACCTGATGCGCCGCTTCCTGGCCGAGCGGGTCCTCGGGCGGATCGCGGCGACGCTGCACGCCGACCGGCCCAGCCTGCGCGCGGCGCTGGTCGCCAGCCAGCTGGTCGGCCTGGCCGTCACGCGCTACGCGATCCGGCTTGACCCGCTCACCGTGGCCGACCCCGGCGAGCTGGTCCGGTGGGTCGCGCCGGTCCTGCAGTACTACCTCACGAACACGCAACTGGAGGCAGAGTCATGAGTTCCCCCCATGTGGTGGTGACCGGGTGCTCGTCGGGCATCGGCCGGGCCACCGCCCTGCGCCTGGCCGCCGGCGGCTATCACGTCTACGCCGGGGTCCGCAAGCACGCCGATGGTGACGCGCTGCAGCACGCCGCGCGGTCCGCCGCCGGCGAGATCACCCCGCTGCTGCTGGATGTGACCAGCCCGGCGGAGATCGCCGAGGCCACGGCGGCCGTGACCGAGCACGTCGGGGCGGCGGGCCTGGCCGGGCTGGTGAACAACGCCGGCATCGGCGGGTTCGGGCCGCTGGAGCTGACCAGCCTGGACGAGTTCCGCCGGCTGCTGGAGATCAACGTCACCGGGCAGCTCGCGGTCACGCAGGCCTTCCTGCCGCTGCTGCGCCAGGCCCAGGGCCGGGTGGTGATGGTCGGCTCGATCGGCGACAGGTTCACCCCGCCGTTCGTCGGCCCGCTCGGCGCGTCCAAGAGCAGCCTGGCCACGCTGAGCGAGGCGCTGCGCCAGGAGCTCGCGCCGTGGAACATCCGCGTGGTGCTGATCGAGCCAGGCAGCATCCACACCGAGGCCGTGACCAAGCTCGACAGCGACGCCGAGCAGGTGATGAGCCGGGCCACCCCGGCCGGGCGCGCGCTTTACCAGGATGCCTTCCGCCGGTTCGTCACGGCCTTCGCCGGCCTGCACGCCCACGGCAGCCCGCCCGAGGCCGTGGCCAAGGTCATCGCCCACGCCCTGACCACGACGCGGCCCCGGGCCAGGTACCTGGCCGGCAAGAACTCACGCCGGATGGCGCTGGCCGCCGCGGTCCTGCCCACCCCCGCACAGGACGCGCTGCGCCGCAGGCTCACCCACCAGCCGGCGCCCGGATCTCTGGTCGCCTAGAGGACGTCTAGCCCGAGCTCCCGCGCGCGGGTGACCGCCGCGCTGCGTGACGAGACCCCGAGCTTCCGGTACGCCGAGTACGCCTGCGACTTGACCGTGTTCGTCGACACGTACAGCCGCTCGCCGATCTCCTGGAAGGAAAGGTGCGTGGGCAGCAGCGGCAGCAGCCGCAGCTCCGCCGCGGTCAGCGCGGACGCGCCGACCGCGCCGTCGCCGATCCTGGCCAGCTGCGACCGCAGCTCGCTGACCTGTGCCGGGAGGACGCCGAGGTCGGGCCGCTGCTGCAGGATGTCGTCGGCCTGCTGGAGCACCGTGGCCGCGCCCGCCTGGTCGGCGAGCGAGATATAGGCCCGGGCCATCTGGATCAGCGCCTGGAGCGACACCACCGGCAGCGCGTAGCTGAGCAGCGGCCGGAGCCGGACGGCCCGGCCGAGGTAGTGCCGGGCCTGGGCGATGTTCCCCTGGTGCAGCGTGGCCCGGCTTGCCCACGCATAGACCAGGGCGCTGGTCCAGTAGTCGTCGAACCGGCCGACATGCACGATGCCCACCGCGCGCTCGGCGAGCGCCGTGATCTCTGCCCAGTCGCCGCGCTCGGCGGCCACGTGACACTGCTCGGCCAGGATGAGGGCGGTCAGCGGCAGCGCGCCGGCCCGGGTGGCGTCGTTGACGGCGCGGACCAGGACCGGGCCAGCCTCGGCATGATCACCTTGCAGCAGCGCGGCGACGCCCTCGATATACAGCATCGTCACCCGGTACGGGCTCGCCGGGCTGAGCCCCTCCCTGGCGAGCCGCGCGTCGCAGCGCATCTCGTCGATCCCGTTGCGGCACAGGATCGCGCGCAGGTAGGCCAGCGTGCCCGCCATCGTGCTCCCGTCGGGCAGGACCCCCGCCGGAGAGGCGCGTTCCGCGGCGGCGGCCCAGCGTTCCGCCTCGCTCGGCTGGCCGAGCAGCGCGTAGATCAGGGCGCCGTGCACGGCGATCGCGCCGAAGTGCTCGGCGGCGGTGAGATCCTGCAGCCACTCCATCCAGCGCAGCACGGTCTCGACACGCCCGCTCGCCCAGACCGGCTGCTGCAGCTCGAGGACCAGGCGGGCCATCCGGTCGTAGTCTCCCGCCGCGTGGGCGTGCTCGATCGCCGCCTCCGGCATCGCGTTCGCCTCGTACCAGGCCGCGGCCCGGAAATGCAGGTCCTGAATCAGGTCGGGTTCGGTCCGCCGGAGTTCCGCCAGCAGCAGCTCCCGGAGCAGGTGGTGGTAGCGGTACCACTCGCGGCGCCGGTCGAGCGGCACTACCAGCAGGTTCCTGGCCTCCAGGCGCTCGAGCACGGCCGCGGAACCCTTCTGGCGCAGGATCGAGTCGCAGAGCGATCCGCACATCCGGTCCAGCACCGAGGTCCGGGTGAGGAACGAGGCGTCCGCGGCCGAGACGTGGCTGAGCAGTTCGGCCCGCAGGTAGTCGCCCATGAAGCGGTCGTCGCCGGTGAACGCGGAACCGACCTCGCCCGGTCCGAGGCCGGCCCTCATGGCCAGGGCCGCGAGGTACAGCCCGGCCGGCCAGCCCTCCGTCTGCCGCAGCAGTTCGGGGATGCTCACCGTGCCTGGCTCGATGCCCGCGCCCTCGAGCAGCGACGCCGCCTCCTGCGGGTCCATGGCCAGGTCGGCGGCGGTGATCTCCAGGATCTGGCCCTGCGCGCGCAGCCGGGCCGTGGGCAGCGGCACGGAGCTGCGCGAGGCCAGGGCGATCTGGCAGTCCTGAGGGAGGCGCAGCGCGAGTTCGGTGAGGGTGTTCAGGCACTGCTTGTTCGTGACCGCCTCGGCGTGGTCAAGGACCAGCGTGAGCGGCGGCTGCATCGCCGCGATGGCCGACACCAGCCGGGGCACGACCGTGATGCCGGCGCCCGAGGAGGCCAGCGCCCAGAAGATCGCCGGGTCCACCGGCTCGATCCGGTCCAGGGCTGCGGCCAGGGCGCTGAACAGCACGACCGGGTCGTTGTCGGCGTCGTCGCACGAGACCCAGGCCACGCGGGGCGCGAGACGTCCGGCCCACTGCGCCAGCAGCGTGGTCTTGCCGTAGCCCGGGGGGGCGACGACCGTGATGAACGACACATCGGTGGCCGCCAGCCGGTCGACCAGCGCGGCCCTGGTCACCACGCCGGGGCGCTCGGCCGGGGGGCTGAACTTCGACGCCGGCAAACTGAAACTGAGTCCAGGCAGGGGGCTGTGCCGCTCTCCTGAACTGGCCGGCAGCGAGACGGTGACCTCCGGCTTCACTCCTCAGAACCTACACCCGCATTAATAAGCATCAACGCCCCCAAGGGACCGCTGAAGAGAATTTGCCGGGAATGGCCGGGGGCGGCGGCTCAGAGCGGGCGGATGAGCCGGCCGTCGTACAGCCGCCAGTCCTGCGAGGCGTCCGGCCAGCGGACCAGCGCCGCCCACCCGCCCGGGCATCTCGCCCAGGCCAGGATCTCCGCGGGCCGCCAGGCGCGGTCGGTGCACAGCACCTCGACCCGGCGGCGGCGCGGCCGCTGCCGGGTGCTCGTGGCCATCAGGCCAGCGGGAATCCGCTCTGCCACCGGCTCAGCCGGATAGCGGTCCGCCGAGTCTTTGCTGGCAAACACCATGATACGATAACATGTTCGATATTACCCGGCGGGTTAGAATCGGCGCATGAGCGTTCAGCTGAACCACACCATCGTGTCGTGCCGGGATCAGCAACGGTCCGCAGCGTTCCTGACCGGAATTCTGGGTTTGCCGGCCGCCACCAGGTTCGCGCATTTCCTGGTGGTGGAGGCCGACAACGGGGTCTCGCTGGACTTCAGCGAAGCGAGCGGCGAGATCACGCCCCAGCACTACGCGTTCCTCGTCGGCGAGGACGACTTCGACGCGTCCTTCGGCCGCATCACGGAGCAGGGTCTCACCTACTGGGCCGATCCTGGCCAGACCCGGCCCGGGGAGATCAACCACCGCGACGGCGGCCGCGGCGTGTACTTCGCGGATCCCGACGGCCACCTGCTCGAGCTCATTACCCGGCCCTACGGCAGCGGCAGCTAGCCCGCCCGCGGGAAGGAGACCAGTGCGGATCGACCGGCTTGATCATGTGGTGCTGACCGTGGCCGACATGGCCAGGACCGTGGAGTTCTACACCGAGGTGCTGGGCATGAAAGCGGTCACGTTCGGCGAGGGCCGGCGCGCCCTGACCTTCGGCAACTCCAAGATCAACCTGCATCAGGCGGGCCGCGAGTTCGAGCCGAAGGCGGTACGGCCGACGCCGGGCAGCGCGGATATCTGCCTGATCGCGGCCAGCCCGATCGCCGAGGTCCTGGCCCACCTGGCGGCGCACCGGGTCGCGGTCGAGGAGGGCCCGGTGCTGCGCACCGGCGCGACCGGGACCATCGAGAGCGTCTACATCCGCGACCCGGACGGCAACCTCATCGAGCTGAGCAACTACCAGCCGGCGCCCTAGAGACTGGCTACGGCGATGCGGTCGGCGTCGCGCTGGGCGTGACGGTCGGGCTCGGGGTCGGGGTAGGCGTCGCGGAAGGCGTCGAACTCGGTGTCGGGGCCGGGGAACTCGGCGACGGCGTGGGTGTCGCGGTGGGGGACGGGCTCTTGCTCGGTCCGGGGTGGTGCGGGCGGCCCGCGGCGGCCGGCCCCTGGCCCTGGGCCGGGCCGACCAGGTTCGGGGTCTGCACGTGACCGGGCGCGAGGAAGAGCACGATCGCGGCGATCACCACACCGGTCACCGCGACCAGGCCGCCGGTGGCGGCCGCGACGGTGAGCGTCTGCCGGTCCCGGCGGTACTCGGTCCGCCGCCGCTCCCGCAGCCAGGACGGCAGCGTGGCCCGCTGCGCGGCCCAGCTGTTGAACGGCGCGGCCGCCAGCCCGAGCGTGGGGAACAGCAGCAGCACGGCCAGCAGCGGCCCGCTCAGCTGGGTGGGCCTGGTCAGCGCGGCGGCGATGCCCGCCGTGCCGAGCAGGGCCAGCGACGACTCGGCCCAGTTGGCCCGCAGTGCCTCCCACCACTTGGCCTGCTCGCTGGTCTTGGGCGTGCGCAGGAACGCGGCCTTGCGTGCGAACAGGCCGTTCATCGACGCGCGGGCCACGACCAGCGAGGTGGACTGCCAGATGAAGAACGCGCCGATCGCCTCCCGCCACGACGCCCCGGTCCCGCGGCGCAGCAGCGTGATCGACCGGATCAGCCCCAGCCCGACCAGCACCGGCACGGTGGCGACCAGAAACGGGGTCAGCTTGCGGAACAGCTCGCCGCCGCCAGTGGCCAGGTTGGCCGCCCCGGCCAGCAGGAAGACCAGGAAGATCAGTCCGAGCAGGTCGCCGTACCACTGCAGGCCGCCGGCCAGGTAGGCCCAGCGCTGGGCCGGGGTCAGGTGGTTTTCCTTGGTCCGGCGGCCCGGCATCAGCGACCGCCAGTGCATGCGCAGGATCTGGATCCCGCCGAAGCACCACCGGTACCGCTGGCCCTTGAGCCCCTCGAAGGTCAGCGGCATGATCCCGCGGCCGAAGGTCTGGTCCACGTGCCGGCCGTGCCAGCCGGCCCTGAGCAGGCGCAGGGACAGCTCGGCGTCCTCGGTGATGCACCACTCGTCCCAGCCGCCGAGCTGCTCCAGCGCCACCCGCCGGATCAGCCCCATGGTCCCGGCGAAGATCGCGCCGTCGTGCTCGTTGCGCGACGGCTGGGACACCGCGAAAAAGTACTTGTAGGAGTAGTACAGCCGCCGGTAGTACGGCGCGTGCTCCCAGTCGCGGTAGTCCTGCGGGCACTGGATGAAGCCGACCCACGGGTCGTAGAACGCCGCGGCGCAGTCGCGCAGGAACCCGCGCTCGATCTGGTAGTCAGAGTCGACGACGCCGATCACCTCGGCCTGCGGGTCGGTGAGCTT
>Ga0070714_100001653_pt1 | contig 16226 bp, 12 predicted proteins | sample LARL83metaG_FD_65450 | JGI IMG/M metagenome (GOLD analysis project Ga0070714, IMG submission 65450) | Corn, switchgrass and miscanthus rhizosphere microbial communities from Kellogg Biological Station, Michigan, USA - LAR L8-3 metaG | ecosystem: Host-associated > Plants > Roots > Rhizosphere ...
ACCCCGGCGTTCATGCCGGTCGGCACCCAGGGCGCCGTGAAAGGTATCACTCCGCGCGACCTCGACGATGTCGGCGCCGAGATCATGCTGAGCAACACCTACCACCTGTACTTGCGGCCGGGAGACAACCTCATCGCTCGCCGCGGCGGCCTCCACCGGTTCATCGGCTGGAGCAAGCCGATTCTCACCGACAGCGGCGGTTATCAGGTGTTCAGCCTCTCCGAGCGGCGGACGATTACGGAAGACGGCGCGGCGTTTCGATCGCATCTCGACGGATCGCCGCACCTGCTGACGCCCGAAAAGGCGGCGGACATCCAGGCCCAGCTCGGGTCCGATATCGCGATGGTGCTCGACGAATGCCTCGCCCATCCGGCCGACGAGGCGGCGGCGCGCGTCTCGATGGATCGCACGCTGCGGTGGGCGGAGCGCGGACGCCGGCGGTTTCTGAGCAACAAGGAGACGCGCGGAGATCGGTCTGGCCTCACAATCACCAATGACGGCCAGGCGCAGTTCGGCATCGTGCAGGGCAGCGTTTTCCCTCGGCTTCGCGAGGCCAGCGCTGCGGCAACGGCCGCGATCGGATTCGAAGCCTACGCGATCGGCGGCCTCAGCGTCGGCGAGCCGATCCCGGTGATGTACGACATGGTGGCCTTGACGGCACCACTGCTGCCGGCGGATCGACCCCGGTACCTGATGGGAACCGGCACGCCCGAAGATCTCGTGGAATCGGTCGCCCGCGGCATCGACCTGTTCGACTGCGTGCTGCCGACTCGAAATGCGCGGAACGGCCAGCTCTTCACTTCAGAAGGCCGGATCAACATCAAGAACGCCCGGTACGCGGAGGACGACGGGCCGGCCGATCCAGCCTGCGGCTGTTATACCTGCCGCACGTTCTCGCGCGCGTATCTGCGCCACCTTTTCGTGGCAGGCGAAATCAACGCGGCAACCCTTAACACGTTGCATAACCTCAACTTTTACCTTGACACCCTTCGCCGGATTAGAGAGGCTATTGTGTTCGGGCGGTTTGAAAGTTTCAGGGTAGCTTTTCACCAGAGCTTGTCCCGCCAGTCCCGCGACTCATGACGACGTTCGCTCGAGTTTCTGTGTTTGCGATGGGGGCGACCCCTGAGGGCGGCAGCCCATGGCTGCAGCTCGTGCCGTTCGTCCTGGTTCTCGGTATCTTCTACTTCATCATCCTGTTGCCCATGCGGCGCAAGCAGCAGAAGGTGCAGCAGTTTCTCGACGCCTTGAAAGTGAACGACAAGGTGATTACGACCGGCGGGGTTTACGGCCAGATCACGCGCCTCGGTGAGCAGAGCGTGCAGCTGCAGGTCGCCGACAAAGTGCGCATCGAAGTCTCCAGGGCCGCCATCGGCGGGTACCAGGGGCAGCCTCCGGTCGTCGAGCCTCAGAACACGTCTTCCTGACGCGATAGAAACATGATTACGAACCTTCGCTGGAAAGTCGTCACCGTCATCGTCGTCTTCATCGTCTTTTTCGCGGTCGGGATCTATCCGATCGCGGCCGCGCACTACGGCATCAAGGATCCGAGCTGGCTGCTCGACAAACAGCTGCGGCTCGGCCTCGACCTGAAGGGCGGCGTCCATCTGGTGCTGCGCGTCCAGACTGACACGGCGCTTCGGGTCGAGACGGAGCAGGAGATGGAGCGGCTCCGCCAGGAGCTGGCGACGCGCAACATCAACGTGACGAACATGACCCAGCCGTCGGCGATTTCGTTCCGCGTCGAGGGCGTGCCTCCCGCGCAGGACGCGGCGTTCCGGCAGGCGGCGGCCGAAGTGCAGGCCAATTTCGACCGCAGCACGGGAGTCAACGGCGCGTACACCTTCACCATGAAGCCGAACGTCCAGCTGAATCTGCGCGACGATGCGGTCGTGCAGGCGCGGCAGACGATCGAGCGCCGCGTGAACGAGCTGGGCGTCACCGAGCCGAGCATCGCGCAGGAAGGCCAGAACGGCGACCAGATCCTCGTGCAGCTCCCGGGCGTCAGCGACGTGAATCGCGCGAAGGAAGTCATCCAGTCGACGGGCTTGCTCGAGCTCAAGATCGTCGAGCAGGGTCCCGCGCCGACGCAGGAAGCGCTCATGCAGAACGGGCAGGTGCCCCCGGGGATGGAAATCGTTCCCGGCGCAAGCGGCACCCCGGGCGACGCCGGAACGGTGTACTACCTGGTGAGAAAGGTGGCGGCGGTCACCGGCCGCGACGTGCGCAGCGCGCGCGTCCAGGTCGACTCGAACAACCAGCCGGCCGTCGGCTTCACGCTCAGCTCCGAGGGCGGCCGCAAGTTCGGGAAGGTGAGCGGCGAGAACATCGGCCGCTCGCTGGCCATCATCCTCGACCACCGCGTGCAGTCCGCGCCGCGCCTCGAGGGACGCATCACCACGGACGGTCAGATTACCGGCATCTTCTCGCAGGAGGAAGTGCAGAACCTTGCGCTCATTCTCCGGTCGGGCGCGCTGCCGGCGGATCTCACCTACCTGCAGGAACAGACGATCGGGCCGTCGCTCGGCGCCGACTCGATCAAGTCGGGCGTCATCGCGTCGGTCGTCGGGCTGCTCCTCATCATCGGCTTCATGCTCGTCTACTACCGCCTCTCCGGCGTGAACGCCGTCGTCGCGCTGCTGTTCAACCTCGTGATCCTTCTCGGGCTCATGGCGTACATCGGTGCGGTGATGACGCTGCCGGGCATCGCCGGCTTCGTGCTCACGATGGGCATCGGCGTCGACTCGAACGTGCTGATCTTCGAGCGCATCAAGGAAGAACTGGACGCGCAGCGCGGCGTGCGCGCGGCCATCAACGCCGGCTTTGCGCGGGTCTTCTGGACGCTGATCGACACGCACGTCGCCGCGCTCATCTCGTGCGCCTTCCTGTTCCAGTTCGGCACCGGGCCGATTCGCGGGTTCGCCGTGACGCTGTTCATCGGCTTGATCTCGAACCTCTTCACATCGATCTTCGTCTCGAAGACGCTCTTCGAGACGGCGCTGGCGGGCCGGCGCCAGGTCGCGACGCTGAGCATCTGATTCGAGAAACGCAGACATGCATATTTTCAAGCACGCAAATTACGATTTCCTCCGCTGGCGCGTCCACGCCCTCGTGGTCTCCTGGGTGATCATCCTGGCGGGCGTGTTCGCGATCGCCACCAAGGGCATCCCGAAGGGGGTCGAGTTCGCCGGCGGCACGGTGGTCATCGAGAAATTCGATCGCCCGACGTCGGTGGACGAGGTCCGGACCGCGCTCGACCGCAACTACCCGGGCGGCGGCCAGAACACCGTCGTGCAGTCGTACGGCGATCCGGCGATGCACCTCGTGATGATTCGCGTGCCGTCGACCGGCGCGGAGTCCGGCACGTCGCTGAGCGCGACGGCGCAGCAGGTCGAAGATGCGCTGAAGAAGGCGAACATCGGCACGTTCGAGCGATCCGGCGCCGAAATCGTCAGCCCCACCGTCGGCCGCGAGCTGACGAGCAAGGGCATCTGGGCGACGGTCCTCTCTCTCATCGGCATCCTCGCGTATCTGGCGTTCCGCTTCCAATTCAGCTTCGGCGTGGGCGCGGTGGTCGCCACGATCCACGACCTGCTCATCACGCTCGCGTTCCTGGCCTTCTTCCGCTACGACATGACGCTCAACGTCATCGCCGCGATCCTGACGATGACCGGCTTCTCGACGAACGACACGATCGTCATCTTCGACCGGATCCGCGAGAACCTTCGGTCGATGCGCCGCGATTCGATGCCGCACATCATCAACGCCTCGGTGAATCAGACGCTGAGCCGGACGATCATCACGTCGGGCACGGCGCTCCTCACCGCGCTCGCGCTGTTCTTCTTCGGCGGCGAAGTGCTGCACGGGTTCGCCTTCACGATGGTGGTCGGCATCATCACCGGCACGTACTCGAGCGTGTTCATCGCGGCCGCGATCGTCAGCTTCTGGCGCGGCAACGCGCCCACGCGCGCCGCGGCCCACGCGCCCGGCATGGTGCCGGCGGCGAACGCGGCACCGCAGCAGCCGACCCGGAAGACGAAGCCTGCCCGGAAGGCCCGCGCTTCCTAGACAGAGTGTCTCCTCTTCTTCAGGCGGCCATTCTCGGGATCGTGCAGGGCGCGACCGAGTTTCTGCCTGTCTCGAGCTCCGCGCACCTGATCCTGGCGCGCGCCGCATTCGGGTTCGACGGGGAGAAGTTCGGCCTGGCGTTCGACGTCGCCTGCCACGTCGGCACCCTCATCGCCGTGCTGATCTATTTCCGCGAGGATGTGATGCGGATGGTGGCCGCGGTGCCGCATTTGTTCGCACCGGGCGCACTTCACGCCGCATCCGAGCGCGAGAGTCCGCGCCCGAGCGCGACGTCTTCAGCGAGCGGGAGTGGGGCCCCGCGAGCCGCGAATGACGACGCGCGGCTCATCTGGCTGCTCGTCGTCGGCACCATTCCGGCCGTCATCGTCGGCCTGCTGTTCAACAAATTGATCGAAGCGCGGATGCGCACGCCGGAGATAGCGGCAGCGATGCTGGCGCTCGGCGGCGTGCTCTTCTTCGTCGCCGAGCGGACCGGCCGCCACGAGCGCAGCGACGCCTCGCTCACGATGCTGGAAGCGTTCTGGATCGGCTGCGCCCAGGCGGCGGCGCTCGTGCCCGGCGTGTCGCGCTCTGGCGCCACGATCACCATCGCGCTCTTTCTCGGCCTGCGGCGCCCGGCGGCCGCCCGCTTCATCTTTCTCCTCGCGATTCCGGCGATTCTCGCCGCGGCCGCGAAAGAGGCGCCGAAGATGATCAAGGCGGGCATGGTCGGCGACGAAGCGACGCTCTTTCTCGTCGGCGTCGTCATGTCGGCCATCGTCGGCTACATCGCGGTGAAGTTCTTCATCGAATACCTGCAGAAACACCGCCTCGATCTTTTCGGCTGGTACCGCGTCGCCCTGGCGGCGGCGGCCGCCGCGTGGCTGTTCGTCCGCTGATGATGCCGTGGCTGCGGCGGCGGTTCATCGCGGGCTTCTTCGTCACCGTTCCGCTGTTCATCAGCGTCGCGGCGCTGATCTGGATCTTCACGCTCGTCGACAACGCGACGACGCCGCTCTACGATCGGCTGCTCGGGCGGCGGATTCCCGGCCTGGGCACGGTGTCGACCGCGGCGGTGATCCTCCTGGCCGGCGTGTTCGCGACCAACGTCATCGGACGGCGCGTGCTGGCGCGCGCCGAGGGCTACCTGCTGCGCGTGCCGGTGTTTCGCACGATTTACGCGCCCGTCCGGCAGTTGGTGGCGGCGTTCTCGCCTGACAACGAAGCCGGGTTCAAGCGGGTCGTCCTCATCGAGCATCCCCAGCGCGGGTTCGTGCTCGGATTCCTCACGCGCGAGTTCGCGGTCGATCGCGGGAGCGGTCCCGAGGCGCTCGTGGCGGTCTACGTGCCGACCAACCATCTGTATCTTGGCGACATCGTGATTTGTCCGCGCGAGCGGGCGAGCTTTCCAGACATCTCCGTCGAGGAGGGTATCCGCATCTTCCTCACGGGCGGCATGGCGCTGCCGCCGCGGGTACGCGTATAATCCGAGCTTTTGTGCGAGGCGAGATGACCGTGACCGTCCAGAGGATCTTCAGGCGGCTGCCTGGGATCGTTGTCCCGATTCTATTGTTCGTCGCGCTCGCTGCCGCGGCGCGCCCGGCGGCTGCGGCGCAGGCCGGCGGCCAGCCTCCGCAGTCCGAGCGCGCCCTGGCGCACGAGGGCGGCGGCGAGGCGAATCTGGTGCTCCCGGATCTGTCCACCGTGGAGTTCAAAGGGATCAACGGCCGCACGCTGCTGATGGGCGGGCTCGCCATCTGCGCGCTCGGCCTCCTGTTCGGGCTGCTCACGTTCACCGAGCTGAAGAACCTGCCGGTGCACGTGTCGATGCGGGAAGTGTCGGAGCTGATTTACGAAACGTGCAAGACGTACTTGATCACGCAGGGCAAGTTCATTCTCCTGCTCGAAGTCTTCATCGGCGTGATCATGATCTTCTACTTCGGCGTCCTCGAACATCTCGAGCCGATGCGGGTCGTGATCATCCTGTTGTTCAGCCTCATCGGCATCGGCGGCAGCTACGGCGTCGCCTGGTTCGGCATCCGCGTGAATACGTTCGCGAACTCGCGCGCCGCGTTCGCCAGCCTCCGGGGCAAGCCGTTTCCGATCTATGCGATCCCGCTGCGCGCCGGCATGAGCATCGGCATGCTCCTCATCAGCGTCGAGCTGCTGCTGATGCTCTGCATCCTGCTCTTCATTCCCGGCACGCTCGCCGGCCCGTGCTTCATCGGGTTCGCCATCGGCGAATCGCTTGGCGCCGCCGCGCTCCGCATTGCCGGCGGCATCTTCACCAAGATCGCCGACATCGGGTCGGACCTGATGAAGATCGTCTTCAACATCAAGGAAGACGACGCGCGGAACCCGGGCGTGATCGCCGACTGCACGGGCGACAACGCGGGCGACTCGGTCGGCCCGAGCGCCGACGGCTTCGAGACCTACGGCGTCACCGGCGTCGCGCTCATTTCGTTTATTTTGCTGGCCGTGCCGAACGCGCGCGTGCAGGTGCAGCTGCTCGTCTGGATCTTCGTCATGCGCATCATGATGATCATCGCGAGCGGCCTCTCCTATTTCGTGAACGAAGCCTTCGCCAAAGGGCGGTACGCCGCCGCCGACACGATGAATTTCGAGGCGCCGCTCACCTCGCTCGTGTGGCTCACGTCGATCGTCTCGGTGGTGCTCACCTACATCGTCTCCGGCCTTCTCATTCCGGATCTTGGCGACGGCACGATCTGGTGGAAGCTCTCGACGGTCATCACATGCGGAACCCTGGCCGGCGCGATCATCCCCGAGCTCGTGAAGGTGTTCACGTCGACCGAGTCGTCGCACGTCAAGGAAGTGGTCACCTCGTCGCGCGAGGGGGGCGCGTCGCTCAACATCCTCTCCGGCTTCGTCGCGGGCAACTTCAGCGCTTTCTGGCTGGGCCTCAGCATCGTCGCGCTGATGTCGATCGGCTATCTGGTGAGCACCTACGGACTCTCCGACCTCATGCAGGCGCCGGCGGTGTTCGCGTTCGGCCTCGTGGCGTTCGGCTTCCTCGGGATGGGCCCGGTGACGATCGCGGTGGACTCGTACGGCCCGGTCACCGACAACGCCCAGTCGGTGTTCGAGCTTTCGGTCATCGAGCACATCCCCGGCATCAAGGAACAGCTGAAGCGCGAGCATGGCTTCGACGTCCGGTTCGACCGGGCGAAAGATCTTCTCGAGGAGAACGACGGCGCGGGCAACACGTTCAAGGCCACCGCCAAGCCCGTGTTGATCGGCACGGCGGTCGTCGGCGCGACGACGATGATCTTCTCGATCATCTTCGTGCTGACGAACGGGCTGACGCAGAACCTCGACAAGCTGTCGCTGCTGCACCCGCCGTTCTTCCTCGGACTCGTTTCGGGCGGCGCCGTCATCTACTGGTTCACCGGCGCCTCGGCCCAGGCGGTGACGACGGGCGCCTACCGCGCGGTCGAGTTCATCAAGGCGAACATCAAGCTGGAGGGGGTCGAGAAGGCGTCGGTCGAGGACAGCAAGAAAGTGGTCGAGATCTGCACGCGGTACGCGCAGAAGGGCATGCTGAACATCTTTCTCACCGTGTTCTTCGCGACGCTCGCCTTCGCCTTTCTCGAGCCCTACTTCTTCATCGGCTACCTGATCTCCATTGCGCTGTTCGGGTTGTACCAGGCGATCTTCATGGCCAACGCGGGCGGCGCGTGGGACAACGCGAAGAAAATCGTCGAGGTCGAGCTGAAGGCCAAGGGCACGCCGCTGCACGCCGCGACGGTGGTCGGCGACACGGTCGGCGATCCGTTCAAGGACACGTCGTCGGTGGCGCTCAATCCCGTCATCAAGTTCACGACGCTTTTCGGGCTCCTTGCGGTCTCGCTCGGCGTGAGGCTGGCGGTCGAGCAGGGGGCGTTCGTCGGGCACGCGCTCGCCGCGGTGTTCTTCGCGCTGGCGCTCATCTTCGTGTGGCGTTCGTTCTACGGAATGCGGATCGGGTCGGGCGGAGACTAAGTTTTACAAACGGCCGGGCTGGCGGTCGAAAAACCCGGGCCATTTTAGCGGTTCCGGTGTCTAACCCTTCGGCGGGATTCGTTGACTCGCTGAAATTGGACTGACTATAATCGCCGGTCTTGCCGGTTTGATGTTTTCCCCCGGGGCAGGGACCCTGGGTTGTGAACATGTTGGGGTCGTCAGGAGGATTCAGCCGTGCCACGTGACATGTTCGGCGATATCGTCGAGCCATCGATCAAAGTGGGATCAAAGAAGTGGTACACGGTACCGCTGTCGATCCTGGTTCACACCGTGATCATCGGCGCCGTCATCATTATTCCGTTGATGGCGGCCGACGTGCTGCCGACGCCTCCTGCGATGATGGCCTTCGTCGCGTCGCCGCCGCCACCGCCGCCGCCGCCGCCTCCGCCGCCGCCCCCTGCGGCCGCGGCTGCGCCGAAACCGGTCATGGACGTGAATCCGGCCGCCGCGCCTGTTGAGGCCCCGAAGGAAATCAAACCCGAAACCGGAATCGAGAGCGGCGTCAAAGGCGTCGTCGGCGGCGTCGAAGGCGGCGTGGTCGGCGGCGTGACCGGCGGCATCGTCGGCGGCCTCGAAGCGGCGCCTCCGCCGCCTCCGCCGCCACCGCCCGCCGCGCCGGTCCGGGTCGGCGGCCAGATCAAGGCCCCGACGCAGCTGAAGAAAGTGAACCCGGTGTATCCCGCCATCGCGCAGTCCGCCCGCGTGCAGGGCGTCGTGATCATCGAAGCGACGATCGGGCCGAACGGCATGGTGCAGGACGCGAAAGTGCTTCGTTCGATTCCGCTCCTCGATCAGGCGGCGCTCGACGCCGTGAAGCAGTGGCAGTACACGCCGACGCTGCTGAACGGCGTGCCTGTGCCGGTCATCATGACCGTCACCGTGAACTTCACGTTGCAGTAACCGTTCGCCCTAGACTTTTCGCCTTTGACCTTTTACCTTTTCACTTCGTCACAGATGGAGGATGGACCGTGGATTTAATGGCAATGTGGGCATCGATGGGGACCGTGGCCAAGGCCGTCGCGTTCGTCCTCTTCTTCATGTCGATGTGGTCGTTCGGCGTCGCAATCGAGCGGATCTTCACGTTTACCCAGGCACGGAACCAGTCGAAGCTCTACGCGCCGCAGGTGGCCAAGCACCTCAAGGACGGCCGGCTGAAGGACGCGATCGCGATCTCCTCGTCGAAGAATTATCGGTATAGCCACCTCGCGAAGGTCGTGCTCGCCGGTCTGCAGGAATATCAGTTCCAGCAGGAGAGCGGCAGCAGCCTGACCCGTGAAGACCTCATGGACACCGTCCGCCGCTCGATTCAGCGCGCGGCGGCGCTCACCGCGTCCGACCTGAAGAAGGGCATCGCGGCGCTCGCGACCATCGGCTCGACGGCGCCGTTCGTCGGACTGCTCGGCACGGTCGTCGGCGTCATCACGGCGTTCCAGGGCATCGCGGCCAGCGGTTCGGGCGGCATCGGCGCCGTCTCGGCCGGTATCGCGGAAGCGCTCGTCGAAACCGCGCTCGGTCTCGTCGTCGCGATTCCGGCGGTGTGGTTCTACAACTACCTCACCGGCCGCATCGAGTACTTCAACGTGGAGATGGACAACTCTTCGTCGGAGCTCGTGGACTACTTCATCAAGAAGACGGCATAGGGCAGGTAGGTCAGGTAGGGCAGGTAGGTCAGGTAGGGCAGGTTGGTCGGGTAGGGCAGGTTGGTCGGGTAGGGCAGGTTGGTCGGGTAGGGCAGGTCGGTCGGGTAGGGCGGTCCGGTACGCGATGTCGGGCATCTACCCGGCTCACCGGACCTGCCAAACTCACCAGACCACTCGCTTTTTTGGAGATTAGTTATGGCAATGGACCTCGGCGGCGCCAAAGGCGGAGTCAAATCCGACATCAACGTGACGCCGCTCTGCGACGTCATGCTGGTGCTGCTGATCATCATGATGATCGTCGCTCCCTTGCTGCAGCAGGGCGTCAGCGTCCAGCTGCCGCAGGCGAGCAACACCACCGACAAGCCTGAAACCCAGGACCAGACCGTGGTGGCGATCTCCGCCAGCAAAGAGCTGTACCTGAACGCCAAACCGGTTCGGGAAGGCGAGCTCGCGTCGAAGGTGAGCGAGCTCCTCGAGAACAAGAAAGAGAAGATCGTCGTCATCAGGGCCGACAAGGACGTCCAGTACGGCGCCGTCATGTCGGCGATGGACCAGCTCCGTCAGGCGGGTGTCGAGGACATCGGGCTCATCACCGATCCGAAGCACACGCCGGGCTCGGCGGGAGGCAAGTAACATGGCACACGCCCATCATCACCTCGGCGCGGACAAGGTCGTCAAAGCCGAAGTCCTGCACGCCAGCGCCGACATGAACATCACGCCGCTCATCGACGTGCTGCTCGTGCTCATCGTGATCTTCATGGCGGCCCTCCCGCTCACGCAAAAGGGGCTCGACATCAACCTGCCGGCCGAAAGCAAGAAGACCACGGACGTCACGCCCGAAGTCAGCCAGATCGTGCTCGAGTACTCTGCCGACAAGAAGATCACCGTCAATCACGACGACGTGAGAATCGGCGAGCTCGAAAACCGGCTGCGGGCCATCTTCGAACAACGCAAGGACAAGACGATGTTCATCATGGGCGCCGGATCGCTGCGCTACGGCGACATCGCCGAGGCGATCGACGCAGCCAAGGGCGCCGGCGTCGAGAAGGTCGGCATCGTCACCGAAGGCATGCGCAAGGCCGGCGGCGCGTCGACCGGTTCGAACTAACAACCGATCGTCCGCTAGCAGCTCCCAGGCATGAATGAGGGCCGTTCCTGAAAAGGGACGGCCCTTTTGCTTTCCGGCTCAGGCTCGCTTCGCGGCGCGCCGGGTCGGGCGCCCGCGACGCGAGGGCACGACGAGGGCGCCGATCGCCATGCGCGCGATGCTCGCGGCAACCTGGTTCTGCGTGAGCCGCCCGTCCTGCCTGAACCACCGCGGCAGCCACAACACCATGCCGATGACGCTGAACGCGGCCACCGTCGGGTCGATCGGGCGGAGCCGGCCGGCGGCCTTCAGCTCGGCGATCGCGCCGCGAACGAGGTCGAGGTACACGCGCATGCGCCGCTCGATCCGCTTCCGCGCCGACGGCGGCAGCGCGCGCACCTCGTCGCCGATATGGGCCACGGCGCCGCGGCCGCGCGTGATGATGCGCGCGTGGCGCAGGATCAGCTCCCGCAGCCGCTCTTCCGGATCACGGATTTGTGCGACCGGCAGCAGCACCTCGTCGCGGACCGTGTCCAGGCCGAACATAATGATTTCGAAAAGAAGGGCTTCTTTGCTCTCGAAATGATGGTACAGGCCCGCCTTGGTGAGCCCCAGCGACCGCGCGATGTCGCTCACCGAAGTGGCGTCGAAACCCCGGTCGCGGAAAATCTGCGCCGCGGTGCGGTACATGTCCACCCGGCGAGGATTCGCCCCAGGATTTACGTGTTTCGATGTGGACATCGGCCGGCGGCCATTATACCGACCGGTCGGTAGGTGTCCCACTACAATTCTGTTCGGCTTCTTGGATCATGCCAGCGGTGCGCCGCCGGCGGTTGGCGGATTTGCGATTGACGGCGGCCGTTCAGAAGATTACGCTCCAGTCGTTTTTCTGCGATTGTCTCCGAGCTGTCACCCGGTGTCGACGAGTCGTCTCGCACTCATTGGACTGTAAATCGAAGGAGGTCAGGGATGAGCGGTCTCGCACGGCGGGTTCTCCTCGCGTTCGCGTTCTTCGTCGTTGTTCCCGCTGCGGCGTATGCCCAGACGAGTGCGATCGCCGGCGTCGTGAAGGACGGCACCGGCGCCGTGCTGCCTGGCGTCACCGTGGAAGCCTCGAGTCCCGCGCTCATCGAAAAAGTCCGCACGGCCACGACCGACGCGTCGGGCCAGTTCAAGATCACCGCGCTTCGTCCAGGCACGTACGCCGTGACGTTGACGCTGCCCGGTTTCAGCGTCGTCAAACGCGAAGGCATCGAGCTGACGTCGGATTTCACGGCGTCGATCGCCGTCGAGATGAAGGTGGGCGCGGTCGAGGAAACGATCGTCGTCAGCGGCGAGTCGCCGGTCGTCGACGTGCAGAACATCACGACGCGCACGGTCATGACGCGCGACGTCCTCGACACGATCCCGACCGGCCGCAACATTCAGGCAGTCGGCATCATGATTCCGGGCACCACCATCGCGCTCGGCGGCGGCGGCGCGTTGTCGCGCGACGTCGGCGGATCGGGCAACCTCCAGCAGTCGCCGCTGCAGTACCGCGGGTCGCCGGACACCGTGCAGACGATCGACGGGCTGCGGCTGAACAACCTTTGCGCCAACGGCGCGTACAGCGGCGTGTACTGGAACGACGGGAGCTTCCAGGAGCTCAGCTACGTGACCGGCGCCGACTCCGCCGAGATGGGCCAGGGCGGCGTCCGCGTCAACATGGTGCCGAAAGACGGCGGCAACACTTTTCATGGGACGATTTTCGGTAACTACGCGCCGCCTTCGTGGGCATCGGACAACTGCGGATCGCCCGGCATCGGCCAGCCCTGTTCGAGGACGGAGCTCTACGGCGACACGTCCTTCAATCCGAACAACAAGCTGACCAACGTCAGCGTGTTCGAACGGATCTGGGATTTCAACGCCGGCGGCGGCGGCCCGATCAAGAAGGACAAGGCCTGGTTCTATTTCACGTTCCGCCACTGGGGCGTCAACAAGACCGTCGCCGACAGCTTCTACGACCTGGATCCGTCGCCGTTCAAGTACACGCCCGACACCAGCCGGCCTGGCATCGACGATGGCCATATCGTGAGCGGCGCGACACGCGTCGCGTATCAAATCGCCTCGAAGGACAAGATCACGACGTATTTCGACGATCAGCGGAAGTTCCGGCCGCACTGGGGCATCGCCGCGAACGTTCCACCCGAGGCGGCGGGCAACGAAGTCACGCCGACGAGCTTCGTCAGCGTCACGAAGTGGACGCGGACCCACACGAACAGGCTGTTGTTCGAAGGCGGATTCGCGGTGTACGACCAGGAATACACCGAGCTGTACCAGCCGTCGGTGACGGGCAACCCGAACCCTGTCTTCGATGCGGCGGCCATCGAGGCGTCGCATGTCTACACGATCAGCGACAACAGCACCGGAAAGATCGCGAACGCCTGGAATGCGCCGGCCGATCATTTCTCGAAGCTCTTCACCGAGCAATTCATCGCGTCGTACGTCACGGGCGCCCACGCCTTCCGGTTCGGCGCGAACGTGAGCCAGGCCAAGTGGCGCCTCGTGTCGCGCTTCACGGGCGACGCGCAGCCGATCACGTACAACAACGGCGTGCCGTCGACCATCACGCTCCGTCTCCCCTCCGATCGCAGCAACTCCATCAACAACGACAGCGCCGTGTTCGCGCAGGACAAGTGGACCTACAAGCGCGCGACCATCAACGCGGGCCTTCGCTGGGACTGGTTCATCAGCTCGGTCGACCCCGAAACCCTGCCGGCCAGCACCTTGAACTCCGCCGTCACCTACGGCGCGTGTTCGGACGGCAAGAACAATCTGAACGCCGGCTGCGTCGGCCAGGTCACCAACTGGAAAGACCTCAGTCCGCGTTTGGGCATTGCCTACGACCTGTTCGGCAACGGCAAGACCGCGATTCGGGGAAGCGTCGCGCGCTACGTCAACGGCGTCGGTCTCGCCGGCGGCAGCATCACCGACAACAACAACCCGGAGATCACCGTTCTGGCCACCGACACGCGCGCGTGGAAGGACCTCGACGGCAACGGATCGCCGTACGACGCCAACGGCACGCTCCAGGTGAACGAGCTCACGAATTCGCCGTCGACGTCGAGCTTTGGCAAGAACATCCCGTCGACGACGACGACCGATCCGGCCGTCCTGTCGGGGTGGGGCGCCCGCGCGTACAACTGGGAGTACCAGATCAGCGTTTCGCACGAGCTCGCGCCGCGCGTGTCGATCAATGGCGGGTGGTACCGTCGCAAGTTCGGCAACCAGACGATCACGGTCGACAACCGCTACAGCATTGCGAACGGCAGTTACGACACGTTCTGCGCGAATGCGCCGTCCGATCCGAACCTGCCCAACGGCGGCGGCTACCAGACCTGCGGGCTGTACAACCTCAAGCCGTCGGTCGTGGCCCAGAACCTTCCAGTGAGCAACACGCTGACCTTCTCGTCCAATTACGGCGGGGAGACGAACATCTATGAAGGCTACGACCTGTCGATCAATGCGAGGCCGAAAGCCGGGCTCTTCATCCAGGGCGGCATCACCGCCGGCAAACGCATCTTCGATCAGTGCAACCTGGTGAACTACGGCGTCTTCCAGTTGATGACCGGTGCGATTGCGAGCACGGGCACGACGGGCGTCTCGGAAACCTACGGGGCGCTCGGCAGCGATCCGGCCTGCCACCAGGATCTGCCGTATCGACCCGACTTCAAGCTGCTCGGCTCCTACACGCTGCCGCTGGACGTGATTCTGAGCGGCACGTTCCAGTTCGTCCGCGGCATCCAGAACGGCGGCGCCGCGCCGAGCCTGCTGGCAACCTGGTCGACGCCGGTCTCGGCCACCACGCTCGGCCGCGCGTACTCGAGCGGCGCCACGTCGGAGATCGTCAACCTGATTCCGGTCGGCTACAACTACGGCAACCAGAACCTGAAGCAACTCGACCTTCGCGTGTCCAAGCGGGTCAAGCTCCAGAACTACCGCGTCCGGGTCGACTTCGACGCCTACAACGTGTTCAACAGCAACTGGCCGTTCACGGTGACGAGCACCTTCTCGACGCAGCCGAACGCCACGTGGATGAGACCGACGAACGTGCTGCAGGCGCGGTTCTTCAAGCTCGGGTTGAACTTCGACTTCTGAGAGGGACTCGACTTTTCGCCGCCTGCCCCAGGTCGCAAAATGAAAAGCCCGGCGCGGTTGCCCGCGCCGGGCTGACTGAGCACTGACGGTCTGTTAGCCTCTTACCACTTGAACTTCAGCCCGAGCTGCATGTCGCGCATGCCGTACAGCGTGTTCCCGATCGTCGTCGGGACGAGGAACCCGGTGTTGTGATTCAACACGACTGTCGCGGTGTTCGCGACCGGATCGTAGCTGGATGAGGTAATCCCGAATGCGGTCGCCGAGGCGCCCGTGTAGTTGATCCAGTTGAACACGTTGAACGCTTCCCAGAGCACCTCGACCTTGCTGGTGCCGGTGAGCGAGAACTCCTTGGACGCGCGCAGGTCGACCGTCTTGCGTCCCGTCTGACGGTCGCTGTTCCGGCCGAGCCATGGCGCGAACAGCGCACCGTTGGTGCCATTCGTTGTTCCGGTGCTCACCGCGCCGATCGTCGACGAGAGGCTGCCCGAGATGTTTTCGCTGATCGGCAGACCACTTTCAAGGGTTACGACGCCGCTGACGCCGATGCCCCACAGGTGGTCCGGCCGATAGTAGACGCTGCCCACGAAACGGTGGCGCCGATCGAAGGTCGACGGTGACTCGCCGTCTGGTCCTGTCGTGCTGAACGGGTCGTACGATTCGGCGAACGACGAGAAGAAGGTCGTTGACTCCTGCCCGTTGTCCACCGCCTTCGAAAGCGTGTAGTTCGCGTTGAACAGCAGGCCGTGCGAGAAGCGCTTGTTCGCGGCGAGGACGATCGCGTTGTAGCGCGAAGTGACCGCCGGCTCGAGCACGAGGATCGAGCCGACATTCGGATCCGGCCGTGTGCCCCGATAGAGCGGGAAGGTGCCGACGTTTGCGCCGTCGAGCACGTACGTCACCTGCGAGTTGGCCGGCGAGAAGTTGATGTCCTTGAAGATCGGCAGGTTCGCACCATGGCTGTACAGATAGGACGCCGAGACCGTCACGTCGCCAGCGACACGTCGGTCGACCGTGAGGTCGACCATCTGAATCGTTGGCCGCTGCAGGCCAGCCGCCAACTCGTTGATGTTCGGCTTCGTTCCCGTCGTGCTCGGCACTGTCGCGAAGGTGTTCGGATAGGCAGGCGCGCCGGCGGACGTCGGCGTGAACGTGAACGATGATTGACTTATTGCGTTGTTCGTCAGGGCGTTCGACACGGCGCTGTTGCTCGTCAGGCCGTAAAAGACGCCATAGCTGGCGCGAATCACCGTGTCGTGGTTGCCGCCGATGTCGTA
>Ga0070714_100001654_pt1 | contig 16212 bp, 11 predicted proteins | sample LARL83metaG_FD_65450 | JGI IMG/M metagenome (GOLD analysis project Ga0070714, IMG submission 65450) | Corn, switchgrass and miscanthus rhizosphere microbial communities from Kellogg Biological Station, Michigan, USA - LAR L8-3 metaG | ecosystem: Host-associated > Plants > Roots > Rhizosphere ...
AGCCATCCACACCGTTGACCTGGCCAATGCCTTCGATATGACGCGAGTTGGCGGCCGTTCCCGTCGCATAGCTCGTGATGCTGGTGCTTTGAAACGAGAACCCGTCACCGTGATCCTTATACGTCAGGCTGCCCCAGGGCACATTGTTGGTCGTTCCGGCGGACAAACCGAACGTTCCCTTTGCCCCGCTGGCCGTGCCAATTATCCAGCCGCCGCCGGTGACGGAATCGTCGCCCGAACACACTGGCTGCGTGAGCGACACCAATCCGGCCCGCGCCGAGGCGATCACCACATCGGCCTGGCCATTGATGACCACGTGCAGGGCGTTGACGGTGATGGATGTGGCGGAAGCCGCCTGCTCATTGATGACTACTTTGCCGTTCACCAACGGAATAACCTGGTTGGGCTGGCCGCTGATGGCGACCGGCAGACCGTTGACGAGCAATCCGTCGATCTCGGAATTTCCCTGGAGCACCGCGGCCCCGGCGCTCTGCCAAATGGCCGTGGCGCGCGCCATCACGAAATCCGCGCTGACAGTGACGCCGCTCAGGTTCAAATTAACGTCCGCGCCCGACGCCTCCGAACGCGTGCGGTCAGCCTGGCCAATCGTCGAAGCGTGCCCCACGTCCGCGTTGAGCGCGCCCAGGGCATTGGCGCTGTAAACCGAAGTTTCCAACGCGCCGCCCGAACCGGGAAGCTCGCCCGTGTCGGAAATATTCGTCGCGGTGCCAAACACATTCGCACTCGCCACGATCGCTCGTCCGCTGAAAACGGCATCCACATTGACCGTCAGCGTAGCCGTGGCGCTGGTTAACGTCTGCCCCGTGGCGTTGGCCACGACTACTGAGTAGGCGCCCGCGTTGCCGAGTTGGGCATTGGCAATCGTAAGACTCGAATTCGTCGCACCAGCGATGGCGGACCCGTTGAACAGCCATTGATAGCTCATGGGCGGCGTGCCGGTGGCGTCCACGCTGAAAGTGGCATTGCTGCCCACCATCACAGTTTGATTTTGCGGCTGTTCGGCAATGAACGGCGGCCCGATGACGTATTGGGCGAAACCGGGAAGATTCAATTCCTGAATTCCATTTACGATCAAACGCGCCAGCGCAGTCGCGCCGCGATCCTGGAAATGAATATAGTCCGAGTCGCCATTCGGCCAATTGGTCCAGACGCCCGGCGCCAGGAACATAAACAGGTTCGTCGTCGCGTCCGGGCCGACAAACGTAAAGTAATCAACGCTTTTCTGGTTGAGATCAATCACCGGCACATTGAGTTCCTGGCCCATGTCCCTCATGGATTGCGGATAGGCGCCGACGCTGTTGTAAAACCGGCCCCACAGGTCATAGGTGCGCTTCGTTTGGGAAGTGACAAAGACCGGAATGGCCCCGCGCGAGCGTGCCGCATTCACATAAACCCGCAAATACGCCTTATAGGTCGTAGAGGGGTCGTCATAGCGCACGGGCGACGGCTTGTCCTTGGCCGCGTCGTTGATGGCGCTCATGATGAACAGATAATCGTTCGTCTGTATCCGGTTCATGATCGTATCGAGACTTCCTTCATCCAGGAAACTGCGCAAACTTCTGCCGGCTTTGGCTTGGTCGTCCACGGCCAAATCGGTCGTCAAAAAATTCGCCAGGCGGTCACCCCAGCCGGTCAGCGGATATTGATATTGGGTGTAAGCCGCCGCGGTTGAGTCCGAGGCCACAAAAATGGTGGTCTTGTGAGGCTGACCATCCGGCACACGGGTGACCGTGATGGCGTTCACATGGCAAATCGCGCCGAAAAACTCCAGCCGCAGCCGGCCGTTGGTGATGGTTATCGGAAATGACTGTTGCAGATAATTGCCCGTGGGCGCCGCCATGTTGTAAAGCTCCAGCAATCCGTTTCCCCGCACCACCATGCTGGATTTTTGGATGGCGTCTCCCATCAAAACCGAGACCGTGTAAGTGCCGTTGGACAAATCCAGGTAAAACGGCGTGCCGCTGACCAGGCAAAAATCTTCCGCCAGTGGATCGCTGCCGCCCCGGTCACGCGACGATACCTGGTTCGTGTTTCCCCAGCCATAACCGAGGGAGGGGTCATAGGCGGACAACGGCGTGATTTGGGTATACCCCGGCGCCACCGGGGAAGCCGATGTGCCGAAATCAAAATAAAACGGGCCGCTGTTGGCCGTCGCAACCAACGGCGGATCGTTGGTGGGTGCCGTGTAATAAATTGTTTGCGCATTCGTGCTGTAAGTGTCCGGCTCGCTCGTCATGACCACCGGTTCCTGCGCCGTGTATTGTCCGTCCAGATTTCCCGCGGTTCCCTCAATTGCCCCCGCATCCAGCAGCGCATCATATTCAATCGCGAGCGTGCTCGACGAAGTTGACGGAATCAAAACGTCGTTGGTGTAGATGGTCGTCGGCTCGGTCGGCGTGTTGGGCGCATACAGGTAGGGCCCGCCATCATACATGACCGCGATATTGGTGGGATTGGAGGCATCAACCGTTGCAATTTGAGCCGAGGCCGCCGCCGAGGCAAGAATCACCGCAAGAGCTATCCCACTGGATTTAATAAGGGCTGGGTGTTTCATACATCATTAGTTCAGGATTTCTTTCATTCGCCGAAAAATCGTCCAAGTGGGTTCGCGGGAGGCGCGACGATTTAATGGCTTACGAAAAGAATAGTTCGGCGGAGAAAGACTGCCATCACCAGTATTGGCGAGACCAGTGTCACCAATTCCGATGGTAGTAGAACACCTACCATGGCCGGCGGTGAGGCGATGGTCCGGCTTCAATGGATGCCGCGGAACCGGCTGGATCAGTGATGATGAGAAACTCCCAGCGCGTGCTGCCATTCATGGAGAATGTGAGCGACAATTTCATCCACGCCCACACCGTGTTTCACCTGCGCAAAAACAAACGGGCCGTTGCCCCGCATTTTTTTGGTGTCGCGCTCCATCACTTTCAGATCCGCGCCGACCGCTTCCGCCAGGTCGGTTTTGTTGATCACCAATAAATCCGTTTGCGTAATTCCCGGGCCGCCCTTGCGCGGAATTTTGTCCCCGCCCGCGACATCGATGACCTGGATTGTGTAATCCGCCAGTTCGCGGCTGAAGCAGGCCGCCAGGTTATCGCCGCCGGATTCGATCAATAAAATGTCGGGGTTAAATTTCTGATGCAGTTCCTCCAGCGCGAGCAGGTTGGAGGAAATGTCCTCGCGAATGGCCGCGTGCGGACAGCCACCGGTTTCGACCGCCCGGATGCGTTCGGGTTCCAGCGCCTGGTGTTTGGTCAGAAATTCGCCGTCTTCCTTGGTGAAAATATCGTTCGTCACCGCGGCGATGCTTCTCGTTTGCCGCAGTCGTTTGCACAATTGCAGCATCAACGCCGTCTTGCCGCTGCCGACCGGCCCGCCGACGCCCACCGTAAACGCGCGCTGGCGGAAATCCCGGTCTCGCGGCCGTTCGCGGTCATGAAAATGGCCGGGGCTGTCCGGATGCGAATGGCCGTTTCCGCCGTGCGAATGAAAATGAAGGAGGAGGTTCATGTTAGCTTTGGAATAGTCTCGAATACAGCCGGTCCTGCGCGCCCTGCCACACATCCAGCAGCGGCGCGGTCTGGGCGATGTCATCCAGCGTCAGTGACTCGCATTTTTTCAAAACATTTTCCGCGGTCGCGTTCAACCGATGCTGGAGCAACTGCGCTTCCATCGGTCCTACAAGGTTCAATCGCACCGCCGCCGCCATGACCCCGCGCAGGTGATTGAAAAAGAACAGGCGGATCGCTGTTTCTCGCGAAATCCCGAGTCGCCGCATCGCTCCGCCAAAGACGCAGGGGAAATGGTGAAACCGCAGGACGGGCATGTTGGCGGTCTTCATATTTTCAGTTTTAGGTGAAGTCAGACGTGGCGCCGGTCCCACCGAAAAGATTCGCTGCACGGCGCTGAGCAGAGCCTTCCCCTGAGCCCGACTGGCTCGATTGGCCACGTGATTAGTCGTAAACGCATCGCACAGCTCATCGAATTCCTCCCACCGCTCCGGTTCCGCGTGCGCGGCGACCACGAATGGCAAGGCGGCACGACCGAGTTGCTGGAGGCTGGCGTTCACCCAGGAAACCAGGTCATCGCGATTTCGCACTTCGCCATGTTGCCACGCCGCTTCGAGCCCCGCCGAATGCGCAAAACCGCCGGTGGGAAAAGCGGAGTCGGCCAGTTGCCAGAAAGTAAAATCCGAAAGAATTCCGAAATCCGATTGGGCCGAACGCGAGGCCAATACTTCGGATTTCGGATTTCGGTCCTCTTTCGGATTTCGGATTTCGATCTTCGGATTTCCGTTCGCCCTCATACGTTCAAAATAGAAAATATTTCTGCGCCAGCGGCAGCACCTGGGCGGGCTCGCAGGTGAGCAATTCTCCATCGGCGCGAACCTCATACGTCTCCGGATCCACCGTGATTTTTGGCAGCGCGTTGTTCCATTTTAAATCGCGTTTGCTGATCTTCCGACAACCTTTCACGGCTTCAATGCGTTTGCCGAGCCCGTAATTCTTCGCGATGTTTTTCGTTTTGCAAAGCTGGCTCACAAAGGCGATGGAGCACGGACCGGTCGCTTTGCCAAAACTGCCGAACATGGGACGCATGAACACCGGTTGCGGCGTCGGAATGCTCGCATTTGGATCGCCCATTTGCGCCCACGCGATGACGCCGCCTTTGATGACCATCTCCGGTTTCGCGCCAAAAAACGCCGGCTTCCATAAGACCAAATCCGCCAGTTTGCCCACCTCGATGGAGCCGATGAGATGCCCCATGCCGTGCGCCAGCGCCGGATTGATCGTGTATTTCGACACGTAGCGTTTGATGCGCAGATTGTCATTGTCGCCCTTTTCGTCCGGCAACCGGCCGCGCTGCTTTTTCATTTTGTCGGCGGTCTGCCATGAACGGGTGATGACTTCGCCAATGCGCCCCATCGCCTGCGAATCCGAGCTCATCATGCTGATCGCGCCCAGGTCGTGCAAAATATCCTCCGCCGCGATGGTCTCGCCGCGGATGCGGCTTTCGGCAAAGGCGACGTCCTCCGGCAAATTCGCGTCCAGATGATGGCAGACCATCAGCATGTCGAGATGCTCATCAATCGTGTTGACGGTGTAAGGGCGCGTGGGGTTGGTGGAGCTGGGAAGGACATTCGGCTCGCCGCAAATGCGAATAATATCGGGCGCGTGCCCGCCGCCGGCGCCTTCAGAATGATAGGTGTGAATCGTGCGCCCCTTGAACGCCGCGATCGTGCCCTCCACAAATGCCGATTCGTTCAGCGTGTCCGTGTGAATCGTCACCTGGATGTCGGTTTCGTCCGCGATACCCAGACAACAATCAATCGCCGCGGGCGTCGTGCCCCAATCTTCATGCAGTTTCAGGCCAATCGCGCCGGCCTGGATCTGCTCGCGCAACCCCGCGGGCATCGCTGTGTTGCCCTTGCCGGTAAACCCGAAATTGAGCGGCAAATCATCCACCGCCTGCAGCATCATGCGCAGGTTGAACGAACCCGGCGTGCAGGTCGTGGCGCACGTGCCGACCGCGGGACCGGTTCCGCCGCCAACCATGGTCGTGAGCCCCGCCGCAATCGCCTCGTGCGCCTGTTGCGGACAGATGAAATGAATGTGCGTGTCGAGGCCGCCCGCGGTCAGAATCAACCCCTCGCCCGCAATCACCTCCGTGGTGACACCCACGATCATATTCCTGGTCACGCCGGCCATCACGTCGGGATTGCCGGCCTTGCCAATGCCGCTGATGAGCCCGCCCTTGATTCCAACATCCGCTTTGTAAATGCCGCTCCAATCGACCACCAGCGCGTTGGTGATGACGCAATCGAGGGCGTCCTTGTCACCCACGCCGGCGGCCTGCCCCATGCCTTCGCGAATGACTTTGCCGCCGCCGAATTTGCATTCATCGCCGTAAACGGTGAAATCTTTTTCGACCTCCAGGATGAGCGAAGTGTCGCCGAGGCGGACTTTGTCGCCCGTCGTCGGCCCGAACATGTCCACGTAATGCCGCCGTTTCATTTTGTGCATAACATATTTCCGTAGCCACCTGCTCCCGTAGCCGCCGACGTAAGGAGGCGGACCCTCAAAGGTTCAATTCCACCCCTCTGCCTCGTGACCTCGGCGGCTACGCCCGCTATTCAAATCCCTTCGCCTTCACCCGCTTCAACGCGGCTTTCTTTCCCGCAGCCGAAACTTTTCCGCTCGCGAGATTATTGCCGCCGCGAATGATTTTCCGGCCGGCGATCTCCACCAGCTTCACGGTTTTGGTTTCGCCGGGCTCAAAACGGACCGCCGCGCCCGCCGGGATATCCAGCCGCTTTCCGTAAGCCGCGCCGCGATCAAATTTCAACGCCGCGTTGGTTTCGATAAAATGATAATGGCTGCCAACCTGGATGGGCCGATCGCCCAGATTCGTCACGCGCAACTCCACCGTAGGCCGTCCCGCGTTCAGCTCGATTTCACCCTCGCGCACGTCCACCGCGCCCGGTTCTCCATCGTCGGGAACCGTTTTGAAAACCGAAACGTCCGGCACGGGCAAAAAAGTTCCGTGCAACGCCAGCGTTAAGTCGCCGTTCTCGCTCGCGATCGGATGATGCACCGTGACCAGCTTCGAGCCGTCGGGAAACGTGCCCTCGACCTGCACGTCGTAGATCATTTCCGGCACGCCCGGCATCACCTGGTTCCGGCCCAGGAATTTCCGCCCCAGATTCATCAACTCGGCCACGCTTTTGCCGTCGCGGATGAATTCCAGCAATTGCGCGGCGATGAGCGCCACCGCTTCCGGATGATTCAGGCGCAGGCCCCGCGCGAGGCGTTTCTGCGCGAGAAATCCCGCGTTGTGCAGCATCAATTTCTCAATTTCGCGAGGAGTCAGGTGCATGGCCGGTAAAATTGTAAAATCGATTAAGTAAAATCACCATTTTCTTGCCCAGGGATCGTCGCCCAGGAATTCGCCGAGAAAATTCAAGTTCCGCTTTATTTCCCGGCTCACACTTTCGACGTCCTCGCCGGCAATGCGCAGCACCGCCCCTTCCTGAACCGGGCTGGCGCTGGCGATGAGCGTCGCCGTGCGCTCGACGGGGCTTGAGGAAATTTCCTTCAGCCAATTCCCGGCCGCTTCACGAAGCGACGGCCCCATGAGAAGCAGCAGGGCGAAACAATTGAACCGGCCCGCGCGATGGGCGGATTCAACCGGACCATCCGCGGGATTCAATAAAATGGAATCCACAAAAACCCGCTGTCCATCCACAAAAACGTCGTTGCGGCTTTGAAAATGATCGAAAGCCCAGCGCTCGCCGCGCGCGGCCCGGCCCGAAGTAAACCAATCCACCAGCACGAGATCGGCGCCGTTGGCAAGACGGAATTCCTGCCGCTGCCGGTAACTGGATCCGGCAAACGCCTGCACCGCATCGGGCGCAAACACGAGCAATGAACCACGCTCAAGGACCGCCTGCGTCGTGTGCGAGCACGGAAGCCGCGCGGGATTGCGATAAATTTTCGTGGAAGCTTGCGTCCCGAAAAAGCATCGCGCGGCCGGACCAATGCGAAGTTCCAGCCGCGTTTCATCGCCCGCCACCAGGCCGCCGCCGAAATTGCTCGCGTAAGCCCAGACACTCTTCCCCCGCGAGCACGGCGTGAGCAGTTTCAACGGACTGCTGGCGGAAGCGGACGTGACGGCGCTCTCGCCAAGAACGAGTTCAACTTCCAGGCGCGCCCGGCCGTTCGCCTTTGCCGCAGGCTCAAAATCAGTTTCCAGAAGTTTCATCGCACCGAACTTATACCGTCAAATGCTTGCGCACATTCGGATCGTTCAAATTCTTAATCGGCCCCTCGGCCACAATCGCGCCGCGATCCATAATATAAAAGCTGTCGCCCACGGTGAGGCAAAAATCCAGGTATTGCTCGACCAGCAAAATGCTGATCCTGCCTTCGGCTTTGATTTTCAAAAGCGTCTCACCGATCTGGTCGATGATGTTCGGCTGGATGCCCTCCGTCGGCTCGTCCAAAATCAAAATTTTTGGATCCGTCAACAACGCGCGGGCGATGGCGAGTTGCTGCTGTTGTCCGCCGCTCAGCACGCCGCCCTTGCGTTGCAGCATTTCCTTGAGCACCGGAAACAATTCCAGCACGCGCTCCACCTGGCCGTTGGCCCTGGTTCCGTGCACGACCAGGCTGATTTTCAAATTTTCCCAGACCGTGAGATGCGGAAAAATGTCGCGCCCCTGCGGCACGTAACCCAGGCCGCGCCGCGCGCGCGCGTCCGGTTTCAACCCGCTCAACTCCGTCCCGGCGAGCGTAATGGAGCCGCCATCCGTTTTCGCCAGCCCCACGATCGATTTCAGCGTCGTGGTTTTGCCCACGCCATTGCGGCCCATCAGGCAGACCAGGCTGCGCTCCGGCACGGCGAGGTTCACCCCGCGCAAAATACGCGAGCCGTCGTAGGAAACGGAAATGTTGGAAAGGGTTAGCATGATGCAAAATCCGAATGCCGAAATCCGAAATCCGAAGCAAACCCGAAGTTCGAAGTTCGAATAGTATCCCGCCGCGCCCACCGGTTCGGATTTCGGCTTTCGGGCTTCGTTCGGATTCCGGATTTCGGATTTCGGATTTTCGTCTTCATGCCGCTTTTTTCTTTCTCCCCAGATACACCTCAATCACCCGTTCATCATTCTGCACTTCATCCACCGTGCCCTCGCACAACACCGTGCCTTGATGCAGCACCGTCACCTTGCGCGCAATCTGCCGCACGAAAGTCATATCATGTTCGATCACCACAATGCTGTGTTTGCCCTCGAGACTGAGCAGCAACTCGCCGGTTTTGTGCGTCTCCTCGTCCGTCATCCCGGCGGCGGGCTCGTCCACCAGCAACAACTTCGGGTCCTGCGCCAGCAACATCCCGATTTCCAGCCACTGCTTCTGTCCATGGCTCAAGGCGCCCGCTTTCCATGCGGCTTTGTCCGACAGCCCAACCGTGTTGAGCAGCTCATGAATGCGGTCGCGTTGCTCGGACGAAAGCCGGGAAAAAATCGTCGTCCACACCGCGCGACTGCCTTTCAGCGACAGCCAGATATTTTCAAAAACCGTGTGGTCAATGTAAACCGACGGCGTCTGGAATTTTCGGCCGATGCCCAGGCGATTGATTTGCGCCTCATTCAGCCGGGTCAAATCGGTGTCCCTGCCGAACTCGATCTTTCCCTTGTCCGGCTTCGTGCGGCCGGTAATCAGGTCCAGCATCGTGCTCTTACCCGCGCCGTTCGGGCCGATCACGGTCCGCAACTCGCCTTCATCCATGTAAAACGTAAGGTTCGAGATGGCCTTGAAACCGTCGAACGTTTTGTTCACGTCTTCGAGCATCAAAACAAATTGGGGACGGGGCGCGCTCATTTGGTTTTGGCCAACTCCTCCGCGGCGCCGCTGACCGGAGCGGCGGGTTCATTTTTAATTTTGTTCCGGGCGGCAAAGCGCTCCTTCAAACCGCGCAATTGTTCCGGCAAACCGACCAGTCCTTTCGGCATGAACAACGTGACCAGCACAAACAGCGCGCCGAGAAAAATCTGCCACAGATCGGGATAAGCCCGCGTGGCCCAGCTCTTGAACGCATTCACGCCAAAAGCGCCCAGGATCGGCCCGAGCAATGTGCCGCGTCCGCCCACCGCCACCCATACCACGGCTTCGAGCGACTTGTCCGGGCCCATTTCGCTGGGATTGATAATGCCGACCTGCGGCACGAACAGCATCCCGCCCACCGACCCAATGAGCGCCGCGACCACGAACACGAACAGCTTGTAGTTGCCCGCCGCGTAACCGCTGAAGAGGACCCGATTTTCGCTATCCCGAATCGCTTGCTGCACCAGCCCGAATTTCGTCCGGCTCAACCAGCGGCACCCGAGGAAAACGGCCAGCACCGTCGCCGCCGTGACGATATACAGCCCGCGTTGGGTGGCGGGGTTGCGCAAATCGTAGCCGAAAATAAATTTAAAATCCGTGAAACCGTTATTGCCGCCCATCAACAGGCTGTTGCGAAAAAACAACAGCATCGCGGCGTAGGTCAGCGCCTGGGTCAGGATGGCGAAATAAACGCCGCGGATGCGCGAGCGAAACGCGAGAAAGCCGAACACCAGCGCGAGCGTTCCGGGCAACAACAGCGCCATCAAGAACGCGAACGGAAAACTGCCAAACGGCTTCCAGAATTCCGGCAGCCTGTTCCATCCCAGGAATACCAGGAAATCCGGAATCGGCTGATGATATTGTCCCAGATTGCCGATCATGCGCATCAGATACATCCCCATCATGTAACCGCCGAGCGTGAAGAACAGCGCCTGCCCGAGGCTCAACAGCCCGGTATATCCCCACAGCAAATCCACGCTGATGGCCAGCAGGCCGTAACAGAGATATTTTCCGTACAGGTTGATGGTGAAATTGCTGACGTGCAGAAAACTGCCCTCGGGCGTGACGTTCAGCGCCGGCAGCAAAACGATCATGACGAACGCAGCGATCGCCACGCTCCACAATTCAAACTTCGTTGCTTTGCGTCGCATGATCTAATCCAGGCTCCGGGAACGAATGGCAAACAAGCCGCCGGGTTTCCATTGCAGGAAAAGGATGATCAAAACGAGCATCACGATCTTCCCGGCCACCGGCGAGCCGGTGACTTGCTGCAAAACCTGGTCGCCCGTGCCCACGCCAACCGCGGAATAAATCGTGCCCACGATGCTGCCCACCCCACCGACCACCACGATCATGAACGCGTTCACAATGTGGTCCTGTCCCATGCTCGGGCCGACATTGCCGATTTGCGACAGGAACGAACCCGCCAGGCCGGCCAGGCCGGAGCCGAAAGCAAACGTCAGCATATTCACCCGATCGGTGCGAACGCCGATGCAGGAAGCCATGTTGCGGTTCTGCATCACCGCCCGAATCAGCAGGCCGAGCGGCGTTTTCGTCAGCAACAACCAGGTGCCGATGACAATCACAATCGCAAAGGCGATGACGAAGACGCGGTTGTAACCAAAGAGCACGTCATGCGCGGAAAAATGGCCGAGCATCCAGGAGGGGGAATTGACCTGGACATTGTTCGCGCCGAAAACCATCCGGAAACATTGCTGCATGACGAGCGAAATGCCCCACGTCGCCAGCAGCGATTCCAGCGGACGCCGGTATAGAAAACGAATCACGCTGCGTTCGATGACCAACCCCGCCAGCGCGGCCATGAGAAAACTCAGCGGCAGGGCGAACAGAAAGTAACTCTCGTAAAACCAGCCGGTCGCGTTGAGGCCGGGAAGATGCATCCCGAAACCGAGTTGATGGCCGGCGATGCTGAACGGCAGATTGATGGTAAAACCAAAACCGCTCCCGAATATATTCTGCACCACGTAACACGTGTAAGCGCCCACTGCGATCATCTCGCCGTGCGCCATGTTGATCACGCCCATCAGCCCGAACGTGATCGCCAATCCCAGCGCCACCACGAGCAGAACCGATCCGAGGCTGAGCCCGCGAAATATGGTGCCAAAAAAATTGACCCACTGGATATGTTGTTCAATGCCGGAAATCGCCAATTTCGTTTCCTTAACGACAGACGGGCTGGTCTTCGGGTCGACCGCCAGGCGCTTGAGGTTGTCCAGGCTGCCGATGCAATCCAGCGCGGCGAGTTTTTGAACCGCTGAAATCTGGATTGCCGGATCGCTGCTGCCCAGCTGAAGCAGCGCAATCGCCTCGTTCAACGATTTCTTTACTTCACCATTGGTCTCCTTCTCCAACCGCGCCTGAAGCAAAGCGATATTTTTCGGCTTGCCGGAATTTCCCAGTTTCAGAATCGCCGAGCGGCGCGCGTCCGGGTTCGGGTCCGAAAGCGCGAGGGCATCGAGCGTCTGTTGGATGGCGCTCCGCAGGCGCATATCCGTATCCGCGGCGGTCAGGTCCGCGCTGGCAAAGCGAAGCTCCTGGCCTTTGTCGTCCTTTAGAAATTGTCCATCGATGATCCGAATGGCGCGCGCCTTGCCGTCCGCATCCGTCTGGTCCTCCAGCATGATCGGAACCTTGGTGGAGTCGGGCGCGTCATAAAGGTAAACGCCGTCGCGCGTCCATGCGGTGAGCACGTCGCGCACGAGTTTTGAGCCGGTGCCGGCCAATTCCAGAAGATTCGTCTGCTGCTCCTCGCCTTCACTCAACAGGGTTTTGACCAGTTGCTGGCGCACCACGGCATCGCTCGCGGGCTCCGTCGCCGCGCGAGCGCCCAAACAAAGCGTCAGCGCCAAAAAAAACCAAGCCAGACAAACGCGGGGAAAACTGAAGGTTCGCCCTCCAAAATCCGGCATCCGGAGAAATTTCAAAGCGGGCACAACTGGAATAAAAGACGGCATACCGGAAGGTAAATTTGGAGTTCTTTCGGAATTCGGCATTCGGGATTGCTCAAGTTTTATCCGGACACGCTGCCTGTGACAAGAAAGGAGCGGAGTCCCCAACTCCGCCCCTTTCTGTTTCTCATTCCAACTTTTGGCAGGCCGGCCGTTATTTGGCCGCCAGCTTGTCGTCGAGCCCCTTCAGGATGAACGGCTCGCCGGCCACGTCCTTGAATTCCTTGAGAATCTTGAACTGGCCGTTCGCGCGGGTCTCACCGATGTAAACGTTTTTGATGGTGTGATGGTTCTTCTGCATGGTGGTTTTGCCGCCGGGACCATTGAAGCTGATCTCGCCGGATTCCAGCGCCGCGCGGACCTTGTCCACATCAAAGCTGCCGGCCTTTTCCACCGCGGCCTTCCAGAGATAAACGCCGTCATAGGATAGGACCATCGGGCTGTCCACCGCGCGTTTTTCCTTCACCACGCCCGGGTAGCTTTCCGTCTTGAGCCAGCTATTCCAGTCTTTCAGGAAGGATTTGTTTTCCGGCGTCGACAGCGACATGAAATACGTCCAGCAACCCAGTTCGCCCACGAGATCCTTGGTGGGCAGCGAGCGAAGTTCGTCTTCCGCGAGGCTGAAGGAAACCACCGGACAATCCGCCGCCGTCAAACCGGCCGCCGCAATTTCCTTGAAGAACGGCACGTTGGAATCGCCGTTGATGGTGTTGAGCACGCAGGCATCACCGCTGGCGGCGAACTGCTTGATTTCCGCCACGATCTGCTGGTAATCGGTGTGGCCGAAGGGCGTGTACTTGCCGGCGGAAATGACCTTGCCGGAATCATCTTTGCGGAAACCGCCGCCGATGTCCTCCATCTTGATCCCGTGCAGGAGCAGATATTTGTAAAGGATCAGGTTGGTGGTCTGCGGATAAACGTAATCCGTGCCGATCAGGTAAAATTTCTTCTTCCCCTGGGCCAGCAGGTAATCCACCGCCGGCGTGGCCTGCTGGTTCACGGCTTCAGCGGTGTAGAAAATGTTTTTGGACAGCTCCTCGCCTTCATATTGCACCGGATAAAACAGCAGCCCGTTGTCCTTCTCGAACACCGGCAGGACGGATTTGCGGCTCACCGAAGTCCAGCAGCCGAAAACCACCGCTACTTTGTCTTCTTCCAACAGTTGCTTGGCTTTCTCGGCAAAGAGCGGCCAGTTCGACGCGCCATCGACGATCACCGGCTCAATCGTGTAACTCTTGTCGCCAATTTTGATGCCCCCGGCCTTGTTGACCTGGTCGAAAGTGAAAAGCAAAACGTCGCGCAAGGAGGTTTCGCTGATGGCCATCGTGCCGCTCAGGGAATGAAGGATGCCAACCTTGACCGTGTCAGCCGCAAACGCGGGCATCGCCGTGGCCGCCGCGAGGCTGCACAGGAGAAATGTTTTCTTTAGGAGAGACAGCTTCTTTTTCATATCGATTGTATCGAGTGTAGGTTCAGTTCGGTTTTCAGGTTTTGGTTCCGCGCCCGGGTTCATGCGGCGCGACAATGCCGTCATGCGGTGGCGGCAATGTTGACATCGCGTTTTCAGCACCCGATGTGCCATGCAAATAACTTTTCCGCCGCTCTTCGTTTATTCACAGGTTCCACAACGAACTTTTTCGCAAAGCGTTTTTTGCCCCGGTAGAAATTTGCGCACCCGGTAAAATTCTGAACAGAAGAAATCAAAAAAAATTGCAGATGTTACTGAGAAGTCACAAACAATCCGGATTGGCCGCTAAAAAAATTTCCAAACAGCTCGCTGGATGTGCTCTAGCGAAAACCGCCCGGCGGATTGCGGGCGCATCCAGGTGAAGAAAACTCCCGTGAATAAAAGGCCCAAACGCACTTCTCGCGCGTTTGCGGAATAGGGCGCCAGGCCCCCGGCAGGCATCGCCCGGCGCTCGCGTGATTTTATTTCATTATCCTTTCCAAAACAATTCACCCACCCAGAAAGAGCAGTGCAGGCAGCGCATTTCTAAATTCCCGCGCGCGCATTTCGCCTTCACGCGCCGCTCCGCAAGGGTCGTTGTGAATTTCCGGTGAGGCATCGTTTCTGCTTGGCGCTCGTGAAACCAAAAGTGCGCACAAAGGCGTACGACCCAAAAGTGAAAAACCTAAAAACACATTATGAAAATAAGTAAGTGGACCAAAATGCTGTTGAGTGCCGGTCTCGTCAGTCTTCCGGCGGTAATGTTCGCGGATGACGCGCCAGCGCCTGCTCCCGCCACCGTTTTGACCGCCCTCTCCTCGACAACTCTCAGCGGTTACGTCGATACCACCGCCGTTTGGAAGCTCGGCACCGGCGATGCCAACATGCCCGGCCGCGTTTACGACGGCTCCGACGTGCAGGACGGATTCAACCTCAACGTCGTCAGCCTCACGCTCGACAAACCGCTCGACACCAGCGCCTGGTCCGCGGGGTATCACGTGCAGATGCTGATGGGCCCCGGCGCCACCAAGCGCGGCACCGGCATCGCGACCTCCGGAAGCGGTGGCGCAGTCGCGACTGATTTTTCCTTCAACGAAGCCTATGTCAACCTGCATGTGCCGGTCGGCAACGGGCTTGAAATCCACGTCGGCCAATTTGGAACGTTCAACGGCTACGAAGCCTACGACACCTACAAAGATCCGAACTGGAGCCGTTCCTACGGGTTTTTCGTTGAATCCTCAGCCCATACCGGCGTCGCGGCGTTTTATAAAATCAACGACATCGTGAGCGTGCAGGGCGGCGTCGGCAACGCGGCCGGCTTCAACAACGAGGTCAATGCCCGGCAATCCACCGAATCCAAGAAAGCTTATCTCGGCATGGTCACCTTGACCGCGCCGGAAAGTTTCGGATTCATGAAAGGCGCCACGTTGGCCGGCGGATATACCGTGGGCGACCATCAACTGGACGCGACCACCATTTCCTCGACCGGCGTCCCGGCCGGCGGCACGCGCTTCAACCAGGGCAACATCTACGTCGGCGGCACGATTCCGATGCCGGTGACCGGTTTGGCCTTGGGCGCAGCCTACGATTATGCCTACGGCCAATCCTTCAAGAGCGATTACGCGAACGCCACCGCGCTCTATGTCACCTACAACATGGACAAGTGGACCTTCGCCAATCGCGTTGACTACGGCACCAGCAGCGCGGGATTGTTCGACGCGGTCAATTCGGGCAAAACCGACCGGCTGATCTCCGAAACATTCACGGTGGGATATTCCCTCTGGAAAAACGTCGTCACCCGCGGCGAATTCCGTTGGGACCATTCGCTCACGGGCGACCGTCCGTTCGGTGGCACCGTGGCCGGCGAACCGGTCAACAAGAACGCGGTCTCACTCGCGCTCAACATCATTTACTTGTTCTAAACAAGCCCCATTCTGATCGTCTGTTCCTCCAGCGATCAAGGGGCGGGCGGGTTCGTTAGTCCATTGCGAACCTTGCCCGCCCCGTTTTTTTTCACGTTTATTCGGCATCCATCCTTCCTCCGACCGCCTCGCGGTTTTGAAACCGCACGGGGTGTTCACCTCCTTGCACCTGGGGTCCTGTGCTCCATCTTAAGCAATATTCTCGATTCCGGCGTACCGTATCAACCAACACCGAGCGAAGGAAAATTTATGCCAACCACAATGACCGAAACGATGAAGGCCGTGCAGATTCACAAATTTGGCGGCCCGGAAGTGCTCCAATTTGAAGATGTCCCCCGGCCCGAGCCCGGCACTCGCGAAGTGCTCGTGCGCATCCACGCCGCCGGCGTCAATCCCGTCGATTGGAAAATTCGTGAAGGCAAGCTCGGCAAGATTCCCCTGCCCTCCATCATGGGCAGCGATTTCTCCGG
>Ga0070714_100001655_pt1 | contig 16210 bp, 13 predicted proteins | sample LARL83metaG_FD_65450 | JGI IMG/M metagenome (GOLD analysis project Ga0070714, IMG submission 65450) | Corn, switchgrass and miscanthus rhizosphere microbial communities from Kellogg Biological Station, Michigan, USA - LAR L8-3 metaG | ecosystem: Host-associated > Plants > Roots > Rhizosphere ...
GTCGCCCGGGCTCCCCGCGCGGCGGCCACGTCCGTGACCCGCTCCAGGAGGTCGCGGGGGTGGTTGCCGCGCACCGGCCGCCCGCCGTACAGCATCCGCAGATGCGGCAGGATGGCGGGGTTGTCGGGGAGGTTCAGCCGCGCCCGCTCCCGCTCGAAGATGCGCGAGAACATCTCCCAGGTCGGGTCCGGCATCAGGATCTTGTAGCTCAGGCGGCGGATGTAGGCCTCGTCCAGGAGGTCTCCTGGCTTGAGGTTGGTGGACAGCGCGAGCTGCGCAGCGAAGGGCAGCTCGACCTTCCTGCCGCTGGAGAGCAGGTTCATGAAGTCGACTCCCTGCTCGAGGGGGAGGATGAGCCGGTCGAGGATCTCCTTGGGCTGCGCGCGCTGCCGGCCGAGGTCGTCGATCAGGAGCACACCCCCGTTTGCCTTCACCTGCAGCGGGGCCTCGTAGGCGCGGCTGCCGGCCTCCCAGGTGGGATCCAGCATCTCGAGCTGGAACTCGCCGCCGACCTGGACGAGCGGCCGGGCGATCTGCCGCCAGCGGCGGTCCGCCGGCTGCGGGCCTTCGGGGCGATGGGCCGAGGGATCGAACACGCGCATCACGTCGCCGCCGCCGAGGTCGACTGCATAGGGCACCTGGATCGAACCGCCCAAGAGGTCGACGAGACGGCGGGCCAGCGTCGTCTTGCCGTTGCCCGGCGCGCCGTAGATGAAGATGGACGAGCGGGAGTTGACGGCGGCGCGGATCGACTCCGCCACGCCCGACACCAGCTCGATGCCATCCAGCGCCTCCCGGATCCTGGCGTCGTCGAGCGCGGGCGGCTGGGTCGCCGCGGCCATCGCCACGCGGTACTCCTCGAGGCTGACCGGCGCCGGTCCCACGTAACGGGTGCCGGCGGCGCCGATCTCATCGGAGCGGATGCGGCCCTTGTTGGTGACGGCGTAGGCCATCCGCTCGGGGATCGGACGCGCGTTCCAGGGCCCGCGGTCCGCCGAGATGCCGAGCGGGCTCAGGTACTCCTGAGCCACGAGGGAGTTGATCGCCTGAGTCACCGCCTCGAAGGGCAGGGCCAGGCCGTCGGCCAGCTCGTAGCCCGTCAGCTTGGTGGACGTCGCCCCCAGCCGCAGCAGCATGCCCTCGAGGAGGGCGGGGCTGACGTCGGGCGGCGGCGCGCCTGCGGACGCGGCGGGCCGGGCGCCGTTCGCATGGTCGCCGGTCTTGTACGAGGCCTGGCGGTCCAGGCGGTCGAGCAGGACCTGGATGAGCTGGTTACGGAAGCGGGCGCGGTCGGCCGGGTCCGCCTGGTCGCCCTCGCGATGCCGGGTGATCCAGTCCGGCACGGCGCTCCAGACGACTGCGTTGTCGATCACGAGCTGGACGGTGTCCGGCTTGGAGGTGGTCACGCGCATCGCGACCCGGCTCAGGTAGCCGTTCTGCTTGAGCGCCGCCCAGCTGCGCTCCCAGGCCAGCTCGGTGCGGTTCAGAAAGTGCTGGCGAACGGTCGCGTCGGCGGCGATACGCACGTCCTTGCGCCCCTCGTAGCGGCGCCGCAGGATTTCGGTGACGTCGCGGGTGACGTCCTCGCCGACCAGGGCGGCCAGCGGCAGGGCGCGGTCGTCGACGTTGGGCAGGTGCTTGATCTCGCGGATCGTCCCGGCCGTGATCGCGAGCGCCCGCACGGAGTTGGCGTGGCGCGGGCAGAAGGGCCGGTCCTCGACCCACTGGATATGCGACTTGCACCACCAGGTCTCGCACTGGCGCTTCATCGAGTCGACGTACGTGCAGGCCCAACCTTCCTTGGCCGTGCAGCCGGTGTGCCAGCAACCGCCGATGCGCTCCTTCTTGCCATCGGGCGGACGCGCGCCGCCGTCGCTGACGCCGGTCGGCAGCCGCAGCTTGGGCAGGTGCACCTTCAGCGCCGGGGAGTGACTCGTCGGCGGGGCCTGGGCAGCCGGCGGGTCGGCCGGCGCCTCGGCCGGTCTCGGCAGCGCCAGCAGCGCGCCGGAGAACTCTTCGCAGGCCTGGAAGCGGGCGTCGAGGGTCTTCTCCGTCGCCTTCCAGATCACCTGCATGAGGGGCGGTGGGATTGCGGCCGAGGCGCGCGGGCGGTCGTACACCTGAGAGTGGAGGACGGCCGCCATGGTGCCGGTGAAGGGCGGCTCACCGTGCAGCAGCTCGTAGAGCATGCAGCCCACGGCGTAGACGTCGGCGCGGCGGTCGACGTCCTCGGCTCGGACCTGCTCCGGCGACATGTAGTAGGGGGTGCCGACCATGCTGCCGGTCGCCGTCAGGTGCGAGCGGTCGTCGACGAGCTTGGAGACGCCGAAGTCGAGGATCTTGGTCTTGCCCTGGGCGTTGACCAGGACGTTCTCCGGCTTCAGGTCGCGGTGGACGATCCAGCGCTGGTGGGCGGCGCCGACGGCGCTCAGCAGCTGCTGGGTCAGGTCGAGGGCCGTGTCGACGTTGAAGCGGACGTACTCCTGCAGGTAGGAGCGCAGCGAGCGGCCCTCGACGTACTCCATGACGATGAAGAGCGAGCCCTCGTGCTCGTCGAAGTCGTAGACGCGGACGATGCCCGGGTGGTTGAGGGCCGCGATGGCCTCGGCTTCGCGCTGAAAGCGCAGCCGGAAGCTCGCGTCTTTGCTGAAGGTCTCGGCAAGGACTTTGATCGCGACCGGGACGCCGAGGCCGGGGTGGGTGCCCTTGAAGACGACGCCCATGGCGCCTCGGCCCAGCTCGGACTGCACGGTGAATCGGCCGAACCGGGAGACAGGCATGGCAGTGGAAGTATTCGGCAGCGTGCAGACCTCGTAAAGGACTTTGTGAGCTTCTATGGATGCCCAACGGCGAATTGGCGGGAAATGTGCGGGTGCTCCAGCCCCCGCGGGGGTCGCCCGCAGCAGCGGCAAGTTCCCGGGAACCTCTTGCATTCAGCCCGCAGCAGCGGCAAGTTCCCGGGAACATCTCGGAGTCGGCCCGCAGGAACCGAACTTCCCGGGGCGACGCCCTTAACAGGCTGGGTTGACACGCGATTCTGCTCCCCATACGCTCCCCGCCGGCACCCCCCGGGTGGGGGGCTTTGGCGGCGGGTCAGTAGGGGAGCCGGCTAGCTGCGGGCTTGGGGGGCGGCCTCCTCGCGCAGGGGTTCCGCGTTGGCGCGGAGGACCTTCTTGTCGAACTTGCCCACCGAGGTCTTCGGCACCTCGTCGATGAACCGCACCTCGTCGGGCAGCCACCACTTGGCGACCCGCTCGCCGAGGAACTCCTTGATCTCGTCCTCGCTGACCTCACCGGCGTCCGGGCGCAGCACGACGTAGGCGACCGGCCGTTCCGACCACTTGGGGTGCTCGAGCCCGATGACCGCGGCTTCCAGCACCTTGGGGTGGGCCATGATCGCGTTCTCGAGCTCCACCGAGCTCACCCACTCGCCGCCCGACTTGATCACGTCCTTCGTGCGGTCGACGATCTGCACGTAGCCGTCCTGGTCGATCGTCGCCACGTCGCCGGTGCGGAACCAGCCGTCCGCGGTGATCTTGTCCGGGTCGGCGTTGTTGTGGTAGCCGGAGGCGATCCAGGGCCCGCGGCACTGGATCTCGCCGAAGGCGACGCCGTCCCATGGCAGCTCCTCACCGGTCGCCAGGTCGACGATCCGGATCTCCACCGCCGGGTGGGGGGGACCCTGCGAGAGGCGGACGCGAAGCTCCCCCTCGTAGTCCTTCGGGTGCCAGGACCGGGGCCGCGCCACGGTGCCGATCGGCGACGTCTCTGTCATGCCCCACGCGTGGAGCATCCGGAGGCCCACCTTGTCCATGCCTTCCATGAGCGCACGCGGGATTGCCGAGCCGCCGCAGATCACCGTGTGGACGTTCGGGAAGCGCGTGCCGGTCTGCTCCATGTAGTTGAGCAGGCCGATCCAGATCGTCGGGACGCCGGCGAGCACCGTTACGTTCTCGTCGATGGTCAGCCGCGAGAGCACCGCGGCGTCGCCCATCCAGCGGTCAGGCAGGATGAGGCGCGCGCCGGCCATGCCCAGGCCATAGGGCAGGCCCCAGGAGTTGGCGTGGAACATCGGAACGACCGGCAGGACCGTGTCGCTCTCCGACACGCCGAGACCGCTGGTCATGCTCGCCGACATCGCGTGCAGGAACTGGGAGCGCTGCGAGTAGACGACGCCCTTGGGGTTCCCGGTGGTGCCGGACGTGTAGCACATGGCCGCCGCCGACCACTCGTCGAGTGCCGGCCACGCGAAGCTGTCGGACTCGGCGGCGAGCAGCGTCTCGTAGTCAAGCAGCTCGCCCAGGCCGTGCTCCGGCAACGGACCGCCGTCGTTGACCACGACGATGTGCTTGACGCCGTCGAGCTTGCCGCGCAGCTTGTCGAGGATCGGGATCAGCGTCTTGTCGACGAAGATCACCTTGTCCTCGGCGTCCTTGATCACGAACTCCAGCTGCTCGGGGAAGAGCCGCAGGTTCAGCGTGTGCAGCACCGCCCCCATGCAGGGGATGGCGTAGTAGAGCTCCAGGTGCCGGTAGTTGTTCCAGGCCAGGGTGGCCACGCGGTCGCTCTCGCCGACCCCGAGCCTCTTGAGTGCGTTCGCCAGACGGTTCACCCGCGGCACGAACTCCGCGTAGGTGTAACGGTGGATCTCGTCGTTCTCCCGCTGAGTGACGACCTCGACCCGCTGCCAGACCCGCTCGAGCCGCCACAGCATGTGCTGGATCGTCAGCGGGAAGTCCTGCATCAACCCGCGCATCTGCCTACCTCCAAAGCCCCTGGTTTCGGCGCAAGGGCGGTCTTGTCTCTACGTTCAACATCCGGGATGGGTTTTCAGGATCGTAGGGGGTTTGCCGAGGACGTGCTCGGTACACTCCGCGCGATGCCGCGCCGGGGCCAGGCCGACCTACACCTTCATACCAACTTCAGCGACGGCTGGCCGACGCCCGCGCAGCTCCTCCGCCACGTCGTCAACAACACCGAGCTCGACGTGATCGCGGTCACCGACCACGACCGGATCGAGGGTGCGCTGGAGGCGGCGGAGCTCGCCGTCGCGATGGTCCGCCCGCACGTGATCGTGGGGGAGGAGGTCTCCAGCCGCGATGGCCACATCGTCGGGCTCTTCCTCGAGAAGCGGGTCCCGCCGGGCATGTCCGCCGCCGCCACGATCGACGCCATCCACGCTCAGGGCGGTGTCGCATTCGCCGCACACCCCTTCTGGCGCACCGCTCGCGCGGTCCGCGGCCGGAGCGCCGTGCACGGGGTGGGCTGGCTGGCGGCCGAGCTCGACTTCGATGCGATCGAGGTGGAGAACTCGACGCCGGGCTTCTACGCCTTCAACATGCTCGCCCACCGCCTGCAGGCCGGCCTGCGCAAAGCCGAGCTGGGCAACTCCGACGCCCACATCCTGGACGCCGTCGGCCGCGCCTTCACCACCTTCCCAGGCAGCACTCCCGACGAGCTGCGCCGGGCGATCGAGAACGGGCGCACGCGCGCGGAGCGGCGGCGCTACGAGGCGATCGGCCTGATGCGCTACATGGCCTGGGGCTTCCGGCACCAGCGCGTCGACAGCGTGCTGGCCCCGACCGGCTAGAGGTTGGCCAGGCCTTAGACTCCCGGCGTGCACATCCGGGGATTCGTGCTCCCTGGCGGTGAGGAGCGCGACCTCTTCATCACCGCCGACGGCCGGATGACCTTCACACCTCTGGAGGGCGCCACAACAGTTGCGGTTGGTCTGTGGCTGATTCCGGGGTTCGTCGACATGCACTCTCACCTGGAAATCAAGAGCCCGGCTTCGCCTGACGCCGAACCGGACGAGCTTGTGCGCGCGAGCGCGCGCGCCGAGCTCGAGGCCGGAGTTCTCGCGGTGCGCGAGCCGGGTAGCCCGTCGTATGCCTCGCGCGGGCTCGGCCCCCACGAGGGCTTGCCGCGGACGATCACTGCGGGCCGCTTTCTCGCCCCGCCCGGCGGCTACATCCCGGGTCTGGCCCGCGCCATCGCCCCGGACCAGCTTGCCGACGAGGCTGTCGACGAGCTCAGCCGGACCGATGGCTGGGTCAAGGTTATTGGCGACTGGGCGCAGGAAGGCGCCATGCAAGCGAACTTCGACGACGATCAGCTGGCTGGGGCCGCCGCCGCGGTGCACCGGGCAGGGGGACGCATCGCCATCCACACCACTCTTCCCCGTACCGCACTCGTTGCAGCGACGGCCGGATTCGACACGATCGAACACGGCATCGGAGTCGACGAACCGACGATTTCCGCGATGCTCCGGGGGGCCGTCGCCTGGGTGCCAACCCTCGGCATCCTTCCGTTCGTCCCCGAGGTCATGGCCGGCCGGGGGATGCCCCGAGCGGCGCTCGACGAGCTCGACCGGCAAATCCAGGCCACGCGTGCCGCCGTGCGAACGGCCGTCGAGGCAGGCGTTCGGGTTCTCGCGGGCACCGATGCCGGCATGGTCGAGCACGGGAGCATCGGTGAGGAGATCGGCTGGCTGAGCCGGGTCGGCATGACCTCCGAGCAGGCGCTGGCGGCAGGTTCCTGGGAGGCCCGCGCCTATCTCGGCCTGCCGGGTCTCGACGAGGGCGCGCCCGCGGACATCGTCGGCTTTCGCCGCGATCCGCGCGAGCCGCCGCTTCCGACGCCGGACCTGGTCGTCCTGGACGGCCGCGTGCTCCAAGCGCCCGCAAACTAGCCGGGAATCCCGACGCTCCCGCGGCGTTGGGCTCTAACGTGACAACCCGACTGTTTGCCGGCATCGTCCTGCTGGCCGCCGCTGCCTGCGGGTCGGCCCCCACGGCGGCCCAGCGGACAAACCAACACGCCGGAGTGATCGCCTCACCTGCGACCGCAGCTTCGCCAGCGCTCGGGGCGACCCCGAACGCGGCGACCAGCCCGGGCCAGCCCGCACCGGCCGCTTCGCCCGGAGCCTCGCCGCTGCCCAACCAGCCGCCGCCGGTGGCCGGCTCCACTCCCAAGGCATCGCCGGTGCCATCCGGGACCGTCGTGATGTCCTGGAACAGCCCCAAGTACGGGCAGATCCTGGTCGACGCGCGTGGACACGTCCTCTATCTGTTCACGCCGGACGACGCGACCGGCACGCCCACCTGCACCGGCAGCTGCGCCGCCGCGTGGCCGCCCTTCAAACCGACCTCCGGCGCGCCGCATGCCATGGGCGCGGTCCAGCAGTCGAAGCTGGGCGAGAACGGGGGCCAGGTCACCTACAACAGCCACCCTCTCTACTTCTATGCCGGCGATTCGGGACCGGACCAGACCAACGGCCAGTGCTCCGGTCAGATCTGGTACGTGCTGGGAGTCGACGGCAACCCCGTCATGACCTGCTGAGCAGCCCGAGCGGGTAGGATTTCAACGCTCTACGCCCGCTTAGCTCAACGGATAGAGCGCATGGCTTCGGACCATGAGGTTAGGGGTTCGAATCCTCTAGCGGGCAGGAAAGCAGTAGGGTCTGGGCGGCTGGCGGAACTGGTAGACGCGCACGTTTGAGGGGCGTGTGGCCTTAGGCCATCCGGGTTCGAGTCCCGGGCCGCCCACCAGCCCCTTGGAGAGGGAGCGATATGGCCGCAGACGAGATCGACGAATACCTGGAGGAGGTGCCGGAGCCGAAGCGGGCCACGCTCGAGGCTCTGCGCCGCACGATCCTGAGCATCATCCCGGACGCCGAGCAGTGCATCTCCTACAACGTTCCCGCCTTTCGGGTCGAGGGCCGCGTGGTTGCCGGCTTCGCCGCCTTCAAGGACCACCTCAGCTACCTGCCCTTCAGCGGTGGCGTGCTGCGACAGTTGCAGCCAGACATCAAGGGCTACTCGAAGACGCTCGGCTCGCTCCATTTCCCTATCGATCAGCCGCTGCCGGAGCCTTTGGTTCGCAAGCTGATCGAGGTGCGTCTGGCCGAGGCCCGAGAACGTGGTCGCTAGTGATTTCGTCCTCACCCTGGCAACGACGACCACGATCTGGAAGACCTGTTCCGCCTCCGGGTGGACGCAGATTGCGATCGACGACGTTGCCATCGCCTGATATGTCGATCCTCCTCGCCCTCCGTTCGTCGTCAAGAAAAAGGAGGATCTGACATTGGCAAGAGGTTTCAGCTGGCGCGTACAGGCGGCGGTTCCGCCGGCGCAGGCATACGACTACGTCGCGGACTTCACGCGCCATCCCGAGTGGGCGATGGACGACATGACGATCAAGCAGCAGTCGTCGGGGCCCGTGCAGGCGGGCACCAAGTTCGACGCCGAGGGGATCCTCTTCGGGAGGAAGAACCCGTCGACGGTGACCGTGACGGAGCTCAATCCACCGTCAAGCCTGGGTTTTGACGCGCAGGACAAGCAGGGGATCACGCACCACGAGTTCCGCTTCACCGCCCAGGACGGCGGCACGCTGATCGAGCGCGAGATGACCGGGGTCAAACAGCCCTGGTTCGGCCCCATCCTGGCGATCGTCTTCCGCGGCGCCATCAACAAGAACTTCGACGGCGCCCTCCAGAAGTTGAAGGCGATGCTCGAGGCGGCGCCCAAGACCTCGACGGAGACGACAGCCGGCTAGAGGTCGGCCAGGGTCACGTTCGCCAGCGAGGTCGCCGAGACGTCGGCCTCGCTGAGGTCGAGGTGCGCCGTCAGGCCGTTGGGGATCGCGAGACAGCGCATCCCCGCGGCCTTGGCCGCGCGGATGCCGTTGGGCGAGTCCTCGATGGCGATAGCCTCGTCCGGCTGCACGCCCAAGCAGCGGAGCGCGGCCTCGTAGGTGTCGGGGTGCGGCTTGCCGCGCAAGCCCGGCGGGTCGTCGCGGCAGGCGAGGCACTCGAAGGCGTGGCGGATGCCGAGGCGGGTGAGGTGCTCCTCGATCCAGGGCCGGCGGGAGCTCGAGGCGACGCCGAGCCGCAGGCTCAGCTGCTTCGCCTGCCCGACGGCTTCAGCGACACCAGGCAGCAGCCCCTGTGCGGCGACCTTCTCGTGGTAGCGGAGGCGGATGCGCTCGCGGACCGACTCCCTGTCGCCCAGCTCGCCGACCAGGCCCTCGAGGTGGAGGACCGGGTCGAAGTGGTCTGCGGAGCCGATGACCCGCGTGAAGTGCTCGAGCTCGAGGTCGTGCCCGTGCTCCTGGAACAGCTCCCGCCAGGACTCGAAGAGCGGTGTCTCGGTGTCGACGATCAGGCCGTCGAAGTCGAAGATCACCGCCTTGACCTTCCCGCTCATTCGGGGCCCCCGCGAAATCGCAGATTTCGTGGGGTGGTCAGAAGAGGGGCACCTCTTGGCCGGCGCCCTCTTGCTCGGCCCGGGCGAGCACGGTCGCGGCGGCCGCGACGTCCCAGACGGCCAGGCCGTGCGACTCGAAGACGGTGGCGCCGGTGGGCGGGGCGGCCTTCCCGGCCAGGATCCCGCCCAGCTCGACCGCGCTCTCCCAGTCGAACTGACCGGCCTCGGCCGCGCGATGCAGGTCGCCGCTCTCCAGCCTCGCCGCGGCCAGCTGGTCCACGACCACCGCGCCCCGCCCGACCAGCTCCGGCGGCAGCTCGGCGCGGTTGGGGAAGTTGGAACCGGCGCCCACCACCAGGGCGTCGGGCTTCACCCACGCCGCTTCGAGGACCGGGTCCCCGGCGGTCGTGATGGTGACGACGATGTCGGCGTCTCGAACCGCAGCCTCCGCCGACTCCGCCGCGACGCCGCCGGCGGCCGCGGCAAGCGCCTCGCGCTTCTCCGGTGTGCGGCTGTAGATCCGGAGCTCGGCGAGCTCGACGGCCGACTGGAGGGCCATCACCTGCGTCTGGGCCTGGTGCCCGGCGCCGATGACCGCCACGACGTGCGGGCCCCGGCCACGCAGGGCTCGCACGCCGACGCCCGTGGCCGCGCCGGTGCGCATCGCGCCCAGGTGGTCGGCTTCGATCAGCGCCCGGCACGCGCCGTCCAGGCCGAACAGCACCACCAGGAAGCGGACGTCGCCGCCGCCGACCGTGTAGGCCTTCAGCCCGGTGTAGCCGGCCCCGGGCACCGATGCGAACATCACGTTCAGCAGGCCGCCCGGCGCGTAGACCCGCCGGCGCGGCTCGTTCTGCGCGTCGCCCGCGCCGAGCTCGCGCATCGCGTCCTCGACGGCGGCCAGGATCGCGGGCATCTCGGCCAGGCGCTCGACGTCGGCTTCGCGCAGAACTCGGGCCATGCCGTTGACAATAACGAGCCATGGGCCAGGCCCAAGTTCCCACCATCGGCGTCGGCGTGCTCGGAATGGGCACCGTCGGCGGCCAGGTCGCTGCGCGCCTGCTCGAGAGCCGGGAGGCGATCCGCCGCCGCGCCGGCGTCGACCTCGAGGTCAAGCGCGTGCTCGTTCGCGACGGCGCCAAGCCGCGCGCGGTGGAGCTTGCGGAGGGGGTGCTTACGACCGACGCGGCCAGCGTGCTCGACGACCCGGCGATAGGCGTGGTGGTCGAGGTGATCGGCGGCGAGGAGCCGGCGCGGACCTACCTCGAGCGCGCGATCCGCGCGGGCAAGCACGTCGTCACCGCCAACAAGGTCGTGATGGCGAAGCACGGACCGGAGCTGCTCAACCTGGCGGCCGAGCGGAACGTGGACATCTACTTCGAGGCGGCGGCAGGCGGCGGGATCCCGCTGATCTCGACGTTCAAGGTCGACCTCCAGGCCAACGAGATCGAGAGCATCGCGGCGGTCATCAACGGCACGACCAACCACATGCTCACCCGCATGGGGCGGGCAGGCCTCACCTTCGAGGAGGCGCTGCGCGAGGCGCAGGCTGCCGGCTTCGCGGAGGCGGACCCGACCGACGATGTCGGCGGCTTCGACGCTCGCTACAAGCTGGCCATCCTGGCGTCGATCGCATTCCGGACGCCGGTCCATCCCGACCAGATCTACTGCGAAGGGATCGAGGCCATAGAGCCGGTCGACTTCCGCTACGCGGCCGAGCTCGGCTACGACATCAAGCTCCTCGCCTACGCCGCCCGCACCCGCGGCGCCGTCGAGGCCCGCGTGCACCCGGCGATGGTGCCGCTGACCCATCCCCTGGGCCAGGTGGAGGGCGCCTTCAACGCGGTCTACATCGAGGGGGACCTCGTGGGGCCGGTTCTGCTCTACGGCCAGGGCGCCGGCGGCCGCCCGACGGCCTCGGCGGTGATCGGGGACCTCATCGACCTCGCCGTGGACATCGGGCGCGGCGTGCAGCACCGCCCGGCGCCCGTGTTCGATTCCGAGCTGCGCGTGCTGGAGATGGAGGAGGTGGTGACGCGCGCCTACTTCCGAATGCATCTCGCCGACCGCGCCGGCGTGCTCGCCCAGATCGGGCAGGTCTTCGCCGACGAGGACGTCAGCATCTCGAGCGCGATCCAGAAAGAGATGTTCGCCGAGCGCGGCACGGCCGAGTTCGTCGTCACCACGCACCGCGCGAGCGACCGCGCGCTGCAGCAAACGCTCCGGCGCGTCGCCGACCTCGACTCCGTAGCCCAGGTCTGCAGCTTCCTGCGGGTCTTCTAGGGCCTTCCAAGTGGGAGTCATCGCTCGTTACGGGGAGCTCCTGCCGGTCGGCGCGTCGACCCCCAGGGTGGACCTCCACGAGGGCTCGACACCGCTCGTCCGCAGCCGCAACATCGGGCCGTCGCTCGGCCTGCGCGAGCTCTATTTCAAGTACGAGGGCCTGAACCCGACCGGCTCGTTCAAGGACCGGGGCATGGTGGTCGCCGTGGCCAAGGCGGTCGAAGACGGGGCGACGGCGCTGATCTGCGCTTCCACCGGCAACACGTCGGCTTCGATGGCGGCTTATGCGGCCTCGCTGCGCTTGCGCGCGATCGTGGTTGTGCCGGCCGGCGAGATCGCCCTGAACAAGCTCTCCCAGGCGCTCATGTACGGCGCCAAGGTGATCGCGCTGCGCGGCAGCTTCGACCACGCCCTGGAGACGGTGCGCGCGCTGGCGGAGCAGTTCCCGGTGGCGCTGATGAACTCGGTCAACCCCAACCGGATCGAGGGGCAGAAGACTGCCGCGTTCGAGATCGTCGACGACCTCGGCCAGGCTCCCGACTACCTGGTGCTGCCGGTCGGTAACGCCGGCAACATCACGGCCTACTGGAAGGGCTTCCGCGAGTACCACGCCGCCGGACGCTCGGCGCGCCTCCCGCGGCTGGTCGGCGCCCAGGCCGAAGGCGCCGCGCCGATCGTGCGGGGCCGCGCGGTCGAGCACCCGAAGACGATCGCCAGCGCGATCCGCATCGGCAACCCCGCCTCGTGGGAGGGCGCGACCATGGCGCGCGACGAGTCCGGCGGGCTGATCGAGGCCGTCGCCGACTCGGAGATCCTCCACGCCCAGGTGCTGCTTGCGTCCGCCGAGGGCCTGTTCGCCGAGCCTGCCTCGGCGGCGCCGCTGGCGCTCCTGCTGCGCCTGGCGCGGGAGGGCCGGATCGAGCGGGATTCGTCGGTGGTCGTGGTGCTGACCGGCTCTGGTCTGAAAGACCCGGACGCTGCGCTTGGCAACATCGAGGCGCCGGTGGAGCTGGACGGCGACGCCCGAGCCCTGGCGAAGGCCCTGAAGCTGTGACGCGGCGACAAGCCCGGGCCATCCGCCGGCGGATAGCCGCTTTTCGTGCCGCCGAACGGGCCATTCGCCGGCGGATGGCCGTCTTGCGGGCCGGGTTGCGGGCCGGGTTGTGAGGGTAAGAGTTCCCGCCACCATCGCCAACCTGGGGCCTGGGTTTGACGTGCTCGCGATGGCCGTCGACCTCTGGCTGGAGGTGGAGGCCGAGCCCGCCGGTGCCGCGGAGTGGGAGTTCGAGGGCGAAGGCGCCGACTGGCTGCCGGGCTCCGACCATCCCTTTGCCGCGATCGCCATGCGGGGCCGGGTGGTGAACGGCATCCCTGTGGGCGTGGGGCTCGGCTCCAGCGCCGCGGCGCGGGCCGCATCCCTTGCGTTGAGAGGTGTCGCCGGACGGGAGCTGCTGGCGCGCACGGTCGCGCTGGAGGGTCACCCAGACAACGCCGCCGCCGCCGTCCAGGGCGGGATCGTTGCCGTGGTCGGCGGGACGGTGCACAGGCTGCCGGCGCCGCGTGCGGAGGTCGCGCTCTTCGTCGCCGCCAACCCGGTGGCGACCGAGACCGCCCGCTCCGTGCTCCCGGACCGCGTCAGCCGCGAGGACGCGGTCTACAACGCGGCGCGGCTGGCGCTCCTCGTCCGCGCGCTGCACACCCGGCGCTACGAGCTCTTCGCCGAGGCGCTCGGCGACCGCCTGCACCAGCCCTATCGCGGCCGTCTCTACCCCTGGCTGCCGGCTGTGCTGGAGGCCGCACTCGCCGCCGGGGCTTACGGCGCGGCGCTCGCCGGGGCGGGGCCGAGTGTCGTGGCCTTCACGCCGAACGGCGCCGGCGCCGAGGTGGGGGAGGCGATGCGAAAGGCGGCCGCGGTCGAGGGCCGCGTCATCGTCACGCGCCCTGTCCGAACCGGTCTCAAGGTGACGCGTCGATGATCGTGCAGAAGTACGGCGGCACCTCGGTCGGCACCGCCGCCCGCATCCGGCGCGTCGCCAAGCGCATCGCCGACCGCGTCCAGGCCGGCGAGCAGGTGGTCGCGGTCGTCTCCGCGATGGGCCACACCACGGACCGTCTGATCGACCTCGCGCGCCGCGTCAGCAGCGAGCTGCCGCCGCGCGAGTACGACATGCTGGTTGCCAACGGCGAGACGATCACCGCCCCTCTGATGGCGATGGCCCTGATCGAGCTCGGCGTGCCGGCGATCTCGCTGAGCGGCGCCCAGGCGGGCATGCGCACGAGCGGCCACCACTCCCGCGCGCGCATCCGTGAGGTCTCGCCGACCCGCATCCGGGCAGCGCTCAAAGACGGGATGGTGCCGGTGATCGCGGGGTTCCAGGGCGTCACCGAGGAGCTCGAGATCACGACGCTCGGCCGCGGCGGGTCCGACACGACCGCGGTGGCGCTCGCCGTCGCACTGGGGGCGACCTCCTGCGAGATCTACACCGACGTCGACGGAATCCTGACGACCGACCCGCGGGTGGTCCCCGAGGCGCGGCTGATCACGCACATCACCTACGAGGAGATGCTCGAGCTGGCCGCGGTCGGCGCGCGCGTCATGCACCCCCGCGCCGTCGAGATTGGCGAGCTCTACGCGATGCCGATCCACGTCCGGAGCTCCTTCCACCGGCGCCCGGGTACGCTGATCGTCGCCCAGCTGCCCATGGAAGAGCGCAACCGCGTGCGCGGCGTCGCCTCTGAGCGCGACGTCGCCAAGATCACCGTCCTCGGCGTCGTCGACCGTCCCGGCGTGGCGGCGGCGATCTTCGAGCCATTGGCCGAGGCCGGCGTCTCGGTCGACGTGATCGTGCAGAACGTCTCCGAAGAGGGCCGCACCGACCTGACCTTCACGGTCGCGGAGACAGACCTCAAGCAGGCCTCGAAGCTGGTTCGCCAGGTGGCCGGCGAGGTCGGCTGCCGCGATGTCAGCGAGGCGGGCGGCCTGGCCAAGCTGTCGATCGTCGGCACCGGCATGCTCGGCCAGCCCGGCATCGCGGCCCAGATGTTCCGGACGCTCAGCGAGGCCGGCATCAACATCGAGATGATCTCGACCTCCGAGATCCGGATCACGTGCATCGTGAGCCGCAAGCAGATGGAGGCCGGGGTCAAGGCGCTCCACAGCGCCTTCCGGCTGGACGAGGAAGTCGCCTAGACCGTGCCCGTCTCCGTAGCCCTGGCCGGGCCGCAGGGCTCGGGCAAGACCACGCTGTTCGACGCCCTCACGCGCGGCCGGGGCGCCGACGGCGTCGGGATGGTGGACGTGCCGGACGAGCGACTGGACCGGCTCGCGGCCGCGGTCAACCCCAAGAAGGTGGTGCCGGCGCAGATCCGGCTGGTGGATGCGCCGCCCGGCAGCCCGGCGCAGCGCATCGCGGCGGCGCGCGAGGCGGACGTGGTGCTGCTCGTGCTCCGCTGCTTCGGAGCCGATCCCGACCCCGCCGGCGACCTCGACTCGATCACGCTGGACATGGTCGTCACCGACCTCGCCACCGTCGAGAGGCGACAGGAGGCGCTCGCTCGCGAGATGCGCGGCGGGCACAAGGACGCCGCGGTCGAGGCCGAGACGCTCGAGAGGGCCAAGGCGCACCTCGACGCCGGCTTGCCGCTGCGCACGATGGAGCTCGAGCCGGAGCGCCGCGCGCACCTCCACTCGATCTTCGCGGTCAGCGCCAAGCCCGCCGTCATCGTCGCCAACGTGGCGGACCCCTCCTCGCCGCCTCTGACCCTCGCGGCGGGCCTGCCCGTGCTGCAGCTCTCGGCGCAGCTCGAGAAGGAGCTCAGCGAGCTCGAGCCCGCCGAGGCCGACGAGATGCGCGAGGGCTTCGGGCTGCGCGAATCAGGCCTCGACGCGGTTGCGCGCGCGGCCTGGAACGCGGGCGGACTGATCACCTACTTCACGGCGGGCGAGCCCGAAGCTCGGGCCTGGACGGTCGAGCGCGACGCGCCGGCGCCGGTGGCGGCGGGCCGCATCCACTCGGACTTCGAGAAGCACTTCATCCGCGCCGAGGTGACGAGCGTGGACGAGCTGGTGGGCGCGGGTTCGATGGAGGCGCTGCGGGCGGCGGGCAAGCTGAGGGTTGAAGGCCGCGACTACCCGGTGCAGGACGGCGACGTCGTCTTCTTCCGGGTGGGTCGATAAGCTCGATGGGCAATGCCTGATTTCGATCTCGTCGTCGTCGGCGCCGGTGTCGGCGGCTATCCGTCCGCCATCAACGCGGCTCGACTTGGCGCCAAGGTGGCGATCGTGGAGCAGGGCGCCTGGGGCGGCACCTGCCTGAACCTCGGCTGCATCCCGACCAAGGCCCTGATCCACGGTGTGGAGGTCCTGAAGACCGTTCGTGAGGCGGGGGCGTTCGGCGTCAAGGTCCCCGACGGCGTCGAGCTCGACTGGGGCGCGCTCCAGGAACGGAAGCAGAAGATCGTGTCGGGCCTCACGGGCGGAGTTCAAACGCTGCTCAAGGCGAACGGGATCGAAGCCGTTACCGGCCGCGGCCGACTGGTCGAGGCGGGTCGCGTGGCCGTCGACGGTCGCGACCTCTCCGCGCGCGCCGTGGTGCTCGCCCCTGGCTCCGCCCCGGCGCGGCCGCCCTTTACGGGCGCCGAGCTGGGCATGACCTCCGACGACATCCTCGCCATCGACCACGTGCCCGCCTCGCTGGTGGTGATCGGCGGCGGCGTGGTCG